>SXGT01346880.1_pt1 | contig 18392 bp, 15 predicted proteins | sample 3176221 | NCBI WGS metagenome assembly SXGT01 (sample SAMN11356862, study PRJNA531348) | freshwater metagenome | isolation source: freshwater sample F1-120 | place: China: Fuxian Lake, Yuxi | collected 2017-12-25
CGGTCGAAGTCGACCCGCACGGTGGCCGAGCCATACATCGAGCCCTTGAAGTTCTTCTCGCTGAAGAAGAGCTCGAAGGCGCTGAACTGGACGCTCTGGTCCATGCGGCCGACGCCGACCACGACCGCGGTGCCGCCGCGGCGGGCGAGGTCGAAACACTGGCGGATGGTCGAGGGGTGGCCGATGCATTCGAGCACGTAGTCGAAGCCTTCGCCGCGCGTGACCTCGTTCTTCACCCCTTCGATGTCGCCAGGCTTGACGGCGTGCGTGGCGCCGAACTTCTTCGCCATCTCGAGCTTCGACTCGACCAGGTCGATCGCGACGATCTCGGCCGCGCCGGCGATGCGTGCACCCTGGATGGCGGCAATGCCGACACCGCCCGCGCCGATCACGGCGACCGACGAGCCGGGCTTGATGCCCGCGGTGTTGATCGCGGCACCGACCCCGGTGGTGACCCCGCAGCCGATCAGCGAAACCACGTTGAGCGGAATGTCGTCGGCGACCTTCACCAGCGCGTGCTCGGAGATGACCAGCTCTTCGGCGAAAGTGCCGCAGCCGGTGAAGCCGACGACCTTCTGGCCGCCGATCTCGAAATGCGGGGTCATCATCATCTGCATCAGGAAGTTGCACAGGTTGGACTGGCCGCGCATGCAGGGCACGCACACTCCGCAGGCCGGCGTGAACGAGATGATCACGTGGTCACCGGTCTTGACTCGCCGCACCTCGTTGCCGCATTCGAGCACCACTCCCGCGCCCTCGTGGCCGAGCACGCAGGGCGTGCCCGAGGGAATGGTGCCGTTCTGGGCCGAGAGGTCCGAGTGACAGACGCCGCTCGAAACAAGCTTGACGTGGACGTCGCCGGGGCCGAGGTCGCAGACCTTGACGTCGTCACGGATTTCGAGGGGCTCGCCGACCGCCCTCAGAATCGCTGCTTTCATGCGTGGGTTCTCCTCTTTCGGCCCGGATCATGGCCGGTATGTGGTGTTGTGGGTCTGAAGCGCCGGCACTCGACCCCTTGTCGAGGCTGCGCAACGTTCCTTGTGGTCGTCAGCCAAACACGCCGCGATGGCGCGCCGGCGCGCCCGGCAGCTCGGGGCTTGCCGTGAGTTTCTCGACTTCGGTGCGCGTCTGCTCGAAGGCGTCGACGAGCTGGTTCTCGAAGCGTTCCAGCTCGCGCCGGCGGCGCGCCCGCAGCTCGTCGAAACTTCGGCCCCAGATCTGGAAGAACGCTGATACTTTACTGTTGACGCTCTGGTAGAGGCGGGTGTCGGGGACGTACGAGCCGCCGCAGTGCGGGCAGTGCAGGACCGTGCCCGGCTTGAGGTAGAGCAGGGGTACGGCGAAGCGCCCGGTGCAGCGGAAGCAGGTCAGCGGGACTTCCCAGTCTTCCTCGAGCGGGAACTTCGCGGCGAGCGCGTCTTCGGGCGAGACGACCGCCGTCGCGTGGATGGCCGCTCCGACTGGAGCTGGGCCCGTGGCCGCACTGGCGGCCGCGACCGGTGCCGTCGCGGCGCCGCCGCCCTCCGCGGCCTTGCGGAAGCGCGAGGGCAGCTCGCCCGAGAAGTCCTTGTCCGGGTGAATCTCCTTCGCCCGCACCGCCAGGATTTCCTCGGTCTCGACCCGGGCCGGGTCCGGGATACAGCAGTCGACCGGACACACCGCAGCGCACGCCTCTTGATCGAAGAAACCGACGCACTCCGTGCACTTCTCGGGCACGATGTAGAAGAAATCGTTCGAGAGCGGGGGGTGCTTGGTGCCGTCGAGCGCCTCGTATTCGACGCCGCCCTGATAGATCGCCGTGTTCGGGCATTCGGGCTCGCAGGCGCCGCAATTGATGCACTCGTCGGTGATCATCGTGGCCATGGCGCGGAACGGTAGCGGCACCCCCCCGGGCTCGCAATGCAGCCTGCGGGGGGCTCGCCCGAGTGCCGCGAATGCTCCAGTCGCACGGACTGTCCGGTCGGGGGTGAGGGCGGTCGCGCCCGGAGCCGCGCGTGCTGGCGCTACCGCCTCACTCCGCGCCGGGGGGCAGCTCGATCTCGAGGCGCGAGGCCTCGCCCGGCACGCCGATGCGCAGGGGAAAGCCGTAGTGGCCGGTGCCGCGGTGCACGTAGAGGCGGTTCGGACCGCTCGCGAAGAGTCCGTGGTCGGGCCAGCGCGTCCGGCTGAGCACGGTCCAGTCGAGACCGAGCGAGACGAGACCGAGCTGGCCGCCGTGAGTGTGGCCGGAGAAGGTCAGGTCCGCCGCACCGGGAGGCACGAGCCGGAAGGCGCTGGGATCGTGCAGCAGCAGCAGGCGCGGCAGGGCGTCGCCGCGCGGCCATGAAGCAAACAAATTCTGGAGATGCTCGGCCCGTCCGCGGCCGCGCCAGTCGGCGCCGAGGATGCGGATCGGTCCGAATTGCGTCTCGACCAGGATCTCTTCGTCCACGAGCAGCCGCACGCCGGCTGCGTGCAGGCCGGCGCCCACCTCGTCCAGTGACTCGTGATCGTGGTTGCCGAGGACGGCGAAGGTCCGCCCCGTGAGCCGGCGCAGCGGGGCCAGCGCTTCGGCGAGTGCGCCGGGGGTGCCGCCACTCTCCATCGTCAGGAGGTCGCCCGTCACCAGCACGAGGTCGGGCTCGCCCGCGCAGAGCCGCTCGATCTCCCGCGCCAGCTTGCGCACGGGCTGCCAGGGACCGAGGTGCGGATCCGTGATCTGCACGACGTGCAGGACCCGTTGGCCCGCGGCGGGGGCGTCCTCGTGTCGGGCCCGGGCGCTGTATGAGCGCTGTCGCGTGACCCTGAGCCGTCGGAGTTCAAATTCCGCAGGGCTCGCCGGCGAGCTGCTCGGTTCATTGAGTGATTGACTGACGGTCGCGGCCGGTGGGGAGGTCGGGGCTCCCGTCGCGTAGTCGTCCGGATCAACCAGGGAGAAGCGGACGGTTTCGCGGCGCGGGCGAGCCGAGGTGATGATCGAGGTGAGGGCGACGACGGGCGGCACCGCGTAGAGCCAGCCCGGCAGGCCGGTGAGGCCGCCCGCGGTGAGAGCAACGACGACTCCGAGCGGCGCCAGCACCGCAAGCCAGATCAGCGAGAGGGCTCCGGTGGAGAGGAACACCATCGCCGGCACGCTGATGCCGAGTCGGAAGGGCGTGCGCCGCAGTCGCGGCTCGGCCAGTGCGAGGAGATGCGCTGCGGCTGCGACCAGGCCCCAGACGAAGGTCGCGTCGAGCCAGGGCACAGCGGCCGGGGGCAGGGCCCAGCGGAGCCGTCCGTGCGCCACCAGTGCTGCCGGCACGGAGAGAAGCAGCAGGATCAGCGTGAAGAGCGCGTAGGGCCGGCCGCGGGCGACCCAAGCTCGGAGCGGGACCCCGAGGATCGTGGCCGCTCCGAGTGTCCAGAGGCCTGCTTCCACTGTCGACACGCGCCGAGGAAAGCCCCCGCATCCCGCGCTCGCAAGGTTAGGGTCGGGAGGGTCTGCTGCCGGGTGGTGGAGTCTTCCGACTCCACCGCCCGGCAGAGGCATTGACGGAACAGGGCGCTAGCGGCCGAGACAACCTCGATTGACTTTGCAGTTGTCGAAGTTCTCATTGAGAGCGGTCAACGCGGTGGTGAGATCGCTCGGTGAGGGGCCGTCCGGGACGATCTGGCCCGAGACGACCAGATCGGCGAGATCGACGATCTCGCCCACGGTCAGTCCCTCGAGCGACTCGTCGACACAGGCCACGAACTCGAGATCGGCGGGCAGCCCGGCGATGCCGAGAGTGAGATGCGCCGCGACGAGCTGTCCGGCGAGGTTGCCCGCAGCCGTGCTCAGGGGATCGACGTGGTCGGCGTCGAGAGGGGCGGGTCTGTCGCCGGCGGGGAGGAAGGCGTCAATGGCCGTCGCCGAGTTGAAGAGCGCCGTCCAGCCGGAGGTCGGGCCGTCCGGACCACTGGGGTCGCCAAGGCGGAGCCCGGTCGGGAACGCGGTCGCGAACCCCGCGTCGCGCCGGCAGCCTGGATTCGAACCGCTGCACGGTGCGCTCCAGCCTCCTTGGGTGAAGCTGCAGAAATCGCCCGCCGCGAGTCTGCAGGTGGACGAGCAGCCGTCGTCATTTGCGAGATTGCCGTCGTCACACTCTTCTCCCGGAGGGTCGAGCACGCCGTCGCCGCAGGTCGGGATCCGTGGCGTTGGAGTCGGGGCCGGGGTGGGGGTCGGGGTCGGCGGCTCCACCGGGGTCCCTGACGGCCCGGGCGTGGGCGAGGGGGTGGGCGTCGGCGTCGGTACGTCATCCTCGCAGCGGCACGACGCCAGGCAGTGTCCTGAACAGGTGTCGGCGTCGGCGCCGTCGCATTCCTCGCCGGGATTGATCTCGCCGTTGCCGCAACGCGACGCGCTGCACCGGTTCAGCACCCGCACCCGATCGCCGAGGACCTGGCCTTCGAGAGTCGCGACGTCGCCGACGGTGACCTTCGCCGCAGGAGCAAGGATGCGGCCGATCAGCCGTGTTTTCGGACCCGCATACACGCGTGTTCCGATGACGTTGATTGCGATCTGATCGGCGCCGATTCCGCTCTCTGGAAGCGGCCCGATGAAGCTCTGCACACCTGTCTTGAGCTTGTTTGCGATGCGCAGATCGATTGGCCCCGCCGCGCGCAGCGCCGCTCCGTTGAGCAGGGTGACATCGCGCACGTCATAGCGCCCGCCCTCGAGCACGAGCGAGGCCCGCTCCTGCACAATGATTTTGTAGTAGGCACCCGGCATGATCGTCAACGAGAGATCATGCGGCACGACCACGGTCGCACTGCCCGGTTTGACGTCCAGGGGTGCCACGGGCTGACAGAAGGGCAGAGCCGGAGCTGCTGTCGTGTCGGCCGCCCCGCGCACAGTGGCGCCGGGCATGAGTTGCAGGTCGCCGGCCTGCACGTCGAAGACGCTCGCACCCGTCATGACCAGCACGCTGGGGGCGGCGATCAGGGTGCCATCGGCGAGACGGGCTCCGGTTCCGACAGTGGCTGGCAGGGCAGCCGGGCCACAGAGCGCCACGCTGCCGGTCCGCAGGCGTGCGTGCGTGCCGACCCGCATCTCGTGAAGCCCGATCAGAGCGAAGTCCTGTTCTTGCGCGGCATCCTCCGCGCGCCCGGCCGGCGCGTTGCCGAGGAGCAGGGCGGCGACGAGCAGCGATCGCAGCACCAGAGAATGACCTCGGTCGCGGTCTGATGTCGTCGCCGAAACATCAGCCCGAATACGAATGGAATCCACAGAACCCCCTAGGGTTGTTAGCCTATATAGGGGAATTCATAGATCCATACGCGGGTCATATCAAGCAATTTACCTAGATAAATAGGTAAAACTATCTATCACGTGTCCTAGCCCCGGATCATGGGACCAAGCGCTCCTCCGGCGACGCGTTCGGCGGGGGCCCTGGGTGCGGGTAGGTCGCCGAGGCCGGGGGCTCAGATCGAGCGGGGTGCCGAATGTGGCGTCGGAATGAACCGGGGGGCTTGGGTCAGCCCTCGATCCGGGTCGGCACGCAGATGCTGTGGTCCTTGGTGGTCAGCATCGGCTGGGGGCCGGAGCCGTCGAAGGCGTTGGAGAGGCTCACCGCGTACTTGCTCGAGAGCGTGACCGGCGAAGTCAGGCGCGTGCGGTAGCAGAGGAGATGCTCCTCGGGCGCGCTTGCGGCGACGCCGTCCCGAGCGGTCGCGAGACAGAGCATGATCGGCTGGAGCACCGTGGCCCGGGTATCCGCGAAGGCATCCACAAAATCGTGGGTTGTCCCGGGGGAGCGGCTCCCGCGTACGGTGAAGCAAGCTCTTTCGTCGTGGACTTCGGTCATCGAGACCCCACCGACGGTCGACGGCAGGCAGAGGGTATTGGCGGGCTCGAGCAAGCTGAGCGACTGCACGCCGTAGACATTGCGGATGCGGAGGCTGCGCGGCGCGGGTGGAGTCTCGCCCTTGGCGGCCCGAAGCTGGTAGCAGCCGAGTCCCGCTGCGGCGTCGATCCGCTCCACCGCGTCGGTCGAGACAGGGTCGCAGAAGAGAGTCGGCGCTGCCGTACGCAGGAGCTTGGTTCCGAACACGGTTGCGACGGCTACGCCGCGGGCGGGGGGTGGCTTGCTGCCGGGCGCGGTGCGCGCCTTGTAGCAGCGGTAGTCGTCGGCGGCGCGGCAGATCGAGGCGAAGGGCGAGGCGTCGCTACCGACGCAGCCGAGGCCTTCGCTCTCGGTACAGAATTCCGCTCCGCTACAGGCGTTGCCGTCGTCGCAGTCGATGGCCTGGCTGATGCAAACGCCGCCGGTGCAGGTGCCGACGTTGCAGACCTGGCCATTGCTGCACGGTGTCCCGTCAACGAGACCGGCGCAGGTCGTGGCGCACACGGAGTCGGTGTGGGTGCAGAGTCCTTCGCTGCACAGGTCGCTCGTGCAGGCGTCACCGTCGCTGCAGTCGCGCGCTGCTCCCGGCAGGCAGAGGCCGGCACCATCGCAGAGGTCGCCCGCGGTGCAGCCCTCGCCATCGGCACAGTTGCTACCCGCCGGAGTCGGCGACTCCGCCGTGCCGCACGAGCAAAGCGCGGGTTTCTCCTGGTAGATGCAGGCGGCCGTGGGGTCGCACTGGTCGGTGGTGCAGCGGTTGCCGTCATCGCAGACGAGCAGCGTGCTTCCCGCGCAGGAACCCCGGAGGCAGCGATCGCCCAGCGTGCAGAGGCTGTCATCGTCGCAGCTCGCCCCCTCGTTGCCGGCGTTGCTGCGGCATCCCGTGTTGGCGAGACAGCGGTTCAGGGTACACGGGTTGCCGTCCTCGCAGAGCGCGTCGTCGGGCGCGCGGTTGCAGCCGGTCAGAACGCTGCACGAGTCGGCAGTGCAGGCGATGTTGTCGTTGCAGAGGCCGTCGTCGGGCACGCGGTTGCAGCCGGTCAGAGCGTTGCACGAATCGGTGGTGCAGGCGATGTCGTCGTCACAGCGCGAATTGTCGGGTGTGGCTGTGCAGCCGAGAGTAGCGCTGCAGGTATCGGTGGTGCAGGCGACGCCATCGCTGCAGCGCGAGTTGTCGGGTGCAGCGGTGCAGCCCAGGGTGGTGCTGCAGGTATCGGTGGTGCAGGCGACGCCGTCGTCACAGCGCGAGTTGTCGGGTGTGGCTGTGCAGCCCAGGGTGGTGCTGCAGGTATCGGTGGTACAAGCAATACTGTCGTTGCAGCGTGAGTTGTCGGGCGCGGTGGTGCAGCCCAGGGTGGTGCTGCAGGTATCGGTGGTACAAGCAATACTGTCGTTGCAGCGTGAGTTGTCGGGCGCGGTGGTGCAGCCCAGGGTGGTGCTGCAGGTGTCGGTGGTACAAGCAATGCTGTCGTCACAGCGTGAGTTGTCGGGCACGGCAGTACAGCCCAGCGTGGCGCTGCACGTATCAGCGGTACAGGCGACGCCGTCGCTGCACAGCGCATTGTTGGGGGTGCTGGTGCAGCCCAGCGCGGCGTTGCAGGCATCCGTGGTGCAGGCGACGCTGTCGCTGCACAGCGCATGATTGGGAGTGCTGATGCAGCCGAGCGCGGCGCTGCAGGTATCCGTGGTGCATGCCACGACGTCGTCGCAGCGGGAATTGTCGGGCGTGGCGGTGCAGCCCAGCGTGGCGTGACAGGAATCGGTGGTGCAGGCGACGCCGTCGTTGCAGACCCTCGGCTGATGGCGGCACCAACCGCTGGCGCAGGTATCCGTGGTACAGACCGAGCCGTCGTCCGCGCAGGCCATGCCATCGGGCTCGTTGGTGAAGACGCAGCCCTGGGTCGGATGGCAATCGGCGGTACAGAGGCGACCGTCGGACGGGCAGGCGGGGCTTCCCTCAGCGTCGCAGGACGAATTGCAACCGTCACAGAAGAGTCGATTGCCGTCGTCGCAGGTCTCGCCGACATCGAGCGTGCTGTTGCCGCAACAGGGCCGCAACGCCGGCATCAGCGTCACAACCGCTGTTGGATTGACCGTCGTGCCGGTGGCGATGGTGGGGCTGCCCGCCGGCAAGGAGAGGCGGATGCAACCGGTGGTCGTGGCGCTGCATGGCGTGGCGGTCAGCACCGCCGGTGCCTCGATGGCGAGGGTCGTTGCGAGCGTCTGGATCGAGCCGGCCCGCCCGGCACCAGCCGCGCCGGCGTGGAGCGTGCCACGGAGGATCGCCTGACAATGCGGGCCAAGGATGATGTCTCCCCCGAGGCCCCCGCTGGCACCCCGCGCATCGATCATTCCGGCGACCGTCAAGAGTCGTGGTGACCCCGTGCTCACGCTGCCGGCCATCACGCCGGCGTCGACCCGGAGCTGGCCCGTGGCAGAGACCGTCACGTCGCGTGCCGCAATGACTCCGATGCTGCCGCCGAAACCTTGTGCCGGCCCACCCACGTCGAGCACGCCGGAAACGGAGACGTCGAGCCCCGCCCCGACGCTCACGTTGCCGCCCATGCCTTCGCCGCTCGCGACGGTCGAGGTGATCACCGAACCAGCCACCAGGTCGACCGAACCCCCCGCGGACAGATCCACGAAGCCACCGCTCGCATCGGGCGCGGCGCCGAGACTTTCGATCTGACCCTCGAAGCGCAGGTTGCCCCCGGCCTGGAGCGTGATGTCACCGCCATAGCCGGCGAACTCGTCGGCGAGGGCGCCGTGCGAGCTGATCTTGGTGGCCGTGCCGAGGACCGAGAGCGCATCGGCCGCGGTGACCTCGACCGAGCCGCCATCAAAGTTCCCGCCGTCGACATTGATGCCGGCGCGCACGGTGACATCGTCCCCGGTGATTTCGATCGAACCACCGCCCGAGGCGCGCCCACCTTCGGCGGCGAGCGCAGCCGCCACCACGACGCTGCCACTGGCCATGAGCGAGATGCTGCCTCCGCCGCCGTCGCTGCTCGTGCTGCTTGCCTTGACGCTACCGCCGGCCCAGCCGATCGACCCCGCCACCACCACGAGATCGCCGCCGCCCAGGCCGCCGCTCAAGTCGATGTCGGCGGTCGAGGTCGTCTGGAAGGCCCCGCTGGTCTGGACCCGGATCGTGCCTCCCGGCGCGTTGGCGGAGCCCGTAGACAGCAATTTGCCGCTCAGGGTGAGAGCACCGGCGCGTACCTCGAACGATCCATGTGCCTGTTCGGCCTTGAGGGTCGTCGTGATCTGCACCGTGCGGTTGCCAAAATCGAGCACGCAGGCCTGGCCGATGGTCCGGATGGCGCCGCTGATGACGCAAGGATTTGCGCTTGCGGCGCAGAGTTCGCTTGCGGTGCAGAGTGCGGTCGCGTCCCGTGCCGAGCCGAGGACGAGGAGCACCAAGCCCGTGCCGAGCAGAATCCGCCGGCACCAGCTCGTCGCGACGCCAGGCGCGCGAGGAGAGTCAGATTTTAGGTGGTCGTCAGATGCCGCAGGTGGAGCGGTTTGAGACATGGGGAGGGCCTCCGGTCGAGACGCGAGGGGCAGGAGGGGGGAATGTTCCTACGGCATCGCACGGCCGACCACAGGTGGTCAATGCCCCGTCTCGATGCGGGCCGCTGGCGCACCGGCCCGGGCACCCGGCCCGTCCGAATCCCGGATCTGGTCGGGTGCCCGCGACTCGACCGGACCCGACCGATGGGCGCCGAAGGGGAGGGCGGCCCCGAGGCCCGGATAAACGGCCGAGGGCCGCCCCCCGCCGCGTGCCGCCTGCTCTTGACAGGCGATGGCTGCATGATCGGCTTCGATGCCCGCTGGCTCTCCGAGCCGGCGGCGAGCTTGGTTGTCCCTTCGTGGGCCAAGCGTTAGGGCCGTTCCGTGCTCGAAGGAAAGCGGTCCTTGAGGCGCGCGCTCGCTGAGCGTGCGCAGGTGGTGGCGTGCGGTGCGCACGACGCGCTCTCGGCGCGGCTGGCCGAGGAGGCCGGGTTCGATGCCATCTGGGCGAGTGGCTTCGGGCTCTCGGCCGTACGCGCCGTGCCCGACGCCAGCATCCTCACGCTGAACGAGACCCTCGAGGCGGCGCGGGCGATGGTCGATGCGACCACGATCCCGGTCATCGCGGACTGCGACACCGGCTTCGGCAACGCGATCAACGTCCTGCGCACGGTGCAGGATTTCGAGGCCGCCGGGATTGCGGCGATCTGCATTGAGGACAACGTCTTCCCCAAGCGCTGCAGCTTCTACTCCGGGGTGGCACGAGAGCTGGCTCCGCTCGAAGAACACGCCGGCAAGGTCGCGGCGGCGAAATCGGCCCAGCGCGATCCCGAATTTGTCGTCATCGCGCGTACCGAGGCGCTGATCGCCGGCTGGGGACACGACGAGGCCATGCGCCGTGCCCGGGCGTATGCCGATGCCGGTGCCGACGCCGTGCTGGTGCACTCGAAGGCGCCCGATCTCGTTGAGCTGCAGCGTGTGGCGCGCGCCTGGGATCGGCCGATCCCACTGGTCGCGGTGCCGACGACCTACATCGGCACACCGCTCGACGAGCTGCGCTCGGCCGGCTTCCAGCTCGTGATCTATGCCAACCAGTCATTGCGGGCGGCGGTGGTCGCGATGCGTGAATCGCTCGGCCGGCTGCGTGCAGGCCGAGCGCTTGACGTCGAGCACGAGATCGCGCCGCTCGAGGAGATCTACCGGCTGGTGGGCCTCGACGAGCTGCGCGACAACGAATCGCGCTACCTGCCGGCGGCTGGTCCCGCGGTGACGGCAGTGGTGCTCGCGGCGGGCGATGACGGTGGGCTCGGTGAGATCACGGCCGATCGGCCGCGCTGCATGCTCGACGTGCGCGGGCGCACGGTGCTCGAGCGTCAGGTCGCGACACTCAACGCCAACGGCATCCGTGACATCGCGGTCGTGCGCGGCTACCGGCGCGAGGCTGTCAATATCCCAAACCTCCGCTACTTCGACAACGAGCGCTACGCCGAGTCCGGCGAAGTGACATCCCTTTTGCTTGCAGCGCGCGAACTCGAGGGCGCTCTGCTCTGTTCCTACGGCGACGTGATCTTCGACGACGCAATCGTGGCCCGGCTGCTGCGCGCCGCAGGCGATATCACCGTCGTCGTCGACCGGGCTTTCGAAGAGTCGCGACACGTCGGCACCCTGCTATCGAGCGGGCTCGATCTGGTGGTGACCGAGGGCGGCGCACTTCCCGAGCGAGGCCGCTTCGTTCCGGGCGAGGGCGTGCGCCTGCGGCGCATCGGGCAGGGAATTGGACGCGACGAGGCGGACGGCGAGTTCATCGGGCTCGTACTGCTCTCGGCGGCGGGCGCGGATCTTGTGCGCCGGGTCTGCGCCGAGCTGGCGGGCCGTCCCGGCGGCTTTCACGAGGCCGTGGATTTCGGGCGAGCGAGCTTGACCGATCTCCTCCAGGAGCTGCTCGAGCGCGGCCACGAAGTCGACTGCGTCGAGGTGCACAAGGGTTGGATGGAGATCGACAGCTTTGCCGACTACCGCCGCGCCTGGGCGGAGTTGCGCGGGTGACGGTCCACGGCGGCGACACGCTCGCGGCACTGCGCGCCGAGAGTGCGGCCAACGAGATCGAGGCGCTGGCCAAATTGATCGCCGGGCTCGAGGCCGTGCTGCCCGCGCTTGAGGTTTCGAGTCGCGCCGGGAGCGAGGGCGCCCGGCGCGCCGACGAGGCCGTGCGCGGGGTGGCCGTCATCGAGGACGACGAAGGCAAGATTGATATTCCCGATGGGAGCGCTGACGAGTCGGAGCGGCAAGTCACCGAGGGTGTCGAGCGGCTCCGCGTCGAGATCGTCGCCTCGGGCACGGGCGCCGGTCCGCGCCCTGAGACGGCGCAGGTCTCGCGGCTCGAAACGGCGCTTGACAAACTTCTCGCGCTGCAGATGCCGGGGGGTGGATTCGGCGCCCCGGCCGACGCCGACTGGGAGCGGGGTTCAGTGATCGCTACCGTCGAGGCGGTGCGTGCCGCGATCGCCGCACTGGCCTGTCTCGCGACCGCCCATGCTGCGGCGGGCGAGCCCGGTAACGGGGCTCGCGGCAATGCGGCGTGCGCCGTCGAGCGCGCGATGGCGTGGCTCTTTGCGGCGTGGTCGGAGGAGGGTTTCGGCGACCATCCGGGAACGCCGCCGCGGGCGTCGAGCACGAGCGCGGCGCTCGCCGCGCTGCGCGACTACGCGAGCCTTCGCCAGAACTGCATCGGGCGGGACGAACCGTGAAGGCTCGGTGGTGCGTGAATGGGTCCGCAGAACTGCGCGCTGCGGCGGTGTGGTGGCGGCGTTGCTTTGGGCCGCGGCGTCCCGCCCGCGTCGCAAGCTCGGCCGCGGCGAACGAAAATTATTCGTGGCGGGTTTGCTTGGGGCAGGGGCCGGAGCCGGCCGCTGCCTCGCCGGACGCGGGCGGCCTGCACCCACGTCCTGCCGCGGTCATGCGCGCCGGGGCAAGCCGGTGAGCGCAGGAACGGCCGAGGCCACGGCGCGCGGCGAGTTTTTCGCCCGTGCCCTGTACAAGCATGGTTTCAACTTCTTCACCGGCGTGCCCTGCTCGCTCATAGGCTCGGTGATTGCCGCCCTCGTGCCTGCGGGCTGGATCGCCGAGACGCGCGAGGACGCAGCCCTGGGGCTCGCGGCCGGGGCCGCGCTGGCCGGGCGGGTGCCGGTCGTCCTGATGCAGAACTCGGGGCTCGGCGTGTCGATCAACGCACTCGGCTCGCTGCACGCGATCTATCGGCTGCCGGTGTTGCTGGTCGTGACGTGGCGCGGCGAGGGCCGTGGCGACGCTCCCGAGCATCTGGTCATGGGGCGCGCGATGGCGGCCATTCTCGACGCGATCGAGGTGCCGTGGCGGCGGCTCGGCGCCGACACCCTGGAAGCGGACGTGGCCTGGGCGCGCGCCGTCTGCGACGCCGAGTCGCGACCGGTGGCGCTGGTCGTGCCCGCTGGATTGTTCGCATGACTCGCGGCGGAGAGAGGTGTACTTGGCGCTACGCGAAGGTCGCGCCAGTCGCGCGTGCTGGATTGTTCGCATGAACGACATCTCGGGAACGAGTACTGCGCGACAGGACGGAACGACCGGCGACGGGGAGGGCCGGCTCGACACCCGCCGCGCGCTCGCTCTGGCGATGCCTCTGCTGGCCGGCCGAGCAGTCGTGTGCGCGAATGGCTTCCTCTCGCGCTGGGCGCACGCGGCACTCGACCGCCCCGAGCACTTCTACATGATCGGTTCGATGGGACTCGCCTCGTCGATCGGTCTCGGCATCGCGCTCGCACAGCCCGACCGGCCCGTCGCGGTCGTCGACGGCGACGGCAACGTGCTCATGAACATGGGCACGCTGGCCCGCATCGCGGCATCGCGGCCGCAACACTTCCTGCACCTGGTCATCGACAACGGGGTCTACGCTTCCACCGGTGGCCAAGCGACGATTTCGTCAGAAGTGCCGCTCGAAGACGTGGCCCGTGCGGCAGGGTACGCGCTGGCCCTGCGCGTGCGCGAGGCGCCGGACCTCGAGCCCGCCCTGCGCCGTGCGCTCGCGGCCGAGGGCCCTGCGATGGTGCTGGTCGAGACCGTCGCCGACCAGGGCCCGCCAGCGCCGCGCATCGAGTGGACGCCCGAGCAGATCGCTGCTCGGGTCCGGCACGCTCTGGGCGGCGTGTCCCCGGCGTGACCCGCCGTGCAGTCGCACGAGTTGTGACTGGTGGGGATCCGCCCGATGCTTTGGAATTCGGGGTGCCGATGCTTGCGCGGCCGAAGCAGGTGCTGTGGCCACCAGTCGTGGCGTCCTGGCACAGGCTGACGCGGTCGACAACGGGAGGGATTCCCGATTGAATCGATCCGCCCGTCGGTCCAAAGGTTTGCCTTGGAGAGCCCTCCTAGGATACGCCGCCTGCGAAGGCGGTTACGGCGACGCGATGTATGGGTACGACCGTTCGTTGAGACACAGGCCATCGAGGCGTTGCAGCAGACGGGGCCGCCCGTCGCTGGTGCAGAGCCTTGGCGGCCTGCTCGAAGTGCGCCGGTGAGCTACGCGAAAAAGATCATCTGCTTGGCGAACTCTCGAAAGCTTTCCGGCCGATGTATTGCAGGACGAGAGTTGTCACCGTCGGGATTCGGACCTTGGATCAGGCCAGTGAGTGATCGTCCGAGCCAGGAGATATCGAAACAGGAGCGGTGCTACTGGGATGGCGACGACCCGAGGGTGCTGGACGTGGTCGAAGTCAAGATGATCAGGCCACAGCCGCAGCACCACCAGCGGGAGAACCACCTCATCGATCACATGTCCTACTGGTGGAACCAGGGCAGTTGCTCTTGGGGCCGCCTGCTGGCGGCCGTCGAGGATCCCGCGGGACCGCTCTGGCTCAACGGAACCTCAAGTTCGAATGGTCTCAACGACCGCGTACCCGAAGCGCAGGCGAACGGGTTGTTGCGGTCTCTGTGGGTCGTACGACCGGAAGGGCTCGTGCTGACCGGAGAGGGCAAGTGGACCGATTCTGGGCCGAGGCCGAGTGTGCGTGCGCATTTTCACTTGTGCGGCCACCGGTACAGCCTTGTCGTCACGGACCCCTTCATCGAAGACCACTTCCTTGCGCGGGGCGATGGGGAGATCCGCCGTGATGACGCCCTGCTCTGCCTGAGTCTGGGGGAACTGTATCGTGGTTTCGCATACAAGTTGGTGGCATCGGTGATCACGCAAAGACGACTGGAGCACGAAGGACTGGAGCAGGAACGGCTGGAGCTTGAGAAATGAATGACGTCGTCTACACAATCGGACACTCGACCCACTCCATGGAGAAGTTGCTCGAACTGCTCGCTCGACACGAGATCACGGCGGTCGCGGACGTTCGCTCCCGGCCGTACAGCCGCTTCAATCCTCAGTTCAATCGCGAGTCGATCGCCCCGGCGCTGAAGGCGGGCGGGATCGCATACGTCTTTCTCGGTCAGGAGCTGGGCGCGCGGTCCGAGGACCAAAGCTGTTACGTCGAGGGCAAGGTTCAGTACGACCTGCTGGCGCAGACCGACCTCTTTCGGGCCGGCGTGCAACGGGTCGTCGAGGGCATCAGCAAGTACCGTCTCGCACTGATGTGCGCCGAGAAGGATCCCCTCGTTTGTCATCGTGCGATCCTGGTGTGCCGCCATCTCGTCGCCCGCAGGGTCCAGGTCGGGCATATTCTCGAGGATGGGCGAATCGAAAGTCATGAGGATGCCCTCGTCCGTCTGCTGCGCGAGAACGGTAGTCAGGGAGCGGAACTCTTCAGGAGCCACGACGAGATGGTCGAGGAGGCATACGCGCTGCGTGGCGAGAAAATCGCCTATTCGGCGGGGAACCCGACCGGGGAAGCGGAGATGCGGGGTGTGGGGCGGTGAGGCTCCATACGATCGGATTCACCAAGACGACAGCTGAGTCGTTCTTTTCACGTTTGTCCAGGGCCGGTGTCCGCCGGGTCGTCGATGTGCGCTTGAACAACGTCTCGCAGCTCGCGGGATTCGCGAAGAAGAATGACCTGAAATACTTCTTGAACGAGATCTGCGGGATCGGTTACGCGCACAGATCCGAGCTGGCACCGACACCGGACATTCTCGATGCGTACAAGAAGCAGCGCGGCGACTGGTCGACCTACGAGGCGCGCTTTCTCGAGCTGATGGAGAAACGCAGGATCGAGGAGATGATCCCCCGCTCCGCGTTGGATGAGGCGTGCCTGCTCTGCAGTGAGGACAAGCCGCACCACTGCCACCGGCGCCTGGTTGCGGAGTACCTGCAGCGGAAGTGGGGCGACGTGGAGATTGGCCACTTGTAGTCTTTGAGGGACCTCGTGCGGTGCGGATGCCATGCCAGGCAGCCGCCGCGGATGGGCCGTCGACGAGCTACACCCGGCTCCTGGCCTGGGCGGTGTTACTGCGTTGCCGCGCTTCGATCTCGGCAAGGCGACGGCACCGCGCCGGGATCGAGCGGTGGTCCCTTGAGCTCGACGGTGTTGCCCTCGGGGTCGGTCAAATAGATCGAGGGCCCGTTGCCCTCGGCGCCGTAGCGGATCGCCGTCTCGCCGCACTCGATGCCGTGCTCTGCGAGCTGGGCGCGGATCGCGTCGTCGTCGAAGGGGTCGAGGCGCAGGCAAATATGGTCCACGTTCCGGCCGTCACCGCCCGCCGTCGGTGGCGGCCCGCCCGAGACGCCGAGAGGGCTCGAGGCCGGCACGAGATCGATCAGCGAGCGCCCGGCGCGGAGCTGCACCAGCCCGAGCGCGTCGAGCCTGCGCTCGACGGGGCAGCCCAGCACGCCGGTGTAGAAGGCGAGCATCGCCTCGAGGTCGCGCACCCGCAGCACGACGTGATCGATCTCCCGGACCCGGATCGCGTTCATCCTGGTCAGGGAGGTGGCGCGCCGCGCGGGTGGGTGCAAGCCGCCGCCGCAGGGGTTCGGTGAGGCCATGCGGGACAGGGCGCGAGCGGCGGGAGGCTCCTGCTTCCCCCTTGCAACCGCTTGCACCCGTTGCGACCAGCATTGCGATGACGGCGATCATTCTCGCGGCGGGGGTCGGGCGGCGCTTTGGTGCGGAGATGGACGATCGCCCCAAGGGATTGCTGCGGGTTGGCGACGAGTCGCTGCTCGGGCGGCTCGTCCGCCAGCTCCGGGCCGCGGGCATCGACCAAATCGTGGTCGTGACCGGCCACCGTGCCGAACTCGTGCGTGCGGCCTTTGCTGACGACGCAGGCGTCGCGATCCTCGTCAACCCAGACTACCGGCGTGGCGCGATCCTCTCGCTCTGGACCGCGCGTCAGCATCTCGATGGCCCGGCGCTGGTCATGGACGCCGACGTCTGGGCACCCGACGAACTGCTGCTGCGGCTCGTCCAGTCGCCCCGGCCGGACTGCTTTCTGCTGGACGCTCGCGCCGAGCCGAGTGGCGAGGAGCAGATGCTGATGGTGCGCGGCGAGCGGGTCTGTGACATCTCGCGTCGGCCGGGCCCCGGTTTCGACCTGCTCGGCGAATCTGTCGGCTTTCTCAAGCTCTCGGGCGAAGGGGCGCAAGTTTTGCGCGACCTGATGCGCGAACGGGTCGAGCGTGGCGACGTCGATCGCGAACACGAGGAGGTCTACCCAGCGCTGATGGCGCAGGTGGAGATCGGCTTCGAGCGGGTTGATGATCTCGACTGGACCGAAATCGACTTCCCCGAGGACCTGGCGCGGGCGCGCGTGCTGGCGGCTGGGACCACGGCCGGCTGACGCTGCGCCCGGCGGGTCCCCCACGCTTTCCGACCTCGCCTACCGGGCCGACACATCCACGGCCGGGCGACCATTCGCCCCGCCGGTGCCTCACGCGGTTCACGTCGCCAGCGTTTGGGCACGATTCCCTTCGCTGACCGACGTTCCGCCCGGCGTGTGCCCAACGGAAACGTACCCGCTCGACCCGTCCACGCCGTCGGACCCCCGCCCGGCGAGCCGGTCCGCCCCATGGCCTTCCCAGGGCTGGAGTCGTTCCGGCAACTGCGACATGCTTCGCACGAATGGGAAGCTCGACTCTGACGAGCGCCCGGATTCCGCGCGCCCTCGCTCCGGTCATGCGCGGCACGCCGCGTGCGTGGAGCGCCTCCGACGCAGCAAGGAGGCGGTCATGGAACAGAGCTACCTGATGTTCGGTGTGGGCGCGGTGGTTGCATTGGCGTGTCTTGTCTTGTCGTTGGTCGTGGCCTCGGCCGTGGAGGGGGGCGGAAACTGAGCGGATCATCGCATAGTGCCCGCGGGAGCCCCGGCCCCGCGGCTCCACAGGATCGTCCCGACGAGTCGATCCGAGGTACGATCCTCGTCGCCGACGACGAGCTTGGGGTGCGCGAGAGTCTTGCCGAGGTGCTGCGCGAAGCCGGCCACGACGTCGAGACAGCGGTCGACGGCGAGGCGGCGCTCGGCGCGGTCGAGCGCCGCGATTTCGATCTGATCGTCACCGACCTGCGCATGCCGGGGGCCGATGGACTCAGCGTCCTGCGCCGCGCGCGCCGTCTCTCGCCGCAGACCCTCGGGATCGTGATGACGGCCCACGCCAGCGTCGAGAGCGCGGTGGATGCGTTGCGCGCCGGCGCGGCCGACTACCTGCTCAAGCCGGTCGTGTTTGACGATCTGATCGCCAAGGTGCAGCGGGCGCTGGTGCACCGCGACCTGCTCTGGCAGGCCCAGATGCTGCGTCGCGAGGTCGAGCAGGCGATCGATTTCGGCGAGATGATCGGTGAGAGCGCGGCCATGGCCGAGGTCGCGGCGTTGATCCGCAAGGTCGGCCCGACCCAGAGCACGGTTCTCGTCACGGGCGAGAGTGGCTCGGGCAAGGAAGTCGTGGCGCGAGGCATTCACGCGGCGAGCCGATCGGCACGCCGCATCTTCCTGCCCGTCAACTGTGCAGCGATCCCCGAGAGCCTGCTCGAGAGTCATCTCTTCGGTCACGTGCGCGGCGCCTTCACCGGTGCCGTGGCCTCGCAGGAAGGGCTCTTCGCCCGCGCCCAGGGCGGCACGATCTTTCTCGACGAG
>SXGT01740303.1_pt1 | contig 18389 bp, 15 predicted proteins | sample 3176221 | NCBI WGS metagenome assembly SXGT01 (sample SAMN11356862, study PRJNA531348) | freshwater metagenome | isolation source: freshwater sample F1-120 | place: China: Fuxian Lake, Yuxi | collected 2017-12-25
CCGTTCAGCGTCGAGGAGATGATCCTCCGGCTGCGTGCCCTGGTGCGGCGATCGGGCCGCGGTGTGGTCGACGGAACCAACCGGCTCGTCGTCGGCGATCTCGTCCTTGACGAAGACAGTCACGAGGTCACCCGGGCGGGGGAAGAACTCTGCCTCACCGCGACGGAGTTCTCCGTGCTCCGGGTCCTGATGCGCAATCCGCGGCGGGTGCTCACCAAATCGCAGATTCTGGAACATGTGTGGGACTACGACTTCGAAGGCCGCTCGAATGTCGTGGAGCTCTACATCTCGTACCTTCGAAAGAAGGTGGATGCGGCCCGGCCACCGATGATCCACACCGTTCGAGGCGTCGGGTATGTCCTCAAACCACGATAGGTCCGCAGGGCGCGACCGGGTCGTCCGGATGCTGAAGCCCCACACCTGGCCGTTGCGGATCCGGCTGGTCGCCGCTGTCGCGGCGCTGGGCGTCGGCCTGTGCATCGCCGTGAGTGCGGCGACACTACTGGCGTTGCGGACCTACCTCATCGGTCAACTCGACGCCCAGGTGCTGGAGACGCAGTCGCGTTCGGTGATGTTCTATCAGATGGGCAGCGTGCCGTTTCTGCGCTTCTCCGGACCTGGCCCGCTCTTCCTGGACGGACCGGGCCAGTCGTCGGGAACGGTCGGCGCCGTCGAATCGGCGAACATCGTCACAGAGGCTGCGGTGAACACGGCAACCGGAAACCGGCAGGCGTTGACTCCGGCCGCAGCAGATCAACTCAGGGGTGTGCCGGACAGACAGATGGTCAGCATCGACCTCGACGGCCTCGGTGACTACCGCCTGACCGCGTTTCCGATCGACGGCACCGATGTCGTCATCATTGCCGGTCTCTCGATGTCGGGGGTGCAGGCCACGCTGGCCTCCGCTGCCTGGATCATCGGTGGATCGTCATTGGTGGCATTGGTTGCCACCGTCGCCGCGGGCATGGTGATCATCCGCCGCCAGCTGGACCCGCTGTCGCGGATGTCGGTTACCGCGCAACGTATTGCCGGCCTTCGGTTGGACCGAGGTGAGGTTCAGCTGCCGGCACCTCTGGAGCCGGTGAACCCGGCGATCGCTCACACCGAGGTCGGCAGACTCGGCACCGCTTTCAACACGATGGTGGACAGGGTGGCCGAGGGATTGACGGCGCGCCATGCCAGCGAAGTGCGTATCCGCCAGTTCGTCGCCGACGCCAGCCATGAGTTGCGGACCCCGTTGGCATCGATCAAGGGCTATACCGAATTCGCGGAGCGCCTGGTCGGGGATGCCGGCGACACGGGTGACCTACGCCACCGTGGTGACTTGGTGCACGCACTGCGCAGAGTCCACGACGAGTCCCGGCGGATGAGCCAGCTCGTCGAGGACATGCTGTTGCTGGCCCGGCTGGATACCGGACGGCCCGTCGCCACCGACCAGATCGACGTATCCGACCTGGTGATCAACGCGGTGCACGATGCTCACATTGCAGCACCGGATCACCTGTGGTCCTTGGACATACCGTCTGAATCGGTCGGACTCACCGGAGACCGGTCCCGGCTCTACCAGGCCGTTGCCAACCTGCTGTCGAACGCGCGGATCCATACTCCGCCCGGTACGAAAATCGTCACCTCGTTGGTGTCGCACGTCGACCGATCGGTGACACTCGCCGTCGCCGACGACGGTCCCGGCATACCTGAAGAATTGCTGCCCAACGTATTCGAACGCTTTGCTCGCGGCGACGGCTCCCGATCCCGCGACTCCGGCAGTACCGGGCTCGGGCTTGCCATCACGCGGGCGGTGATCAAGGCTCACCATGGCACGATCGATATCCGCAGTGATCGGTATGGCACCCGAGTGACGGTGACACTCCCGGGGGCGGGGTCGGCGTCGACCGAGGTTGCCGATCCTTCGGTGGCGCAGCACCGTTGATCTCCGCCCGCCGGCGGTCGTCTGTCAGGGTGCGCATGTGGGCCGCTGCCGCGCGGCGGCTGTGCCATCCACGAGGGCGAGCCAGGACACCAGCAATTGCTGTGCACGGTCGTTGCCCCCGCCGAACTGTGCGGATATGCCCAGCCCCAAGATGAAGGCGATCGTCGCTTCCACGGACACAGCGAGCTCTTTCTCGTGGTCGTCGCCGGAAGCGGATTCGGCCATCGACGAGGTGAGGAAGGTGCGTACGAGCCCGATGATGTCGACACCGTCGTCGACGAGGTCGGGATGACGGCTGCAATCCAGTATCAGGCTCGGTAGCGCGGCAGCGGCCGACCAATCGCCATGGGGATTGACGAGTTTGGTGATGAAAGCCTGTAACTGGGTGCTGACGTGCTCGTCGCGAAGAAAATACGCGGTAGCTGACGCGGCACGGTCGATGTCCGTGTGGGTCTCGGCCAGCACGGCCCGGAAAAGCGCAGCCTTGGACGTGAAATGGTAGTTGATGGCGGCCCGACTCACTCCGGCCGCGGCGGCCACCGCTCCCATGGTGAGGGCGTCGAATCCGACTCTGAGCACCAGAGACCGAGCGGCGAGGACTATTTCAGCTCTCGTGTTGTGTGCACCGCGGGGTCGCCCGCGACCGCGCGATCGACGACCCGATGACGCGCGCGTCGCAATGAACGTTGCCGGCCCCGTAGCGTCGGTGAGCAACGAAGCGAGGGCGTGCCAGCGCTCAGAGCGGGTCCGGTGGTACTCGTTGGTGCCCCGCCGCTGCGACTCCACCAGCCCGGCTTCGCGAAGTGTGGCCAGTTGTGTGCTGATCTCCGCAGCCGGAAGCCCTGCGAAATCGGCCAACTCGCGTTCGTTGATTCCATCGGCAGAGCACTGGCCGAGCGCCGATATGATGCGAAACGCCAGTGGGTCGCCGAGAACGCGCAGTGTGACCGCGGGGCCGGGCGAATATCCATTCTCGAGCGCTGCGCACGAAGACCAGCTGTCCTCCGCCGCGGCGCTACCAGGCATCACATTCTCCGTTCCCTCGCCGCCAACATATGCACGCCGCCTAGGTGTGGACTGGCAGAGTCATATGAAGGACCTTTGTCTTTTGACAGCGGCACTCGTATCGCGATTCAGCCGTTCTTTTGCTCGTGTCGCCATGGCTATCTACTTCGGTCCATTCCTCGGCGCACTGTAGTGCTGACTGGTGGATTGCGCTCCTGCCAAGCACAATTCGCGCGAAGGCGACCGAGGTAGCGAACAGATGGCCGCTGATGCCGGTGCGGTCATCGATGCCACCGGAGAACCGGAACCTCGGTTGCGCCGAGATGCCAGACAGGATCTATGATCGGCGAATCATGTTTGATATCAATCGTTTTACGTAATGCGACGATGAGTTGACCAGGTCCGTCAAGAAGGAGTCTCAGTTGTTTCGGGATGGGCACCGCGTCGTCGTTCTGCACGATAAGCTCTTTGCCGGAATGCAATTGCGGATGGTCGATCTCGCGCGTCGGGTCGCAGAGCTTCCACTGCTGAGCAACGTCTACGCGGGCCATGATGAGATTCGGACGGCGCAACACCGTGCGTCCTTGCCGCCGCTGACCGCCGATGATGAAGACTGGGTGCATCGACTGGACGTGGCAGGGGTTGCCAGTCGGCAGGTCCACATGGACGCCGCGGTGAACCTCGACATCGTTCGTGCGGTCCGTTGGTTACAGGACAACCACGTCCCGGAACCTGTCACCTACCTGCCGCTGGATCAACCGAACCTGTTTGGTGCGCTTTACCGGTGGGGCTTGGAAGAGCGCAATCTGGACATTGCCGAGCGACATATCCGGCTCCCCGTTCGCTACATAGGCCTGGAGGTGAAGGTGGAGCGCGCAAGTGCACCGTCGGCGCGTCGGCAGGTGCGGCACTGGCACCTCGACGCCGAGGATCGCAGGATGCTGAAGATCATCGTCTACCTCAACGATGTGGGCCCCGGGAATGGGCCGTTCGAGTACCTACCACTATCGCTGAGCGAGTCGGCCCGTCGCCGGCTGCGTTGCCGTCCGGGAATCACGTTCCTGGCCGATGAGGATATCGCGGCCGTCGCGCCCCCACCCAGTTGGCATCAGGTGACCGGACCCGCTCGTACCGCCGTGTATGCAGACACGGGCCGCCTCATCCATCGGCTGAAGGGTCCAACAGACCGCGATCGCTACTCGGCGACGTTCGTCTATACCAGCGATCGGCCGTACTCGGTATTCTCGCGGTTCATACCGTCGCGGACCTTTGTCGATGGGGTGGCCGAGACGTTGACGCCGCGCCAGCGCCGGGCATTGCCAGAGCCCCGCTGGCAACGCCCTCGGACGTGAAACTGCGGCTCTGAAGGGCGGACAGCGGTGTGGCCCGAGACGGCCTCGTCTCGGGCCACACCTGGTGGGCTTCTACCGAGGTGGCGGACAGGGCGCCAACGGCAGGCAGGGGCCGGGGCCCGGTACGCCGGGACCGGGGCGCGCCGGGCCGGGGCCAGGGCCGGGGCCGCCCGGCCCGACGGGAGCGCACGGTGCGCCGGGCGGGCAGGGCGGGGGCGGTGCTGCTTGAGCGACGGTCGATGCGATGAGCGGTCCGACTGAGAGTGATGCGGCGCAGAGTAGTCCGGCTGCGAGCCGTCGGCGCCATCGGTGTTCTGACACGGAGGACATGAGTTCCCTTCTCGGTTGGGGTGTGTCGGACCATGGTGTCCGACTCTTCGACGGTGTCACGAAATCCACTGCGATAGTGGACGAAAGGCTGCGATTTGGTTAGAGGTCTCGTATCGAACTGCTATGGGCCGGCTGTGTTCTGACGGTCATCCCTGTCCGAGCAGCCCCAACTGTCCCAGCCAGTCGCCACCGGTGAGTGAGGTGAACATCGTGGGGCAATAGGTCGAGATGGCAATCGAGGTGAACAGCGCGGCCATATCGGGTGAAATGGTGTTGCTGCTCGAGACGGTGCTCGCTACACGTGCGAAATCGCTGCCCGGCTGCTTCAGGACCGCGCACGCGTTCTTCCCGAGCGACGAGGCGGCATTCGCGTCGCCATAGGACACGCCCGAATTGTTGAGTGTATCCAGGAACATGTCGGTCAACGCGTCCGCTGATGCCGGCTTTGCCACGGCTATCGCGGCCGATGCCATGACGGCGAAACCGATCGCTGCCGACAGCGAACGCGCGAAGACCTTGTGGTGGACTCGACTCATGTTGTTACCTCCGGAGTTTGATTGATGTATCGCCGGGAACTCTCGCTCATCGGGGTTGCCGGTGAGCTTCCTTCCGATAACGATTGCGGCCCTATGGAATACATGTGCACGGCATGTGAAAGCCCTGTCACGCAGGGAAAGCGAGGTCACACGTTTCGCATAGGGGGCGCACATGATAGTGCGGCAAGCTGTCCGGGATCGGAGGGTCGGCTGCGAGGTCGGCCCGTTCAAATGTCGAAGTAAGGTGTTGAGCAAGTTGACGTTCCGGACTACTGCGGTTGCCACCGCAGTGAGCGTGGCCGTGCTCAGTTGTCCTGTCGCCGTGGCGCAGGCTGAAGTCGTCGTGGTGCCGGACGTGACCCGGACGACGGCGACGGTGGACGGTTGGCAGGTGACGTTGGCGATGACCGAGGCCCGCATCGACGCGGTGCCCAACATGGCCGGTGCTCCGTACACCAAAGAGGGTTATCTCAGTGCAAGATTCACCCTGTCTGTCGAGGGCGCGGGTGTTCGGCCGGTCCAGACCGGGCAGCTGGTGGTGGGAGCTCAGCTCGGTTGCCAGATCGACCTCGGCGATGGTCTGGATCTCGGGGTCGGCTTCGATACCGACTTGTTCGATGACACCACGGTCCTGGGAGTGGGTCCCGATATCGGCACGACTTTGCGCTCCGGCGGTATCACGACGATCGGGTTCGGGGTCAAGGCCCTGAAGGGGTCCGTCGCCACCATCTCGGTCCAGGATGCCCATGTTCAGGTCGACGAGTGTGGCGGCTCGGTCACCGCTCGTCTTTTCGCTTCGGCTCAGACCAGCTCCGAGGTATCCGACGACGCGCTCAACGTCTACGGTCAGGTGCTTCCGCTGTGAGGGCGGCGGGGCGGTCGGCCGTGGCCCTGCTGGCAACGCTCGTCATCGCAGTCGGCCTCGCCCGGCCCGCGCAGGCGGGTGATGACGATGATGATGACAGCCATGGTGATTCGGGGCAGATTTCCGTCGAATCCTGGCCACCCACCGAGGTCGGCTGGCCGCCGCTGGCGGTACCCGAAAGCGATGGCGGCGGCGCCACGCCGGCCGTCGTTCCCGCACCTTGATATCGATCGGTTATCGCTGTCACACGAGATCCATAGGCATCGGTGATCTTCTGAGTGAACCGGACATGAACGTCGAATGAAAGGCAATGCGGCATTGAAGGATCTGAAGAGGTGGCTCGCGAAGAAGGCCGCGCGGCCCGAGCCCTCGTTCGAGGACCTGCCCACTGAGCCGACCGGCTACCAGCAGACCGCGAGTCGCCTGCATTCGTTCAACCGCTACGAGATCAAGTATCTGCTGGACGAGTTCAAGGTCCCGGAACTTCGCGCGAAGCTCGCGGCACGGATGGGTTCGGATCCGTTCTCGCCGCACGGCGGCTATCCGGTGACATCGTTGTACTACGACACCGCGGATCTGCGATTCTACTGGGAGAAGATCGAGGGCCTACGGTTCCGGCGCAAACTGCGCCTCCGTCTCTACGGGCAGCCGGCCGACTGCACCGACGAGACACCGGTTCAAGTCGAGATCAAACAGCGGGTGAACCGCGTCACCCAGAAGCGCCGGATCGAAATACCCTACGGTGCCGCGAAAAGTTGGCTGGACCGACGAGAAGAACTGCCATGCAGGCGATCTCAAAAGGGCTTCGTGGATGAGGTGACTGCACTGATCGGCAATCTCGATCTGCGGCCCATCGTCACGACCGGGTACCTGCGAGAGGCCTTCGTGGGGCGCGAGGCGGATCTCGGACTGCGGGTGACGATCGACCACAAGGTGCACGGACGCGATCGCGATCTGCATTTTGCGTCCGGCGCGGCCAACCGGTTCATCATCCCGCCCAAGCTGGCCATCGTCGAGATCAAGGCAAACGAGCGGGTGCCCTATTGGGTCACCGATCTCGCCGCCGGTATCGACATGTCGGTGATCCGGGTCTCCAAGTACTGCCAGTCGGTACAGGCCTTCGGCATGGCTCCCCGCTCCCGAAACGGCGTTCCCGAGGCCAACCTCGACAATGACGAAATTCGGCTCTTGACAACGTAATAGAGCTCCACCCTATTCATCAGATACCAAAGGAGAGATCCCGCATGACCATAGACCTACAAGATCTCAGCGGAACATTCACGGTGTTCGACGTAGCTGCTTCGCTGATGCTGTCCTTCGTGTTGGCCTCGATCATCGGCTGGGTTTACCGCTACACGCACAAGAACGTCTCCTACAGTCAGTCCTACGTGCAGACCTTGGTCATGGTGTGCATGGTCATCTCGGTGATCATGCTCGTCGTCGGATCCAATATCGCCCGTGCCTTCGCGCTCGTCGGTGCACTGTCGGTGATCCGATTCCGCAACGCCATCAAAGAGACTCGCGATGTCGGCTTCATCTTCCTCGCAATGGCGGTCGGAATGACCACCGGTACCCGGTTCTATCTGCTGGCCGTGGCCGCCACGGTGGTCATCTGCCTGGTGCTGGTGATCATGTACCGGTTCAACTGGTTCAAGCTCGATGTCCAGCGCCAGGTTGTCAAAGTCCAGGTGCCGCCGGAGCCCGAGTACACCGCACGTGTCGAGGACGTGCTCATCGAGTTCTGCTCGGAGTTCGAGCTGGTATCGACCGAGTCGGCACGCTCGGGTGCGCTCAACGAGCTCTATTACACCGCGCAACTGAAGAAGGGCCGCAAGGGTAGCGAGCTGATCGCGGCGCTCGGCGCCGTCAACACCGGCCAGCGGGTGACCGTGTTGACCGGGTACGACCAGACCGACATCTGATGGACGAGGCAGACCCGATGGTTGTCGATGCACCACCGAAGCGGCGCCTTTCTCACCGCGTGCCCGTGCGGTTGCGTCAGCACTGGAAGGTGTTGGCGTTGTTGGTGGCCGTCGCGATCGGCCTCACCGCAACGCTGGGGCAGACCCGCATCCGGCCCTACATCACCGGCGACGTCACCATCATGCAGTCGGAGATCACCGACAACATCGCCGGCACGGTTGATCTGTTCGACAGCACGTTGCCGCACAGCCTGACCGTCGAGATCACCGAGGCCGAGTACCAGCAGATGATCTCGGCCTACCAGAAGGACGGCGACAAGAAGTGGATGACGGCCGACATCGTCATTGACGGCACTCAGATCAGTGATGTGGCGGTTCGGCTGAAGGGCAACTCGACGCTGATGGGTCTGGGCGGCGCGCACGCCGGACGGCCCGATGCACCGCAGGGCGGCGCTGAGGCGGGTCCGCCGGGAGGAATGGCCGGAATGGCTGTGGCTTCTGCCGAGGACCCGACGACATTGCCGTTGCTCATCAGTTTCGACGAGAACGCCGACGGCCGCGGCTATCAAGGACTCACCGAACTGTCGGTGCGACCGGGAACACCGGTGATCAACGAAGCGCTGTCGCTGTCGCTGACGGCGGTCACCGGACAACCCACGCAGCGTTATGCGTACGCCACCTACACGATCAACGGCCAGACGACGACGCGACTGCTGGTCGAGCATCCCGACGCAACCTACGCGAACTCGCTGTTCGACGCCGCCGGATACCTGTACAAGGCGGATGCGAACTCGCGTCTGGAGTACCGCGGACCCGACCAATCGCTCTACGCCGACCAGTTCAAGCAGATCAACGCCGCCGATGATGGAAACCTGCAGCCGATCATCAACTTCCTGGCATGGCTGGACGGCGCCGAGCAGGTCGAATTCGACGCGCACGTTTCGGATTGGATCGATACCGACTCGTTCGCTCGGTACCTGGCCACGCAGAATCTGCTCGGCAACGGCGACGATATGGGCGGGCCCGGCCAGAACTACTATCTCTGGTACGACCTCTCGGCGAAGAAGATCTCGGTCATATCGTGGGATCTCAACCTGGCCATGAATGGTGACGCCAAAACTCAGCCCGGCGAAGAAGTTCAGATCGGGCCGGCCCCTGGCGGCGAGGGCATGGCGCCGGGCGGCCAGGCGCCGAAATTCGGTAACCAGCTCAAGACCCGATTCCTCGAATCAGAGGCGTGGGCGCCCACGAACCGTGAGGCCTATTGGGCGCTCTACGACCAGATGTATGCGAACGGCACCGCCAACGCACTGCTCGACGAGATCGCCGCCGCGGTGCCCATCACGGATGGCCTGGAGAAGCAGACACTCTCCAGAGCTGTGGACACCGTGCGTGAGTGGATCGCAGAGCGGATGAACACCCTCGATGCCGCTCGGATGGACTCGTGACGGTGCGGCGTCAGCCTCGCAGATGCGTCTCGAAGAAGTCGAACACCCGGCTCCAGGCGTCCTCGGCGACGGCCTCGTTGTAGCCGAATCCGGTGACCCGCAACAGCGCTTGCGCGGGAAGCTGGTTGGCGAAGCTGTGCCCGGCGTTCGGGTAGACCTTCACATCGGCGGCGATGCCCTGGGCCTCGACAGCTTTGTTCAGCTTCGCCGGGGCGCCGCGGCCGATCGGATCGCGGGCTCCGAAGCTCGCCACGATCGGGCACGCCCCGCTCAGCGTTTCCTCCAGGTTCTTCGGCAGCGGTGTCCCGTAGAACGGTGCAGAGGCGGCGAAACCTTTGGGGGACAGGATGAGCGCGAACTGGCCGCCCATGCAGAAACCGGCGATACCGACGATGCCGGTGCTGTCGGGCCGGTCCCGCAGATAGTCACGGGCGGCCAGCAGGTCCTCGATGGCGGGACCCTGCTTGGTCAGCGCGGCCCGCATCACCTTGGTGATGCAGCGGGCGCGGCCGCCGCGGGCATACAGGTTCGGCGTGATGGTGAGATAGCCGGCGGCGGCGATCCGCGCCGACACCGCCTCCTTGTCGGGCAGGTAGCCGATGGCGTCGTGCACCTCGACCACGCCCGGCCACGGGCCCTGACCCTCGGGTACGTCGACAAGCGCGTCGATGGGGCCGGCCGGGGTGTCGAGCTCGATCGAGGACATGCCGCCAAATCTAATGGCACGAGCCGAGAGGCCGTAACCTGACGTGTCGTGTCTGAATCCGTCGACCTGGCACCCGAGGTCATCACCGCGCTGTGTGCCCTGCGCGACTCGGGTGAGGTGCCGCTGCGCTGCAACAAAGGCCCGATCCGGGCCGCCGTTGCCGCCGCGGTACGCGCGCTCAGCGAGGACAACCTGGGCCCCACGGTCCGGCCCTGGGATCTGTCGGCGCTGCGGCGCCGCGCCGCTGAACTGGGCGAGATCTCCGCAGCCGTCGCGGTGTACCTGAACCAGGAGTTGGTGGTCGCGGAGCTGCTACCGGGCGGCGAGCGGGTGGTGCTGCGGGGAGTCGGTGACGGCTGGCGACTGGTGCGCTTTCTGGACGTCGCCGAGGTCCCCGAGGAGGTCAGGTTGGCCCCGGAGACCACCCGGGAGATCGCGCTGGCCGCGTTCTCGCCCGACGCGGTGCTCACCGCACTCGGCGTCGCCAAACCCGCCGATGTCGATCTGGATGTCGACTCCGAGGATCTGGGGCAGGGCCACACCGAGACCCGGTACCGCTACCTGTTCACCGACAACGGCCGGTCGGTGCTGGCCGAAGAGGTCAAGAGCGAGATCGTCGACGGCGCGACACCGTGTTCGAGATATCTGCGCGGCGTGCTGATCGACGGTGGCCGCGGCACATTGGTGACCGCGAGCCGGGACGGCGCCGTGCTGACCCAGGGTTGATAGCTTGACCGGGTGACTGGTGTGGCGCAGGGGCCCCTGGCGGGTGTACGGATCATCGAGATCTCCAGCTTCGTGGCGGTGCCGCTGGCCGGGATGACCCTGGCCCAACTGGGTGCGGAGGTGATCCGCGTCGATCCGGTCGGCGGCGCCGCCGACTACAAGCGCTGGCCGGTGACCGATGCCGGCGACAGCATCTACTGGGCCGGGCTCAACAAGGGCAAGCAGTCCGTCGCCGTCGACATGCGGGCACCCGAGGGTCAGGAGCTGATCCGCAGGCTCATCGCCGACGCCGGCGTGCTGATCACCAATGTGGCCGGCCGCGCCTGGCATTCCTACGACGCACTGGTGGGCCTGCGGCCGGATCTGATCCACGTCGAGATCTCGGGACGCGGCGACGGTTCCACCGGGGTGGACTACACCGTCAACGCCGCCGTCGGCTTCCCCCTGGTGACCGGGCCGGCCAATCTGGCCACCCCGGTGAACCACGTGCTGCCGGCCTGGGACGTGACGTGCGGACTGTATGCGGCGCTGGCGGTGGTCACCGCGGTGCGCAACCGCGAGGTCACCGGCGCCGGCCAGCAGATCGCGATCCCGCTGGAGAACGTCGCGCTGGCCACCGCGGGCAATCTCAGCTTCCTGACCGAGGTCATGGTCTCCTGCGCCGAGCGCCCGCGCATCGGCAACTCGCTCTACGGCCAGTACGGCCAGAACTTCACCAGCAGCGACGGCGTGGTCTTCATGCTGGTCGCGCTGACCGGGCGGCATTTCCGCGACCTCACCGAACTGACCGGCACGACCAAAGCCGTTGCCGCACTGGGAGAGGCACTCGGCGCCGACTTCACCGACGAGGGGCAGCGGTACCGACACCGCGACGCGCTCACCGGACTGTTCACCCTGTGGTTCGCCGAACGCAGCGCCCAGGAGATCACCGCGGCGCTGGCGCAGACCTCGGTGCTCTGGGAGCGCTACCGCAGCTTTGCCGAGGTTGCCGCCGATGAACGGGTGACCGCCAACCCACTGTTCACCACCCTGGATCAGCCGCGGATCGGGGAGTACCTGGCGCCGGGCCTGCCGATCTCCATCGACGGCAGCTATCCGCCCGCCGCCCCCTCGCCGGCACTGGGCGATCACACCGCGGCCGTGCTGGGGCGGCTGGGGCTCAGCGGCCCGGAGATCGACCGGTTGACCGGAGCGGGGACCGTGGCGTGAGCGTGCTGGCGGACCTGCTGACGCCGGCCCCGGACGGCGAGGACCGCTGGCGGGGCCCCGGCGCCGGACCGCCGGGCAAACGGTCCTTCGGCGGGCTGTTCGCCGCGCAGAGCCTGGCCGCGGCGTGCGCCACGGTGGATGCCGGGAAACGGCCCACCAACCTGCACATGCAGTTCCTGCGCGGCGGCGAGGCCGGGGACGATGCGGACTATCAGGTCGAACGGGTCTATGACGGGCGGACCGCGGCGACCCGCCGGGTGCAGACCCGCCAGCACGATCGGCTGCTCAACATCGCGACGGTGTCGTTCTCCGCGCCGCTGCCCGGCCCCGAACACGGGACCCGGCCGACGATGCCGCCGCACCCGGACAGCCTCGACCGCACCGGGCCGCCCGGTCCGGCGCCGTCACTTCCGCTGGACGAACTCGACATCCGTGTCGCCGACGAGCGCACCGACGGGGAGTTCGTGCGGCGGTTGTGGTGGCGCGCCACTGTCGGGCTGCCCGACGACCCGCTGATCCACACCCTGATCGCGGTGTACGTCACCGACCTCTATGGCGTCGACCCGATCCTGCAGGAGCACGGATTTTCGATGGCCGACCGGACACATCGCAGCGGCACCACCGACTCGTCGATCTGGTTCCATCGGCCGTTGCGGGCAGATCAGTGGAATCTGCTGGAATCCCGGTCGCCGGCGGCCTCCCGCGGGCGCGGCGTGATGACCGCGTCGCTCGTGCGCGCCGACGGTGTGATCGCGGCAACCCTGGTCCAGGAGGGCCTGATCGCGCAGCGGTGACGCAGCCGCGACATCAGCCGGGCCAGCAGGACACCGAACGCCAGCGCTGCCAGCACACCGAGCAGCCGGTGCTCGCCGAACAGCGGATAGACCTGGAAGTGGGTCAGGTAGATGTAGAGCGAGGCATCGGCCAGGGCGGCCACCACACCGGTCAGCAGCACCGGGCAGCGGATCGACGGCAACCAGATCATCACCGCAATACCGGCGAACACCAGTACTTCGCGGACGGGGTCACCGAAGTAACCGTACAAACCCACCGCCAGCAGAGCCGTGATGGCGGCACGCTGCCAGGTGCTCGATGATTTCGCGACGGCCCAGCCGACCGCGAAGAACCAGAACGCCAGCATGCTGAACCAGGCATCCTTGCCGAGATCGGGACCCGGGGCGTCGTAACGCAGGGCGACTCCCGCGGCCAGAAACACCAGCGCGAACGCGAACGGACGGCGGCGCTCCAGCCGGTCCACCGCGGGCACCCCCAGCAGCACGGTCAACAGCACCAGGACCCACACCAGCACTTCGATGAACCACAGCCGGCCCGCCGTCATGCTGTCGAAAGGGCCGAATATCTTGTTGGCCAGCAACAGATTCGACCACTGATAGTCATCACTGAAGGTCATGGTGATCGCCACCCAGGCGATCGCGGGCAGCGCGATCCAGGCGATCGTGCTGCGCAGGTGCCGGATCCGGTCCCGGCGCGGCACGGAGGTCAGACAGAACCGGCCGAAGTTGTAGCCGGCGACACCGAGCAGGATGTGCGCGCCACCCCACATCTCGAACAGTTCGGCATGGGATCCGACGATGAGCACGATCGCGAGGGCCCGCAGCGCCACGCTGGTTTCCAGCGTGGAGGTCCAGCGGCGCTTGCGGGTGGTGAGCTGCTCCAGATCGCGGAGCGGCAGTCGATGCCAATCGGGCGGAAGCTCGTGCAGTACCCGCTCGATCCGCACCGACATCGTCACGTAGCTCAGCGAATTGCCGCCCAGATCCACGAAGCTGGCGCCGGCGTCGATGTGGGCGGGGTCCAGGTGCAGCACGTCGGCGAACACCCCGCGCAGCGCGGTTGCGGCGGCCGGCTCGGGCCGCAGCGCGCGTACCGCGGGATAGTCGGGTTTGCCCGAGGGCAGCATCGGCAGCTCGTCGACGGCGACGGCTCGCACCGATCCGGCGGGCAACCCGGTGATCTCGGTGACGGCCCGGCGCACCGTCTGCGCGTCGTGGGTGGTGGCGGTGACGAGGGTCTCGCCGTCGTCGGTGCACAGCGCGGCGATACCGCGTTCGCGCAGGGCCGACTCCACCCGCTGCAGATCGATGCGCAGCCCGAACAGCTTGGCGAACCGGCTGGCGCGGCCCACCACTTCGAAGAGTCCGTCGTCGCCGCGTCGGGCGAGATCGCCGGTGCGCAGCTCGTCGGTGCCGGCGGCTGCCGAGAGGTCGGCGGCGCCACCGGCGTAGCCCATCATCACATTGGGGCCCTGGTAGACGAGTTCGCCGATCTCGCCGTCGGGTGCGTCTATCCACAGGCGCCCGCCAGGAATGGGCCGGCCGATCGCCTCGGCCCGGGTGGCGGCGAGTTCTGGTGGCAGGTACGCCATTCGGGCGGTCGCCTCGGTGGCTCCGTACATCACGAACAGCTGCCAGCCGTGGCGCTGTCCGAGCGTGGCGAACTGGCGTACCCGGGCGGGTTCCAGGCGCCCGCCGGCCTGGGTGATGTAGCGCAGGTGCGGCAGGCTCATCGTGTCGAAGCCGATCCGGTCCAGTAGATCGAAGGTGTAGGGCACACCCGCGAACGAGGTGCCCCGGTGACGGCGGAACAGCTCCCAGAACGCGTCGTCGATGACCGAGAGATCGGTGAGGAGCAGCGCCGCCCCGCGCAACAGATGACTGTGGATGACCGACAGTCCGTAGCAGTACGACATCGGCAATGTCGTTGCGGCACAGTCGGTATCACTGATGGCGAGGTAGTCGGCGATGGATTCTGCGTTGGCCAGCAGATTGGCCACCGACAGCCGGACGAGTTTCGGCGAGCCGGTGCTTCCGGAGGTGGACAGCAGCAGTGCCAGTTCAGGGTGCAGGTCATGGTGCTGGGCGCCGCGGCGGCGCACCCCGCCGTCGTCGATGAAGATATCGGGACGATATGTTGCCAGCAGATCTGCGTGATCACTTCCGGGCGGAACCGGCAGCACGACATGTCCGCCGGCGATGGCGCCGAGGTAATGCACCAGCGTGGCGATGTCGTTCCGCGTTTCGAGCAGGATCAGTTTCCGCTCGCCGGCGAAATCGGCTGTGGCGCAGTCGACCCGGTCGGCGAGCTGTCGGTAGCTCAGCGTCGCGTCGGCGGTGTGCACCGCGGGCCGTGCGCCGTGGGCCCGCAGGTACGCGACGAGGTCGTTCATGGCAACACCAGACCGCCACCGAGTATCTCGATGCGAACCTTCGCGGATTCCTCCGGCGGCGCGATGCTGTGCTGGCGCACGGTGATCGGCGGGGTGTCACCACCGGCATCGATGGTGAGCAACACGTCGTGACCGAGGAACTCGGTGGACACCACGATGCCGATCCCGGGCTCCGGTGCCGTACCGGCATCGGTGATCTCGACGGCGACCAGCTGCTCGGGCCGCAACATCAAGGTGGCGGGACCGTCGGGCGCCGGTGCCACCAACGGGATGCGGCCCAGCACGCATTCGGCGGACCCGGCGCGCACGGTGCAGGGCAGGAACACGCAATCGCCGAGGAACTCGGCGGTGAACCGGTCGGCGGGTCTGCGGTAGACCTGCTGGGGGGTACCGACAGCGGTGAACCGCCCGTCGCGCATGACGGCGACCTGATCGGCGATCGACAGCGCCTCGCCCTGATCGTGGGTCACCAGCAGGGTGGTGACGCCGGCATCGTTGAGCACCTTCGTGACCGCCTTGCGGGTTGCGGCCCGCAGTCCGGTGTCCAGCGCGGAGAACGGTTCATCGAGCAGCATCAGGGCCGGGTGCCGTGCCATGGCGCGGGCCAGTGCGACGCGCTGCTGCTGGCCGCCGGACAGTTCATGCGGGCGTCGTGTCGCGAAAGAGGGTTGCAGGGACACGGTGTCGAGGAGTTCGGCGACACGGGCCGCAACCGCCGCGCTGTGGGCGCGCCCGGGCAGCCCGTAGGCGATGTTGGCGCCGACGCTCAGATGCGGGAACAGCGCGCCGTCCTGCGCGACGTAGCCGACGGAACGACGGTGCGGGGCAAGGCTGTTCGACGCGGAGGCGACGCGTTGCCCACCGATGTCGATGGTGCCGGCGTCGGGTGCCTCGAATCCGGCGACCAGTCGCAGCAGGGTGGTCTTGCCGCAGCCCGATGCGCCGACGACGGCGGTGATGCTGCCCGGGGTGAGCGTCAGGTCGACGCCGTCGAGCACCGGATGATCGGTGAACGTCTTGGTCAGGCCCGCGACGGCCAGGGTGTACTCGCTCATGACGTCCCCCGCGTTGCTTGCCGGAACAGGGCCACCGTCACCGGTATCGACAGCGAGACCAGCACCAGTGCGTACGGGGCGGCGGCCGCATAGTCGAGTTCGCTCGAGAGCGACCAGAACCGCATCGCCAGTGTCCTGGTGCCGGTCGGCGCGAGCAGCAGGGTGGCGGTCAGTTCGGTGGCGACGGCGACGAACACCAACGCCGCACCCGCGCCGGCCGCGGGTGCGGTGAGCCGCAAGGTGATCCGCACGAAGCTACGCGCGGGTGACACCCCCAGCGAACGTGACGCCTCCTCCAGTCCGGGCGGCACCTGAGCCAGGCCCGAGCGCAGGCTCACCAGGGAGCGTGGCAGGAACATCAGCACGTAGGCACACAGCACCAGTGCCGCGGTCTGATACAGCGGGGGAGCGAACCGGATGGCGACGGTGACCAGCGCGAGCGCGGTGACGATGCCGGGCATGGAACTGGTGACGAAGTTGGCGCCCTCGACCGTCCGGGCGAACGCGCCGCTGTAGCGGACCGCGAGCCACGCGAAGGGGAACGCCGCCACGGTGGTGAGCGCGGCAGCCACCGCGGCCAGCACCGCGGTCTGGCCCAGCGCCTCGCTCAGGTCGGCGATCTCCCACACCTGGGTGCCGCCGATCCAGAGCCAGCGCAGCCGAGTCCAGACCGGCACGCCCAGCGCCAGCACGGTGAGCGCGGCGAGTCCGGCCGTGGCCGGTATGTTCTTCGCGCGCAAACGAATCGGGGTCGCCGCACGTGGCGCGCCGGATCCGATCCTGGCGAATCGGGCGTTGCCGCGCAGCAGCGCCTCGGTCAGCAACAGCATCAGGCACAGCAGCACCAGCACCCCGGCCAGGGTGGCGCCGGCGGCACCGTCGAACGTCGCCTGGAACTGTTCGAAGATCGCGGTGGTGAACGTCGAGAAGCGCAGCATCGCGAACGCGCCGTACTCGGCGAGCAGGTGCACCCCGATCAGCAGCCCGCCGCCGAGAACGGCCAGCCGCAACTGCGGCAGCACCACCCGGAAGAAGATGCCGACCGTGCCCGAACCCAGCGCCCGCGCCGATTCCTCGATGGACGGGTCCAGCCGGCGCAACGTGGCCGCGGCGGGCAGGAACACGAACGGGAAGTACGACAGGGTGGCGACGAGCACGCCGGCGCCGAACCCGTGCAGCGTCGGCCACACGCTGACCCAGGCGTAGCTGTTGATGAACGCGGGCACCGCCAGCGGGGCGACCAGCAGCGGTCGCCACACCGCGGCGCCGGCGACATCGGTGCGCTCGACCAGCCAGGCCGCCCCGATACCGAGCACCAGGCACAGCGGCACGGTCACCACCACCAACCCCACGGTGTTGAACAGCAGCTCGGCCACCCGCGGCCGCACCACCAACTCGTAGATGCGGGCCGGACCGGTGCTGATCACCGCCCACACGACATAGCCCAGCGGCACGAAGGTCATCGCGACCAGCAGGCCGATCCCCCCGGTCAGCAGGGGCCCCGGCCGGGCGGGTGGTCGCGGTCGGGCGGTCGGGCGGTCGGGCTGGGTCGAGACCACCTAGAGCAGGCCGGCCTTGGTCATCAGGTCGGTCACCATGGCCGCGTCCAGGGTGGATGGGTCGACCTTCGGTGCCTGCAGGGTGTCCAGCGCGGGTAACGCCGGGTTGGCCGGTACGCCGCTGGCCACCGGGTATTCGAACGAGGTGCCCTTCTCCAGCACTTCCTGTCCGGCCTTGCCGGTGATGAATTTCAGGAACTGCTGGGCCTGGTCCTTCTTCGTGCTCGACTCCAGCACGCCGCCACCGGAGATGCTGATGAAGGCCCCCGGATCCTCGTTGCGGAAGTAGTGCAGCGCGGTGTTGGCGCTGATCTCCTTGGTCTTGGCCTGGTCGCGGAACCAGTAGTAGTGGTAGATGATGCCGCCCTCGATCTCACCGTCGTTGACCGCGCGCAGGGTGGCGATGTTGTCCTGAAGAAGGGTGGCGTTGGTCTTCATCCCGGTCAGCCACGCGGAGGTGGCCTGCTCGCCGGTCAGCTGCAGCATCGCCGCAACGATGGCCTGAAAGTCCGCCTTGGGCGGCGGCGCGCCCCAGCGGCCCTTCCATTCGGGCTGCTGC
>SXGT01067614.1_pt1 | contig 18388 bp, 16 predicted proteins | sample 3176221 | NCBI WGS metagenome assembly SXGT01 (sample SAMN11356862, study PRJNA531348) | freshwater metagenome | isolation source: freshwater sample F1-120 | place: China: Fuxian Lake, Yuxi | collected 2017-12-25
AGCGTCCTGACGTTCCGCACGCCGGCCGAGGCGATCACCAAGGCCAACAACACCCCCTACGGGCTCTCGGCGGGAATCTGGAGCGACAAGGGATCGAAGATCCTGGCCGTGGCCGACCAGCTTCGGGCGGGCGTCATCTGGGCGAACACGTTCAACCGATTCGACCCGGCATCGCCCTTCGGCGGGTACAAGGAATCCGGATACGGTCGCGAGGGAGGCCGCCACGGCCTCGCCGCGTACCTCGAATCAGCAGGGTGGGAGAACTCCAAATGACGCCGCAGCGACTCGCCGTGCCCAAGACCTACAAGCTCTACATCGGCGGAAAGTTCCCCCGCAGCGAGAGCGGGCGGACGTATGAGGTGGTCTCGGCCAAGGGGGCGTTCCTGGCCAACGCCTCGCTGGCCAGCCGCAAGGACGCCCGGGACGCCGTCGTGGCAGCGCGGGCCGCCCTCGCGGGCTGGTCGGGAGCGACCGCCTACAACCGCGGGCAGGTGCTCTACCGCATCGCCGAGCTCCTGGAGGGGCGGCGTGAGCAGTTCGTCGATGAACTCGTCGCGACCGAGGGGGCGTCCCGGGCGGTCGCGACCCGACAGGTCGACACCGCGATCGACGCGTGGGTCTGGTACGCGGGATGGGCCGACAAGTACGTCCAGGCCGCGGGCAACGGCAACCCGGTCAGCGGGCCCTACTTCAACCTCTCCACGCCCGAGCCCACGGGCGTCGTCGCGATCATCGCGCCACAGTCCGCCGGCTCGCTCCTGGGGCTCGTGAGCGTCATCGCTCCCGCGATCCTGAGCGGTAACACGGTCGTGGTCGTCGCGAGCCAGTCGGCGCCGTTGAGCGCCGTGAGCCTCGGCGAGGTGCTCGCGACGAGCGACGTGCCCGGCGGCGTCGTGAACATCCTCACCGGCTCTCCCGCCGAGATCGCGCCCTGGCTGGCGGGGCACGCGGATGTCAACGCCCTCGATCTCGCGGGTGCGGGAGACCTGGACTGGGTGGACCTCCAGGTGATCGCCGCCGACACGCTCAAGCGTGTCCTCCCGCCGGTCACGGGCGTCCCCGCCCCCTCGCTCGAGCGCATCGTCGCCTTCACCGAGACCAAGACGGTGTGGCACACCAAGTCGTTGATCTAGGGCACGGCTCGGCGTTCGATACCGTAGGGTCATGAACTCCGTCATCGTCGTCGGCAGCAGCAATGTCGACCAGGTATTCAGTGTCGACCGGATCCCCGAGCCGGGTGAGACCGTCTTGTCCACGGGGTTCGCCACCGCCCGCGGGGGGAAGGGCCAGAACCAGGCCGTCGGCGCCGTGCGCGCGGGGAGCCCCACGACCTTCATCACCGCCCTCGGGCAGGATGCGTTCGGCCAGCTCACGATGAGCGGCCTCGACGAGGACGGGATCGACACGTCCCGGGTCCGCTCGGTCACCGCGCCGACGGGCACCGCGCTGATCGCCGTCGACCCGAGCGGGGAGAACACGATCATCGTGGAGGCGGGAGCGAACCGGGAGCTCGAGCGCCTCGACGAGGGCGACCGCGCCGCGATCGCCGGGGCATCCGTCCTGCTCATGCAGCTGGAGATCCCCCTCGGCACCGTCGCCGAGGCGGCGGCCGCGGCTCGCGCGGCGGGAACCACGGTCATCCTCAACGCGGCGCCCATCGCGGACCTCTCGGACGAGCTCCTCTCGAGCCTCGACGTGCTGATCGTGAACGAGCACGAGGCGGCGCACCTCCTGGCCTCGACCGGGGTATCCGACCTGACCGAGCTCGTCGAGACGGTCGTGACGACCCTCGGCGCCGATGGCGCGTCATTGCGACGCGCGGGCGCGGAGGAGGTGCGGATCCCCGCGCCCCGCGTCGCGGCGGTGGATGCCACGGGCGCGGGCGACACGTTCTGCGGGGCCTGCGGCTCCGCCCTCGCCGAGGGCCCGTCGGTGGATGACGCGCTGCGCTTCGCCGTCACCGCGGCGTCGCTGTCGGTGCAGCGGCACGGCGCGGTGCCGTCGATCCCGCGGCGTGACGAGATCGACGCCGCGCTGCGGGGCTGACACCGCAGGTGAACAAAAGGTAACGAAACGGTAACGAACACGCTAGGGTAGGGGAACCGCAACGACGCGGGAACCCGAACCGAAAAGGCGTGTCAATGGCGACTGCGCTCCCGCGACGAGCTCACCCCGACGACGGCGCTCGCTCCCGAGCGCTGCTGGCCTCCGCCGCCGTTCTCTCCCTCGTGCTGGCCGTCGTGCTGCATCCCGAGCCCGCGGGCGTCGAAGCCCACAACCTCTTCACCTCACTGCGGGCGCCGGGGGAGCCGGGGTTCGTCGCCGGGCACCGCGGAGACAAGGACGGCGCGCCCGAGAACACCCTGCCGGCGCTCCAGCGCGTCATCGACGGGCCCGCCGAGTTCGTGGAGACGGACCTCCAGCTCACGGCCGACGGCGTGCCGATCCTCATGCACGACTGGACCCTGGACCGGACGACGAACGGCTCGGGACCGGTGTGGGCGGCGACGTGGGACGAGGTGCGTCGCCTCGACGCGGGCCGCTGGTACTCCGCGGAGTTCACCGGCACGCCGGTCCCGCGGCTGGAGGAGTTCCTCGCGATCCTGACGCCGTCGGCCAAGCACGCGATCATCGAGCTCAAGGGCTCGTGGACGGTCGAGCAGGTTCGAATCGTCACGAGCGAGATCTACCTCCGCGGCCTTCAGGAGAGGATCGTGCTCGCGAGCTTCGACCTCATGAGCCTGCGGGCGGTGCAGGAGGTGGCGCCGGGGCTCCAGCGGGCGATCATCACGAGGGAGGTCAACGGCGATCCGGCCGACCTCGCCGAGGCGTGCGGCGCCGTCGCGATCATCACGAGCAAGGCCTTCGTCCAGTCGGACCCCGGGGTCGTGGACCGAATCCACGAGGCCGGCCTCGGCGTGCTCCTCTACACCCTCAACGACAGCGATCTCTGGTCCGAGGCGATCGAACTCGGGGTCGACGGCATCATCACCGACAAGCCCGGTGAGCTCGATCGCTGGATGAAGGGCGACTCGTAGCAGCTAGAGGCGCTGCAGCAGTGCCCGGTAGAAGTCGATCCCGCGCAGGAAGCTCACCACCCGCATCCTCTCGTTCTTCGCGTGGAGAGTGTCGCGCTCGGCCCTGCTCATCACGAACGGCGTGAAGCGGTAGACGGCCGGGGAGATCCCCGTGAAGTGGCGGCTGTCCGTGGCGCCGTTCTGAACGTACGGGGTGACGACGGCGTCGGGATGCGTCGTCCCGACCGTCGCCGCGAGGGTCTCCCACGCCTGCCCGCTCGTCGGCGAGATCGGCGACGGCTCCCCGCGCGAGACGAGCTCGACGCGAACGGCGTCGTCCCGGATCGACGTGCGCACGTGGGCGATCGCCTCGTCGACCGAGGAGCCCACGGCGACGCGGATGTTGACCATCGCCTCCGCCCGCTCGGCGAGGGCGTTCGCCGCGTGTCCCGCGGAGAGCTGGGTCACCGCTTGAGTGGTCCGGGTCATCGCGCGGGTCTCGTCCGAGCGGTCGAAGACGCGCAGGAGGAGGGGCTTGGTCACTGCCGCCGAGCGCAGTGCGCGACCCACGAGCCCGGTGGCGTGGGGTGCGAGCGCGGCGAACATCTCGAGCGTGGCGCTGTTGAATCCCGCGCGGAACGGCCGGGAGTTGAGCCGGACGATGGCGCGGGCGAGTCGGGCCGTCGTGCTGAGGCGCGGCGGGGTGGAGGCGTGGCCCCCCTGCTGCTCGACGACGAGCCGGGCGAGGGTGGCGCCCTTCTCGGCGACACCGATGACCGCGAGCGGCGCGCTCACCCCCGGGAACGCATCGTCGGCCACTGCCCCGCCCTCGTCGAGGACGAGAGCGGGATGCACGCCGCGATCGGCCAGGAGCTCGGCGATCGCCGCCGCCCCGGTGCCGGTGGTCTCCTCGTTGTGCCCGAACACGAGATACACGTCATGGGTGGGCTCGAACCCCGATTCCAGCTGCGCCTCGACGGCTTCGAGGATCGCCGCCAGCGAACCCTTGTCGTCAAGCGCCCCCCGCGCCCAGACGGTGCGCTCGTCCCCTTCCCCGGTGACCTCGGCCGCGAACGGGGGATGCTCCCAGCCCTCGTCCGTCGCGGCCACGACGTCGTAGTGGGCCATCAGCACCGAGGGCTCCGACGAATAGCGGCCGGCCCAGCGGAAGAGCAGCGAGTGACCGGCGACGAGCTCGCGCTCGAGCGTCCGGTGAACCCGGGGGTAGAGCCTCTCGAGGGCAGCGATGAACCGGTCGAAGTGCTCCCACTGCATCTCGGACTCCTCGAGCCGGGAGATCGTCGGGATGCGAAGCAGCTCCTGGAATCGCTCGAGGGCGCGTTCATCAGACATGATTCGAGCCTATCGAGGGCCGTGATCCGATACCGTGGCTCCCGTGAAGCGCTTCGCCCGAGTGATCCTGGCCGCAGCCCTCGTCGTCGTGCCGCTGGCGGGTTCATCCGTCGCCGTCGCCGCTGAACCGGCGAGCCCGGTCGTCCGGGCCGGGGTCGACGACTTCGTGTTCGAGAGCTTCAGCGCCGACTACTACCTCGACGTCGACGAGAACGGCCGCAGCACGTTGACCACCGTCGAGACGTTCGTCGCGGTGTTCCCCGAGTTCGACCAGAACCGGGGCATGCGCCGGGCGATCCCCGGCAGCTATCTCGGGGCTCCCACCGATGTCGACGTCGTCTCCGTGACGGACGAGAACGGCGTGGCACGACCGTTCGAGGTCGAGACCGACGACGACGGCTTCGTGCTCGTCACGAGTCGGGCGAGCGACTTCGTCCACGGGCGCCAGACCTACGTCTTCACGTACACGCAGCACAACGTCACCCGCTACTTCGAGAACACCGACGACGACGAGTTCTACTGGGACACGAACGGCACGGGCTGGTACCAGCCCTTCGGCAGCGTCTCGGCGCGGGTGCACGTCCCCGCCGAGCTCGCCGGCTCCCTGACGGGGCAGGCCTCGTGCTACGTCGGCTACGAGGGCGCGTCGACCCCGTGCGAGATCACTCGGTCCGACGGGGCGGACGAGACCGTCTTCGAGATGTCCGCCTCGGATCTTCTGGCCTACCAGAACCTCACCTTCGCCATCGGCTTCGAGCCGCGCACCTTCGTGCCGAGAGACGACAGCTACCTCGGCTCGCCATTCGGCTGGCTCCAGCTCCTTGCAATCGGCGGGAGCGTCCTCGCCCTGATCCTGGCCATCATCGCCCGCCGAACCGCGCTCGCCGACGGTCGCGGTCGGCCGACGATCATCGCGGAGTACTCGCCGCCGCGCGAACCGGGGATCATCCCCTCGGCGATCCTCATCCACAAGTCCAAGCGCGCGGTCGCGTCCCAGCTCGTGGACTGGGCCGTTCGCGGGCGGATCCGCATCATCGAACAGCCCAGCCAGGGATGGTTCGCCCGCGGCAACGACTACATGCTCCAGCTGGTCGACCCCGCCGGCCTCGACGGGGCCGAGCTCCAGCTCGCCCAGGCACTCTTCGGCTGGCACCTCACCCCGGGCACCGGGTACCTGATGGGGAAGACGGACACCGTCCTGAGCCAGCACGTTCGGGCGATCATCTCCACCGCGACGACGGCGACGAAGACGGAGGGCTACCGCCAGAAGGGTCGCGCGCTGTACGCGGTGCTCCCGATCCTGCTGGCCGTCGGCTCGGGGGTGGCGACGTTCATCTTCGGGGTCGTCATGATGGAGAACGCGGTCGGCGGGTTCCTTCCCCTCCTCTTCGTGCTGCCGGCGGGACTGATCTTCTTCATCGTGCTCGGGCTCGTCGCCCGGACGCCGCTCACGGAGAAAGGCGCGGAGCTGCGCGATCACCTCAAGGGCCTCGAGCTGTACATCCGGCTCGCCGAGGCGGACCGGCTGCGGATGCTCCAGGCCCCTGCCACCGCCGAACGGGCGCCCGTCTCGACCGATGATCCGCGACAGGTGCTCGACGTCTACGAGAAGCTCCTCCCGTACGCGGTCATGTTCTCGCTCGAACGGCAGTGGGCGGCGGAGCTCGGTCGTTACTACACCGAGCAGTCGCCGTCGTGGTACTCCGGGACCTCCGCGTTCAACGCCGCGGTCTTCGCGTCGAGCATCAGCGCCATGTCCTCGACCGTCTCGACGTCGTACTCCGGCAGCTCTTCCAGCAGTTCGAGCGGCGGCTCCGGCGGCGGGGGATCGTCCGGTGGCGGTGGCGGCGGCGGGGGCGGCGGCGGAGTCTAGGAGCTGCTGGCCGGCGCGGAGGCGGCCCCGGCCGCCCAGTCCACGACGACGTCGTTCGGACCCTCCCCGAGCTTCGCGTGAAGGCGGGAGCCCGGGTACACGAGCGGCAGGGCGGAGTTCGGCACGGCATTGCCGACCTGGATCTGGTACGGGGTCTCGACGCCCTCGGCGACCGTGAGTGTCAGGGCGTGCACGGGGTCGCCCTTCGCCGTCGAGACTCCGATGGGCTGGCTGCCCACGACGACCACGGTGATCGGCTTTCCCGTTGCGAGAATGTGGGCCGCGCTGCCGGGCCCGGTCGACTCGGCGAGAGTGACGTGCGGGGGCTGGCTCGAGAAGTCGATCGCGACGCGGGAGGGATCCGCGGGGTCGACCCGCACCGCCAGGACGGTGCCCGGCTGCTGCAGCTGCGGGATCACGATCTCCTGGACCCGCTGCGTGACGGTCGCCTCGTACGGCGGCCGGCCATCCATCATCACGCGGAGGGTGAACGTGCACGTGCGCTCCACGGGACCGTTCATGACGGTCAGCGTCGTGTTCGAGAGCGAGAGCGAGGTGATCTCGCCCCGCGCGAGAGTGCCGGTGGCGAGCAGGTCCGGATCGGCTCCCCCGGTCAGGGAGCGGAATCCGTCCGCGATGTCATCGAAGAACCCCATGGCGAGACCTTTCCGGGAGGCGCTGCTGATTGGCGCTCAGCGTAGCGCGTGGGCCCGCCCGGCACGAGGGCTCGGATAGGCTGGGGCCGATGAGCGCGTCCTACCCGTCCCCGGCCCGCCGAACGGCACTGATCCCGGCGATGATCGCGATCGTCGCCCTCCTCGTCGGCGGCGCGCTGATCTCCGGTGACTCCTTCACCGTCATCCTCTTCATCGTCAGCATCCTCGCGCTCATCGTCGCGGTGTTCGCCTGGCAGGCCCGCCAGTGGTGGTGGCTCATCGGGCTCGTGCCCATCGCGGTGCTGTGGAACCCCGTCTTTCCGATCGACTATGCCGCCCTCGGGGTGCAGCAGCTGTGGTTCGCCCTGCAGTTCGTCGCCTCGATCGTCTTCCTGGCCGCGGGCATCATGATCAAGACGGTACCGGCGGAGAAGTGACGTCGCCCAGTGTCCGGGTGCGCATCGCACGATGGCTCGGCAGCATCCCGACGAGCATCTGGTTCATCGTCGGCGCCGCGGTGATCCTCGGGGTATCCGCTCTCTTCGGCGGTCTCGATGAGGCCGACCTCTCCTCGCGTCAGCCGCCGGTCGTTCCGGCGGGCGAGGAGATCGTCAGGGACGAGCTGACCACGATCGTCCACTCCGCGTACGTCGGCGACGTCGCGCCCGGCTACCCGTTCGAGCCGGAGGAGGGAAACGTCTACCTCGTCGTCGAGGCCACGGTGACCAACAACGCTCGCGTGACGACCGTCACCTTCTCCGAGCTCATCCGCGTCGACCAGCTCGAGGAGCCGGTCGCGCTCCGGACGGCCCGGCTGGTCGACGGCAGCGGCTTGCCGCAGGCGAACCCGGGGGTGCCGACCGGGGTCGGCTTCGTCTGGGAGGTGCCTGAGGGGAGCGTGTCGCCGGGCGACACCGTTCGGCTCACCATCACCGCGAAGTCCTTCACCGCCGACGGGGATGTCACGTTCGGGTCGTACTGGTCGGATCCGCAGCCCACCGCCTTCGTCGACATCGAGGTCCAGTGATGAAGCGACCCCTCGCGTGGCTCGCAGCGGCGGGCATCCTCGTCGCGGCGGGGGCCGTCGTCGCCCTCGCTCCCCAGGAGCAGTGGGCGCAGGGACCGATCCCCGTCGCGGTCGGTCTCGACGAGGAGGGGACGGGGCGCAACATCCAGGCCACGATCCACTCCGTCGCGGTCGCGGAGTCGCTCGAGGTCACGGGGGAGGACTGGGCAGGCGACACCGAGGGCATCTGGGTGGTGGTCGAGGTGACGGCGCAGAATCGGGTCAATCCCGCGGGCATCCAGTCGAGCCTGCTCATCGGCGACCTCGAGTTCCGCGGCACCGACCGACTCGACTACTCGGGCCTCGAGCAGTGGGTGCTCGTCCCCGGCCTCCCGACATCGGGCCCGGTGGCGTTCGAGATCCCGCGAGACCTCGCGGGCGAGCGCGCCGTGGTGATGCTCGGACTCGGCAGCGACTCGCGGCTCGACTCGGTCATCACGACCACGGTCGAGCTCGGCGAGCTCCCGGTGCTCCCGACACTCGCCGTCGCCCCCGCGGGGAGGACCGAGCGATGACCTGGCTGCGCCGGAATCGGTGGTATCTGGTGGCGCTCGCCGTGCTGTTGCCCGTCGCGCTCGTGGTCGCACTGGATGCGGGGTGGTTCCGCTATCTCGAGAATCGCGACGGTCGGCCCGTCGCGATCGTCCCCGCCGGGGAAACGGTCGACTACAGCGGCGCGGCGTGGTCGCTCCTCGAGTCCTACTCGGTGGACGCGTCGACCGACCGGGGCCAGTCCGTCGGGCTTCGGGAGGGTACGACGCTCATCTCGGCGACGATCGGCGTGCGCCCGGGTGCGGAGCCGCCCTCCTGCACCGTCGAACTCGTGGACGCCGCCGGGGTGCGCACGTGGGACGAAGCGGACTCGACCGACGCCGACGTCTCGGCGGCCGAGGGCACTGAGACCTACTGCAGCACGGACGCGACGGAGCCCTATCGGGTGCAGGTCTTCTTCGTGGTGCCGGACGACGCGGCCCGGGATGCCCGGCTACGCCTGTACAACCTTGCGATCTACCCCGACCTGATCCTGTTCGAGCTCTAGCTCCTCGCGACCGGCGCTGCTCAGGGTGAGGCAGTAGGCCCAGGTGGCGGCGATGAGCGCGATCCGGAGAGGCTCCACGACGAGACTGACGACGAGTGTGATCGTGGTGTCCGTCGCCATCCAGAAGCCGAGGTCCTGCGGGCCGATGAGACGGTTGACGCCGACCTGCAGCCAGTCCGCCGCGGTTCCGAGAACGGCGTAGGAGAGCACGAAGAGCGCCATCGTGAGCGGGCCGGAGCGCCAGACGAGGCGCGCGGCCTGGGAGATCGGCGCCCACCGGCCGGCGAGGTCCCCGCCGATGTCGGCGAGCCGAGCCCGGAGGAACGGCGGCACGCGCCGCAACCGGCGCTCCGCCGCGGCGGCGAGTCTCGTGGGGGACGACTCGGGCCGCGTCACGGCGTAGACGATGCCGGCGAGCGTGAGCCACGCGAGAGGGAGTCCGATCACGGTTCCGGCATGGCCGAGCAGCCAGCCTGCACCCTCCCACGCCCAGCGGAGCGGAGCGACGGTCTCGCCGATCGTCGTGAGGACATCATTGCCCCACGCGACGATCCGCCGCGACTGCAGCCACTGCGTGACCCACGCGGTGATCTGGCCGATGATCTCGATCGCGAGGAAGATCCACAGCGCCTCGAGGTAGGCCGCGACGAAGCCCACCCACTTCGGCAGTCGGCCGCTCGCGCGCTTCAGGACGAGCCGGAGAACGAACGCGGCGACGACGATCCCGACCGTGATGGGCGTCACCGAGACGAACAGCGGCACCTCCGTGTTGCCGAAGTCCCGCTGCTCGAGCTGGGCCAGTGCGAAGGCCACCCAGTCGCTCTTGATGAGCCCCCACGTGGCGAACACGACGAGGAACGGAAGGATGCTCGTGCTGAGCGCCTCCACGAGGTTGCGCCCCGGACGCAGCACGAGGAACATCGCGACGAACGAGGCCACCCGGACGAGGATCGCGAGCGGCACGATGAGGTACCCGTACAGCGGATCGATGTTCGCGACGAAACCGGCGAACCGCAGGAGGAGGTAGTTGGCGATCCAGCCCGCGAGGAAGAACGTGAGCAGCGCAGGGAGGTGCGCGGCGTAGAGGCGGACGGTTCGAGTCAGGATCTCCCGCATCGGCCTAGTGTCCCGCCCCCGTCATACCCCACAGCCTACGGTGCCGAAGATGCGAACGCCGCCCCGGTGGGCGTACACTGGATTCAACGCTTCGCACGCGCCCACCAGTCGCTCCTCGGCTGGGTCTGGATTCGCGAGCAAGCGCCGTCATCCGGTCATTCCCGTCTGGCAACTCGCATACCACCGTGCCGTGGCAGCATCGCCCGCACAAGGAGAATCATTGGCTGTTGAGCAGACCCGGCGCCAGTCGCGCCAGTCCTCCACCCAGCGCCGTCGCACGCGGCCCGGGGACGACGTCGGCGTCATCCCCGTTCTCGCCCGGGCGGCCCGCGAGGTCGAGACCGCCGTTCAGAAGGGGCCGTTGAAGCCGGCGAACCGGGCCCGGTTCCAGGTCGCGGCGCTCCTCCTGCGCGAGGAGCGCGCCCGCGTGAAGACCGACCCCGCCCTGACGGACTCGGAGCGGGCGAACGAGCAGAAGAGGCTCGACGGGCTTGCGGGCATCCTGGCCAAGACGGCCGCTCGCGACACGAGCCTCATCGCCATGCTGAGCGAGGATGCACCCGTGACGGCCGCGGCGAAGGCGCTGCGCCGTGACCTGCTGCTCGCGGCAGGCGTCGAGCTCAGCCCCGACGAGCTCATCATCACGACCGAGCCGAAGCCGGTCGACAAGCAGGTCGAGAAGCAGGTCGTCCCCGCATCCGTTCGACAGATGCAGATGTCGAATCCCTTCCTCGCGCCGGACTTCAGCGCCGTTGCTCCCGCGCCCGTGCAGACCAACCGTCTCGCGAACTGGGAGCTCATCGAGCCGCTGTTCCGGTCGTTCGAGTACGGGGCCGGCGGAGGCGCCGCGAGCATGGACCTCCCCGAAGCCGGCTCGCTCCGCGCCGGGGGGAACCTCGAGCTCATGCGTCACCAGGCGCGCTTCGTCGAGCAGGTCAAGCGCGGACACCGGACCTTCCTGCTCGCGGACGAGCCGGGACTCGGCAAGACGGCTCAGGCCCTCCTCGCGGCGGACGCCTCGAACTCCTTCCCCCTGCTGGTCGTCGTCCCGAACGTCGTGAAGACGAACTGGGCTCGCGAGGTCGAGCTGTGGACCCCCGGTCGCACCGCGACCGTCGTGCACGGCGACGGCAACGACGTCGACGCGTTCAGCGACGTCGTCATCGTGAACTACGAGATCCTCGACCGCCACGTCGGCTGGCTCGGCCGGTTCGGGTTCAAGGGCATGGTCGTCGATGAGGCGCACTTCATCAAGAACCTCAAGTCCGAGCGGTCGAAGCACGTCCTCGCGCTGTCGCGCAGCATCCGGGCGACCTACCCGAAGGCGCTCATGATCGCGCTCACCGGTACGCCGCTCATCAACTCCATCGAGGACTTCCGCGCGATCTGGCAGTTCCTCGGCTGGATCGACGACAAGAAGCCGCTCGCGCCGCTCATGGCCAAGCTCGAGGAGACGGGGCTCACGCCCGCGGACCTCGGGTTCTTCGCCGAGGCCCGTCGTGCGGTCATCGACATGGGAATCGTCCGGCGCAAGAAGTTCGACGTCGCCGCGGACATTCCCGCCCGCCGGATCGCCGACATCCCGGTCGAGCTCGATGACGAGTTCGGGCGATCGATTCGCGCGGCCGAGGCTGCGCTTCGCGCTCGACTGCTCGACAAGTACCGCCGGGTGCGCGCGATCAAGCCGGACGCCAGCGAGGCCGACCTCATCCGGGTCGTCGCGCACGCGGAACTCGAGGAGTCCAAGGGCCAGAACACCGGTGAGAACGTGTTCACCATGGTTCGTCGGATCGGCCAGGCCAAGGCGACCCTCGCGGCCGACTACACGGCCCAACTGGCGCGATCGGTCGGCAAGGTCGTCTTCTTCGCCAAGCACATCGACGTGATGGATGCCGCGGAGGATCACTTCGAGCGAGTCGGGCTCAAGTCGGTCTCCATCCGCGGCGACCAGAGCGCGAAGGCCAGGCAGGAGGCCATCGACGCCTTCACGACCGACCCCGAGGTCTCGGTCGTCGTGGCCTCGCTCACCGCGGCGGGCGTCGGCCTGAACCTCCAGGCCGCCTCCAACGTGGTACTCGCCGAACTCAGCTGGACGAGCGCCGAGCAGACCCAGGCGATCGACCGCGTCCACCGCATCGGCCAGGAACTTCCGGTCACCGCGTGGCGCATCATCGCCGCCCACACGATCGATGCTCGGATCGCCGAGCTCATCGGCAGCAAGGCGGGACTCGCCGCGCGGGCGCTCGACGGATCCGATGAGGAGATCGCGGAGGAGTCGAACATCCAGCTCGAAGCGCTCTCCGGGCTGCTTCGCGAGGCGCTCGCGGAGTAGCTACCCGCGCACGCGCAGGGAGATGCGCTCGATCGCCTGCACCGGGATCGGGATCCATTCGGGCCGGTTGCGGACCTCGTACACGGACTCGTAGAGCGCCTTGTCGACCTCGAACGCGTCGACGAGCGCTGCGGACTCGACGAGGTCGACCCCGGAGGCCTCGCCGTACCCTTCCGCGAAGGCGGCGCGGGCGGAGGCCGCCCAGCCGCGAGCATCCACTCCCGCGGTGACGGCGAGGGAGCCCGCGACGTAGTCGAACGACCGGAGCATCCCGGCGACGTCCCGCAGGGGGCTGTCGAGTCGGCTGCGCTCGATCATGGGGCGGAGGGGCTCGCCCTCGAAGTCGACCATCACCCAGCCGCGGCCGGGAGCGTCGAGGACCTGCCCGAGGTGCAGGTCCCCGTGGATGCGCTGGAGGGCCGGCCACCGTGCGGCCCGCGCGAGCTGGAGGACCTCCTCAAGGGCGGCCCGGTACTCGGCGAGCGCCGGAAGCTCCGCGATCGCCGTCGCGAGTCGTCCCTCCATGTGGCTCAGGGTCTCCTCGATGTCGTGCTGCTCCGTCGGTCGAGTCGGGAGGTGGGCTGCGAGGGTCGCGTGGACCCCGGCTGTCGCGATGCCGAGCGCCCGGGCCCTCGCCGAGAAGTCGGCGCCGTCCGCCGCGGCCTCGAGCGCGACCCGCCAGGCGTCGCGCGCGCCCGGGAGGAACTCCTGGGCGAAGACCAGGTGGCCTCTCGCCCGACCGGTGGGCCGACCCCGATCCGGCCACTCCGCGACCACGTGGCCGGCGGCGCGCGGAACGGCCGACGACCCGGCCGCGGAGAGCACTCCCTGGAGCTCGACGTCGGGGTTGTCGCCGTGGTGGATCGTGCGGAACAGCTTGCAGATCACGGGGATGGCGTCGGTCCCCGGCCACTCGACGATGATGGACGTGTTCGACTGCTCTCCCTTCAGCACCCGGGATCGGAGAGCGGGGGAGCGCGCATCCAGAGCGACGCCGTCGGCCGCCCGCGCGCCGATGGCCCACGAGTCCACGCCCCGTTCCTCGGTCGCCCGCCCGAGCATCTCGAGAAGCGACGCGACGTACGCGGGATCCCGGGGCGCGTCGTAGACCCAGTGCTGCCGGTCGCGACCGAGGGGTTCGAGGCTCCCGAGCGGTTCCGTGCGATAGGACAGCGGGACCTGGTACAGCGCGGGCTTGCCGGGAGTGTGGTCGAGGAGGAGGTGGGTGACGAACCGGGCGCCGGCCGGTGCGGGGAGCTCCCAGCGCCCCAGCTCCTCGAGGATCGGGGCGGCGCCCTTGTTCGCGAACCAGCGCTGGGTCGACATCCAGGCGCCCACTAGTGCCAGGTCTGCTCCGGTTCCCGGCTCCGCCGGCGGGATAGTCATCGTCCAGACTAGGCACGCCGGAGGGCCGCGGGTCAAGCGGGGTGCGCGAGCCGGGTAAATGTGCAGCGGGCGCCCAGCATCCCCTCGGCCCGGCGTTCTATCGTGCTCTCATGCCCGTCCGAGTGCCCTCCGTCTCCCGAGTCCCCGTCTGGGTGTGGCGCACCCTCATGGCCCACGTGGGGCCCCGGGAACTCCGACGTTTCAACGCGCAGCCCATCGACTCCGTCGAGTACTCGCTCGACATCGACTACGTGGGCGACGGTCACCGGGGACACCGGCTCGACGTCATCTCGCCCCGCGCGTCCGCGGGGCCGCTGCCCGTCTACGTGTACTTCCACGGCGGCGGATGGACCTCGGGCGACAAGGCAGCACTGACCCGGTACTGCGCGACCCAGGCCGCGAGCGGCATGGTCGTCGTCAACGTCAACTACCGTCGAGCGCCCCGCTATCGCATGGCGGACATGATCGAGGACGCCAACGCGGCACTCTCGTGGATCGCTGCCTCGGTCGCGGACTTCGGGGGAGACCCGGATCGAGTCGTGCTCGGCGGCGACTCCGCGGGTGGTCAGTTGTCGGCCCTGATGGCGGCGACCACGACCCGACCGGAGCTGGCCGAGCACTACGGCATCCGACCGGCGCTCCAGCGGATTCGGGGAGTCGTCCAGCACTGCGGAGCCCTCGACTTCTCCGTGATGTTCGAGCGCGGCTTCATCCTCAGCACCAACTTCATCAGGATGCTGCTGCCGATCGGCCACGACCGGTCCCAGCTCCGCGACCTCGCGCGCTACCTCTCGCCCATCGAGTGGGTCGGAGCCGACTACCCCCCGGTGCTCGTGACGACCTCCCGTCCCGACCCGTTCTACCGCGCGAGCCTCAACTTCGTCGATGCTCTGCGCTCGCATCGGGTGCCGGTCGACGTCCACGTCGACGAGGACGCCCAGCACACGTGGCAGCAGGATTCGCACCATCCGCGCTCGGCCCCGGTGTACGAGCGACTGCAGGATTTCGTCGCTCGAGTCGCCAGCGGTCGCGCGATCCACGCGTGATCGGCGCTATCTTGTGATTCGTGACTTCTGGGGATGCTCCACAGCGCGCCACGGCGCGCCGTCTTGACCAGTCCATTCCCGACCTCGACTGGACTCAACTGCCCGAGGGGGTCGAGAAGTCCTGGCATGATGCGCCGAGCGGGCGCCTCGCGATGATCTCCGCCGGCGCCCCGGGCGCACCGCGAGTGGTGCTGGTGCCGGGCGTGACGGGGTCGAAGGAGGACTTCATCCTCATGATGCCCCTCCTCGTGGCGGCGGGCTACCGAGTGGAGTCCTTCGACATGGCGGGGCAGTACGAGTCCGGAGCGGCGGGCCCCGAGAACCTCGAGCCGCCCCGGCGCCGGTACGATCACGACCTCTTCGTCGAGGACCTCCTCTCCGTCCTCGCGTCGGCGCACGGGCCGGTACACGTGCTCGGCTACTCGTTCGCCGGGACCGTCTCCCAGCTGGCCTGGTCGAGGCGACCGGAGCTGTTCGCGAGCCTCACCCTGCTGAGCGCACCGCCGCAGCCCGGCCAGGGGTTCCGGGGGGTCAAGCGGATCGGCCCGTTCACGGGGCTCGCCACCGGTCGCGCGGGCGCGGCGCTCATGATCTGGGGAGTGCGCAACAACTTCACCCGGGTGCCCCCGGGGCGGCTCGCCTTCGTGCGGCACCGGTTCGCGTACACCCGGCGCGAGAGCGTCCGCGACATCATCGACCTCATGAAGCGGGCGCCGGACGTTCGACCCGCGCTGCGCGCGTCCTCGATTCCGAAGCTCGTCGCGGTCGGCGAGCACGACCTGTGGCCGCTTGAGCTGCACGCGGGACTGGCGGATTCGATCGGCGCCGAGCTCGCCGTCTACGTCACGGGCCACAGCCCGTGCGAGACGGCGCCGAACGAGCTCGTGCTGGACCTGCTCGACCTCTACGAGAGCGCTCCGCGCGCCTCTCGCTCCTGACGCCGCTCCCAGACCCGCCGCTCGGCCCGCCGGTCGAGCAGGGAGCGTTCCCGCCAGTTGAGCCCGAGGGTGCCGAAGGCCCAGTCGATCCGCCGCTGGAAGCCCGAGAACGACGCGAACGGTCGGGCGGAGACGCCCACGGTGAGGGTCGGGTCGAAGCGCACCCCCATGTCGGGCGCGACGTGGATGGCGAGATCCAGGTCGTCGTGGATCTCGCGCAGGTCGCGGTGGACGACATCGCGGAGCCGGTGCCAGGCGCCGCGGCGGAGCGCCAGGTTGGATCCGAACAGCGGAGGATGCCCGAGCAGCAGTCCGACGAACCAGACGTAGCCTCCGATGTACAGGGTCTCGGCGACCCAGTGCACGACCGGCGTCGATCCGTAGAAGCGGCCCGGCCCGGAGAGCAGGTCGAGGGCCTCGTTCTCCTCGAACGCCTCGACGACGCGCTCGATCCAGTCGGCAGGCGGAACGGAGTCCGCGTCCAGTCGAGCCAGCAGTTCGCCCTGCGCGGCGTCGAAACCGGCGGCCGTCGCGGGGAAGATGCCGCGACGAGGCTCCTCGATGACGCGGGCGCCGTGCCGGAGAGCGACCTGCGCCGTGTCATCCGTGCTGCCGTTGTCGACGACGACGATCTCATCGGGCACGCGGGACTGGGCCGCGAGTGCGGCGAGGCAGGCCTCGAGCATCACGGCATCGTTGAGTGCGGGAATGACAACCGAGACGCGGACCATAGCCGTCCCAGCATAGCCAGCGCGCGTCCCGGCGATAGTCTGGGCGCGTGAAGCCCCTACGCGTGTTGCTCGCGGTCGTCGTGGCGGCCGTCCTCATCCCGATCGCGCCGATGGCTGCTGCCGCTGCCCCGACCGACGTCGATGACTTCTCCTTCGAGTCCTTCGAGGGCGAGTACTACCTGGATATCGACGACTCGGGGCGGTCGACCCTCCGCGTCGTGGAGACCATCGTCGCGCTGTTCCCTTCGTTCGACCAGAACCGCGGCATCATCCGCGCTATCCCGACTCACTACGGGGAGGTTCCGCTCGGACTCTCCGTCACGTCCGTGACCGATGAGGCCGGGGACCCCGTGTACTACGAGCGATACGACTACGGCGGGTTCGCGGAGCTGGCCCTCGGAACCGACGAGTTCGTCCAGGGGCGAACCACCTACGTCATCGAATACACGATGCGCGACGTCGTGCGGAACTTCCCGGACTCCGGGGACGACGAGTTCTACTGGGACATCAACGGCGACGGGTGGGCCCAGGAGTGGGGGAGCGTGAGCGCGAGCATCCAACTCTCGCCCGCCTTCCAGGGCGCCCTCACCGGCGACGCGGCCTGCTTCCTCGGCGTCTACGGCGAGGTCGGCGACTGCGAACTGCTCCGCGAGGGCGACACGTTCGCCGCGAGCGTGTCGGAGGTGGGCCCCTACAACACGCTCACCGTCGCCATCGGCTTCGACGGGGGCACCGTGACGCAGCCGACCCTGCCCCGCGAGAGCTGGATCGTCACCGTGGCTCCGATGGTCCTGCTCGGCCTCGCGGGGTTCTGGGTGCTGCTGTCGATCCTGATCAGGATCCTGGTCTGGCGGGATGCGTCGGGCCGGGGCACCATCATCGCCCAGTTCGAACCACCGGCCGGCAGCGACCTGCTGCTCGATGCCGAGCTCCTCGCCCGGAGGACGGCGGGGCTCCCGTCGATGCTGATCGACTTCGCCGTCCGGGGCATCCTCAAGGTGATCGACACCGAACCGGGCAGCGCGTCCACCTCCAAGCTCCGCTTCCAGCTCGAGCTCCTCTCGGCGGACGGCGTCACGCCTCGCGAGAAGCGTGTCCTCGTCGCGCTGTTCGACAAGGGGCTGAAGCCCGGCACCCGGGTGAATCCGGGTGCGCTGAAGAGCGCGCAGGGTGCGTCCCTCTACGGCATGACGGCGTCGACGTCGGCCCACGCCCTCTCCGAGGGACTTCGAGCGCGACCCGGCGAGCGGCTGCCCCGGGTCCTGCGCTGGTTGGCGTTCGCCACCCTGCTCGCCTTCGTGCCGATCTGGGTGTGGGCGTCGATCAACGACGTGCTCGAGGAGAACGTCGTCCTGCCCGCGGTCGGCGCCGGCCTGCTCTGGCTCATGACGTCGTCCCTGCTGGTCCGTCCCGCACTGCTCACCCGGGCGGGCGCGGAGGCCAAGGAGCACCTCCTCGGCCTCCGCGAATACCTCACCGTCGCGGAGGAGGCCCGGCTGCGGATGCTCCAGTCGCCCGAGGGCGCGATGCGCGTGAACGCGACGGACACCGATGCCGTCGTCAAGCTCAACGAGCGACTCCTGCCCTACGCCGTGCTCTGGGGGGTCGAGGACCAGTGGGTCGAGGTGCTCCGGGCCGCCCACGTCTCTCCGGAGTGGGTCGAGGGCGCGGATGTCACGGCCGGCATGCTCCAGAGCTTCCGGGTCGCTGCGGTCTCCTCGGTCCGTCCCGTGGTGACCTCCTCGAGCGGGTCCGGTTCGTGGTCGTCCTCGGGCGGATCGAGCTTCTCGAGCGGGTCGAGCGGAGGCGGATTCTCCGGCGGCGGCGGTGGCGGC
>SXGT01362354.1_pt1 | contig 18387 bp, 16 predicted proteins | sample 3176221 | NCBI WGS metagenome assembly SXGT01 (sample SAMN11356862, study PRJNA531348) | freshwater metagenome | isolation source: freshwater sample F1-120 | place: China: Fuxian Lake, Yuxi | collected 2017-12-25
ACCGGCATGGTGTGGCCGCCGAGCGTCAAAGGGATCTTGGTGACCGAAGGGGTTCGGGGCGAAGGCGGCGTTTTGCTCAACAATCGGGGCGAACGCTTCATGTTCAACGACATCCCCGACAACTACAGGGCCCAGACCGCCGATACGCCCGAAGAGGGCTGGCGGTACGTGATGGGCGACAAGGACGCCCGCCGCCCGCCGGAATTGCTGACCCGTGACCACGTGGCCCGCTGTATCATGCGCGAGGTCCGCGACGGCCGAGGCAGCCCGCACGGGGGGGTGTTCCTCGACATTCAGTGGATCAAGGAGAAGCTCCCGGGCGCCCCGGAACGAATCAAGAAGAAGCTCCCGAGCATGTACCACCAGTTCAAGCAACTGGCGGACATCGACATCACCAAGGAACCGATGGAAATCGGGCCCACCACCCATTACATCATGGGCGGCATCCAGGTCGACGGTGATTCCCAGATGTCGACCGTGCCGGGGCTCTTCGCCGCCGGCGAATCGGCCGCCGGCCTCCACGGCGCCAACCGCCTTGGCGGCAACTCGCTGTCGGATCTCTTGGTGTTCGGCAAGCGGGCCGGCGAGTATGCCGCCGCCTTCGCCAAGGAACAGAACGCGGTGGCGCCGGACCAGGGCGAGGTCAACGAGCAGATCAAACTCGCCCTCGCTCCGTTCGAACGGCCCACCGGCGAGAGTCCCTACAAGGTGCAGCAGGACCTTCAGCTCATGATGCAGAAACTCGCCGGTATTGTCCGGCGTGAGAGCGAAATGCTGGAGGCCCTCGAGGGGCTCCAGAAGCTCAAGACCCGGGCGGCCACGGTGCGGGTTCCCGGCAACCGGGAGTACAATCCGGGTTGGCACACCGCCATCGACCTCAAAAACCTCCTAATCGTATCCGAGGCCATCGTGCACTCGGCCATTGCCCGGAAGGAGAGCCGAGGCGGCCATTTCCGGGAAGATTATGAAGAGAAGAAAGCGGAATTCGGGGCCTTCAACCATCTCATTGAGCAGGGTGCCGACGGCACCATGCAATTACGCCGGCACCCCATCCCTCCGATGCGGGACGAACTCAAGAAGATTGTCGAGGAGCTGAAGTAATGGCACAGGCGACCTTTTCGATTTGGCGGGGCGAGGCCGGCACCGGCCAGCTCACCGACTACACCACCGAGGTAACCGAGGGCATGGTGGTCCTCGACGCGGTCCATCAGATTCAGATGGAGGACGCGACCGATCTGGCGTGCCGGTGGAACTGCAAGGCCGGCAAGTGCGGCTCCTGCTCGGCCGAGATCAATGGCCAGCCCCGGCTGATGTGCATGACGAGGCTCAATCAGCTCGACCTGACCGAACCGGTCACCATCGAGCCAATGCGGGCGTTTCCGCATCTCAAAGACTTGGTGACCGACGTCAGCTGGAACTACCAGGTCAAGAAGGGCATCAAGAAGTTCGCGCCCCGGAAGCCCGATGCCGCCGACGGCACCTGGCGGATGCAGCAGGATGACGTCGACCGGGTGCAAGAGTTCCGGAAGTGCATCGAGTGCTTCCTGTGCCAGGACGTCTGTCACGTCCTCCGAGATCACCATCTCCACGACGAGTTCATCGGGCCACGGTTCTTCGTCTATACGGCCAACCTCGAGATGAACCCGCTCGATACCGAGGACCGGCTCGAGGAGCTGCGAAAGCTCCACGGCATCGGCTATTGCAACATCACCAAGTGTTGTACGAAGGTCTGTCCCGAGGGCATTCAGATCACCGACAACGCCATCATTCCGCTCAAAGAGCGGGTGGTCGACGCGGCGTTCGATCCTCTGGCCAAGTTGCTGGCGATCGTCACCGGCAAGATTCCCGGTCCGTAAGGAGGCACCATGTTCCCGCTCAAGCCGATCACCAAGGATGGCGTGGCCTCGGCGCTCGCCCGCGCCGAGCGGTATCGGTTGCTGAACGAGCCGGAGGGGGCCGAGAGTATTTGCCTCGATGTCTTGCTCCTACTGCCCGAAAACCAGGAGGCGTTGATCGGGCTCCTCCTGGCCCGGACCGATCTGATTTCCCGCGGCGAGGGCGGGGCGGTGGCCCGGGCCCGGGAGGTGCTACCCCGCCTCAAAGAGGCGTACGACCGGGAGTACTATGCCGGGATCATCAACGAGCGACGGGGGCATGCCCAACTGCTGAGCCCGAGCATCGGCGCGTCGGCGCTGGCGTACGACTGGTTTCATGAGGCAATGGCATGCTTCGAACGGGCCGAGGCCATCCGCCCGGCCGGGAACGACGATGCGGTGCTCCGGTGGAATTCTTGCGCCCGGGTCCTCAACGCCCATCCGGAAATAGCACCTCGGCACGAGGACCGCTCCGAGGTCGTCCTCGACGACTAATCGAAGGTCGATGGCCGGCGGCGCGCCATCCCCCAAATCGGAGAACCCAATGGTCGTGGTCCTGCTGCTGTCCCTGCTGCTCCAGCCGAAACCGGCGGCACCCAAGCCGGCCTGGACCGGCGAGTTGACGCTGACCATCAAAGGATCGGGGACAATCGATTTGCCTCGGCCAAAGAAATTGCGGGTGACCTGGAATGTCGACCGAACCGCGACCGGTACGGTGGTCCTCGACCGGATGTTCAAGGGCGGCGGGATCGCCGGAACGCCGAATACCCGGGATACCATGCGGTACGAAACGTGGATCGCCAACTCCAGCCAGCCCCTGATCATGCAGGTGAAGGACACGGGGAGCTACTTCGGGCCAACCCCGAGCGGTGCGATTACCCTCGACGTCGTGCGGCTGACCTGCCCCTCCAAGACCGCCCCGGGCGCCGTGGGACAGATCCGCTCCTCGACTCTGCAATTCGACTATGAGAAGGGCACCTATTCGTGGGAGGCGCCCCGGCTCTTTACCAAGTGCGATACCTCGAACCTTCGGACACCGGTGTCCGGGCCGGCCGACTGGATGAGCCGGGCGCCGTTCGACCTCGCGGCCGGTCCGGTCGAATTGGCGTTCGAAATGATCCATTGGCTCAACCCGCTCAACGAGTGGATGGTCATGAAGGGCACCTTCCAGAAGGGCGCAACGGAGGTGGTGGTGAGCCGAACGTTGGCGTTCACGTGGATGCATCCGCTCGTCCAGCCCGCGCCGGTAACGGCTGAGTTGACTCTGGTGCTCCGAAAAACCCCCGGTTAGGGAGCGAGGAGTTTGAACCCTGCCAACTCGAAATGCTGGTCGAACGCAAAGGCCGACTTGATCCGCTCCCGGCGCATTGACTCGAAACTGACGGCGTCGCAGAGCGTCAGGCGCTGGTCCCGGTAGCGCTCCAACCAGCCACCGGAGGCGGCCGCGAGCAGATCGGCATCCACCGCGAGCCACTGGTAGGCGGGGTCTTCGAGGAGCGCCGTCGTAACACCCCGGGCCACCTCCGGGCCCCGGCGATACAGCAACAGTCCCTGAAGTTCCGCCAAAATCAACGGGGTGGCCACGAACCGGCCGCCCGATGCCAGAAACCGCCGCGCCATCGTGACGGCCCGGGCGTGATACTGATCCTGCCGGTGAGCCAGCGCCAGGAGCGCGCTGGTATCAGCGAGAACGCGACCGGCCACCCGACGCCTTGCCGTAGAGATACTCGTCGTGATTCGCCGCCAAGTCCGGGGTGGACGCCGGCCCATCCGCCGCGCCGATCAACCGGTCGAGCGACCAGCCGGCCGCCCGATCACCGAGGGCCTCGGCCGAGAGCCGCCGAAGGCCTCGACGCAACAACTCGGCCTTGGTCAGGCCAGTGGCGACGACGAGGTCATCGAGGAGATAGAGGTCCGGCCCATCGAGATACACCTGAACCGGCTCCCGAACCCGGGGAACGTTTTTCGAATCGGACATCAGACCCTCCATTTACATTTACATGCACAATGTGCCATTGTACATGTACGTTGTCAATGTTCCGAGATGTCCTAGTGCTCGCCCGGGCGATAAGACGACTCGAGGTTGGCCTTGATCTCAGCCATCGTAAACCACCCCGGCTTGAACTCCCCCCGGGCATACAACGGGGCCTGATCGAAGAAGTGGGGCGAGGTCGGATCCCCGCTAGCGCCAAAGACGTGAATCGTCTTGGCTCGGACTGTCGGCCCGAACTCCACCACGCTGACATAGGTGCCGCCAGCCACCCCGTAACGGCGATTAAGACCGGGAAACTCTCTGGCAAAGAAGGTAAACACACCACCGAGGCGTCCGTTCACACCGGGCACCGCGACGCTCGGTTTGCGATCGTCCGGCCCCACTTCGGCCACGTCGTCCCACCGCTGGAGCCGGGTCGCTTCGCCGAACGAGACATCCCAGCGGCCGAAAGCCCGCTCACCACGATCCATCGCCGCCTCGAACACCGAGCCAAGCGGCGGCGGGTTCGGCCGGTCCACTGCCCCGCTCCACAGCTCGAAGATCGTCGCGGCGGAACTCGTCACCGTCGTCCGGCCGTCCCAGTCGGCGAGCAGCGTGGCTGCTCGCGCCATCCGCAGCGAGGAACGAGACGGCTCAGCCGCGACCTGACGCAACGACGCGAGCAAGCTGTCGGCCAGCCAACTCCTGGTATCGAACGCCATCCGCTCAAACGCCTCGAACGTCCACCGGTCGGTGCCGGCCAAGATCTTCCGAGACTGGGCGGCCCGGCGGGTATCGGGCTCGGTCGCGAGATAGGCCGGGTAGTTGGCCCGATCCGGATTCCCGGCGTCGGTCAGCAGGAACGGGGTCCCGTTGCAGTTCTGCATCCAGCCCGAGGCCGGATTGGTCAGTTGGGGCAACTCGTCGAAGGTGTGGAACCCCTTCCACTCCGTGGCGGGATCGCTGCCGTCGACCGGTTCGTCCCAGTTGAATTTGGGATCGCGCTTCGGCACGGCCCCGTTGTAGATGTAGAAGGTGTTGCCGTCCCGGTCGGCGAACATCGCGTTGCCGAATTGCATGTTGAGGGGCCGCATCGCGGCTTTGAACTGGGCCAAGTTCCGGGCCCGCGTCATCGCGTACCATTCTTCGAGCCAGCCGTCGGCCTCGAACTTGGCCATCTTGAGCGCCACCGGCTTGCCACCACTCGTCGCCACGATCGGCCCATGGTGAGTCTTCCGGAACCGAAGCGCCCGCGCCACCAGGCCCGCCGCCGTCTTGACCCGAACGGTATCGGTCCACTCGACCGCCCGGCGATACCCGGCACCGTATTTATACATCCCCGCATCGGTTGGATGATCGAACGTTTCCACGTAGAGGTCGGCCAGATCGGCTGCGTTGTCGGTGCTGACCCAACCGGCCGACTCATTGTGGCCGACATAGGGGAGTGGAAAGCCGAACCGGGTGTAGCCCGTGAAATTCCAGCCATCGTCGCTGATCAGGTGCCCCTCGTAGACCTGGCCCGGCCCGAAGAACGGCAAGTGCGGATTGATGAACAGCAGCGGGTAGCCCTTGGCGGTCCGGCGCCCGCTCACCACCCAGCCGTTCGAGCCCCGGGTCGCGGCCTCGTCGATCGGGAGCGGCTCGGTGCCCCGCCCCCTCGCGATCTCCGCGAAACCGTTCTGGTAGTAGTTGTAACGGATGAACGCCAATGGATACCACGGCTCGATCCGGGCCAGCAATCGGGGCCGGACTTCGGGATGCCGCGCCAGGTAATAGTTGATCCCGCCGGCAAAGCCATCCACGATTCGTCGGATCCGGACCGGAAGGCGCCGGTATTCGGCTTGCGCCAGTTTCGGAATCTCGAGCAGCCGATTCAGCCGGTCTTCGCCGAGCGCCGAGGCCCCGGTTACTTCCGACCGGCGACCCAAAGCCCGGATGAAGTTGTCCTCGAGCCGGGCGAAGTAGTCCTCGGCCTGGGCATAGCCGAACCCGAATGCGGCGGCCGCGTCCGTCTTCCCGGCCACATGGGGAACCCCGAAGCGGTCGCGGTAGATGGTGACCTGACCTGCCAGCCGAGGCACGGAGTCGGCGAGGGCGAAGGCCAGCAGAATCGGCAGCAGCATGAGAACCTCTTACGGGGTCGGGCCCGTCGGCCACGGGATCCGGCCGTAGGGCTTCGTGCCAGGCCAGAGTTCGGTGAGGGTGGCCGCCTCGTACAGGCGGCCTGCTTTCACTACCATCAGAACCTTCGAGGAGTTTCGAATGTCGACCGTCGGGTCGGCGTCGAGGATCGCCAGATCCGCGAGTTTGCCGGCCCGGATCGAACCGGTCTCCCCATGGGCCCCGATGAAGTACGCCCCATCCAACGTGGCCACTTTGATGGCCTGGACCGGACTGAGGGCCGTCGCGTAGGTCCAGAGTTCCCAGTGCGAACCGATTCCGGTTTGCTCACCGTGCTCACCGATAGCGGCAAACCCGCCCGCCTTGACAATATCGGCCACGCCCTCGGCCATGATGGGGAAGGCCACCTGTTCGAGCAGCTTCGGCGCGGCGCTGGCGACCTTGGCGGCCAATACCGGATACGGCATGAACCGCCGGGTCCTGGCCTCGTTCAGCAGATCGGCCGACGGCCGGTAGAATTCCATGGCCCCGTGCGGCACACCGGCCACCATCAGCGTCGGCGAGTAGACCAACCCGGCCTTGCCGAAGAAGGTGGTGGCATCGCGGTACAGCGGCAGATCGGCGATCATGTGCTCCCAACCAGTCTGTCCGTCGATGGCGTACCCCACATCGAGGAACAGCGGCCCGCCCTCGCTCGTCAGGCTGATTCCCGCCTCCCGGGCGGCCTGGACCAGCAGCTGATGCTGGCGGCGGCCCGGCTGGCGGTAGTTCTTGATAGTGGCCGCTCCCCAGGCCTTCCGTCGGTTGATCTCCGAGCGCGCCACGCCGATCGAATCGATCTCGGGAAAATCCCCCCAGGCGCTGCCCCACGCAATCACGGTCTCGGCGGAGCTATACACTCGTGGGCCGATGATCACACCCGCCTCGACTAGTTCGGCCAACGTGAACCCGCTGGCCGACTGGGTGGCGGGATCGACGATCGTGGTCACGCCGTAGGCCAGATCGAGGGCAAAGGGCGAGTGATGCTGGGTGACAGCGGCACCGGCTTCATTCTCGGTATGATGGGCATGGAGGTCGATCAGACCCGGGATGATGGTCTTGCCCGATACATCGATGACCCGGTCGACCCCCACGGTTTCGCAGATACCGACACAGGTAATCCGCGATCCGCTGACCACGATGGTGCCTCGATCGATCACGCCGCCGCTGTCGATCGTGACGATCTTGGCGCCGACCAATGCGATCGACCCGGCCGGTTTCATCCGCGGTAGCCGGAGCCGGATCTCGATCGCCTCGGCCTTCGCCGAGGCAACGTCGTAGGTCACGTACCGGGGTCCGGAGGCAAACTCGAGCGTGGTGGCGTTCCGCCACCGGGGAAAGATCCCGCCCCATTCGCCGACTCGAACCCGGCCCGCCGCCTTGACGTTCGGATTCGGCTCGATCGGTTGGGCGCCGCTATCGGGGGTAGTGGGCGCCACGAAAATTTCGCGAGCCGCGTCAAACGCAACCCACCGGCCGTCGGGCGACCACACCGGCGTATTCCCCTGCCCACGGCGGGCCGGAAACTCGAGGTGGGTCCGTACGCCGCCGCCCTCCCACCCCACCGTCTTGACCTGGACGACGTTGGCCAGGTCGGCCGAGTCGGGGAAGGGTTTGTACAGAAGGGGCGAGGCGGGTTTGGCGAGTTTCTGCGCCGGGAACGTTAGGCCGCCGTCGGGGCCGAGGCCGGCCCGTTGCCAGCCGCCGATCGACGCCAGCACGGTGGCCGGGCCGCCGGCCGCCGGAAACCGCACCAGGTCCCAGCCGGCCGCCTCTTCCCAGGGATTCCAGCCGGGCCCCGCCTTCGGACCGGGGCCGCGGCTTACCGCGAGCCACCGTCCGTCCGGGCTAAAGACCGGCCCGAGATACTCCCCGGGCGCATTCGAGACCCGCCGCGGCACGCCGCCGGAGCCTGCCACCACCCAGAGATGACCGCGGGACGTTTCCTCCCAGCTGCTAAACGCGATCGACTCCCCGTCGGGCGACCACACCGGGGACAACTGAAACGCCGGCAGCATCGCCTCGGTCAGCGGCCTCGGAGTACCACCGGGAAGGTCCATGATCCAGATCCGGCCTGCCGCGACGAAGGCCAGACGCTTCCCGTCCGGAGACGAGGCGGGCCACTGAATGAACCGAACCTCGAGCGAGTCATCGTCGATTTGGATCCGGCCCCGAACCGGCTCCGCCACGGTCCGGAGCACCCGCGCCTCGAACGGAATCGGCGTCAGGGTTCCGGTCGCCACATCGATTCGCTGGATCTTGCCGCCCACCGACAACACGAGCGATCGGCCGTCGGGCATCCAGGCGTAGCCTGGGAACGGCCGATAGGCATACTGCGCGTTGATCTCGGTCAGGTCTTTGGTGGCGAGCGGCAAGAGCGGCCGTTCTTCCCCGCTCGCCAAGTTTCGAATCCAGAGCGCGGTGCTCGGCCGCATTCGGTGGCCCCGCCACTCGAACGTCTGGTCCGGCATTTCCCTGGAAAAAGTCAGCCACTTTCCGTCCGGCGATAGTTTCGGAGTCGTCGTCGAGGGCTCGTTCCCGACGTCGGCCGCGTAGCCGCCGGCTTTGAGGGCAGCTCGGAACTCGGGCGAGGGCTCCGCCGGCCCCGGGACCCGGACCGTTTCCGACCGGCCGGTAGCCAACTCGCGCCGGATGATCCGGTACCCGGCGGTGAGCATCCCGAGCCCTTCGCCGATCGAGTAGGAGACGTGATAGTAGAGATAGCGGCCGTCGGAGGAGAAATGGGGCGAATCCGGCTGGGTCAGGCGTTCGTTGACCAGTTGTTCCGGGGGCCCGCCATCGAGGGGCAACCGAAACAGGGTCCGGTTTTGGCGATGCCAGCCGCGCCCCGGAGTCCGGTACAACCTGACCGCCACCAGACTCTTACCATCCGGAGCCCAGGCCGGCTGGATGAACCGAGTGTCGGGATCGCCGAACACCAGCTTCGGGTCAGTACCGTCGGCGGCCATGGTCCAAATGGCCAGTTGGCCGTTCCGGTCAGACGCGAAGGCGATCCGCTTGCCGTCCGGTGATATCGCCGGATGAAAGTTGAGGGCCGGGCCGCTGTTTTGGGTGAGCGCCACGGCGGTGCCGCCAGCTTGCGGCATCCGGTAGACGTGGCCCAACAGGTCGAAGGCGAACCAACTGGCGTCGGGCGCCACATCGACCGACATCCCGGTGCCTTCATCGGTCGTGAAATCAATGACCCGCGTCGCGCCGCCTGGGGGAGCGAGGGTCACGGAGGCATCGATCGACGAGCTGGATTGGGTCCCACACCCGAACAGGATGGGCCCGAACAGGAGCGCGTACCGGATGTTTGGCATCCGGATACGATAGCATCATTCCATCGGCGTTGCTTTGAAACCCGCGTCGTCGATGGCCGCCACGATCAAGCCCGGGTTCGCCTGCTGGGGGTCGAATTCAAGCTCGGCCCGGCCAATGGCCACCGACCTGATCCGAACGCCGGGGACTTTGGAGAGCCCTCGGTTCACCGCGTTGAGGCAGTGGTTGCACGACATGCCTTCGATAGCCAGCTTGATTTCGGTCATGTCACCAAGAAAGCGGAATCCCCCCGTTTCTGGCAACCCGCGCCGACCGGGATCGAGGCATCCCGGGGGTCTGGGGGGCAAGTCATTGTGGCACAGACGTTTAGGTGATCGAAAAAGAGGCACAGGTTCTGCATTTCAGACCCCCCGATGACCGCCACGACTGCGCCGACCGCCCCCCCGGGCGACCTCCTGGTCCCGGTCCTCGACCTCACGGCCGGGGCCCCTGATCCGGCGTCAATCGCCACCTGGCACTTGGCGCTGTCGAATCTGGTCGGCACGGAACTACCCCATCAGCTCTTGGCACTGTGGGTCTTCCCGGAACGGGGCGGCGTGATCTTGCTGGGCCCCGACGCCCTGGCCCAGGACCACCTCGAGATCGCGATCCCCGACCCTCATCTTGGCCAGGACCAGCTTTTTGAGTTGGAAGAGACCCTGCGCCGGGCTAAGTATGCCTCCGCGGTGGCGGTCCCGATCCGGACCGAAGCCCGGGATGTGGGGGTGGTGGTCATCGGCACCTTCGAACCCGGGGCCTACGGCCCCCCTGCGGCCCGGACGCTCCATCAACTGGCCGACCGGCTGGCGCCTTCCCTCACGACGTTAGGCACGCTGCTGACCGCCGGGGGCGAACCGTCCGACCCGGCCATCGACGAGGACTCCTTGCCGGCAGCGGTGGCGCGCACCGTGTCCGAAGCGCCCACCGGCCCGGAATTGGTCCGGCGGCTCTCAGGGCTCCTCCATCCGCACCTGCCGCACGACCGGCTTGAGATCCTCGCGATCGCCAACGGCACTCGCGCGGCGATCCCTTTGTCGGGACTGACGGGCCGGCGGCGCTGGGGCGCGGGCAGCACCACGTGGGGCGATATCACCCAGCTGCTGACCGAGTTGATGGGCGACCAGACCACGACCACGATTGCCAACTTGGGCAGTGAAGCGCCGGGCCTGACCCTTCCGGGCGGGGGCGCCGGGTCGCACCGGGTGGCCTCGGTCCTCGCCGCCCGATTGATGCTCGGACCCGAGTTGGTGGGCCTCATTGTCATGGGCCACGCCGTTCAGGGTCTCTACCGGCCGCAGGACGAATTGACGCTCGAGGGTCTGGCGGGTCTGGTCGGAGCCCGGGTTGCGGCCTTCCGGCTCGAGTCCGAGGTCCAGGCCCTCCGCGGCCAACTCGAGGTCCTTCAGGCCCCATCGCTCCCGGTCCTTCGGGCGGCGGAGGCCTTGGCCGCGACCGCCCACCTCGGCGAAGCCCTCCACCGATTTGCGGCGGAGGTCAAAGACGTGCTGCCTCATGACCGGCTCCGCTTCCTGCTCCGCCAGAGCGAAGATGAGTGCGTCGAGATTTCACCGGACACGATCCGGCCCTTGGCGGACCTTCCGCTCTTGGCCATTCAGGAACTCCCGGCCCGGGCCGTCCTCGAAAACGAGCGACCTTGGACCCTCACGCACCGACACGAGTCCGAGGGTATCGCGGTGGGACTTCGGGTGGCCGGCCGGGTGATCGGTGCGATGGTGGTCGAGGCCACCCACTTCGAAGGCCCCCGAGAGGCGGCGGCCGTGGCCCAACAGTTTGCGGCCGTTATCGCGCCCCACCTCGAACTGGTTCGCCGGAGCGCGACGGGACGGAGCCCCGCGCTGAGCCGGAAGGGCGCCGGGGCCTAGCTTTCACGGGGTCTGGTGCCGACCGGCAGCGCGAACCAGAAGGTACTCCCGCTGCCAAGCGCCGACTCGACGCCGATCGCGCCTCCGTGCAACTCGACGAATTGGCGGCAGAGGGCCAACCCGAGGCCGGTGCCGGCTTGCTGGCGACTGGCCGTACTGTCGACCTGCCGGAACGGCTGGAACAGCATCGGAATATCCGTCTCTGCAATTCCAATCCCCGAATCCCGAACCGAAACCAGGATCGCCTCTCCGATCTCAAGGCCCCGGCTCCCGTCGGGCCGCATGGCACCGGGAAGTGGTAACGTCGTCCGGCGGGCGTCGACGCTTACGAAACCTTCTTGGTCGGTGAACTTGGAAGCGTTCGACAACAGGTTGAGCAGCACTTGGCGGATCTTCTGGTGGTCGGCGTCGAGTGCGAGGACCTCGTCCGGCAAAGTCAGTTCCGCCCCCTGCTTTTTGACCGCCCGCAGACTCTCGGTGTCCCGGAGGGCCCCCTCAATCAACGGCCCGATCTCCACCGGTGACAGGCGGAGGGTCATCTGGCGGGCCTCGAGCTTGGCCGCGTCGAGGACCCCGTTGATCATCTCGAGGAGGTTGCGTCCGTTCCGGCTGATGGACTGGAGGTAGTCCCGCTGGGTTGCATCGAAAGCCGGCTCCATCTCGAGGAGATCGGCAAATCCGATGATCGCGTTGAGGGGGGTCCGCAACTCATGCGACATGTTGGCCAGGAATTGGTTCTTGAGTTCGGTTGCCTCGACCAGCTCGCGGTTGGTCTGCTCGAGAACCCGCTCGTTCCGGCGGCCGTCTTCGAGCAGAGCCGCCCGGTCGAGGCCGATGGCGACTTGGTCGCCCAAGGTGCGAAGGAGTTCGAGGTCGAGCGGAGAAAACGGGGCTTGGCGGGCTTGGCGGTAGACCGCCACGACCCCGATCGCGTCGCCCCGGGAACGGAGCGCAGCGGCCGCAGCCCGTTCGAAATCGACCCCGACCCCCTCGACCCGGTAGTTCCTTGGGTCGGTGCCGAGCGCATCGGACTTGAGCGGCTCGTCGGCAATCAACGCGGCACCAGCAAATGAGCCGGACACCGGCAACAGTCGGTCGAGGGCGGGCCGGAGCAGTCCATCACCGGCCACGATTCGGAGAAACTCGCCTTCGACTGACCGGATCATGACCGCGCCGGCATCGGCCGCCACCAGGGCTCGGGCCACCCGGGCGATCTCGTCAAAGAGTTCGCTGGTGGATCGAAACGCCAACAACGTGGCCCCGAGGCCGCGCAGCAACTCGAGTTCCCGATTTCGGGCGGCCTGCGACTCCAAAGCCTGCTCCAAAGCCTCGTGCCTCCGACGGGCGACGACCCGGCCCCGCTGAAACGCGAGCAGTCCGAAGACACTGCCGGCCACGCCGATGGGCCACGCGGACCAATGCCCGATCTGGGCAACGGCAAACGCCACCCACCCAAGCAGAATCGCGGCCGCCGCCAGCGGGAACGGTTGGAACCACCGCTCCCTGAGGGGCCGATCAGGGATTGGACGGTCTGATTTCGAGTTCACTGACCATGGCCCGCCGAGGAAGCTGGAGCGCGGCCAGCACCGTGGCCGCCACGTCCTCGGCTTTGAGAATCCGGTCGAAGTTCACTTTGAACGCCGATTGTTCCCGCATCAGCGGGGTGTCGACGCTGCCCGGACAGATCGTGATCACCCGGACCCCGAATTGTCGGACCTCGAGCATCAGGGACCGGCTGAATCCCATCATGGCATGCTTGGACGCTGAATACGCGGCGGCGTTGGCCACTCCGTTCTTGCCGGCCAGACTCGCCACGTTGATGATGTCGCCCACACCCCGGGTCTTCATGCCGGGCAGAACGGCATGGGTCAGCAGGTAGAGGCTTCGGACGTTGGTCGCGAAGGTCCGATCCCAATCATCGAGGGTAGTCTCGGTCAGCGGCTTGGTTATCGCTATCCCGGCGTTGTTGACCAACACGTCGATCGGCCCCAACCCCTCGCTGACCGTCTTGATGACCCGGTCGACCTGGGCCGGGTTGCCGACGTCGGCCGGCACCCCGACGGCCGGGATTCCCGCCGCGTTCAACTCAGCCGCCAGCGCCGCCACTTTGGCCTCGGTCCGTGCGGTCACACCAACCGCATAGCCCGAGCGGCCAAGCAGCGTTGCAATCGACCGCCCGATCCCCTCCGTTGCTCCCGTCACCAGCGCTACTTTAGTTGCCATGCCCCAATCTGTCCCGCCCGTGACCCCCGCGCAAACCGCCGAGCGCCGGGCGTTCCTCCTCGCGCTCGCCAAGGCCCTGCACGCGTCAGGGACAGCCACTCATCGGTTGGAAGGCGCGCTCGAGGATGCCGCGGGGCGACTGGGCGTGGTGGCCCAGTACTTCGCCACCCCGACGTCGATCTTCGCGTCGTTCGGGAGCGGCGACAGCCAGCAGACCTTCATGGTGCGCACGGTACCGCAGCCGACCAACCTCGGCCGTTGGGTTCAGGTCACCGAGGTCGCTCGGGCGGTATTGGGAGGAGGCCTCGAGCCTTCCCAGGGCGCCGAGCGGCTCAATGGACTGCTAACCCCACCGGCGCCAACTCCGGTCACAACGGCCGTCGGCTATATGCTTGCATCGGCCGCCGGGGCACGATTCCTCGGCGGTGGGAGCCGGGAATGCCTGATGGCCGCGGCGGCCGGACTAGCCATCGGGGTGCTGTCGGTCGTCGCCCAACGGCTTCCGAACATCGGGCGGGTGTTCGAACTGGCGGCGGCCACCTTGGGTTCGTTCGGAGTGGCCGCGCTCGGCGTGATACTCGGGGGTTTCTCGGTCCCGATTACCACGTTGGCTGGGATGATCGTGCTGGTACCCGGCCTGACACTGACTACCGCCATCGCCGAATTGGCCTACGGCCACCTGACCGCCGGGACAACCCGAATGGCAGGGGCGTTCATGACCTTCATCAGCATGGGCTTCGGCGTCGCACTCGGTGGCAAGATCGCCGCTGCGCTGTTCGGAGCCATTCCCACGACCGGACCGGTGGCTGCCCCGCCCTGGACCAATTGGCTGGCGTTGGTCGCGAGCGCGTTTGCCTTTTCGATCCTGCTCCGGGCCGACCGGCGGGACTTGGCGTGGATCGTGGTTGCCGGGGCGGTCGCTTTCGTGGCCACTCGGCTCGGAAGCGAACTACTCGGCCCCGCCATCGGCGTCTTCGTCGGGGCGCTGGCCATCGGGCTTGGCAGCAACCTGTTCAACCGAATTTCACTCCGCCCGGCGGCCGTTACATTGGTGCCCGGCCTGCTGACCCTCGTCCCCGGCAGTATCGGATTTCGCAGTATCGCCGCATTGCTCGACAACCAGGTGGTGGCCGGAATCGATACCGCCTTCACGATGATGCTGACGGCCGTGTCGCTGGTTGCCGGACTCCTGGCGGCGGCGGCCATCTATCCGGAACGACCGCTCTCGTAGGACGCTTAACCAATAAGGACAACCAGGCCGGCGGGGGCTCAAGGCCGACCCGAAACGGTGGTTGAGTGCAAGAAATTGCATATCGCGAGACTGGCACTCGGATTGCCACCCTTCCCCGCCATGATCGCGCTCACCCTTGGTTTACTGCTTCAAACCGCCGCCGCGGATGTGGCATTCGACCTCGAGCCCCGGGCTTTCCTCGAGCCCCCGCGCTGGGAAAACACGAAGCTGTACGAAGCCATGGCCGACACCGGCCGGCGGCGGCGGGCACCGAGCATCGAATACAGCGACGTGTACCACACCCGGGTTGCGATTCACCGGGCGCTAAGTTGGGCCATGGTCCCCCTCTTTATCGGGTCTGGGTACACCGGCTTCCAACTTCGGAACAAGAAAGAGCAAGCCCCGAAATGGGCCCGGGACATCCACGGCCCGTTGGCGGGAGCAACGATGGTCGTCTTTGGGATGAACACCCTCACAGGTGTCTGGAACACGATCGAGGGCCGGAAGGACCCTGAAGGACGCACCAAAAAGCTGGTCCACGGAGCCCTCTTCCTCGCCGCCGCCGCCGGCTTCACGTATGTAACAGCCGCCGGCGACAATATCCGGGCGTACGGCAAACCCAATCATTGGCACCGTGACATCGCCCTCGCCTCGATGAGCGTCTCCCTCGTCAGCTGGTCCCTGATGCTCTTCCGCTAGCCCGGCCTCCGCCGAGCGCCCGAGTGCCGAGCGCCGAGTGCCGAGTGCCGAGCCCGTTAGGTCCAAACGGCCCTCTTGCCGGTTGCTCCAGAAGCGATACTCTCTCAGCCCTTTCTCGTGCCGGGCTGGGCCATGACGTCGAACGGTGTCACCATTCTCGAGCCGCCTTATCGCGACCTCGTGGCGCTGATCGGAAGACTCCCGGCGCCGGGCTCGATCGCGGTGGTTCGCATCGACGGCCACCATGGGCTGCCCCCCCAGTTGGCGGAGCTGTTGGAGCGAGCGCCGTGGACTGTTCCGTGTATCGCGATTGCCCCGGCCGCCGTGTCGGCGGCCGTGCTCCAGTCGATTTGGTCGCTGCCGGTCCAGCCGGCGGTGCTGGTGGCCGTAAACGGATCGAGCCGGATCACCCCGACGGCGGCCGCCAAGGCCGCGGCGAGCCGGTCGCGGCCGACGGCGGCGCAGTTCGTGGCCTATGTGGTGCGGCGCACCAATTCAGTGGTCTTGGGACAGACCCTCGACCAGATCTGGAGCCCACGCGACGGTCGCTCCGGCGGGAATGCGGAGCGGACGGTCAGGTACCGGCTGCGCCGCCAAGGCACCTACAGCCGGCACGACTGGATTCGGATTCATTGCCTGTTACGGGCCAAGACCGAGGCCGGCGCGGTGACCGTGGAACAGCTCGCCCATGCGGTGGGAACGGAAGCGCGGACGCTCCGCAGTTGGGTAGCCCGGTACCTTGGGATGACGATGAAGGCGTTCCGGGCCATGATCGGTTGGGAGTGGATCTTGGAACTGGCGCTCCACCGGGGCGGCATTCACGTCGAAACCGTCGCTACTCGCCCCTGGTCCGACGAACCCACCACGCGAAGAAGGCAACCAGTCCCGACATCGCGATGATCGTCGGACCGGTCGGCAGGTCGAGGGGAATGGAGAGCGAGAACCCCACCACGGACGCCAGCACCGCCGAAGCAACCGAGTAGCCGAAAGCCCCGCGCATTGACCGGGCCAGCAAGAGCCCGGTGACCGCCGGCAGGACGAGAAAATTGAAGACCAGCAGGACACCCGCCGACTGCATTGCGAAGGCAATGACCACGCCGATCGTCAAGTAGAGCAACAAGTTCCATCGGGTGACCCGATAGCCTAACGTTCGAGCCGTTTCCGGGTCGAATGAGACGAAAGTAAACTCCTTCGCCAGCGCGACATGCAGCAGCAGGACCGGGCCGATGACGGCGAGCAGCTCCAAGGTCTCGTGGCGGGTAATGCCGAGAATGTTCCCTTGGAGAAAGATGTCGTGGGCTTCACCGCTCGCGGCCTTGGCGATCAGCAGAATGCCCAGGGCGGCCGCCACCGCGTAGGTCACCCCGATTCCGGCCTCGTGATGCAAGAACCGCCGGCCGCCCCCGACACTGAAGAAGAGGGCGCCGGCCAGCGTCACCACCAATGACATCCCGATGGTATAGGCGTGGTTGGTCCCGAACAGGCCGAGGCCGCCGAGCCAAATCGCCAGGGCAATCCCCGCGGAGGATAGTTGGGCCAGGGCGGCCCCCACGAACACGATCCGCCGAAGCACGACGTAGACGCCGAGGACGGCACACCCGATCCCGATAACCAGCGCCCCGTACAATGCTTCGCGAAACAGCGAGATGGTCTCAAACATGGCCGGGTGCCCCCCGGGGCCAGCTGGCGACGACAACCCGGTGGCCGTCAAACGAGTTGACCTCGACCGGCAGCCCGTACACCTGGCTCAAGACCTCCTTGCTGATGATCTCGGAGACCGTTCCAAGCCGGAGGTGTTCTTCGAACACCAGCCCGATCCGGTGGACGTAGTTGGCCACCTCGTTCAAGGCATGGCTCACCATCACCACGGTCAGGTTGCCTTGCTCGTGCAGATCCCGCACCAAGCCGAGAATCTGGGTCGTGGAGACGAGGTCCATCCCGTTGGTCGGCTCGTCCAAGACCAGGACGCTGGGATCGCCTACTAGAGCGCGGGCGATGAGGACCCGTTGCTTCTGCCCTCCGGAAAGCCGGGCCAGGTTCCGGTCGGCCAAGTGCGGGACCCCGACCTGCTCGAGCGCCTTCTGGGCCGCCCGCTTGTCGTCGGGGCCGGGCCGGCGCCCCAGCGGGATCCGGTCGTACCGGCCCATGATGACGACGTCGCTGACCGACAGTGGAAAGAGCGAGTCGACCTGGTCGCGCTGGGGTACGTAGCCGATCCGAAGACCCGGGGCCTTGATGACCGTGCCCGCCAACGGCGCCAGGGTACCCAGCAGGGCCCGGAGGATCGTGGTCTTCCCGGACCCGTTCGGCCCAACGAAGCCCAGGAAGTCTCCCTCGGGAATCCCGAAGGTCAGGCCGGCCAGCACCGGGCTCCGGCCGTACCCAAGGGTGACCCCTTCAAACCGAACCAGGTCGCTCATCGCACCGCTTTCGCCAGCGTCCGAATGTTGGAGGCCATCACGGCCAGGTAATCGTCGAGCCCTTTCTGCCCGCCGACGGAGGGCGGCAGGACGACGACCATGGCGCCCGTTTTGGCGGCGAGAAAGTCAGCCGTTTTCCGATCGTAGTAGGGTTCCATGACGATGGCTTTGGTCCCGGTTCGCTTGATGGTTTGAATCAGGCCGGCCAGATGCGATGGCGACGGGGGAACTCCCGGCTTCGGCTCGACAAACCCGACGATGTTGACACCGGTATACTCGGCAAAATAGCGCCAGCTGGTGTGCCAGGCGACAATCGGCTTGGCCTTGAGGCTCGCAAGGTCGGCGGCCCACTCCGTGGCCGCCGCGCCGAGGGCGCCCTCGAATTTGAGGAGGTTGGCAGCGTATCCGGCGGCACCGGCTGGGTCGAGTTCGGAAAACTTGTCCCGGAACAACGCCGCAATCCGGCGTCCGTTCTCAGGGTCGAGCCAATAGTGGGGATTCCCCAACGCGTGGACATCCCCTTGGCTTCGATCGACCGACCCGCTCGGCAGATCGAGCACGGCAATGGCCTTGGAGACATCGAGGTACCCGGTGCCGCCGGCGC
>SXGT01588989.1_pt1 | contig 18381 bp, 14 predicted proteins | sample 3176221 | NCBI WGS metagenome assembly SXGT01 (sample SAMN11356862, study PRJNA531348) | freshwater metagenome | isolation source: freshwater sample F1-120 | place: China: Fuxian Lake, Yuxi | collected 2017-12-25
CGCCGCGCTCGCCGACGCGCGCGAGCAGGCCATCGCGCAACTGCGGCAAGTCCTGCGCCAACGCCGCGGCCTCGACCGCGTCATCGAGGTCCGAGCGCGACGGGCCTGGTCGTCCGAACGCGATGTTGTTCTCGATCGTGTCGCTGAACAAGAATGGCTCTTGCGGCGCGAACGCGAACAAGGACCGCAGCGAAGCCGGCGCGATGTCGAGCGCATCCTTGCCGTCGACGAAGATCGTGCCGCGCGGCGGTTCGTAGAAGCGCAGCAGCAATGCGAGCAGAGTCGACTTGCCGCTGCCGACCGGGCCGACGATGCCGAGCTTCTGGCCGGGAAGCAGCCGGAATGACACGTCGCGCAACACGGGCTCCTTGTCCTCGGCATAGCCAAAGGTCAAAGCGCGCACCTCGATCTCGCCGCGCAGTTGCGCCTCCTCGCCGACCGCTGGTTCGATGGGCTCCGCGAAGAGTTCTTCGACGCGCTTGGCCGCGGCGACGGCTCGCGGCATCGTCGCGATGGTCCAGCCGAGGATCTCCAACGGGAACATCATCATCGAGAGGTAGACCGTGAACTGGAACAGCTCGCCGACGGTCAACGTGCCTTCGATCACCGCGTGCCCGCCGAACAGCAGCACTGCGAACAGCACGAGCCCGCTGGTCGAGTGCGTGATCGCGTGCACGAGGGAGCGCAGGCGAACGAGACGCAGGTTGGCGCCGAGGTAGCGGCGATTCTTGGTCGCCATCGCCGCGAGTTCGCGATCCTGCGCCGCGAACTGCTGCAGGACGCGGATGCCGGCAAAGTCCTCCTGCGCGCGCTGCGAGATGGCGCCGATCGCTTCCTGCGACGCCTTGCTCCATTGGTGCAGCTTCGGCATCAACAACCGCAGCGTGAGCGTGAGCGCAAAGAACGCGATCGCGCAGGCAAAGGTGACGCCGAGATCGAGTTGCGCCATCAGCCAGATGCCAGCCGGCAGCAGGCACAACGCGCTGCCGCCGTGCAGCAGCAGCGGGCCCATGACGAAGCGGACGAGTTCGACGTCCTGCGTGAGCCGACTGACGACGTCGCCGGTGCGCGCTTTGTCGAACCATCGCACCGGCAGTCGCTGGATGTGCGCGAGCGCCTCGTCCTTCAGGTCTTGTTCGACGAGTCGAGAGACGTCGATGAGCCAGCGGCGCGACACGTAGCGGAACACGGTCTCGGCGACTCCGAGCGCCAGCAGGATGACGCAATGAAGCAGCAGCGCCGCTTCGCCATCGAGACTGTTGACGATGTCCTGGTCGGGCCGCAGTCGGTCGATCGCGTCACCCATCACCGCCGGCATCGCCAGCATCGCAGCGGCGTGAAACGGCACGCACAGGAGCCCGATCGCGACCATGCCGCGACGGCGCATCAGCATGTCGAAGGGGCGTCGCAGCGCCGACTTGGTCGTCACGGGTCGGGACAAGAGGTCGAGCATCAAGGCGACAGCGGCCGGATGCAAACCGACCCTACTAGCGCGCAGGAAGGCGCTGCCTGAGTGCCCGACAGCCGGGACGATCTCGGCGTCGTGCGAACTACGTCGAATCCGCGGATTCGACTTCGTTCGCCCGATTGGATCGCGCCCGTGCCGCGAGGCTCTGGGCGACGCAATCGTGTTTCTCTGGGCTGCCGGGTGGGCGCAGATGTCGGGAAATGCGACATCGAGCGTCCAGGTGCGGGACTTCGGCCCGGTCCGGCTTCACCTGCGGACCAGCGCGCGTCGACAAGCGACCTGGACTCTTGTCGCCACGAGAGGCCAGGCAGCCATGTTCCAACGACGCCATCGCATCGAGCCCAAGTTCTGTTGTTCTGCAGTCGCGCGCCGGATTGATGCGCGCATCGAGTCGCAACGGGGCCTGAGCCTTCCAGAAGTCCTGCTCGGACTGATGATCATGGCGACCGTCGCCGTGGTCTTGATCAGTCACCTGACCATGAACCTGCGCAGCACGGTCAACGAACGCGACCGGGTGTTCGCCTTCGGCAAGGCGCAGTCGATCCTCGCCGAGATCCAGAACAGCGTCGATCGGACCGAGAACACCGATTCTGTTGGCATCGACGCGCTCGACGATGGCTCAGAGAGCAAGGCGACGCTGTCGATTGCGACCGAGGACGACGGCACGCTGGTGCCGCCGGACCATGTGCTCTCCGCCAACTGGCAGCGCGGCGGCGAGTGGGTCTGGTCGCGCAGCGTCAGCGTGCAACCGTTGCCCGGACTCGACAACCGCAACGTGCGCTACGTGACGGTGCGCGTCTTTGCGCGCGACCTCAATGGCGTCGAGCGCGAGGCAGCCAACCTGTCGGCGCTCGTCAATGCGCCTGGCGCCGCGTTCCCGACGACGCAAGTCTTCGACCTCTACCTGGTGGCAGTCGAGAACATCCCGGGCTGGTGGGTCTTCATGGATTCGATCCGCCCCTTCGTCGAATCGACGATCACCGATCTCGAGACGCGCAACCCGGGCCTCGAGGTTCGCACGCACTGGATCACGAAGGCTGCATTCGGTCGCAACCCGACCTATCGGCCCTACGTGAACGACGCGGTCGACAGCCTGCAGAGCATTCCGCAGGCCTACTTCTACCCCGGCCGGATGCCGAGCGGCTCGGCCTCGAACTACTACTACGTCCCCGCCAACATCAAGGGTCGCATCGCCAAGGATGGCGTCGAGACCAATGGCTACGACGCGACGGCCAACCCGCATCCCTATCCGCTGGCGGACTTCTTCAACCATGCAATGCGCCAGCCCGACGAGATCGCGTTGTGGCAAGCGCGCGTCGATGCCATCGAACAACGCGAGGCCGAGATGGCGGCCGACGTCGCCGCCGGCCTGACGCCGCGGGCGGCGCTCGACGACATGTCGAAGGAACCGACCTTGCGTCTGTTCCTGGACGATCTCTGCCGCAGTCCGCAGAACTACAAGAACGCGTTGGTGGTCAATCTGCACGGCGAACTCGTGCCGATGCCAGCGACGCGCAACTTCTCGGACGCCGCGCGCGACCCAGTGCGCGCGCCCGAGGTTCGTGTCGTCACGCACAGCGAGAAGATCCGCACCGTGCGCACGGCGTCGGCTGCGAGCAGCGAGAGCGCGCGTTTCCGCGTCTACGCCTACACGTCCAACGTCGCCGCCGGTCCATCGACGGTCGCTCAGATCGCGCTCGACGTGATGGGCATGGACCTGACTGACTCCGCCACGCCGCAGGCAGAACTGCGCGCTGGCGTCGTGCTGCAGAATCTGCGCGGTGGCGTCACGGTGGGCGGCTCGACCGCTTACTTCCCGTTTGCGAACGCCAAGGTGCAAGGCGACGCGACCCTCGTGAGCGGCGAGATGTATTACGCGGCGAGCTTCGTCAACTCGGGTAGCGGAGAGACGCCCTACACGCGGATCATGCTCTACAACACGCCGTGCGTGGCGACCGCGGTCTCTGGCCGTGGCCTCGCGAATGACGCGCGCTCGTTGCTCTACGGCATGGCCTACGTGCCGAGCCCTTGTTCGCCGACGCGTGAGTTCGGCTACGACCTCTATGCGGCGCCGACTGGTTCGCGCGCCAAGAACACCGCGCGTTGGACGCTGCAGGTTCCACCGAGCATGTACACGGAGCAGCGCTTTGTGACCGCGGACGGGACCTACATCAACCCGAACGGCGACGTCACGCTGGCCGTGCGCACGCGCATCTGGACCGGCGCCGAAGCCGAGACCGGCGGCACGATGTGGCCGGCGAGCCTGCGCAGTGCGCCGGAGAACCTGAGCACGACCTACACCTGGTGGTGCGACAGCGTCAACGACGTGCCGTTGTCGGAGCGCGCGCAGTTCCTCGGTGACCCGCGGCACTGTCCCTACAAGGACCTGATGCGTGGCTCGCAGAGCGGCGATCCCGATCATCCGGCGGCGACGCCTGACTTTGCCGACGGCTACAACTGGTACTTCGACTCGCTGAACAACACCAACGACGCGCGGCCCGACTACCCGGGCCTGTCGACGGCGCGGCTCGCCAATCTCTGGCGCGGTCGCGTCAACTTCGACGCTCCGCGTTATCTCGGCTGGATGCGGCAAGGACTGGTCAACAGTCGCTGCGTCTACACGACGTTGACGGGCTTCTCGTACTACTACCTCGGCATCGGCGCCGACATTGGCTACGACGCGGCGAACGGCTATCCGAGTTCGATCCCAGTCAACCAGACGCCATACGGGTCACCGGGAGGTTCTGGTTTCGTCAACAACATCACGGGCCAACGCACCCTCGTGCGCGCCAACACTTCGGGCACGGGCTACTGGTGGAGCATGCCGTGGCTCGGCGATCTCTATCCGGACTCGGCGGCTGCGAGTTGGAACGCAGTGGACGCGAGCGGCAATCCCTCCGGCAATCTGCCGGCGGGAAGCGCGAGCACGGTGTTCCGCCATGTCGCGGCCAACACGGTGCACTCGGGCAGCGCGCGCAAGGCCTATGGCACGGCGATGACGAACTCGCAGCAGCGCCTGCAGGACGAGGGCTGCACCTCGTTCTTCAACATCGGCACGTCGACCTCGACCTTCCACCATCAGTATGCGTCCGGCACCGGCACGCTCTCCGCGTTCGGCAGTGAGATCGCGAACAACTACAACTTCAACATGCCGACGGGCACGGCGATCAGCCGCCCCTTCGGCCTCGCGACCAACTCGAGCGGCACCACGGGCACGGAGTGGAGCCTGGCGCCATACAGCACAAATCGCTACTCGGGCCAGATGCTGCGCACCTACTACACGCACCCCAACGGCAACGTGGGAGCGGGCCTCGTGCGCCTGCAAGACCCTGCGGCGACCAACTCGGCCTACGTGGTGGTGAACGGCATCGACAACACGGTTGCCACGGGCTCGAGCTTCATCGCCAAGTATGCGGTGCTCTCGCTGGTGCACTCCTACTTCGAAGCTGGCAACCCGTCGCTCGCGCACCGCATCCAGCAGCCGGCGCGCGTCGAGCTGATGTTCCCGACCGACATCTCGGAACTGGTCGACCCGGTGGCGATCGACATCGTCTACGAGACGAGTTGGCGGCGATGGGACGGCCTGCCCTACACGACCACGAACTCGGCGACCGAAAGCGAGTCGCAGCTCGAATACCTGCTGACCTACTCGACCGACGACGGCGTGACGTGGAACCACGTGCTCGACGACACCCCGGCCTTGCCGGGCGAGCGTCCGACGAACACGAGCCTGTTGATCGCTGACTCGGGCCCAGGCAACGAGACCTACTCGTGGAACGTGCCCACGACGCGGTTCCCGAACGGCAGCTACCAACTGCGCGTCGACTGCTTCCGCCAGGGTGCGCCGATCCACTTCTCATACCACAAGACTCGCCTGTTCATTCAGCGGTGATCGGAGACCAAGCCATGGCACATTCTCGACAGTCCGGCTTCAGCCTCGTCGAGGTCGCGATCGCTGCGGCCATCTTCATGGCCCTCGTCGTCGTCATCAGCACGCTTGCCGTCACTGGCACGGATGCGCAGGAACTCGGCCGCCGCATCAGCAAGATGACCGAGATCGCTCAGGACGTGACCGACGACCTTCGGCTGGAGATGGTGTCGGCGTCGCGGCTCTACGGCAATGACGTCGAGGGGCAGGAGTTGCTCTCGCTGCTCGATCTCACAGAGGCGCCGGCGTCGATCGCATCGACGCGGTTGCCCACGGTCGACCTCGATGGGCCATTCCGGCAGGACACGTCGGGCGACGAGATCACCGGCAATGCCGCGCTGTTCTCGTATCTCGCGTGGCGAGATCGGTATCGCTGTGCGTCGGGCACCGACTACATCGTCGATGTCTACCGGCTTTCGCATTACTACCTCAGCGACCAGGGTCAGGGCCCAGTCGCGGGATCACGTGGTGGGCTCGATCTCGTGCACTTCGTCAGCGAGCCGCTCGCTGATGGCGCTGCGATCGACAACATCGCTTCGACCGTGGATCGAGACGAGGTTGCTCGTCACCTGCTGACCGGCACGCCCGACATCGACGGCCGTTCGCGTGATCCGATCCAGGTCGTGTGGTTGCGCTCGGCGCCGCCCAATGCCGTCGGCACGCTGCGGCAGATCGACGACGACGGATCGCTCAGTGACACGGTGCTTCCGGGCACCGATCGGCCTGTCGGTTGGTCGATCCTGCCGCGCGAGAATCCGGTGCGCGGCATCCTCGAATACCGACGCGCGTCCGTTGCGACCAACTTCGACCTCGAGGCGCCTGGCATCTCACGCTTCGCGCTTCGCGACGACGCCAGCGGTTACCCACACGGTCTCGAAGTGCAGATCATCGGTCCCTCTGTCGCGCGCCAGTTGCTCTGGCATCTCGTGCTGATCGACCCGTTGCGAAAGGGGCCGCCGGCTTGGAGTCAGGTCCAGACGATCATCGCGTCGAGGGATCGCTGAGAGTCCGTCGAGGGACTGCAGCTGCGAGCCGCCGCGAACAGCGTCATTGGCGGGCAGCAGCCTGCAACGCCCGTTGCGACCGAGCCAGCGCCGCATGCCTTGATGCGGGACGACGGCTCTTCCCGAAGGTGATCGAACGCCGATACAGACAAAGAGCGCGGCCGCACAGAGGCCGCAGGAGTCCTTGCATGAACCTCGCACCTGCCTGCGTCTGCGACCACCATTCTAGCGCCGCTGATGCACGCCATTCGGAGCGCGGCATGGCATTGATCTTCGCGCTGTTCTTCGCGATCGTTGCGCTCGGCATCACGCTGTCGGGAACGATCTTCGTCAAGGCGCATCACGACAGGACGAGTGTGCGGTTTGCCAGCAACAGCCAAGCGGTCGAGTTCGCACGCTCTGGTCTGGTCGAGGCGATCGGCTGGTATCGAAAGCAGACCTCGCAGCCGGTGACGAGCTTCTCGCCGCAGTTTGCGCCGACAGCAACCAATCCCGTCTACGACACCATCGAGCCGGACATCGGCATCGTGCGCGAGTTCGAGATCAGTGGCTCGCTGTGGGGTCGCTACGAAGTCTGGAAGTCCTGGTCTGCCGACCCGGATCTCGATCGCCGCGCGTTCCGCGCGCAGGTCCAGTGCGAAGACATCTCGGACCAGCGCGGCAACTTGAGCCCAGGCTCGGTTTGGCGCATCCGCAGCATCGGCTACGTGTTTCGCCGCAATGACCAGACGGCGCGCTTCGACGAACTGCCCAATCGCGTCGTCGCCAAGGAACTGACCGAGACCGAGATTCGTCGACTCGCGCTGCAACCTCCCGGCCAGGCCGCGGTGTGCACGCGCGTCGCGAGCACTTGCCGCGTCATCACCCGTGGCCGCATCTACGGCGGCACCAACGCGTCCGGCGTCTACACCAAGTCAGGCACCGGCTTCGTCTCGATCACCGGCACCGGCGCAACCGTGACCGGCGGCGTCGGCTCGATCGCGAACTACGACGACAGCATGACGGCGGTCTTCGGCGTCACGCTGCCGGAACTGCAGGGCATGGCCGACCTCTCCGTGGTCAATGCCAACGAGTTCCCGAGTCCCTTGCCGGAGACTTCGGTCGTGGTCGCGGAGACCGACCTGGTCTTTGACGCCGCCAAGCCCCTGACCGGCACCGGCATCCTGGTCGTCAATGGCGATGTGACGATCCAGCCGGGCAGTTACTCGAGCTTCTCCGGTTTGTTTTACGTCAACGGCAACTTGCTCGTGCGCGAACCGTGCGAACTGCAGGGCGCGTTCGTCGTGACCGGCACCGTCACCGTGCAGGGATCCGCGAGCGACTACGCGACCGTGACTTGGGACGATGGCATCGTGGCCCGCCTGCGCCAGTCGCTCGGCACCTATCGGCAGGCGACTTCGACCACGCGGCCCTTCTGGGGCGATCAGCGCTGACCGGTTCCTGCCACGAGGCGATGCGCGCATTGCGCAGTCGCTTCGTCAGCCGTTTCAGTTCCTAGACTCGGCATCGAACGGCAGCCAGACGCCAAACTCGGAGCCGTGGCCGAGTTGGCTCGTGACCGAAAGCGTGCCGCCAAAACTGTCGACGATGCTCTTGCTGATCGACAGACCGAGCCCCGTTCCGCCTCTGGCTCGTTTGGTCGTGAAGAAGGGCTCGAAGATTCGATCGAGCAGAACTGCCGGGATCCCGACGCCGGTGTCCTGCACCGCGATGCGCACGCCCGCCTGATCCGGTTCCAGGCGGACCATGATGATCTTGTTGCCGTCCCGCCGCGCGATCACTGCATCGCGCGCGTTGTTGAGCAGGTTGATCAGCACCTGCTGCAGCTGCGATCGGTCTGCGCGCACGGTGGGGACCTCGGCCATTGCGCTGACCTCGAGCTTGATCCCGAGCCTGGTGAAGTTCTCTTGCACCAAGCGGACGGTGCGGCGCACGGCGTCGGCGGCGTCGGTCGGTCCCAGCTCGCGCGTGTCGCTGCGGGCGAACTGGAGCAGGTCCTGAACGATTCCGGCGATGCGAGCCGCCTCGTCGGCAATCATCTGCGAGTGCTCCTGCGGCGAGTCACCGTCGCGGATGAGCTGCGCGCAGTTGAGAATCGTGTTGATGGGATTGTTGATCTCGTGCGCAACGCCCGCCGCGAGTTCGCCGATCGCGACGAGGCGCTCTGCGAGTGAGAGCCTCGACTGCAACTCCTTGCGCACGGAGATGTCGCTCAGGATCGCGACGAACACGCGGCGGTTGCCGACGACGCCTTCGCCGACGGAGAGATGGATGGGGAACTGCGAGCCGTCCTTGCGTTGCGCCATCACTTCGCGGCCGATGCCGATGACGCGTGCGACGCCGGTGTCCAGGTAGCTTTGCACGTAGCGCTGATGCTCTTCGCAATACGGCGATGGCATCAGCATCCTGACGTCCTGCCCGATCAGCTCGCCCGGGCCAAATCCAAACATCAGCTCGGCGGCGCGATTGACCAGTTCGATGTCGCCATTCTGCGTCATGGTCACGATGCCCTCGGTCGCCGTCGCGATGATCGTGCGCATCAGCGTCGCCTCGTCGGCGATCGACAAGGGCCGCGACCCGGACCCCGGCCTTGGAGTCGGCTGCCGGTCGGGGTCTGGAGTCGTGGGCGAGGTCATGGCGCGGATGCTAGAACTGGATGCGCAAAGTGCTAGCAGTCGCGCAGGCGCTCCCTGCGGCATGGCTGCAAACTCGTTCCATGCCTTTTGGCTGCGTTGCCCCGCATCGTTCGAGGGGCCTTGGCCGTCAGCAGCGGCGCGCCGTGCAATGGCGCATGGGTCGATTTGCGTAGATGCAGCTACGACATCAGGCTGGGTTTCGCGGCTGGCGCAATTCCACTCCGTAGGGGATCTTGGTCGGATCGCGGCACCGCATTTTCCAGACGCCATGGCCAGGATCCTCTTGCTCGACGACGAAGCCAACCTACGGCGCACGTTGGGTCGTTTGCTCGAGAGAGAAGGCCATCAGGTGGTTGCCGGATCGAGGTTCGCTGAACTCGAAGCGCACATCCGCCCGGGAGGCTTCGATGTGCTCCTGTCAGACATCGTCATGCCGGACTTCGACGGCATGCAGGTGCTGCACGAAGTGACGCAGCGACGTGGATGCAGCGAGCCGGTTCTGTTGGTGACTGGGTTGCCAACGCTGGAAACCGCGTCCGAGGCGGTTCGGAACGGTGCATTCGACTACATCAGCAAGCCGATCACGAAGGAGCGTTTGCTCGAAGCGGTTGCGCGCGCAGTGCGCCACGTCGAGCTGCTGCGCGAGCGGGATCGCGCCAGGAACAAGGAACTCGACCTGTTGAAGAACCTCGCGATTCTCGGGCAGGAAGCCTCGTTCCTGACGCACGAGATCCGCACTCCGATCACCAGCCTCCGGCATGCGCTCGCTGCGGTCGCAGACAAGCTCGGCGTTGCGGAGCGAGTCGTCGTCGAAAGCCTTGTCCAAAACATCCAACGCATCGAACGGCTGCTGACGCACACCCTGTCGTTTGCGAAGCCGCTCGAACTCGACCTGGAGGAATTCGATCTCGCGGATGCTGCGCGTTCTTCGGTGCGCCAGATCGAGGCCCTGCCGTTCAGGCAAGGCGTCGATATCCGCATCGAGGCCCCGGCTGAAGCGGTCGTCGTCAGCGCTGACCGGCAGTTCGTCGAGGAAGCTGTCGTCAACCTGCTGCGCAACGCCTGCGAAGCCTGCGGCCGCGATGGCCGGATCCTCGTTTCCGTGCAGGCGGAGCACGATTCGGGCTGGATCGAAGTGCTCGACAACGGGCCGGGCGTGCCTATTGCGCAGCGCGACGAAATCTTCCGTCTGTTCCGTAGTTCCAAGGAAGGAGGCACGGGCGTTGGCCTGGCCTTCAGCCGAAAGATCGCGGAGTCGCATCACGGGACCCTGGACTTGGTCGACGCACCGACGAATGGCGCGTGCTTCCGACTCACGCTCCCGAGTCGTGTCGACTCACATCTCAGGTTGGTTTCCAAGGCAGCGAGCAACTCGTAGGGATTCACGTATGGCAGATCAGCAGACCATCTCGATCGTTCTCATCGACGATCAGGCCATCGTTCGCGCTGCGTTCCGTTCGTTGCTCGAACGCAACCAGCGCTTCAAAGTCATCGGCGACGCCGGAGACGCGCGCGAAGGCATCGAACTCGTGGCGCAGACGCGGCCCGACATCGTGATCCTCGACATCACGATGCCAGGTTTGTCGGGCATCGACGCGGTCGGGCCGCTGAAGAAGGGCAGCCCGCACACGAGGGTGCTGATGGCGTCGCAACACGAAGGGCAGAAGTTCGTGCAGCAGGCGCTTCAGAATGGAGCCGACGGCTATCTGTCGAAGGACAGCGATCCGACCGAACTGGCCTTGGCGATCGACGCGATCCACCGCGGCGACTCGTTCTTGTCGCCCAAGGTGGCGAGCGGGGTCATGGCGCGTGCCGTGCGCGGCGAGTCCCTGCCACTCAGTGAGTCCTCGGCGCTTGGCGGGCTGACGCCGCGCGAGCGCGAAGTCTTCCAGTTGTTGGCGCTCGGCAAGGCCAACAAGGAAGTGGCCGCGGCCCTGGAACTGTCGCTCGGCACGGTGAAGAAGCACCGCGAGAACCTGCAGCGAAAGCTCGACTGCCACTCGCCTGCCGAGATCGCTCGCCTGGCAATCCGCGAAGGCCTGCTCGGCGCGTGAGTCGACCGCGAGAGTGGCCTCAGGCCAGTGCAGCGCGGAAGGTCAGCACCGGAATCGGCGACAGCCGGACGACTCGTTCTGCAGTGCTGCCGAGCAGCATGTGCTTCAGTCCGGTGTGTCCTTGGGTCGCGATCGCGATGAGTTCTGCGCCGATCTCCTGCGCGCACGCGATCACTTGCTCGTGCGGAATGCCTTCGCGGACTTGCTGATCGCACGCGACGTCGGCGGGGACCTTGGCGCGCAGCGCGGCGAGGTCCTGGTCGACGACCCGCTTGAGCTCGGCGCGCAGGTTGGGCATGCCCGCGCTGCTCGCGAGCCCTTGTAGTGGATAGGCGCTCTGTGGGATCACGTGCAGCAGCACGAGGCGCGCGCCGAGTCGCCGGGCGAAGTCCACGACGCGCACCAGTGCGTTGGCGGCAGGCGTGGAGAAGTCGGTGGGAAACAGGATGGTGCTCGGCTTTGCCATGAGGATCGGGTCGATGGGACTGCGCCTTGTAGCCTTTCGACGCGGTCACCTCCATGCCGCACTATGCGGATGCAGCGCGAGGACGCGCATCGGCGGCTGCTGTGACAGCGCGTTCGTGGTAGCGTGGAATGGCCCGAATGGAACTCGAGCCCAGAGGAATCATCCCGCCCGACGACGACCCAGTGCTCGGTCGTCATCCCGCGGTCGCGCGCGTCGAGTCGGCGCTCGACGCCGGCAAGGACGAGGAGGCGCTGCAACTCGCCGAAGCCGCGCTCGAAGCGGGGGAGGGCGACCGCCTCGACCTGCTCTACCTCGCGGCCGACGCACTGCTCGCGCTCGGGCGGCCGCATGAGGCCGAGTCGCGGCTCCGCGCCGTATTGGCCGAGGATCCATCGTGCCCGACGTCGCGCTGCTGGCTCGCGCTCGCGTTGTTTCGCTTGTGCCGCTTCGCGGAGTCTCGCGTCGAGGTCGAACGCTCGCTCGAGGCCGAGCGAGCGCCGACGGATGCGCATCTGGTCCGCGGGCTCCTGCTCGAACGTGAGGGGGACCTGGAAGGCGCCGACGAGTGCTTTGCGCTGGCGCACGAGACCGACCCGGACCGCTTCCATCTGCCGATTCGCATGACGCGCCGTGAGTTCGATCGCGAAGTGCGCCAAGCGGCGCGCAGGCTGCCGCGTCAGTTCCGCCGCCACCTCGAGCGCGTGCCCGTGATCGTGCAGGACATCCCAGCCGTCGAGCTGCTGCGCGGCGGCGAAGGTCTCGATCCCGAGATCCTCGGGCTATTCGACGGCACTTCGTTGCCGGACACGGCCGAGGCGACCGATCTGCGGCCGAACTACATCTACCTGTTCCAGCGCAACCTCGAACGCATCGCGCGCGACCGCGAACATCTCGTCGAAGAGATCGCGATCACGCTCCAGCACGAACTCGGGCACTACCTCGGCTTGGACGAGGAAGAGGTGGACGAGATGGGACTCGGCTGAGCGAGACTCACGCAAGAGGCCACGGGCGTCGCTTCTGCACGCGGCCATTCTTCGCCTGCAGCACGAAGGTCACCGGGCCGTCGTTGCTAAGCGTCACTTCCATGGTCGCGCCAAAGCGTCCGGTCGCGACCTGCAGGCCGAGTTCGCGCAGTTGCTCGCTCACACGCAGGTAGAGGCGCTCCGCGTTGGATGGATCCTCGGCGTCCGTAAAGCTCGGGCGATTGCCCTCCGCGAGTTCGGCCGCGAGCGTGAACTGGCTGACGACGAGCACGCCGCCGCCGACGTCGACGAGCGTCAGATCCATCGGCGTGCGACCGGGGAAGCAGCGCAGCCTGGCAAGCTTCTGCGCGGTCGCGTCCGCATCGCCCTCGCGGTCTCCCTTCTCGACGCCGACGAGCAGCAGGCAACCACGTCCGCAGGCGCCGACTTCTTGGCCGTCGACGCGGACGCTGGCGTGCAAGACGCGTTGGACGATCGTGATCATGCGGGGCGGTTCGTCAGCATGGCGAACCGGCGCGTGCGACGGAAGCCGCATCGTGGCGCGTCGGGCCTGCGTTTGGCCCTCGACGCGGACGGGTTGCGGCTTCCCTGCCTTCGGCCCGGGGACCGTCAACACGCCGTGCTCGAGTCTCGCCGCCACGCGCGCCGCGTCGAGCACGAGCGGCAGCGTGATCACGCGTTCGAAGGCGCAAGAGCGTTGCTCCTTGCGGCGCCAGCGCGCGCCTTCCTGTTCCCAGACCGACCCGCTCGACCCTCAGTTGCTCAAGGCCGCGCCAGTGTGATCTCGCGACCGAATAGCTGCGCAAACAACTCGCCCTTCTCGGCGACGGCTTGGCGCTCGAGCGTGAGCTGCGACTTCTGCCCGGTCTGCAGTCTCGGCGTCAACTCAACGTGATCGGCGCCGACCTTCACCGCGATGTTGCGCACCAGTCCGGCGTGCTGGCGGTCGAGCGCGTCGGCGACGCGCAGCAAGGCCGCGAGTCGCTCGACCGTCGAGCGGTCCTTGCGGCGCAGGCTCGCGAACTCCCCGTGCTCGCGGCTTGGCGGCGTGCGGCGGTGGTAGCGCGCCAGCAGTGCGACGATTCTGCGTTCGTCGTCGCCGAGCCCGACGATGTCGCTGGACTCGATGAGGTATTGAGAGTGCTTGTGGTGGCCGTCGTTGTTGACCGAGATCCCGATGTCGTGCAGTAGAGCGGCGGCTTCGAGCAGCACGCGCGCATGCGCATCGAGGCCGTGCAGGCGCTTGGTCTGGTCGAACAACTGGCGCGACAGTTCGAGCACGCATTCGGCGTGCTCCGCTTCGTAGTGGAACTTGCGTCCAAGCGCGCGGCACGCGGACAACACCGTCTCGACGTGCTGTTCTGGCGCGAACGCATCGAGATGGCCTTCGGCGAGTTCTGCCAGCAGACCGTCCTTGATGCCGACGCGCGGCACCAGCAGCTGGGCGCAACCGGCGAGTTCGGCGATGCGCAAGTAGACGATGCCCGCAGGCACGATGGTGTCGGCGCGGTCGGGCTTCAAGCCGTGCTTCTCGATGCGCTGGTCGTAGTCGAGGTCCGCGAGTTCGAGCACCTTTTCGCGCGCGGCATCGATGCGGCACGAGTCGATGCTGCCGTTCTGATGGGTGGGGCCGATGAGGTCGCAGAGGCTCTCGATGTTGCCGCCGACCGCGACATAGCGATCGACGCGCGCCGACGAGAAGTGGTCGCCGATGCGCCGCTCGAGGCCGCGCAGGTGCTTTTGCAGCAGGTCCACGAACGTCTCGCCGGTTGCCTTTGGGTCAGGCAGCATCGACAGCAACCGCAGCGCGCCGAGGCGGTAGCTGTCGGCTTCGAGCACGTTGCCATCCTCGACGACCACGACTTCGACGCTGCCGCCGCCGACGTCGACGAGCACGGATCGGCCGCGCCGAAGGTCGACCTTCGTCGCCGCGGCGCGCGCGAGCAAGTAGGCCTCCTGCGTGCCCGAAATCACGTCGATGTCGATGCCGGCGGCCTCGCGCACGCGGTCGACGAGCACTTCGCGGTTTCGCGCTTCACGCACCGCAGCGGTCGCGATGGCGCGCACCTGCGTCACGTTGAGGCGGTCGCAGGTGGTGCGGAATCGACGGAATGCATCGACGACGCTGGAGATCGTCGCCTCGGGCACTTGCCCTGACGCGAACACGTCTCGGCCGAGGCGGACGGAGAGCCGGTGGTTCTCGAGGATCGTCGTGCCAGAGGGTGAAGCTTCCGCGACCAGCATCCGGATCGCGTTGCTCCCCATGTCGACGATGCCGATGCGCGGGGCAGTTGGCATGAGCGCACAAAGTAGGAGTCGATGGAGTAGGCTCAAGGGGCCTGATGTCCACGAGGCTGCTGGCTTGCCTAGTGCGCGCTACGATTCCGGCCCCATGAGTGAGCGGAAAGACGATCCCCTGCAAAAGCCGCCGCTGTCGAGCACGCTGCGCCATGTGAAGAGCGTGCAAGCGTCGGTCGATGTCGACATCCACTGGAACAACCTGCACGCGAAGATGCAGAAGTGGATCGAAGAGGCGATGCGTGGCCAGAACCTGCCCCCCGACAAGAGCCTCGACGACCTTGCCCAGGATGTGTTGTTGCAGATCTGCAAGGACATCGGCGAGTTCAAGGTCGACGAGGAAGGCGCCTCGTTCTCGGGCTGGGTCAAGATGGTCGCCAATCGAAAGTTGCTCGACATCTGGCGGCGAGCGCGCGCCGACAAACGCGGCAAGGGCAAGACGCGGCATCTCGGCGATTACGACGAGGAAGGTGGGCGCGAGCACTTTGCCGACGAACGCACGCTGCGGCCGAGCGTGCTCGTTCGCTACGACGAACTGAGTCGCTCGATGCTGGCAGCGATGCAGCAACTGAGCGACAAGCACCGCCGCGTGATCGAGCTGCGCATGTTCCAGGGCAAGGCCTACTCCGAGATGCTCGTGGAACTTGGCTACACCAAGGAAGTCACCGTGCGCTCGCTCTACATGCGCGCCATGCAGGAACTGCAAGTCCTGCTGCATCATTTCGCGACCTGATGGAGTGCGGGCGCTGGCCCAAGGTCACCAGGGTCGGCATCGGCAGCGCCAGCGATCGCATGCGCTGGCAGGCGGGTTCGAAGTGCCTTGCGTCCTGTTGCATCACGGCTGCATCACTGCCGCGGCGACGCCTCGACGTCCGTTTGCTTCTGGTCGCGTTGCCCCAACTGAGCCTTCAGCTCCCGCAACAGCGAGTCGACTGCCAGCCGCTGGGCGCGCACCGCGACCAGCAACTCGCGTTGTCCGGCACTGAGTTGCAGTTGCCGCTGCAGCGCTGCGTCGCGTTCCTTCTCGACTTCGGCGGTGCGAGCAGCCGCCGTCTCGCGCAGCGCAGCCAACTGTTGCTCTAGAACATGCAGCGCCTTGCCGTTCGCGGCTCGCTGGTCTTCCAGTTGCTGCTCGATGCGGCGGATGCGTTCGGCGGAAGGCTCCTTTGTCGATGCGTCGCTAGCTTGGCCTTCGGGCACTCCACGACGGTCCGGCACGGCGACAGCCTCGCGCCTCGAGTCGGCGATGGACTTTGCCGCGGCCTCGACGCGATCCAAGGCGCGCATCAGGCGATCTGCCGCGGCGGCTGCAGAAGGCGCAGCCTCGGCGGCGGCTTGCGCGGTGGCCGTTGCGGCAAGAGCGGCGGCTAGGAACGGAGCGACGATGCGGTGGGTCATGCTGTGGATCCTTGGGTGCGGCGGAAGGCTATCCGTCGGCGCGAGCCTTCCTAGTCGGCCCCTCACCGCGCTGACCCGTTGCCTCTCGTGCCTTGGGGCTGAACAATCCCGCGTCCATGTCGCCGCAGCGTTTCGTCGGCTCCGCCTGGGCCTCCATCCACGGCCCAAGCGATCCAGTTCGCATGCTGCGTTGGCTGTGCGAATCGCGGTTCGCCGGAATGGTGGCGTCGCCGTCGCCGCGGCCGATTGCATTCGCCGCCATGCATGAGCTTGCGCGCGACTACCCGATCACCTTTCCTGCGGTGCGCTGCAGCTCGATTTTGTCCGAGCGGCCCAATACCGCGGGCCTCGCGTCAGCGCGCGATGGCGAGGCTCACGTGGCGCGACAGGCTGTGCACACGGCGGTCGCACTTGCCACCACAATCGCTTGCCGCGTCGTAATCGTCGAACCTGGGCTCGTGCCCGTGTTCGGCGAAGTGGAACGCGAGGACCTGGGCGACGCGAGCTACGACTGGACCCAGCAACGGCTGCAGGCACTGGCTGCGCGCCGCAAGTCCGGGCTCGCGCCGGCGCTCGACCGCGTCTGTCGCGAACTGCATGGGCTCGCGCGCGCGTTCCCCGACGTGACGATCTGCCTGACGCAGAGTCGTTCTGCGCTCGCGGTGGCGAGCCTCGACGCGCTGCAGTTGGTCTACGAGGATCTGCCCAACCTTCGCCTTGGCTACTGGCACGACGCGGCGCTGTGCGCGCGACGTGAGCAAGCATTCGCGGAGCCGCAGGGTGCATGGCTCGAGGCCTTTGGCGACCGGTGCCTGGGGTGCAATCTGGGCGATGCGCGCGCAGATGGCCTCTATCTTCCGCCCGGCGCAGGGGGAGTCGACTACGCGCTCTTGGCTTCGAGCCTCAGGCCCCATGGCAAGGGAGCTTCCACCTGTCTCGAACTCGATCCGGCGATTCCGTCGGTCGAGCTTCCCGGCATGCGGGCATGCCTCGAACACTTCGGCCTGTAGGATCTTTCCCCGTTCCGTCGATCCGATAGGCGCATGTCCCCGAAGACCCCGCAGCCAAGGCCGAGGCAGCCGCTCGGCAGGACCGAAAGCCTGCTCGCTTTGCTCCGCGGCAAGCGTCGGTTGCTCGTGCTGACGCACAACAACCCAGATCCTGACTCCTTGGGGAGCGGGATGGGGCTCCGCTACTTTGCCTCGGTCGCAAGCCAGGTGGAGAGCAAGTTTGCGCTGAGCGGCCGCATCCTGCGCGCAGAGAACCAGGAGATGGTCAGGCTGCTCGGGATCGACTTGACGCCGCTGGATCAGATCCGGCCCGAGGATTTCGACTGCGTTGCGCTGGTCGACACGCAGCACGGCTTTGGCCACACGATCGTGCCGCCAGGTCTCGCAGTCGACATCGTCATCGATCACCACGTCGGCGAATCGGGCCAGTGCCCAGGCCAGGAGCCGTTCCGCGACGTGCGCCTCGACGTCGGCGCCACGAGTTCGCTCGTCGCAACCTACTTCCGCGAGGCCAACTTCGTGCCGAGCTGTGAAGTCGCGACTGCGCTCGCCTATGGCATCAAGACCGACACCGCCGACTTGTCGCGCAACGTCAGTGACGTCGACTTGCGCGCTTACGACTTCCTGTTCCCATTCGTCGACCGGCAGAAGCTGGTGCAGATAACGCGGCCGCGATTGCCTGCCGCCTACTTCCAGACGCTCAAGGAAGCGCTGCGCAAGGTGCGTCGATATCAGCACGTCGCGCTGTACTCGCTTGGCCAGATCGGCAGCGTCGAGATGGTCGCCGAGGTCGCCGACTTGCTGCTCCGCATGGAAGGCATCCGCGCCGTGTTCTGCGGCGGACTCGTCGGCTGCAGCTACTACGTGTCGGTGCGCACGGAACTCGGCGGCGACGCCTGGAACCTCATCAACTTTGCGATGAAGGGCGAGCAGGGCACCTTTGGCGGCCATGGTTCGGTCGCGGGCGGTTCGATCCAGCTGCCGTCCGGCGACACGCGCACCTTGCGACGTCTCGAGCGCCGACTCGAACGCAACATCCTGAAGTGCGTCGGCGTCGAAGGCGTCAACGCGACGGGACTCAGCGATCCCGACGAGTAGCATGCCATTGCGCGCGCGAGTCCTCGTCAGCGGCGGCC
>SXGT01868781.1_pt1 | contig 18379 bp, 14 predicted proteins | sample 3176221 | NCBI WGS metagenome assembly SXGT01 (sample SAMN11356862, study PRJNA531348) | freshwater metagenome | isolation source: freshwater sample F1-120 | place: China: Fuxian Lake, Yuxi | collected 2017-12-25
ACTTCCCCGCATGACCGGAACCTACACGCACAAGGGCCACGTGTGGACGTGGATTCTGGACGGGTCGACCGTCTACCTGGAGAGCGGCCGATGCCGGGTGTTGCCCTTCTGCTGGTTGACGAGCTGGACGCGGTAGCCCACGACTGCTAAAACACTCCATGCGCCCAACCTCGTCCTGAAACGCGCGACGCACCGCGCGCTCGACGTTCTCGAACGCCTCGGTCGGCGGTGTGTTGCCCTTCTGCTGGTTGACGAGGGCCGCTAGCTCGCGAAACGCGGCCACGAAGACGCGGCTCTCGGGGGCGACGCCGTCGGCCTTGGCCGTGTCGTAGATGTCGTTCGGGTGCGGGGCCTGCCAGAACTTCTCCACGAAGGCGCGCGAGCGGCCGCGCATGCGGAGGAGCCAGAACGCCTTGTAGCCGATGATGAGCCAGCAGATGAGCGACATGGCCATCAGGACCAGGAGGACAATGAGCACGACGCCACGCGATTCGAACAGGTTGGCGAAGATGTCGAACTCCCCGCTCGCGGCGGGCGTTGCGGCGGCATGGAGTGCAAGGCTTCCGAGCAAGCAGCGGTCCTTTCGGCACAGGCCTGGCCCTGCAAGCGCGATTCGCGCGAAGCAAGGGCACCGGCCGGGTCGGCGGCCGTGCTAGCACGCGATCTGGGGGGTGTCAATTTCGGCGCCCCACTCACGGGTCCGGCAACTCCGCAAGGTCAAAGGACTTTGATTGCTTTGACATGCATGGGGGGCCGGCTAGTATCGCGGCCGAGTTCGTGTGCGCACCGGCGCTGGGCCGGCATCGACCTGAGGTAAACATGGCAGGCAAGAACGACAAGTTTGGCTTCTCCGATTCGGCTTCCGTCGACGTGGACGGGCAGGGCCCGGGACACAAGGGGCCGCTTCCGGCCGGCAAAGGGCCAGGCACCGTGCGCGCGGCCGCGCCGGCGTGGGATGACGACGACGACTCGGACGAGAAGACCTCGGCGCTCGACATCTCGTCGCTCAACTTGCCGCACCACCCGGGCGCGGGCTCGGCCGAGGAGCCTGCGGAGCGCACGATGGCGATGCCCGCCGCGTTCGACGACGACGAGAGCATCGATCCGCACGCCACCGTAGCGATGGACGTGAGCGGCAAGGCCAAGAAGCCCATCATGATGCCGCAGGACGAAGAGCCAGCCGAGCGGACCATGGCCATGGACGCCATGTCGTTCGAGCCTCCGGCGCCTGCGCCCAAGCCGGCCGCGCCGCCCGCGCGTCCCGCGGCGCCTCCGCCACGCGCGGCACCGCAGGAGGACGAGAAGACGCAGATGGCCTCGCCGTCGCAGCTCGGCATCACGAGCGACGACGAGGGCGAGGACAAGACGCGCATGGCGCCCGCGGGGGACCTCTACCCCAAGCTCAACGTCGAGGTGTCTGAGCGCACGACGATGTTCGATCCGTCGATGCTGCTCGGACCGCGCGAGGAGGTCGGGCCCCAAGGCGTCGTCACGATCACGGCCGGCAACGACATGGGCAAGGAGTTCTTCCTCCGCGGGGAGGTCACGACCGTCGGACGCGGCCTGGACTGCGACGTCGTGCTCAATGATCCGTCGGTCAGCCGCCGGCACTTCCGCATCGACAAGCGCGGCTCGGACTACTTCCTGGTCGACCTCGGCTCGGGCAACGGCACCAAGCTCAACGGCACCAAGGTCAAAGACCAGAAGCTCGATGAGGGCAACATCATCGACATCGGCACCACGGTGCTCCAGTTCGGCTTCGTGGGGTCCACGTCGCGCGCTCCCGTCCAGGAGATCGTCGAGGTCAAGAAGGCCGGTGGCGGACTCAAGTTCTTCGTCATCTTCATCCTGCTCGTCGTCGTCGGCGCTGGCGTGTTCTACGTCGGCGACATGATGAAGTGGTGGGACAACCCGCTGCGCAAGAAGGTCGATGAGGTCGTCAAGGCCGAGGACCTGGAGATCAAGCCCACCAAGTTCGACGAGCTGATCTTCGAGTCGCAGAAGCTCCTGGCCGAGAAGAAGCTCGGCGAGGCGCGCAAGACGCTGGACGAAGCCAAGAACGAGGAGAACGCGGACGACGCGGTCACCAAGCGTGTCGGCGAGGCCATCGATCAGGCGCGCAAGCACAAGGAGATCATCGACGCGCAGGAGAAGGCCATCGAGGAGGGCAAGGTCGCCGACGCCGAGGCCGAGCTGCTCAAGATCCCGGCTTCGAGTCCGTACTACACGGACGCGGACAGCCTCAAGGATCGGGCCAAGCAGAAGAAGCGCGACGGCGATCTGACCAAGATCGACGAGCTGGTTGGCAAGCAGGCCTTTGCGGACGCCGAGGCCATCTTGGAGAAGATGGTCGCGGCCGACAAGGACGACAAGGAGGCCAAGGACAAGCTCGCCGAGGTGCTGCTCGACCGCGCGCGTGAGGCGGGCAAGGCGGCCAAGTACAGCGAGGGCACGAAGTTCGTCGGGCGCGTGCTCGAGCTCGACGCCGAGAACAGCGAGGCGGCCGAGCTCAAGAAGGAGTGGGAGGGCAAGAAGGACGGCGATCCTCCGACGGTCGCAGCGGTCGTGCCTGCGGACGCGAAGCCCGAGGACCCGAAGCCGGCGGATGGCAAGCCGGTGGAGGCCAAGCCCGAGGACCCGAAGCCGGCGGATGGCAAGCCGGTGGAGGCGAAGCCCGAGGACCCGAAGCCGGCGGATGGCAAGCCGGTGGAGGCGAAGCCCGAGGACCCGAAGCCGGCGGATGGCAAGCCGGTGGAGGCGAAGCCCGAGGACCCGAAGCCGGCGGACGGCAAGCCGGTGGAGGCCAAGCCCGCCGACCCCAAGCCCGCCGATCCCAAGCCGGCGGACGTCAAGCCCACGGCGCCCGTGGCGGTCGTCGCACCCGCGCCGGACTTCGAGCGCCCCAATCTCCGGATTGGCTTCAAGCTCTACGAGACGCGCAAGTTCCAGGACGCGGCCGTCTACTTCGAGCGCATCGCCAAGGACAAGAAGAAGTACCGGCCGACCGATCGCAAGAAGGCCGAGGCCTTGGCCGCGTCCATTCGGCAGTTCGAGGATACGTACACCGGTGCCGAGGCGGCGGCGAAGAGCCTGGACTCGGGCAAGGCCATCCCGCTGCTGGAGCAGGCGCGCAAGATCGATGGCGGCATCAACCGCGCGTACCAGGGTCCGATTCGCCGCGGGCTCGCCGACATGTACGGCGCCCGTGCCATGGCGATGTTCACCAATCAGAAGTTCCGCGAGGCCGCCGACAACGCGCGGAAGGCCAAGGAGTACAACCCGGGCCAGCAGTTCGCGACCCTGGTCCTCGAGCGCATCGAGAGCAAGGTCGAGCAGATGCTCTCCCAGGCCCGCTCCGCGCTCGCCAGCAAGAACTACGGCAAGGCAAAGGCCCTCCTCACGCAGGTTCAGGGGGTCTTGTCGTCGAGCGATCCGCGCTACAAAGAGGCGACCAAGTCGCTGAACGACATCGCCCAGCAAGAGGGCAATCAGGGCGACGATTAGCCGTCCCCCTTCGCCCCGCAATTCTCAATAAAAATCAACCGTTCGGGGCATCGCGCCTGTGGCGATCCGCGCAAACGGTGTGCTACCGTTCCGCGGCGCTGAGGCCGCACTCGGCGCCCTGTCTTGCCCAAGGAGCCCACCATGACGCTGCGTCTGCTTCGTACCGCTCTCGCGACCGCAACGGTTTGCCTCCCCCTGGTCCTTTCCACGCCGCTGGCGTCGGCGAAGAACGCCAACTGGCCCAACGCGCCCGATCAGGACCCGCGCCTCGCCTATCCCGACGACCCGGGCTACATCGAGTGCAAGGACTACCCGCAGTGCACGCAGGTCACCGGCGGTGAGTGGACGATGTGGTCGTTCATCCCCGACAACATCCAGAAGAACAAGGGCTTTCGGCAGCCGGAGATCGCCATGGGCACCGGCCTGCACGCCGATCGCGCGTGGCAGCGCACCATCGGTGACCGTCGCACGATCATCGCGGTGCTCGACTCGGGCATCAAGTGGGACGAGGGCGACCTGCAGATGAAGTACTACCTGAACAAGGGAGAGCTGACCAACTGCAAGCCGACGCAGACCACTCCCCCGGCTGCCGACGAGTGGGACATCGACGGCAATGGCTACTTCAACATCGCAGACTACCTAGTCGCTGACCCCGGCTACGGCAAGGCCAAAGATGACGCCGGAAACAAGAACGGCCTCTTTGAGCCCGGGGACCTCATCCGCACCTGCTCGGACGGCAAGGATGACGACGGCAACGGTTATACGGACGACATCTCCGGCTGGGACGCGTTCCAGAACGACAACGACCCCTACGACGACAACCGCTACGGCCACGGCACGGGCGAGGCACGCGACTCCGCGGCTGCGGGCAACGATGGCAAGGGCACCATCGGCGTCTGCCCCGAGTGCACGGTCCTCATGGTGCGTGCCGGCGACTCGTTTCTGGTCGATGCCAACGACTTCGCGACCTCGGTCACCTTCGCCGTCGACTCCGGCGCGCTGGTGATTCAGGAGGCTCTGGGCTCCATCAACATGACGCCCTACGCTCAGGCGGCCATCGAGTACGCCTACAACAACAACGCCATCATCATCGCCAGTGCCGCCGACGAGCTCAGCTTCCACCACAACATGCCGGGCACGGCCAACCACACCATGTACACGCACGCCATCGTGTTCGACGGCAGCGACATGAAGAAGGCCACGACCTTCCTGAACTACCACAACTGCTCGAACCACGGGATGCAGCTCGTCATCTCCACGCCGGGCTCGGGGTGCAGCTCCGAGGCCACGGGCCGCAGCGCAGGACACGCGGGCCTGATGTATTCGGCCGGCTTCAAGGCCAAGCTCGACCCGCCGCTCTCGTCGGCGGAGGCACACGGCGTCATCATCCAGTCGGCGGACGACATCGACATCCCAGAGTCGCAGCCTGGAAATCCAGGCAACAACGGCTCGAAGTTCGAGTCGGGCCCGGGCTGGGACTTCCACTTCGGCTATGGGCGCAACAACGCACGCAAGTCGGTCGATCTGATCATGGACGGCAAGATTCCGCCGGAGGCTGACATTGTAGACCCCTTGTGGTTCGAACCCGTGAACGTCGCGACGCGCAAGACCATCGACATCACCGGGCGCGTCGGAGCCCGAACCGACGGCAAGCCCTCCCGCTATGAGGCGAGCACCTACACATGGAAGCTCGAGTACGCACTCGGCGGCGCGCCGAAGGGAAGCTGGAGCAGCATCGCCAACGGAACGGGCCTCCAGGGCGGTGGCATCGCGCCGGTGAAGCTCACGACGTGGGATCTCACGACGGCCGCGGCGGCCATCGACTGGAAGAAGCCGCTCAAGGATCCGCACCAGTGGGCCGTCACGCTCAAGCTCACGGTCACGGCCAAGAACGCCAAGGGCGAGTCGCTCACGAGCGAATTCCGGAAGGGCTTCCACTTCATCAACGACGCCACGCTCAAGCCCGGCTTCCCGAAGAACCTCGGAGCGAGCCTGGAGACGCCGTCCAAGATGGTCGACCTGGACGGCGACAAGAAGGAGGAGATCATCATCGTCGGCTCCGACGGCGCCGTGCACGCCTTCAAGCACGACGGTACCGAGCTCGCGGGCTTCCCGGCGCGGCTCGATCGGCGCGCGGACACGAACCCGGCCAGCAAGAACCAGATCACGAAGGCGTGCGCGTTCCGTGCGGAGAAGGACAAGGCCGGCTGCATCGCCAAGATTGGCACCATCGACGTCGACAACACGCGGCAGACGGTCATCGGCTCGCCGGCCGTCGGCGCGCTCACCGGCGACAAGGGGGACCTCTCCATCGTCATCTTGACCTATGACGGCTACGCATTCGTCTTCGACAAGGCCGGCAAGCCGCGCGCGGGCTGGCCGCAGCGCACCGATCCGAAGCACTTCGCCGTCACCGACACCAAGAAGATCATCGACGAGGGCTTCTTCGCCGCTCCCGTGCTCTACGACATGGACAGCGACGGCAAGCTGGAGATCGTCGCCGCCGCAATGGATAACTATGTCTACATCTGGCGGCACGACGGGACTCCGCTCCCAGGCTGGCCGCTGCTCGTGACCGACCAGGCCGAGGACAAGGATCAGAAGAACCGCATCATCGACACGCCGGCCGTCGGTGACGCCGATGGCGACAAGGTGCCGGACATCGCGGTCGGGACCAATGAGGTCTACGGTGACAACGAGTCGCGCGGCTACCTGCTCAAGGGCACGGGCGCGACCAACAAGGACGACACCAACGCCGCGCTGCACAAGGGCTGGCCGGTCGTCACGACGGGCCTCATCGTCAACACGCTGCCGGTCGTCGGTCGCGGGACGCCGACCAACCCGGCGATGTTCGACATCGAGCACGACGGCAAGCTGGAGATCCACCTGGATGCGCTGGCGTTCACGCCGTTTGTGTGGCGGGCGGATGGCACGCAGGTGCTGTGGAAGTTCCAGCAGGGCTCGGAGACCATCGAAGGGCCGCTCGAGAACTACGTCCCGGGCGATCTGGCGGACTCGGACGACACGCCGACCTACACGCTCATGAATCACGCGGCCATCGCCAAGTTCGATGAGGACGACACGGTCGACCTGCTGAAGGGCACCGCGGGCCTCGACTTCGCGCTCACGTTCGCCGAGTCGGGCAAGAAGGCCGAGTTCGACCATCAGGTCAGCGCGTGGAGCCTCAAGAGCGGCACGTACGTGACGGGCTACCCCAAGAAGATCGAGGACTGGCAGTTCTTCATCAACCCGGTCGTCATCGACATCACGGGTGACGGCCTGCCCGAGACGGTTCAGGGCTCGGGCGGCTACCTCGTGCACGCGTGGAACTACAAGGGCGAAGAGGCGGCCGGCTTCCCGAAGAACACCGGTGGCTGGCTGACCGCGTCGGTCGGTATTGGCGATATGGAGAACGACGGGAAGTACGACGTCATTGCCAACACGCGCTCGGGCTGGCTCTTCGCGTGGGGCACCGAGGGGCCGACGTGGGGGCGCATCGAGTGGCAGAGCTTTGGCCACGACCTGCACAACACGAACAACTACGAGTCGCCCGTGGCGGCCTACAACAACTACCCGAAGAAGCCCGACAACCCGAACCCGGAGCCCGCCGCCACGGATACGGGCACGGGCACCACGACCGACACGGCCACCGGCACGCCGGATGTGGTCTCGGGCGCGGAGATCGTCCCGGGCGCCGATGCGGGCATCGTGGATGCGGGCACGATCACGCCGACCACGGCCGCTCCCAAGGAGGACTCCGGTTGCGCGGTCGCGACGCCGCGGACCGGTGCGAGCGTCGGCTGGGCCGTGCTGCTCATGCTGGCGGGACTCGTGATGGGCTTGCGCAGCCGGCTTACGCGGCGCGGGCGAGCGTAGGCTCCGCGTCCGAGAGGGCGCTGTAGCCGTGCTCTCGGGCGAAGCCCTCGAGTGACTGCCGCAGCAGGCGTCGCCCTCGGAAGAGGCGGCTCATGACCGTGCCGATGGGCGTGCCCATCGCGTCGGCGATCTCCTTGTACGACAGCCCCTCCAGATCGCAGAGGACCACGGCGGTGCGAAAGTCGGCCGGCACGGCGTCGAGCGCGTGCTTCACGTCGTCGGAGAGCGCGTGCTGCACCAGCGTCCGCTCCGGGTTCGAGAAGCGGTCGGCGCTGTCGGGGCAGATGGTCGTATGCTCCTCGCGGCCGTCGATCTGACGCTCCAGGATGCCGCGCTCTTTCTTGCTGCGGCGGTAGCCGTTGATGAACGTGTTCGTGAGGATCTTGTACATCCATGCGCGGCAGTTCGTCCCGCGCTCGAACTGGTCGAAGCACTTGAAGGCCTTGAGGTACGTCTCCTGGACGAGGTCCTCGGCGTCCCGTTCGTTCCGCGTGAGGCGAACGGCAGTGCCGAACAGCTCGTTGAGGAACGGCATCGTCGTGGACTCGAACTCGCGGCGGAGCAACTTCGGGCTCTGGTGTGGATGAAGCATGTGGCCTTCCTTGCGCGGTGAGCGCGTCAACTTGGACACGCTCGTCCTTCTCAAGTTCCATGCCATCTGCTGCCGGCTGACCGAAACCGCAGCGGTAAGCCCCATGCGGTCCCGCGCGAGCCGTGAGTGTGGCGTCGTCGCCACAGCCGAACCTTTCCGGCGCGTGAATCGCGCGACTGCGCCGTGAACGATTGCAGCGGTCGCCTCGTTGTCAGGGTGTCGAACCGCGTGTTATCATGGAAAATCGCGAGGTTCCTGCGGTGCCCCAGGTCATCCTGCCACCGCGAACGCGCACCAGAGGACGAGAGGCGAGACCGATGAAGCTGCACATCCAAGATGACGAAGGCAAGACGACGGTCGTTCCGCTCGTCCGCGACGAGATCTCCATCGGTCGCAAGGAAGGCAACACGATTCGCCTCACCGACAAGAACGTCTCGCGTCAACACGCCAAGCTCGTGCGGCAGGACGGGGCGGTCTTCATCGAGGAGATGCGGTCACGCTACGGCACCAAGGTGAACGGCGAGCGGATCAAGGCGCGCGTCGCGCTCAATCCGGGCGACATCATTCAGATCGGGGACTACCTCCTGCGCTACCAGGCGGAGGACGTCGCGGCCGCTTCGGCACCGACGGCGCCCTCGGCCGCAGCGCGCGCGCCGACCGATGACGCCGCGCGGCAGGTCGTGACGCGGGACGCGGACGGCCGCACCGCGCTCGTCAACCTCGAGGAGCTCAACCTGGATGCGAGCGACGATGTCGTCGACATCCCGAAGGGCAAGCAGGCCACGGTCGTCACGATCTCCAACAACGTGCAGCGCCGCGAGTACAAGCTCACACGCTCGCGGTTCGTCATTGGCCGCTCCGACGAGAACGACATCGGCATCGACCACCGCTCGCTCTCCCGCAAGCACGCCAGCATCACCTGCGACAACGGGACCTATACCGTGCGCGACCTGGACAGCAGCAACGGCGTCAAGGTCAACGGCGACCTCTACAAGAAGACCGATCTCCACTCGGGCGACGAGATCGAGCTCGGCCACGTGAAGTTCAAGTTCTTCGGACCCGGCGAGGCCATCCCGGCGGGCATGGTCGGTCCCTCGGGGGAGCTGCCCATCGGCTCCGTCAGCTCCGGTGGCAGCAAGAAGTGGGTCTTGTTCGGCGGCGCGGCGGCCATCCTCGGCGCCGGCGCGGCAGTCATGTTCTACGTGAACTCAAAGAATACGACCGACAAGCCCGTCAAGAAGGACGAGCCCACGATCGCGGCGGACGCGACGCCCAAGCCCGCCGAGCCCGCTCCGGCGGCCAAGCCGACGCCCCCGGAGCCCGTGAAGAAGCTTCCGGAGGCCAAGCCCGCCGAGCCCACGCCGCCCGTACAGCCGCCGCCGCCTCAAGTGAAGCCACCGGAGCCCACGCCGCCCGTGGAGGCGATCAAGCCGGCGGACAAGCCGCCCGAGGCCGTGGTCAAGCCCGTGGACGTCAAGCCCGAGGACCCCAAACCGGCGGACGTCAAGCCTGTGGACATCAAGCCCGAGGACCCCAAGCCCGAGGACGTGAAGCCCGCGGCCAATGACGGCGAGGCCAAGAAGCTGCTCGCGCAGGCCAAGGCCGCGGCTGGGAACGAGCAGTGGGACAAGGCGTTCGGGCTGGCCGGTGCGGGTCTCAAGGCGGGCAAGGGCACGCCGTCGGAGGCCGAACTGCGGAGCCTTCAGACGCAGGCGCGGGTGAAGCTCGCCGAGCGCGACGTCGGTAAGGCGGAGACCGCCGCCAAGGCACAGAAGTGGCCGGACGTCATCAAGGCGGCCAAGAGCGCGCTGATGTTCGAGCCGGGCAACGCCCGCGCCAAGCAGCTGGTCGCCGAGGCCACCGACAAGCTGAAGAAGGACAAGGAGGTCGTCAAGCCCGAGGATCCGCCAGCGCCGGGCGGGAGCAAGCTCGACAAGGCCAAGGCGCTGTTCGAGGAGGGCAAGCAGGCCCTGATGGGTGGCAATCAGGATGGGGCCGCGGCCAAGTTCCGTGAGTGCCTCGCTACGTCCAACGGCATGCACGACTGCCGCGTCAAGCTCATCGGCATCCTCATGTCCAAGAACCGCTGCAAGGCACTCGACGAGATGCGCAAGTACAACAAGCTCAACCCCGGTGGTGGTAAGAAGGCCGAGTACGAGCGGCTCATCGAGCAGTTCGAGCCGCAGTGCGGTGGCGGCTGAGCTCAACTCGGGAGCGGTCGGCGCGGCGATCCTCATCGGCGGTCAAGGCCGACGCTTCGGCGGACCCAAGCACACGCAGCTCGTCGTCGACGGTCACACGGCGCAGGAGCGCGCGACGTCGATCCTGACGCGCGTGCTGGGCGCGGCTCCGCTCCTCATTGGCGGTCTCGAGCATCCCGATGGTCGCGTGGGCTCGGGTCCCTTGGCCGGCATCGAGACGGCGCTGCTTCTTGCGCCGTGGCCTCTGTGCATCGTCGTGGCGTGTGATCTGCCGGGTCTCGACGCGGGGCTCTTGGCCTTGCTGCGCGATGCTCCCGATGACGCCGACGTCGTCGTCCCGGCCCCTCGCGGGCAGCGCGAGCCCCTGTGCGCGCGGTGGCGCCGTTCTGCTGTGGGCGTCGTATCGCAGGCGCTCGACGCCGAGCAGCGCGCGGTGCATCGCGTCATGGAGCAGCTCGTCGTCTGCGAGCTGGATGATGCGCACCTGCAGCGCGGGACCGCCGATCCCGAGCGCGCTCTCTTCAATGTGAACACCCGGGAAGATCTCGAGCGCTTCCGCAGCCGCTCGCCGCCGCCTTGAACGCACGGGGACCGTGCTCCCCACCGCCACCTGATCTATCCTGCGCGGCGATGCGCTGGTTCCTCGTCCGTGCCGCCTCTGCCCTCCTCACGCTCGCGGGAGCCCTCACGCTCGTGTTTCTTGCGCTACGGCTCGCGCCCGGCGATCCCGCGGACAACGTGCTGGGCGCGGACGCCCCCGAGAGCGCCAAGCGGGAGTTCCGCGCCCGTCTTCAGCTCGATGCGCCGCTCCCGGTGCAGTACGCCGGCCTGTGGCGTGACGTGTTCAACGGCACCTTGGGCCGCTGCATGCGCATCGGCGGCACCGAGCGCACCGTCGCCGCCGCGATCGCCGAAGTCCTGCCGGCCACCGCGGAGCTCGCTTTGGCTGCGATGGGGCTCGCGCTCCTCCTGGCGCTACCGTTGGGGCTGCTCGCGGCGGTGCGTCAAGGGGGCCTTGCCGACGCCGCAGTGCTGGGCGGCGCCATGCTGGTCGCGGCCGTACCCGTTTTCTGGCTCGGCCCCATGCTGCTGTACGCCTTCACTGTACATTGGTCTTTTTTGCCCGGCCCTGGAGAACCACTGCGGGGCGCGCTCCCGCTCGTCCTCCCCGCGGGGGCCCTCGCGCTCGGTCTCGCCGCGCGGCTGTCCCGCATCGTTCGCGCCGCCATCCTCGACGTCCTGCGCGAGGACTACGTGACCGCCGCCCGCGCCCGCGGCCTGTCCGAAGCGCGCGTCCTCGGCCGCACCGTGTTGCGCAACGCGCTCATCCCGATCGTCACGGTCGCCGGGCTCCAGTTGGCGGCGCTGCTCACGGGCGCCATCGTCACCGAGAAGGTCTTCGCCCGACCCGGCATCGGGACGCTGCTCTTGGATGGCATCGCGCGGCGCGACTACGCGCTCGTGCAGGGCTGTGTGCTCGTCGTCACGGTCGTCTACGTCGGGACCAACCTCCTCCTCGATGCGCTGTACGTCGTCTTGGACCCTCGCCTGCGCCGGCGTGCGGCATGAGCGTCCGCGTTCGCCTCAGTGTCGGCGCGCTCCTCGCCGGCGCGATCCTGCTGACGGGCCTCCTCGCCCCGTGGATCGCGCCGTATCCGCAAGGCCATCGCGACGCAGCGCGCCCGCTGGCACCCACTGGAACGTCGGGGCATTGGCTCGGAACGACCGAGGACGGCACCGACGTCCTCTCGGCGCTCTGTCACGGCGCGGGCGTCGCGGCGATCGTCGGGCTGGCAACAGTGATCGTTTCGGTCGGCGCGGGTACGGCGCTCGGTCTCGTCGCGGGCTATACGGGTGGGCTGGTCGACGTCATCCTCATGCGCCTCACCGAGATCTTCCTCGCGTTCCCGGGCTTCCTGCTCGCGCTCCTGGTCGTCTTCGCCGTGGGCGAGCCCTCGCTGTTGGCCGTGGTCGTAGCACTCAATCTGACGGGCTGGGCCGGCTTCGCACGCCTGGTCCGCGCTCAAGCGATGACCTTGCGCGACCGCGACTTCGTCCTGGCCTCGCGCGCGCTCGGCGCCTCGACCCCGCGGCTTCTGTTCGTCCACCTCTTGCCCAACGTGCTCGGGCCGGTGCTCGTGCAGGCCACATTCGGTGTCGGCAACGCGATCCTGGCGGAGGCCAGCCTCTCGTACCTGGGTGTCGGCCCGGAGGACGCGACGAGCTGGGGCGCGTTGCTCGAAGAGGGGGCCGTGCTCTTTCTCAAGACGCCCTCGCTTGCGCTGCTCTCGGGGGGCGCGCTACTCGTGACGATCATCGGCGTCAACCTCGTCGGTGACGCCCTGCGCGATCGACTGGACCCACGCTCGTTGTGACGAGGTCTTGCCCATGCTGATGGTCGGCTTCCATGGCCCCGACGTCTCGCCCGAGCTCCGCACGTTGGTCGAGGAACCGCTCGTCAGCGGCGTCATCTGGTTTTCACGTAACATCCAGTCCCTCGCGCAAGTGCGCCAGACCAACGCGGCGCTCCGTGCGCTGCGTCCCGAGCTGCTGATCGCCATCGACCAGGAGGGCGGCCGCGTGCGCCGACTGAGAGAGGGCGTCACGGCCGTGCCTCCGATGCGCGACGTCACGACCGAGGCCGACGCCACGCGCTGGGGGACTCTACTGGGCCGCGAGCTCCGCGGGCTGGGCTTCAACCTCAACTTCGCGCCGGTGCTGGACGTCGATACCAATCCCAAGAACCCCGTCATCGGCGACCGCTCTTTCGGGCGGGATCCCGAGCGCGTCGGCCTCCTCGGCGCCGCGCTGCACGCCGCCATGATGGCGCAGGGCGTCGCCTCCTGCGGCAAGCACTTTCCAGGACACGGCGATACGGACGCCGACAGCCACCTGGAGCTTCCGCGCGTGCCACATGACCTGGACCGCCTGCGCGCGGTCGAGTGGCGTCCATTTGCGCTCGCCATCGCGGCCGGCCTCCCGACGATCATGACCGCCCATGTCCTGGTCCCGCGCCTCGATGCCACGCTTCCGGCCACCTTCAGTCCCATCGTGCTCGAGCGCCACCTGCGCGCGGAGCTGGGCTTTCAGGGCGTCATCGTGAGCGACGACCTCGAGATGAAGGCGGTGGCCGATCACTGGGACACCGAGACCGGCGTCCAGCTTGGGCTCGCGGCCGGCGTCGACCTGTTTCTCGTCTGTCACGAGCTCGAGCGACAGTACGCCGCCCTCGGGGTGCTGCGTCGAGCCGAGCCGTCACGCATTGCCCAGAGCCAGGCTCGGCTCGCGGCGCTTCACGAGCGACTGGTGGGAAATACGTAGTAAAGTTCGACGCTCGGCGTCCGCGGGCCCATCGTGTCCGATCGGATGCGTCGAATCGCCCTCAGCGTGCTCGTGACCTGTTCCCTGCTGCCTGCCGTGGCAGCCGCGCGGACCTCGGTGAGTCCGTGCCTGCTGCGCGAGCCTCCGGCGGATCCCGGGGTCTTGCTGGCCGAGGCCACGTCGCGCTTCAAGGCGAGCCATAAGCGGCGCGCGACCAACGTCCGCCTCGCGGCGAGTCGCCTCGACGGGCAGATCATCCCCCCACGCGGCCGGCTGTCTTACAACCGCGTCGTCGGGCCGCGCACCGCGGAGAGCGGCTATCGCAAGGCGCCCGTCATCCTGCAGGGCCGCTATCAGAACCGCGCGGGCGGCGGCGTGTGCCAGCCCTCGTCCACGCTCTACTCGGCGGCGATGCTCGCCGGCTTTCGCGTTCCGGACCGGAGCCCGCACCTGTGGGTCGCGGGCTATGTGGGCCCAGGCTTCGACGCGACGGTCAGCTGGCGAACGAAAGACCTCGTCATCGAGAACCCCTACGCCTTTCCGGTGACGGTCCAGGCCCACGCCGGGGTCGACTACCTGACCATTCGGCTGCTCGGCGAGCGCGCACCACCGCACTACGTGGTCATGAAGGTCACGACGCTCGAGACGAGCACGTTTCCGGTCAAGCGCGAACGCCACGCCAACGTGCCCCCCGGCACGGAGGTCGTCGCCGTGCCGGGCGAGCTCGGCATGAAGGTCAGCCGCGTTCGTGAGCGGTGGCGCGCTGGCAGGCGGGTGGGCAGGGAGACGCTGACGACAGACGCCTATGCGCCTCGCCCGATGCTGATCCTGGAGCCACCAGAAACAATTACTGCGGCAGCTCAATAAAACCCGAAAACTTCTGCGCGATGGTGCGTTTAACCGAGCAGGAGGATGCTCTGTGCGCATCGCGACGCTTTCTGATCTGACCCGCCTCTGGAAGACCCTGGAGGCCCAATTCGTTACGAACCCCGTGCTGGCCGCGTCGTTCGTCGAGAACCCCGTGCGCACGATCGAGCGTCTCGGCTACGTCTTCGAGCCTCCCGCGCGCGCCGCCCTCCTCGCCTCACTGCCCTAGCTTCGACCGAAACTGCCGCAACGCCGCGAGCGTGCGCTCGATGATCTCCTCCTGATACCGATAGCTCATCTCCTGGCCCATGGGAACGAGCACCGAGAGTGACTGCGCCCGTGCGGTATCGGCCAGTGCCTGAAAGCGACCGATGGCGGCGTCTAGCCGATCTCGGGTCGCCCTCTCGCGGTGCACCTCCGTCGGCTCCTGCGACGCGATCTCGGCCGGTGTCCAGGTCGGGCCGAAGATGAGCGGGAGGAAGCCCTCGAGGCGCACGCGGTTGGCGTCGATGCGCCAGAGCCGGAACTTGTGCCAGAAGGTCATGACGTTGAACAGGATCGAGATGCCAAACAGTAGTTGGATCCAGCTGGCCGTCGGCATGACATCGATGACCCACGGCGCGTACTCGCCGACCACGTCCGGTCCTTGGTTGTCAAAGTAGGTCCGCGCGGCCGGCGATAGCGGCAGGCCGGTCATGTTGGGCGTGTCGCGGTTGTGTCGTACGAAGTCGGGAAACACGGTCGCGATGAGCCCCATGAAGGACTGGAGCTCCGAGCGACTGGCGCAGCCGTTGCCGACGATCAGCGTGCCGACGCGCAGCACGCGCTTGTCCTCGGGCGGGAGCATGCGGAGGGGATCGTACTGACCGGCCCCGATGCGCCCCACGCGAGCGAACGGGAGCTTTCGCGCGATGACATCGGCGTTCTGAAACGATGCGATCTGCAGGCCGCGCACGCGCACGGCCTCCTCCACCAGCGTGGCGTCCTCGTCGATGACGAGCACCCCCAGGTCGAGCGCGCCCGACTCCAGTCGCGCGAGCTGCTCCTCGAGCGTGTGGTTCTCCAGGGTGACCTCGAGCGTCCGCAGGGCGCCAGTGCCGAAGAGCTGCCGCGCGATGCGATCGGCGCCGCTGCCTGTGGAGCCAATCCCGATCCGCTTGCCCCGCAGGTCGGCATACGTCTTGATCTGGTCTGCCGACTTGCCGAGAAAGAACACGGTCTCGGACTTGGACAGCCGACCCACGAGCTCGAGCTTGTGTCCCGACGGCCAATCGAGCCCGTCCTGAACGAGCGCGAGCTCCACCTCGCACGATCGCTTCGCCGCCACCAACTGCTCGACGTTGTCGACAGAACCCAGGCTCGCGACGTTGGTCACCCGCCCTTGCTTGTTCTCAGCCTCCGTCGCGAGGTTGGTCACGATGGAGTAGTAGTTCCCGCGCTCGTTTCCGGAGAGGACCTTCACGTCGAGGTGTGACAGGTCCGGGGACAGGTCCGAGAGCGCGAGCCACACGGCGGTGACGGCCAGCACGCCAAACAGCACGGCCGTCTTGAAGCCGGTCGAGCGCAGCAGCGGCGTCTTGGGCGCCTCGAGCAGGAGCTTGAGCGGGTTCGTGCCCATGTGCGCCGCCTATCGCTCGGAGAAGCGCGGCATGAGCTCGACGAGGTTGCAGGGGCGCGTCCGGGCGTCGAGCTGAGGCCCGAGGATCTGGTCCCACGCCAACCGACACGCGCCGGTCGACCCGGGCAGGGCGAATAGCAGCGTGGTCCCCACGAGCCCGCCGGCGGCGCGCGATTGGATGGTCGAGGTGCCGATGTCCTGGTAGCTCAGCCAACGAAACAGCTCGCCAAAGCCGGGGATGCGCTTCTCGTACAGCGTCTCGAACACATCGGCGGTCACATCACGCCCGGTGAGGCCGGTGCCCCCGGTGGCCAGGACCACATCGACCTCGGGGCGGGCGATCCAATCGGAGACGATGGCCCGCACGGTCGCCACGTCGTCCTTGACGAGCCGGCGATCCGTCAGCCGGTGCCCCACGGTCGAGAGACGCTCGACGAGCAGTTGGCCGGACGTGTCGGTCTCGAAGGTGCGGGTGTCCGACACCGTGAGCACGGCGATCCCCAGGGGGACGAACTCCGTCGACTTCGTGGTCTTGCCCATCGCGATGGTCTCCCTACTCTTGCCGGGCCAGGCGCGCTTGACACTGGCGCCGGGCACGCTTACCACCCGCGACCAGCGTGAGCAAGAGTCGCGCACGCAGCGTCCAATGCACGAGGTCCCCATGCTGTTCGAGAAGTCCTCCGCCCCGACCACCGCCACGCGAAACATCGTCGACGTGACCACCAAGTCGTTCGAGGCCGAGGTCCTGCGTTACAGCATGACCACGCCGGTCGTCGTCGACTTCTGGGCGACCTGGTGCGGCCCCTGCAAGACGCTCGGACCTGCCCTCGAGCAGCTCAACGAGGAGTTCAAGGGCGCGTTCCGCCTCGCCAAGGTGGACATCGACAAGGAGCCGGGCCTAGCCCAGTACTTCCAGATCCAGTCGGTGCCCACGGTCATCGCCATCATCAAGGGCCAGCTCATGGACCTGTTCCAGGGCTCGCTCCCCAAGCCGGACATCAAGCGCGTCCTGCAGGCCGTGCTCGAGCAGGCGGGGGTGACCGTGCCGGTAGACGATGTACCGCCTACGGACCCCGTTCGCGCCGAGGTGTACTGGAAGCGCAAGCTCGAGAAGGCGCCCGACGACGGCAAGGCGCTCCTGGAGCTCGGTCGGCTCCATGTGCAACGCGGGCGCGCCGCCGAGGGCAAGACGCTCCTCGAGAAGGTGGGCGCCGAGCAGCCGGAGTTCAGCGCCGCGCAGGCCACGCTCAAGACGTTGGGCCTCGTCGCCGAGGTCGCGGCCGCGGGAGGCGAGGCCGCCGTGCGTGCGCGCCTGGAGGCCGATCCCACCGATTTGCGTGCGGCCTACCTCGTGGCGTGCGCCGAGGCGTCGTCGGGCCACTTCGCGGCCGCGCTGTCGGTGCTGGTCGACCTCGTGAGCGCCGGTCCCGCGGACGTACGGCAGGATGCCAAGAAGGCCGCCAGCGTGGTATTCGAAGCGGCAGGCCGGGAGGACGAGGCCATCGAGGACCTTCGTCGCAAGCTCGCACGCCTCTTGTTCTGAGTCCTCGCCCAAGGAGACACCCGATGCGCACATCCATCGCCCTGGCACTCACCTGCGGCCTCATCGCCCCGTCCGCGCTCGCCGAGACCAAGCTCAACGCGCAGAAGATGACCGTCGACGGCCTCGAGGTGCGCAACTTGAGCTGTACGCTCAAGCAGGGCGGCATGTTCGCGTTGATGTCTTTGGTCGGTGCGCTGGCCAAGGAGAAGAAGGCGCTCGACGCGTGCGCTCCGACGGGTGCGGCGTTCGCCGTCGAGTGGGCGTTTTCGGGCGGCACCGTGAGCGCAGCCAAGGTCGCGCGCGCCTCGGTCGACGGCAAGGCTGGCTGCGTCGAGAAGGCGCTCAAGGCTCAGAAGCCGACAGACGCAGGCACCTGCACCGCGCTTGTGCTCACCGGAACTCCGGCAGAGGCGCAGAAGGCGGCGGACAAGCTCTCGACCAGCAAGTAGGGCGGTCCCCGATTCGCCTTGCCGCTCCTACCCCAACGCCCTATATTCCCGCCGCTCGTCTGGGCCCCACGCCTGGCTGAGAGGGGGACGTGATGGCCTTCGCCTGGCTGAAGAAGCTCATACCGAGCAAGAACGATCGCGAGCTTCGCAAGATCTTCCCAATCGTAGATCGCGTAAATGCCCTCGAACCGGGGATTCAGAAGCTCTCGGATACCGAGCTCCAGGCCAAGACCGCGGCGTTCCGGCAGCGGCTCGAGAACGGCGAGGATCTCGACAGCCTCGCGCCGGAGGCGTTCGCCGTCGTGCGCGAGGCGGGCTGGAGGCGCCTCAAGATGCGCCACTACGACGTCCCGATCATCGGCGGCATGGTGCTGCATCGCGGCAACATCTCCGAGATGATGACCAACA
>SXGT01000869.1_pt1 | contig 18377 bp, 18 predicted proteins | sample 3176221 | NCBI WGS metagenome assembly SXGT01 (sample SAMN11356862, study PRJNA531348) | freshwater metagenome | isolation source: freshwater sample F1-120 | place: China: Fuxian Lake, Yuxi | collected 2017-12-25
ACAGCTCTAGATGGAGGCCTAAAACTAGGCCAAAAAGCATTAGATATTATGTTAACGGATTTAGAATTAAAGGCAGAGAGAATGGTATTTACACTTTCATCTATACCCACAATATCACAATATGCCGCACTTAGCGATCTTCGAGAAAAAACAGGAGTTCAAGATGCCACAATCTTTTCTGATCAAGGAAGAATTATTGCTGTCTCAAGTAATGATCCAGAATCATTCTTGCCTGCACTGCCATCATTAATACAACTCAAACAGGCCGAAAATAATACATACGGAAAAATTGAACCGATAAAAAATAAAGGGCTTTATTTAAGAGTATTGGTGCCAATCAGTGGGGCTTCAGTTTCCAATGAAAGATTAATCTTACAAATTCTTCAGCCAGTCCCAGAAACTTTATCAACGACTGCAGAATCAGTTCAAGAGGTATTTCAAGAATATCAGAAGCTCTCTTATAGTCGAGATTCATTAAAAGTAATTTTCTCAATTACATTAACACTTGCACTTATGCTTGCAATATTAACGGCAGTAGCCATTGGATTTTTACTAAGTAGAAAATTGTCCGAGCCCCTAGCTCTTCTGGCTGAGGGGACGAAAAAGATTGCCAAGGGTAATTTTAAGACAATGATTCCTGAAAAGGGTAATGACGAGCTAGGCGTATTAGTTAGATCTTTTAATAGTATGACACAGCAGTTAGATCAGGCCACTCAAACATCTAAAAATAATCAGATGCGATTAGAGACAGCAAGGGCATATCTTGAAACAGTGCTAGCTCATTTATCTTCAGGTGTAATTGTTATTAATAATAAGATGGAAATTAAATCATTCAATATTGCAGCCTCAGGAATATTACGAGTTGATTTATCGAAAAGTACAGATAAATTGCTAAGTTCAATCTCAAGTAAGAATAAATATTACAGGATTTTATTATAGGTATCGAAGAAGAAATTATGTCTTATGGTAAGAAAAAACAAAAAGCAATTAAAAAGCAATTTGAAATAAAATATGAAAAAAATAATCAAATGATTTCACTTCAGATTAACCCACTAATTCAGAATAAACTTAATAACTATGTCTTAATGATAGATGACGTCACTATGATGATTCAAGCTCAAAGAGATGCAGCATGGTCAGAAGTTGCGAGGAGACTTGCGCATGAAATTAAAAATCCACTTACACCTATCCAGCTCTCTGCGGAGAGAATTCAGCATAAATTGGGATCTAAATTGAATAAAGATGATACAGATATTTTAGACAAAGCTGTTGGGACTATTGTTAATCAGGTGGACGCGATGAAAACTATGGTCAATGAATTTAGTGAATATGCACGCGCTCCAAAATTAAATCTCGAACTAACAGATATTAATAAATTGATTAAAGAAATTTTTAATTTATTTGAAAACTCCGGAATTAAAATATCAACGAATTTCATAAAAAAGCTACCAAAAATAAAAGTAGACTTAAATATGATGAGACAAGTGCTAATTAATCTTATTCAAAATGCGCAAGATGCTATGTTAATTTATACAAAAAACCCAGCTATTCAGATCAAAACGAGTAAATTTAAAAATTATATAGTGCTATCTATTGAAGATAATGGCCCTGGGTTTTCATCAGATATACTAAAAAGAGCATTTGAGCCTTATGTCACAACTAAATCGCATGGAACTGGCCTAGGCTTAGCTATTGTAAAAAAAATAATTGAAGAGCATGAAGGTATGATTGCTATTAAAAATTTAGGAACTGGTGGGGCTCATATCAATATTCAGCTCCCAATATCTAAAAGTAAATAATCATGAGCGCAAAAAAAATACTTGTAGTTGATGATGAGTTAGGTATACGAGAATTACTCAGAGAGATCCTTATTGACGAAGGATTTGAAATTTTTCTAGCTCAGAATGCGTCAGAAGCACGTGACCTTAAGAAAAATAAAGTACCTGATCTCATTTTATTAGATATATGGATGCCTGATTGCGATGGTATTACTCTTCTTAAAGAATGGGTTAATGAAAAATTTCTTACTAGTCCAGTTGTAATGATGTCAGGGCATGGAACAATTGATACAGCTCTGGAGGCTACAAAAATTGGTGCTTTTGATTTTCTTGAAAAGCCTATTACGCTTCAAAAGCTTTTGAAGACTGTTAATGAGGCAATTAAGCACTCAAATAATATGCCAAAAATAGAAATTAATCTTCTAAATGTTGGCAAAAGTTTTGTTATACAGGACCTTAAGAAACGACTTGATAAATTAAATTCTTTAAAGACATCACTTCTTCTTCTTGGCCCAGAGGGGGGCTGTGCCAAAATTTGTGCACAATACTTACATCCAAAAAATCAACCTTGGATTAACATAAAAGACTTTGAGGTTGTTTCAAGTGCCCCTACTGAACTTCTCGATCAAAATAGGGGTGGTACTATATTTTTAAATGAAATTTATCATTTAAATAAATCTCAACAAAAGGGTTTAAACTTGTTGATTGCAAAAGCAACTAATTATGATGTAAGAATTATCTGTGCTACATCAAAATCTCTTAATCAGATGAAAGAAGTAAACTTTGATAAATATATTTTGAATGAGTTATTACCTGGATCATTATTACTACCATCAATTAACGAACACAAAGAAGATATTCCAGAGATAGCCTCATCTATTTTGACGATGTATCTTGCAAAATCAAATAAGTCAGATTACAAAGAGTTTGATGTGGCAGCTTTAAACATGATGCGCTCTATGGATTGGGTTGGTGATATTGAAGAACTTGAGAGTTTTGTATTGAATTTAATGCGCACAAGCTTACTTGAAAAAATTACTATAGATGATGTAAGGCGTGTTTCTAGTCAATTTAACTTATTGCATCATAAAAACATGGCTTCTAAGAAGATTAGAGATAACAAAGATCAAGATTTGGATGATATTTTTAAAAAATCACTTAGAGATGCACGTGATGATTTTGAAAAAATGTATTTTAAACATCATTTAAATCATAATGATCAAAGCATGACAAAACTTTCTGAAGTTTCTGGCATTGAAAGAACCCATTTGTACAGAAAATTAAAACAACTTGGAATTAAGGTAAAGTAGATTAGATTTCCACCATGACGGGTGCGTGGTCCGAGGGACGCTCAGAATTTCTTGGTTCTTTATCAATGGTAGATATTTTTATTTTATCCATTAGATTTTTATCTACGAGGATGTGGTCAATGCGCATACCAAGATTTCTTCTAAAGCCAGCCATGCGATAATCCCACCAGCTATAATTAATCTCAGAAGGGTTTAAGGTTCTAAAGCTATCTGATAGACCTACATCAATAATTTTTCGAAAGGCTTCCCTTTCTTTGGGGCTTACAAGGACATTATTTTTCCATCCTTCTGGATCATGACAATCAATATCTTGAGGTGCAATATTAAAGTCACCTGCAATAATAATATTTGGATAAATTACCATTTCATTTTTTAGCCAAAGAGTGAAATGTTTTAACCAATTAAGTTTGTAGAGATATTTATCTGAATCTACAGTTTGGCCATTAGGAACATAAATACAAACTATTCTAATTTTTCCAAGATTTGTATTTATAGTTGCAGCAATTAGTCTTTTTTGCTCGTCTTCAAACCCAGGAATATTATTTTGTGTGTCAAGAAGTTCATATTTACTTATGATTGCAACTCCATTATAAGTTTTTTGTCCGTTATGAATAGATTTATAACCCAGAGCATCTAATGATTCGTGAGGAAATTTAACATTTTCTTGTTTTGTTTCTTGAAGCAAAAGAAGATCGGGATTTATTTTCTTAATCCAATCTTCAACTTGACTCAATCTTACATTAAGAGAATTTACATTCCATGTTGCTAGCTTCATAGTATTTAAGTCATACCGCTATGTCTCAGCAATGCATCGACAGAGGGTTCACGCCCTCGGAAGGCAATAAAAGATTCTATAGCAGGCCTCGAACCACCTTTTGATAAAACCTCATTTTGAAATTTTTGACCGACATGACTTGATAAAATACCTTCCTCCTCAAATAAACTAAAGGCATCAGATGCCAAAACTTCCGCCCATTTGTAACTATAATAACCAGCCGCATAACCACCAGCAAAAATATGAGAAAAACTGTTAGGAAATCGATTCCAGGCGGGAGGTCTTACAACAGCAATTTCATCCCGAATAGTTTCGAGAAGCTTTAAAGGATTAATTTTATTTTCATTGCTATATTCTGTATGTAATCTTATATCAAATAAGGAAAACTCAATTTGTCTGAGGGTTTGCATGCCAGATTGAAAATTTTTAGCTTTAATCATTTTATCAAATAAAGTTTTTGGCAGAGGGTTCTTATTATCAACATGTTCAGTCATGTGTTTTACTACATCCCATTCCCAGCAGAAGTTCTCCATAAATTGACTTGGCAATTCAACAGCATCCCACTCAACCCCCTTGATTCCTGAAATACTGTAATCATCAACCTCAGTTAGCATATGGTGAAGACCATGCCCGAATTCATGAAAAAGCGTAATAACATCGTCATGAGAAAATAAAGCAGGTTTATTATCAGAGGGTGAGGAAAAATTACAAGTTAAAAAAGCTACTGGGTATGATGATTCGAAGGAATTTTTATATCTAGATATTGCTTCATCCATCCACGCACCTCCTCGCTTATGATTTCGAGCATATAAATCAAAATAAAATTGACCAACCAAATCATCATCATTATTTTTTATAGAATAAAAGCTTACATCCTTATGCCAGTTCGGAGCATCTGTTTTAATAATTTTTAATTTAAAAATAGTTTCAACTACTTTAAATAAGCCTTTTAAAACGCAATGCTCAGGAAAATATTGTTTTACTTCATTTTCTGAAAAGCTATATTTTTTTTGGCGAAGTTTTTCAGATACATAAGAGATATCCCAAGCTTCTAAATTTTTAATTTTTAAAGTTTTGGAAAAGGATTTCAGTTCTTCCATATCTTTTAGAGCAAAAGGTTTTGCTTTGCTGGCTAAATCCATAAGAAAATTTACAACTTCTTCGCCTGATTTTGCCATTTTAGTGAAAAGTGACATTTCTGTAAAATGGTTGAAGCCAAGAAGACGCGATGATTCGTATCGAAGCGTAAGTATTTCCTCTACAAGTTTTGTATTATCAAATTTGGGTGATCCATGTTCAGATGCGCGGGTAGCATAGCCACGATATAGCTTCTCTCTTAAATCTCTTTCTTCAGCATATTGCATGACTGGTAAATAAGAAGGAAAACGAAGAGTAAATTTATAGCCTTCTTTATTATCCTCGCTAGCTTCAGAGAATGCTTTTTTAATATTTTCATCTGGAATGCCCTTTAGTTCATCTGTATTGTGAACAAAAATTGAAAATTCATTAGTTGCATCTAGAATATTTTCTTCAAAATGAGTGGAGAGTTTTACAAGTGTTTCCTGAATAACTTTAAATCTTACTTTATCTTTTTCATTAAGTTCTGCACCACCTAATTTAAATTCACGTAAAATATTATCAATAATGCGTTTTTGAGATGATGTAAGTAATTTAAATTCTTTACTATCTTTCAGGGACTGATATTTTTTATAAAGTAATTGATCTTGAGAAAGGCTCGTATAAAACGTAGTTAACTTTATAAGATTTTCATTGTAAGCTTTTCTTAAGTTATCTGAATTCATAACTGCATTGAGATGTTCAATTTGGCCCCAAGCTCTTGAAATTTTTTCTGTAATGATTTCGATAGGCTCTACAAAATTTTTCCACGTAATAGTACTATTCATTTCTCTAAGAGTGTGAATCATCTTATTCGCTTCCATGAGCATGCTCTCTATTGCTGGAGAGACATGATCAGGTTTAATTTGATCAAAGAGTGGAAGACTTTTTCGATTTAAAATAGGATTAATTGTCATAATAGGAAATTATTATTTATATTGATTGATTAATCTTCTTTAGTAAAGTTTCAATTTTATCGACTTCATTTAGGTTAAGTAACTTAATAACAGAAGCTTTCATTTTTTTGATCGAGCTATTAAGAACTTGTTGTTTGACTCTAAGAATATGACTAGGATGCATTGAGAGTTGTTCAACCCCCATACCAATTAATAACTTTGTAAGCTTGGGTTCACCTGCCATTTCTCCACAAATAGCGATAGATTTTTTATATTTATGTGCAGATTTTACTGTAAGAGCAATCAATTTTAAGACAGCTGGATGCAGGGGATTATATAAATGAGATACCAAATCATCTGTTCGATCGATCGCAAGTGTATACTGAATTAAATCATTAGTACCGATAGATAAAAAGTCGAGTTCTTGAGCAAAGATATCGGCGCTAATTGCAGCGGCTGGAATTTCGATCATGCCGCCAATAGGAATCTTTTCATTAAACTTTATTTTATCTTTTCTTAAACTTGCCTTAGCTCTTTCCAGAATAAGTTTGGTCTGACGAAGTTCACCAATGTTGGTTAACATAGGGAATAGGATTTTAATATTACCAAATTGAGAGGCTCTTAAAATAGCGCGAAGTTGTGTCAAAAATACTTTAGGTTCAGATAAACATAACCGAATTGCTCTTAATCCCAGAGCAGGATTAGCACCTATTTTTTTGTTATCCAATGCCGTTTGTTTATCTGCACCTGAATCTAGTGTACGAATGATGACAGGTTTTTTATTCATCGCCTCAGCTACATTTTTATATGCCCGAAACTGTTCTTCTTCATCAGGCATATCACGCCTATTCATGAATAAAAATTCTGTTCTGAATAAACCAATGCCACTAGCACCAGAGGCATGCACAGAGACTACATCATTAGGAACCTCAATATTTGCAAAAAGATTAATTGAAGCCCCATCTTTCGTGACTGCTTTTTTCTTTTTTATATACTGCAGCTTTTCTTGTTCATAATCCCAAGAATCTTGAAGTTTCTTATAGTATTTTTGTATTTCTATGCTTGGATTAACAACTACAACTCCTTGTGTGCCATCAACAATAATTAAATCATTATCACGGATTAAGGCTCTGGAATTTTGTAATCCCACAATCGAAGGAATATTTAAACTTCTAGCTAAGATAGCTGTATGAGACGTAATGCCTCCGCCGTCTGTAATAAAAGCAGCATATTTATGATTTTTAAAGTGTAGGGCATCCGCAGGTGAAATATCATGAGCTACTAAAATTGATAATTTTTCTTTGTTTTTTACAGTGATTTGGTTTGAGTGACCTAAAAGGATTTTAATGACCCTTTCAACCACTTGAATAATATCTTGCTTTCTTTCTCTTAAATATAAATCCTCAATTTGATCAAATTGATTTACAACACTATCCATTTGTTTTTTAATTGCCCATTCGGCATTACATTTTTCATTTTCAATAGTCAATTTAGGTAATAAAGATAATGATTTATCATTCAGTATCATAATATGAGTGTCAATAAATGCACTTAATTCAGCCGGTGCATTCGAGGGGAGCTCAGATTTAATTTTGTTAAGTTCATTTTTTACGGTAGCGATAGCATCATCAAATCTTTGAATTTCATGAGGAATATTTTTTATATCAATATCATATTCAACAACTTCAAGAAGTGCATTGGAAATTAAATATGCTTTGCCTATAGCAATTCCATGCGAAACGCCAATGCCATGGAGACTGAAAGGAGTCATATTGATTTATTCCTCTTCGCCAAAATAATCATTAATTAGTGCAGTAATGGAAAGCAACGCTTCTTTTTCGTCAGGACCCTCTGTAACAATTGTAATATCTGAGCCTTGGCTAGCCGCTAACATCATTACACCCATAATACTTTTTGCATTAACTTTTTTTTCATTTTTTTTAATCCATATATCTGATTTAAATTGAGTAGCAGCCTGAGTTAACTTTGCTGAAGCCCTAGCATGTAAACCTAGTTTATTAATGATCTTAATAGAGGTAGTTAACACGATTGATTAGACTGAATTTGAATAATGCCATCCTGGGCACCTGCAATTGCTCGATCAATTAGGATATTTAAAGATTCGTTCTGATAGCTTATGCTTCGAATTAACATTGGTAAGTTAACCCCTGCAATTGCATGAACTTTTCCCGGGGTAATTATTTTGGTAATGATATTACAAGGGGTTGCTCCGAAAATATCTGTGAGAATCAAAACACCATCACCTTGGTCTAAAAGGTTAATTTTTTTAGATATTTCTTTATAAATATTTTCCTGATCATAATCATTTTCGATTACAAAGGAGTCGATAAATTGCAGCTTGTTACCAAGAATATATGCTGCACATTTGACGAGAGATTTACCAAGTTCGTCATGTGTGATGAGAAGAATACCAATCATAATAATTTAATGGTTAATATCCCTGTGACATATCGTCACTTGAGATGTTGAAGTAAAAAAGTTAGTAAATAATTGATTTGCAATATAAACTGAGCGATGTTTGCCGCCCGTGCACCCAATAGCTACATGAAGGGAATGCCTTTGATCTTTTTTGAAAGCAGTTAGCCACTCGTTTATAAAGTGATTAAGAGTTAGATACATTTTATCAACTTCTTTATAAGCATGAAAAAAATCGATAACAGGCTTATCTAATCCTGTTAAATTTTTAAGATTCAACTCGTAGTGCGGGTTCGGAAGGCAGCGAACATCAAATACAAAGTCTGCATCAAGTGGGATACCAAATTTGTATCCAAATGAGCTAAATTGCAAAGCGAGATGATCTTCGTTTAGTTGAATCAAGTCACTCAATATTTTCTTTAATGCGTTAACTGATAAATTGCTAGTATCAATTTTATATCCGATTTCACTTAAGGGCGAAAGTAAAGACCTTTCTTTCTCTATGGTTTCAATAAGTGACAGATTTTCATTTGCCAATGGATGTCTGCGTCGAGTTTCACCAAATCTCCTGACTATAGATTCATTTGATGATTCTAAATAAATAAGCTTTATTTTTATCAAAGAAGACTCAATTTCTTTAATCATATAAGGTAATTTTTCGATATTGATACTTCTGATATCAATGCTAATTGCAACTTTTTCTTGATGCTCATATTTAAGATGCTGAGAAATATTTGATAAAAGTGTGACAGGCAAATTGCCGATACAATAGAAGTTATTATCTTCAAGGGCATTTAAGGCAATACTTTTGCCTGAACCTGATAATCCTGAAATAATAATAACTTCCATACTTAATGATCTAAACTTAATTGTAGGCTAAGTTTTTTTGAAAATTCCTTCATTGTGTTGGATCTCTTATTAAGTAATATAAAGTTTTTAACTGCAGTTTCAATTAAAAGGCTTACATGTCTTGTTTGATTCATTGGGAATTCAATTTTAGGAATAGCTACATCAAAAAGCTTAAAAAAATCAATTTTCATTTCTAATCTTGGGTAAGAAATTATCTTTTTACTTGGAATTAATTCAACAACTAAGAAAAGTTTTTCTTTTGTAGTTATACTTTTATAACCAAATAATTTTTGGATATTAAGGACTCCTAGGCCACGAACTTCCATCAAGTTTTTTAAAAGTGACGGAGCCCTTCCTATGAGTATATTTTGATTGTTTTTATAGAATACTACACTGTCATCAGCAATAAGTTTGTGGCCCCTATAAATTAAATCAAGCGCTACTTCACTTTTACCAATCCCTGAGCTACCAATAATTAAGACACCTTTGCCATTGATTTTTACAAAAACACCATGAATATGGCTTAGAGTTTTTGGCTCTTTAATTTTTAGCAAATTAAAATTAAAAATTTTTGATAAATACATTATTCGATAGACTGATGTTTTAATCCACCTTGAATTCGGTGATGATCTTTATGCACTTCTTTATATTTAATAACTTGCCGATCTAGTTTGCCTGATAGTAGATCTATAGCTCCGTACATACTTTCCCCTCGGCATTCAGCGTGAATTTCCGTCTTTGGAAGGTGGATAGTAGCTTCAACAATATGTTCTAATTTATTAACTGTGAGAGTTACTTTTGCATCTATGACATGCTCGAAATGATGAAAAATTCTAGCTAATTTAGCTTGAATATATTCTCTTAATGCTGGAGTAATTTCTAAGTGGTGACCAGTTAAATTAATATTCATGTAAATTCCTTAAAGTTAGTGTTATAAAATTTTCCTAAGATTCGTTGGAGCTATATTTAGTATTTCTCTATATTTTGCAACTGTTCTTCGAGCGATATTGATATCTTGATTCTTTAATAATAAGACAATCATATTGTCTGAAAGCGGTTTTTTTGGATTTTCTTGTTTAATGACTTCTTTAATTTTAGCTCTAATTGCAGTAGATGCAACTTCATGACCTGATATGCTATTAATTGAGCTTCCAAAGAAGAATTTAAGTTCGTAAATCCCGCGAGGGGTATTGATATATTTGTTTGATGTGACTCGTGAAATCGTTGACTCATGAAGACCAACTTCTTCTGCAATCTCCCTTAAAATAAGGGGTTTCATCATTGACTCGCCATAATCTAAAAAATCTTTTTGGCTATTCATGATTGCCTCTGAAACTTTAAGAATTGTACTAAAGCGCTGCTGTACATTTTTTACAATCCATTTTGCTTCTTGTATCTGACTTAAAAACTGATGAGAAAATTCACTTTGCGAATTCTCTACAAGATCTTGATAAATATGATTTAGGCGAAGCTTTGGTATAGCTTGTTTATTAAGTGAAACCTGCCATTTGTTTTTAACTTTTTTTACATTAACTTCATGTTGAATGAAATGATGACTTTCAATAGTAGAAAATATATTTCCAGGTTTTGGGTTAAGACTTGTAATTATTTTTTGAACTTCTCTTAATGCTTCTTCTTCACAGCCTAGTATTTTTTTGAGTTTAATAAAGTCGCGTAAAGCTAAAAGATTTAAATGGTTCTTAATAACTTCGCGGGCGAGCCTAAGAATAGGAGTCTCTTCTTTGCTTTCAAGTTGAAGCGCTAGACATTCTGTAAGATTTCTTGCGCCGATCCCAGGGGGGGCCTGCTTTTGAAGTAATTTTAGCAGAGATTCTATTTCTTCAATACTTACAGAATACTCCTTTGGAATACATGCTAGGAAATAATCTAGAGGCTCTTCAAGATACCCATCTTCATTTATTGAATCTATTAAAAGAGAAATAATTGCTTGATCCTTTTCCCCAATTGAAATTAAATGAAAAATATCTTCAAGGTGTTGTTTTAGGGTTTGCGATTTAGATTCTTGGTGCTCATTTGAATTAACATAATGATCTTTTGTATAATTTTCGTCCCAATTTATTTCATGCTCATAAATAGATTCTTGTAACTCTTGACTATTTATAATTTCAATAGATGTTTCTTCTTGAAAAATTGGTGTATCAATTTTACTTTCTTCTTCATCTTCCTCTACTCTTTCAATTAAAGGATTTTGTTGAATTAAAATTTCAAGTTCTTGATCCAGTTCTATCGAGGACATTTGTAAAAGTCTAATAGATTGCTGAAGTTGAGGAGTGAGTGCTAAATGCTGTATCGCTTTATATTGAAGATTTTGTTTCATCACTAAATTGGCGCCAATTAATTGATTATAGATAAAAGTCTTTACCTAGATAAACATCTTTAACATTTTGATCATTAGCAAGAGTCTGAGGAAAACCTGATGCAAGAATTTTACCTTGATTTACAATATAAGCTCGATCACAAATACCCAGCGTTTCACGAACATTATGATCTGTAATAAGAATACCAATTTTTTGTTTTGCGAGGTATTTAATAATTTTCTGAATTTCAATCACTGCGATAGGATCAATGCCGGCAAAAGGCTCATCTAATAAAATAAATGATGGGTCAGAAGCTAGACATCGTGCAATCTCTACACGACGCCTTTCACCGCCAGAAAGACTGATTGCAGCATTATTTTTAATCTGGCTTATACCTAATTCTTGAAGAAGTATTTCAAGTCTCGAATTCATTTTTTCTCGAGTTAACTCTTGCAGCTCTAATATGGCCAAAATATTTTCGGAAACAGTCATTTTTCTAAAAATAGAAGATTCTTGCGGAAGGTAGGAAAGTCCTAATTTCGCTCGGCTATGAATAGGCATTTTGGATAAATTGATATCATCAAGATAGATGTGCCCTCGATCTGATGGCATAAGCCCGACAATCATATAAAAGCTTGTTGTTTTTCCAGCACCATTAGGACCTAATAGTCCGACAATTTCGCCACTTTTAATAGTTAGAGATACATCTTGAACAACAGTTTTTTTCTTAAAAGTTTTCCTAAGATTTTCAATGACTAGTTCACTCATATTAGATTACTATTCCTGTGTTTTTTTCTTGGGCTGAATAATTGCGCGCGTTCTGCCGCCAGGCACAGTTTCTCCTGCCTTATTTTTAGTATTCCCTGACATTGCTTTTGCAAATTCAGCATTTGCATCGTACAGAATGTAGTCTCCATAAATAATATCCTCACCTTGTTTTACCGATGCTTTGCTATATAAATGAACTTTATCCATGCGGCCATCATATTCAATCCTCTGCGCGCTACCTTCAATGTATTCATTTTTACCTTCTCGTTTTTGTTTGAAAATTGTAGGGTTGCCAACACTTGTGCTATGTTGAAAGCCTTGATTGTCTTCTCTTACAGTCAGTTCATCAGCTTTAATAAGCAGTGTGCCCTGTGTTAAAATGACATTTCCAGAATATACACTTGTATTCTTTGAATTATCAGATGTCATTGTGTCAGACTCAAGCTCAATAGGCTTATCTCGATCAGCTTTTTCAGCAAAGGTGTAAGATGAAATCACGCTTAGAAAGAATAGACTCATCAAGATAAATTTATTTTTTGGCACTTTAAAAAACGTAAAAGGCATTATTTTTTTACATTCTTATTTTGAATAATAGGATAAGCATTTGAGTTTGTTTTCTTCGCCGGCTTTTCATAATGAACACGAACTTTATCTGACAAGGTTATTATTCCATTTTTTTTATCATATTTCATACCAATTGCAGTGACGGTTGTTTTTGGCGCTTGAGAGATACGAACAGGGCTTTTTGTAAATGCTTGGTCTTGATTCGGTAATATAGTCAACTGATCTGTAAAAAGCTCCATTTTTGGTTTAATTTCAGTTTCGAGGCGAGCAACTTTCACACTATTAATAATTCGTATCTCTTCACCATTAGATGAAATTAGGCCAACCCCACCTTCAATTTGGGAGCTAGGCAGATTGTTTTTATATCTTATAAAGAGTGGTTTTTTTAAGCGTGTTGTATCATCTTCAGAAAAATGTGTCATCTCATTTGCAGACAAAATAAAACGAATTGAACCATCTGACTCAGTTTGTGTTGTTTTAAAGTTGGTTAAAAAATAATCAGGGCTATTAGTCAATTTAATTCCTCTTTTTTCAATGTCACTCTTAACAGAAACTTGAATCCAGTAAGAAATAATGGCTAAGATTGCCGCAAAGAAAATAGGAAATAAAACAGAATAACGATTAATCATTTAAAGTAAGGCTTAATAATGACATCATAATTACCCTGGGCTTTCATAATAAATTCGCAAGCCTCACGAACGGCACCATAGCCCGCAATTTTTTTTGTGATAAGATGCGCAATTTTTTTAACTTCATCATGACCGGCTGGTACAGTTATAGCTAAGCCTGATTGCAGCATAGGAGGTAAATCTACAATATCATCTCCCATAAATGCGCATTCTTCTGGTTTGAACCCTGTTTTTTTTATAAGATCACCAAATGCTTCTTTTTTATCTAATATACCTTGATAAAAGTAATCGACCTCTAGATTTTCAGCTCGAATAAGAACGCTATTTGAATTTCGACCAGTAATAATTGCTAGTTTTATTCCACTTTTTTTTAGTAACAGCATTCCTAACCCATCTTGAGTATTAAACATTTTATATTCCTGACCATCGTCTCCAATAAAGAGGGAGCCGTCTGTCATCACACCATCAACGTCAAAAATAACAAGTTTGATTTTTTTAGCGCGGGTTTTGAGCTTTAAGTCCATTAAATCACTTTCGCTTTAAAAAGATCATGCATATTAAAAGCACCTATTAATTTTGATTCTCTATTTACTACAAGAATCCCATTGATTTTATTCATCTCCATAAGATTAATCGCATCAATAATAATTTGATCATCAAATATTGTTTTGGGATTTTTATTCATAATTTCTTTAATAGGTTGGTTTTCATTATTTATTTTTTTAGAAAGTTGCCTTCTTAAATCCCCATCGGTAAAGATGCCAATTGGTTTAGTTTCGCTATCCACAATAGCAGTGAAACCTAGGCCTTTGAGAGATATTTCAAGAATCGCATCAGAGAACAGGGCGTGCTCAGTGATTGAAGGGACTTGTTCAGTTTTTCGCATAATATCTCGAACTCGAACAACTTGTCTTTTACCTAAACTCCCACCAGGATGCGAGCGAGCAAAATCTTCTGCTGTAAATGTCCTTTGATCTAAAACGCAAATTGCCAGAGCATCGCCTAGAGCAAGGGACGCTGTTGAACTAGCTGTAGGAGAAAGCCCTAAAGGACAGGCTTCTTGAGATACTTGAGCACTTAAATGAATTGCAGATTCTTTTGCAAGTACAGAATTGCTATTACCCGTGATTGAAATAATTTTTGCCCCGATTCTTTTAATAACAGGAAGAATGGTTAGAAGCTCGTCACTTTGCCCAGAATTAGATAGAAAAATGACTACATCATTGGATGTAATCATCCCTAGATCACCATGACTGGCTTCTGCAGGATGCATAAAGAAGCTTGGTGTACCAGTACTTGCGAAAGTAGAGGCTAATTTTCTTCCTATATGCCCTGATTTTCCCATACCACTTACCACAACCCTTCCATCGCAATGTAAAATGTGCTGAACAGCGCTCACGAAATGATCATCAAGTCTATTTGCTAAAGATAAAATTTCTTGTGCTTCTATTTCAAGGACCTTGCGGGCACGTTCAAGAGTATTTTTTGATGGGGTCGAAGTCATATTTATATTGTAGTGGGTAATAGATAGTCATGTAAAAGGGTTTATATGTACTTTAAGCTCAAAAATTATTAATTAATCTTGGATAAATGAATGTTTAACTCTTTTCCCTTAGTTCTTATTTTGTTAGTGAGCTCAGTTTTACTAGTGGGACTATTCCGATATTTAAAATTACCCCCCATGATTGCTTATTTTGTTGTGGGGTTAATTTTAGGGCCGCACATCATTGGAGTTTTGCCTGATTCAGAATCTAGTAGGCATTTAGCTGAATTTGGTATTGTATTTCTGATGTTTAGTATTGGACTTGAATTTAGTTTACCCAAGCTTTATTCAATGAGAAATATTCTTTTTGGTTTAGGTGGCTCGCAGGTAATCATTACTTTATGTGTTTCTATGATTATTGCCTGGTGGTTCGGACTTCATTTAACTTCAGCGTTTGTTATCGGCAGCGCATTTACTATGTCTTCAACGGCAATTGTTTCAAAAATCTTAATGGAGCGTGTTGATTTAAATTCTAGACATGGTCGATTAGCTATTGGTATTTTGCTTTTTCAAGACATAGCTGTGATTCCAATCTTAATATTGATTCCAGCTCTTGGAGCCTCAACGACTGATATCAGTAGTATATTTTTCATGTCATTTTTAAAAGTAATTTTTTTATTTTCTATTCTTTTTAAATTTGGTAGGCCTTTAATGAACTCGTGGTTTGCAGTGGTAGCAAATCAAAGATCACGGGAATTATTTATTATGAATGTGTTGATGATCACACTTCTATTCTCCTTTGGAGCCAAGATGGCTGGATTATCCTATAGTATCGGGGCTTTTATGGCTGGTATGCTCATTTCCGAAACGCGTTATCGTTATCAAGTTGAATCGGATATTGCAGCCTTTAGAGATATTTTGTTAGGCCTTTTTTTCATCAGTATTGGTATGTTGCTAAATCTTAACCAAATTGCCTCGAATATTGGGCCCATCATTTTAATTACTTTGGCATTTATATTATTTAAAGCTCTTTTGATCACGCAGCTTACTCGATTATTTAATTATGAAATAGGCGTAGGCATAAGAACTGGACTAATTTTGGCACAAGCAGGAGAGTTTAGTTTTGTGATATTAGCCCTTGCTAGAGAAGACAATTTAATCGGAACCCATGAATTCCAAATTATTCTCGCTGCGTCTTTATTATCAATGATATTAGCCCCATTCATTATTCAATATAATGGACTTATAGCGAGTTATTTATCAAAAAGTTATAACCGAAATAGTGACGATAAAGTTCACGCCATTCAATCGATAAGCCGTACGTTAAAAGATCATGTAATTTTGTGCGGTTATGGAAGAAGTGGGCAGTACCTGGGGCGTTTTTTAAAAGAAGAAAATATTTCTTTTATGGCGATAGACATTGATCCAAGCAGAGTAAGTGATGCTTCAGCTGGGGGAGCAAATGTAATGTATGGGGATGCAAGCCGAAGAGTTGTTTTAGAGGCTGCAGGCATTAAAACAGCAAAAGCACTTGTTATCAGCTATTCAGACTTCAGAGCTACTATGAAAGTCCTTCATGTGATTCAAGATACCTACAAAAGTTTACCGGTAATTATAAGGACCCTTGATGATGCGCATATGGATGACCTCAGAAATGCTGGTGCGAGCGAAGTTGTTCCAGAAATTTTAGAGGGTAGTTTAATGTTAGCTTCTCATGCCCTCGTTATTTTAGGAATACCTTTACATAGAGTTGTTAAGCGCATTCGCTTTTTTAGAGAAGAGCGTTATAAAATGTTTAGAGGTTATTTTGGAGGTATTTCAGACGCTCAAGCTGAAATAACAGAGCCGCAGTTGAGACTGCATGCGATAGAAATTACTGACAAATCACATATTCATTCATGGAAGCTAATTCAAATTCCATTCGCCATGTTCAATAGTGAGCTAAAGTACTTAAGACGCCCTAATATGTTAGAAGATATTGAACCTAGAGAAGATATTGTTTTGGCTTCAGGTGATGTTCTTGTGGTGTTAGGGACAGCAGATAAACTAGATGCTTTAGAAAAATATATTTTGACTGGTAAATAAAGCATGACAAAAAAAGTTGCTGTCATTGGCGGCGGTATTGTGGGATGCGTAACTTCATTTTTTCTTATTCAAAAAGGATATGAAGTAACTTTGATTGATAAAACTGCTATAGGTCAAGAAGCTTCATGGGCTGCAGCTGGTATTCTTTCTCCTTTATTACCTTGGAATTACCAAGATAGTGTTAATAATCTTTGTTTTGGAAGTGCTGATTTTTATTTTCAGCTTGCTGAGACTTTAAAAAAAGATACAGGTATTGATCCCGAATGGACTGAATCAGGAATGCTGATTTACGATGATAGTAATAAAGATTATGCAATGAATTGGTGTCAAAAAAATCATACTGAAATTCAGCAAGTTCAATTAGGTAAAATACCATGCCTGCTTTTACCTCGTGTTGCTCAAATTAGAAATACTCGTTTACTGAAAGCCTTAAAAACATTTCTAATTAAAAATAATGTTGTAGTAAAGGAGCACCAAAAAGTTAGCCCAATTTCTGATTCTAATAACTTTATCCAGCATCTTCAAACTGATAACGGGATAAATTTAGAAGCTGATTGCTACGTTTTGACTTCAGGAGCATGGAGTTCTTTTCTCTTAAATGAAATTGAGTTCCCAAAAATTAGGCCTATCAGGGGACAGCTTATCCAATATTCTGCAATTCAAGAAAAATTGCCATATATCCTTTATAAAGATGATTTCTATTTATTACAAAGACAGGATGGTATAGTTCTTGCAGGTAGCACAAGGGAAGATGTTGGTTTTGATAAGGGTATTACTAGAGAGGCTCGGGATATTCTCCAACAAAAAGCAGAGTCTTTAATGCCTATTCTAAAAAAGTATAATATTGAAAAACAATGGAGTGGACTTAGGCCAGGTACAGAAGGCAATGTACCTATGATAGAAAAGCATCAAAAATATAATAATGTATATTTAAATGTAGGCCATTATCGGTATGGATTAACAATGGCTCCTAAAGCAGCAAGAATAATCAGTGATTTAATAACTTTAGAGGGATAAGTATAATGCGTATAAAATTTTTTATATTTTTGTTTCTAATGAGTTTTTCTGTTTTGGCAATTGAAGAGCCAGAGTTCACTAGCATTGAAAAAAAAGGTACATTTGAGATTAGAGAGTACCAGCCTAAATTAATTGCTCAAGTTCTTGTTACTGGGACATTTGATACTGCTTCAAATAAAGGATTTCGTTTGTTAGCTGATTTTATCTTTGGAAATAATAAAACAAATGAAGGCTCAAAAAAAATTGAAATGACAGCACCAGTAATTACTCATGATGCTTCTGAAAAAATCGAAATGAAAGCGCCAGTTATCTCCGAGGAAACTGAAAGGGGTTGGTATATTAGTTTTAATATG
>SXGT01415780.1_pt1 | contig 18371 bp, 21 predicted proteins | sample 3176221 | NCBI WGS metagenome assembly SXGT01 (sample SAMN11356862, study PRJNA531348) | freshwater metagenome | isolation source: freshwater sample F1-120 | place: China: Fuxian Lake, Yuxi | collected 2017-12-25
AATCGACCTCTCTCCCCCTCCCGCTATTTTCCCCCACCGCTCGACGCCAGGCGCCGAGCTCTCAACGGCTCACCACCGCCTATGCCCCACCCGGATCAGACTGTCATAGCTTCAGGCGAACATTAGGCGAATCGCGCTTGCTGGGATTTTTTCAATTTCTGAAACAGCGAATTTTGCGCCGGAAAGTAGTTAAATAGTTAAGGACGGCTTGTCGTATCGACGTTCTCGTCCTCGAAGAAAACGGGATACCCGTTTCTGAGGGGAAGAGGCGAGTCCGTCATTCGTTGCCCTCCTTCAACGATTCGAGCTGGGCGGCGGGTTTAACGATCCGGGTAGATTTGTGACGTTTCAGGCCAAGGAGCGGCTTGTCGCCGGTGACCAGAAATTGAGCCGCGCCCGCTTCGGCGAGCGCAAGGAGGTAATTGCCGTCTGGATCGGGCGACCGATCGACCGTGGGCAGTGTCTCTACAACAATGGCCACGTCTCGAAGACGGCTGACCAGCCGCCCGGCGAGGGCCGGATGGAGCCGGGCGCGAATCCTCGGGTAGCGCGTCACGCGCGCAATCTGGTCGATCTGCCCGGCTGCGATGAGGACGGCGACCTTGCGGTCGCGCCAAAGAGCCAGGATCCCGGCCGACGGAGAAGCAGGTGACATCAGGGCGCCGAGGAGCACGTTGGTATCGAGTACGAGCCGCATCGGCTATTTCCGCGTGCGCCCCGGGCGTTCGCGACGCTTGCCGTTGCGGACGCTCTTGACGGCCTCGTCGATCATACCGTCGAGCTCGCCGGTGGGAATGCCGGCGAAAGCTTCGCGGACCTCGCCCACGGTCACAAGTTCTTTCGAGATGTCGATGCACCAGTTATGTTTCCAGCGATCGTCAAACCATTGTGCGAGCTTTTTGCAGGCGTCATGGCCGGTGATGTCGACGTTCAATTCGCCCTGGTTCGCAAGTCCCGCGAAGGTGAGATTGCTGCTGCCAAGAAAACCAATGGAAGGGCTGACCGGGTCGTGCCGGAAGAGAAGGTAAAGCTTCGCATGCAGACGTTCGTGAAGCTGCACTCTCACGATGACCTTGCCTGCCAGAATCTGAGCGGCGAGCCTGCGCAGGCCCGCTTCGTCGGCATCGGTCGGCGCGCCAAAGGTCAACTGACGGCGAAAGTGCGCGGCAAGCGATTTTTTCAGCCGGGCGGCGGTCTGGTTATCCATGACTCCGTCCGTCTTGATGATGCGGTAGGCTTCCGCGAGTTCGTGCTGAGGGAGGATGCTCATGCCGACGAGAAGGCGGCAGCACTCATCGCCGCCGGTCCAGGGCTCGATGTGTTCATCGATTTGGCGCCATCCGCGGAGATTGAAATAGCCGACACAGAAATCCGCGCGATGCGAAACTCCCAACGTGGTTTTGAGGGTTGGCAGAAGCTGCCGGTCGATGTTATCGAAAATCCGCGGCATGAAGTGTTCGCGTCACGGAGAGAAACGCGAGGAAGTACGATTGTATCGGAAAGAGAACGCAGTCAACGGCACAAGGCCGCGCTTCGCACGGCTGGCAGGCGACCCGCCTGCCCCACCAAAACCTCGATTCGGCCACCCTAAAGTTCGAGCGGGCCGGCTGGATCCGTTGACGGTGCTACGCCGCGGCGTGGAGCGGCCATCAGGCCTCGCGAACGAGCCGTTCGCATCCGCGTACGGTCAGCGCCATCATCGTAAGCGTAGGGTGATAAGAGCCGGTCGTCGGGAACGGCCCGCCGCCGAATACGTAGACGTTCCCGACGTCGTGCATGCGGCAAAACGAATCGAGCACGCTCGTCTTGGGATCCTTGCCCATCCGGCAGGTGCCGACCTCGTGTATCAGTCCGCCCGGCGTGCCTATCTGGCGGCCGACAGCCGTGATCTCGCCGCCCGCTTCGGTGAAGATCTCCTTCATCTTCTCCGTGCCGTCGGCCCAAATCGCGCGATCGTTGTCGCCATGAGTGCAGGTCACTTTAAGCACGGGGATGCCCCAGGCGTCCTTGCGTTCCCCGTCGATCCCGGCACGATTCTCAAACCGCGGAAGCATTTCTCCCGCCGACATGTAAATGCGCGCCCAGGACGGATAGAGATCGCGAATGCGCTGCTTCAATGAGGCGCCGTAGCCCGGCATTGTCAGGGCGAAGCCCGGGCTCGCGGTCTGTCCGCCATTCATGCTCATGCAGTAGCCCCGAATGAACTTCGGGTGCTTGTCTTTGAGATTCCGGAAGTTGGCTATGAACGCACCGGCCGACTTGCCATCGTCGTTGCGAGGCGCGGCCCCTCGCAACCGTGGCAGGAAGCCGCTCACGCTCGCGCCGGAGATCTGATCGAGCAGGTAGTGGCCAAGCACGCCGCTGGAGTTGCCCAGCCCTCCCGGCGCGGAGTTCAAAAGAATGCGCGTCGATTCCAGAGTCGAGGCAGCGACGATAATGTGCTTGCCCCGGGCCTCGTAATCGAGTTTCGAGTTCCGATCGATATAGGAGACGCCCCGCGCCTTGCCGCCGTCCGCCATCAAGACCGCCCGCACAATGGAGTCGGGCCGCAGGACCATGCGGCCAGTTGCCGCCGCGGGAGGCAACGTAGACACAAGCGAATTGAACATCGCGCCCACGTCGCAGCCTTGTATGCACGCCCCGCAGTAGTGGCATGCGGCGCGGCCTTTATGAGGCCGGGTGAGTTGGGCGAGGCGGCGGTGCGTGGCAGGCAATCCCATGCGTAGCGCGGCGTTGCGCATGATCAGTTCGACGCAATTGTAGGGCATGCCGGGAAGAAACTTGCCGTCGGGAAGTTGCGGGTAGCCTTCCGCGTAACCGCTGACGCCGATGTGCTCTTCCACGCGATCATAATACGGAGCGATGTCGGCGTAGCTGAGCGGCCAGTCCTCGCCGTAGCCGTCGCGGGAGGCCGCCTTGAAATCGTAGTCGCTGAAGCGGTGTGAGGCGCGCGACCAATGGAGCGAGCGTCCGCCAACGGCACGGGAACGAATCCACGTAAATGGTTTGCCAGGTTCGGTGGTGTAGGGATGATCGGCGTGCTGCGCCCACATGAGGGGGACGCGATCGCTCGATTGACGGGCGCGACGCCGCTCGAACGACAGTCCGCGAGAGGGCTGCTGCCACGGGAACTCGTGCCGGGCAAAGTCGCGACCGGGAACGGGCATAGGCCCGGCGTCGAGGACAAGTACCGAAAGACCTTTCCCGGTCAACTCCTTGGCGGCAAATCCGCCGCATGGGCCAGTGCCTATGATGATCGCGTCGAACTCGCGCGTGGGTGTGTCCTTTGTCACAGTGATCATTGGGCTAACTTCTTTGCCGCGGGCCGCTCGTGATCGGGATGGTTGCAGGGCGGGAAGGCGGCAAGCGGAACAATTCCCTTATATTGGAGGTCCTTCAATAGTCCGGCGCTCGATGTGTAGTAGCCGGAAAGCGTTTGGCTCTTGATCCGAATGAAGAACCGGTGGAGACTCGTCCTGGGACTTTCTTCGCCCTCGGCCATTTCCTTCATGATCTGGTCCTGCTGCATGCTGGAGCAGTTCAGGAACGCCTTGCCGTGAAGTCTCCTGGTTTCCGATTCGACCGCTGCCAGGCCCGAGCGCCAGCCGGCTTGCTCGCTGGCCCCGGAATCCACCAGCAGTTCGTCAATGTAGGCTGCCACTCTTGCCTCGCGCGCGCCGGGCGAGTGGGCATCGGCCGGGATGATCATCTCCGTCAGTCTGTCCACCAGACGAAACTCCTCCGGCGAAAGGAAGCGGAGCGCCGTTGCCGGCGCGCTGTCTCCCGGTGCGTGTCGATGGGGCTGCTGCGCGGCGATCGGCGCGGCGGCGATCATGACGAGTTCAAGGGCTTCGCGTCGTTTCATTGGATTCCAGTTTATCCGTTCAGGGCGCGGAAAGTGACGCGCGGGTGGAAGTCTCTAGTTTTGCGCTGCGCATGCTCAGGACTGTCGTTATAAAGTTCACGCGGTTCACGTCCGATAGACATCCAGGAGACTACACGGAATGAGCATATTCGAAACGATTGGAGTACGGGAGGGGATGGAGTTTCAGGCTAATCTTCTGGCGCTCGGGGCCGCCATCGAGCCCAAGCCGACCGGACGAGGTGAGGTATACACGCCGGCAGCTCAGCAAGTGAATCAGATGGCAGCGCAGTACGTACGCTCGGTCAAGGCCGAAAAAGGGGGTCCTCAGTCCGGGAGTGACAACAGGTAAGAACAGATCTTGTCCATGTCGCTTTGCGAAAATGCGTAACGAGGCATAATCGTTCCCGGTGTCACCGCCTGCGGATCGCGGAAGTGACGCACAAGCCACGCTTTGTCGCGATGGCGGAAAAGTCCGTTGAGAGGCGGTCCTACCTTCATTCCCACGCCATTGACAAGATGGCATGCGCCGCACCGGTTCGCTTGATAGATGAGCGCGCCGTCGACGGCGACAGCCGGCGCGGCCTGGAGCGCGGAAGCGTTCTGTGGAGTGAGCTTCAATAGAAACGCCGCCAGTGCGTTTAGTTGCGGATCGCTTAGTTGAATCGGCGGCATCATGCTTCCTGGCACAAGCATGGATGGGCGTTTGAAATGGGCGATCATCCACGCGGCCGATTTGCGGATCGCCGTGTTCGCCAGGTCGGGCCCGATCTTCGCGCCTCCGTCACCCACCGCGTGACAACTCACGCAGTTCTCCTTCCGGAAGTACCCACCGCCGGCCATTTCCTCGGGCGACAACTGAAGCCACTCGGTCGGCGCGGAGAAGTCGATCTCCACGGCCGCCGTTTTTGGCGTGGTAGCGATCGCAGCTCCGGTAAGCCCGCCCCAACCAAGCAGGGCGAGAAAGACCACGCCGAAAGCGGTATAGCGTTCTGTCACGCGCCGCACACGGCCGCGATCGAGGAATGGGACGAGGATCAAGGCAATCACTGCGAGCGTAGGCAACACAATGCTCCCCACGACTTCGAGGGGCCCTTCGAAGAATTTCAACATCTGGAACAGGAAGAGAAAGTACCAGTCCGGCCGGGGCACGTAGCTGGTGTCCGTAGGGTCGGCCAGCCGCTCGAGCGGAACATGCGCGGCCACCGCCATGACAAAAAGGATCGCGAAGGCCACGAAGATCGCCACCGTATCCTTGTAGACCTGCTCGGGGTAAAACTTCTTCAACGGTTTCGCCTCGTCCCCCGGCGCGGGCGCGACGCCGTGCTTTCGGACCAGGAACACGTGCGCGATGATCATCAGCGTCGTGATCGGCGGAAGCAACAAGACGTGCATGCCGTAAAAACGGGCGAAAGTCACCACGCCGATGGCGCCTTCTCCGCCTAGCAGGCGCGAAAGATAGGGGCCGAGGACAGGCGCTTTTGACGCAATCTGCGTCGTGACGACAGTTCCCCAATATGCGCGGTTGTCCCAGGGCAACAGGTAACCGGTCAGACCGTAGGCGAGTGTCAGCAGGAGCAGCACGACGCCCGCCAGCCAGGTGGCCTCGCGCGGCTTCTTGTACGCGCCGAATAGAAACACCTGTATCATGTGCAGCACGACGACCACTATCATCATGCTTGCACCCCAGTGATGAAGTTGGCGCATCAGCCGCCCTCCCGTCACTTCGGTCATTATGTAGCGAAGGCTGTTATAGGCCTCACCCGGCGTCGGCGCGTAATTGAAGGCAAGGAGAATGCCTGTGAAGGCTTGAAGCATGAACAGGAACAGGGCCACGCTGCCAAATACATGCTGCCAGCCTGACGACGCGGGAACCTCTTCGTAAAGAAAACTGCGGATGGCCGTCTCAAGCCCGGTGCGATGCTCAATCCAGCCTATGACGCGCACCACGACGCGCATCATGCCGCGTTCTCCGATTCGACCACTTTGCCGAGGAGCAGCTTTCCATTCTCAACCTTGACCTCATAGCGATCGAGGGGACGCGGCGCGGGCCCTGACAGCACTTTCCCATCTGGCGAAAACGTCGAGGTGTGGCAAGGGCACAGGAACTGGCGTTTTGCGTCGCCCCAGTGGTATGCGCATCCCAAGTGGGTGCATTGCGGAGCCAACGCGATGACTTCGGTATCTGAGATCTTGATGGCCCAAGCCGTCGTTCTTTCACTCGTGATTTTCCATCCGTCCACGCGGTTTTGGCGAAAGACGACTTCGGTTGGCGTCTTGGGAGTGAGTTTCCCCATGTCCGCCGCCTCCGTCCACTCTTCCCGCCTGCGCAACCTCGGCGGGAACAGAAGGTAGATCGATGCGGGAAGCGCAAGAGCCGCGCCAATCAGCCCCCAAAGCCCATAGATCACTGAAAGAAAGAAGAGACGCCGCCCGCTATTCGGATCTTCGTGATTCATCGCTCCTACATTCTACTGCTACAGAATCGCTCAGAAAGTAAATATCTTGCAAAATTTTGCGCAGGGCAAGTGGACCGCTGCCGCGCGGTAAGATTAAATGAAGGAAACCGGATGCCTACATCAATGATTCAGCAGATCCGTGCCGCCGTCGCCCATCTGGACCCGGAAGAGGTTCGCAGGGCAGCAAACCGACCGGTGACGCTCGGCCTTGTGGCAGACTCCGGACCAAGCCTCGCTGGGATGGAAGATTTTCTTCTCCCTTCCGGCATGTCGCGCGAGAAGCGAACGGAAGTGCAGCAGTTGGTGTACAGGCCCGGCGACGCAGGGTCCCCCGCCGAATTCGACGTCGAACTCTACGAGCAGGGGCTAGCCTGTCCTGAGAGCGCATTTACGTTCTACGCAAACGATCCCGCACGTACTGTTCGCGACGTCCTCGACCGGCGTCCGGAGATCGCCGTCCCGCTGGCGCGCGCGTTTCCGCCGTTTCGCAAACCGGCCGTCGAGGATATCATAGGGAAGATTTCCCGCGAGAACGCATTCTTCACCATATTGACCGCCTTGCCGAATGTGATGCCCAGCGTCCTGGAGTTGCCCTGGGCCTTTGGCGAGTTCGTTTCCGACACTGCGTTTCTTACCGTGAACCAGATGCGAATGGCCTTCCTGATCGCAGCCGCGAGCGACAACCCCGTCGGCTACTCTGAGCAGAAAGCGGAAATCGCGTCCATTGTCGGCGGCGCGTTTGGATGGCGCGCACTGGCTCGCGAACTTGCGGGGAAGATCCCAATGGGAGGTGGTCTGATTCCGAAAGGCGCGATTGCTTTCGCAGGCACGTATGTCGTCGGACTGGGCCTCGAACGCCTGCATCGCATTGGATATGGCCTCACGCGGGCGGAAAGGAAAGAAGCGTACGCGGCTGCTGTCGAACGCGGAAAAGGCGTCGCGACGCTGCTCCTCGAGGGTATCAGGTTGCGTCGGAATGCGCGCGCGGCGTAGGGCTCGCTGAGCCCTGCATCGCTGGAACCGGGCGCCGGCCGGCCGTGTACAATGAGCAGGAGGCCAATCATGCGCCAACTACTTGTAAGTCTATTCCTGAGTCTGTCTGTCGTTTACGCCGCTGATACGATCAAGCTGCGGTCCGGAAAGGTCGTCACCGGAAACTACCTCGGCGGCACAGCGCGTCAGGTCCGCATGGAGGTCGGGGATCAGGTTCAGTCCTTCGATGTGAGCTCCATTGCTTCGATCGCATTTCAGGACCAGAAATCGGCCGTAGCCGCCGCGGCGCCGCGAACGCAACCGCCTGCGGAGTTCGCGAAGCAGCGTACCACGATTCTACGTCCGGACCCCTCGGAATCCGCCGCGTTGAAACGGAAGGTGGAGGTGCCTGCGGGCACGACGCTCACAATCCGCATGGTTGATGCGGTCGACTCGGAAGTAAACCAGGTGGGGCAGACCTTTCGCGCAAGTGTTGATGAACCGGTGCGAATCGGCTCCGATATAGTGATTCCGCGCGGCGCAGACGTGCTGGCCAAACTGTCGGCCGACAAGCAATCCGGTAAGCTCAGCGGCCGTACGGAACTCACGATGGATCTGGTTTCGGTAACCGTGAACGGAAGGGCGATCAACCTCAACACACAGGAAGTGACGACGGCGAGCGAATCTCGCTCGAGCGGGACGAAGAAGAAGGTTGCCGGCGGCGCGATTGCAGGCGCTGTGATTGGCGCGATTGCCGGAGGCGGCCGCGGAGCGGCGGCAGGAGCCGCGGCGGGAGCAGGAGCGGGGACTGCGGTGCAGGTGCTCACGAAGGGGCAGCGCGTGCGGATACCCTCCGAGACGAGGCTCACGTTTACGCTGGAAACGCCGCTTCGGCTGTGATTCGGGGACCAGAAAGTATTACCGGTCCCTGCGAGAGCGCTTTCGCCGGCATCCCAGGCTGCTGCGCACGCAGGACAAGCCCGCAGGTTTTCGCCGGCAAGCTGCGAAAAGGCTCTTAAACTTCTGGCCGGCGGCATGCTCGCAGGCAAGGATAGTCAGAATCCGCGTCGTTGATGCAAGACCTTGCCATCATGACGGGCACGTTTTTGGCGTTGAGCCCGCTTGGAAACCACACACCGAAAGGCTACCAAACTGACTGGCCTTGAGGTGTCGGTGAAGATGTTGAACCTATCTATCCACTCCACTCCACTCCACTCCCTGCGGGACCAGCGTGAGTGTCCGCAATGCGTTTCTGGCAGGCGATCCAGCGATAACCCAGATTTCGCTACGACATAATCACCGGGCACTCGCCGCTTCATCACCTCAATACAGCACGGCTTCAAGTGCATGGCTGGAACCGTGGCTGCCCGGCAAAGCGTTACCGCTTCTCCGCAAGTGTGATCTCCGTCCGGAGACGGAACGTCAGCCGCGTTTCGCTCGCAATCTGAGCTGCGTCGCCGCGTGTGGCCAGCACTCCACCCGTGCCGGCCGCTCCTCCCGCTGCCGCGCCGATCGCCGCTCCCCGGCCTCCTCCCGCGATTGCGCCGATTATCGCCCCTATGCCCGCTGCCGCTCCTACCTTCGCAGCGTCCTTGTTCCCGGCCGGGGCTGCGGTCTTCTGAAACACTTCAGTCTGTAGATCCACGCGCTGGCCATCGGATGTCAACAGGCGCGTGAGTTCGATCGCGATCGCAGATGCGCCCTTCACCCTGCCGCCCTTATCGGATTGCACGACGCGCCCTTCCAGGCGCGCGCCCTTCTCCGCGATCACAAGACCATCCACGACGAGCGGCTGGTCGAGGGACGCGGTAAAGGCATCGCCAGTCATGTTGTGCGCACTCGAGATGGACTCGTTGATGCGGGTCTGAAGAAGCGTCCCGGCGGCGACCGTGACCTGGCGTGGAGCGGGAGGCGGTGCAGGCGGGAGTGGCTCGTTTTTGGCAGGCGCGACCGCCGGTGGGACAGGCTTTTCCGCCACCGGATCGGGCGGCTTGGCCGCAGGCGGCTGAGAAGCGGCTTGCGGCACGGGCGGCGACGCTTCGGCCACTCGCACGGTTTCCTTGGGCGAGGCGGCCGGCTTGCGGGGAGCCTTGGCCGGCATCGCCGAAGCCTTGGGCGGTTCAGCGGCGGGAGCGACGGGAGCGGCTGGCTCCGGCGGCGGAGCCGACACCGCCGCCGGCTGCGCTGGCGTTGCGGCAACGGGCGCAACGGGCGTTGCCGTCCGCTGGTTCTGCCACTTCATCAGGAGCATCCCGCCCAAGGCTCCGATCGCGACCAGCAAACCTACCTGAATACCCTTCATTCGCATGCCTCCACCTCCAGAATACTCTCGTTTACAGGCTGGTTAATGGACGGCTTCCGCCTCTTCCGGGTTTCTTTCCGCCAGCCACGCTACAATTAAAAAAGCTCCACTATCGCGGAGCAGTGCGCCATGCCCCCGTTTCCTTCCAGTCTGCGAATCGGATCTCTCGACATCGCGCCCGCCACCGTGCTCGCGCCGATGGCGGGAGTCACCGATACGGTGTTCCGCCGCTTCATTCGCGGACTTGGCGGCTGCGGACTGATCATGACGGAATTTACGAGCTCGCACGGAGTCCGCGCTTCGATGGGCGCACGAAAACCTACTCGCACCCTCCACTATCTCGAGTTCGATCCCGATGAGCATCCGATTTCGGCGCAATTATTCGGAGCCGACCCGCAAGTGATGGCCGAGGCCGCGCGAGTCTGCCAGGATTTGGGCTTCGATATCCTCGACATCAACTTCGGCTGCCCGGTCAACAAGGTCGTAAAGTGCAATGGTGGCTCCGGACTTCTCCGCGACCTGCCTCTGGTTGAACGCATCCTGACGCAAGTGCGCGCTGCGATTTCGATTCCGTTCACGATGAAGTTCCGCGCAGGCTGGTGTGACGGAGACCTTGTCGCCGTGAAGATGGCGAAACTCGCCGAGAACTGCGGCCTGCAAGCCGTGGCGCTCCATCCACGGACGCGCGAACAGGGTTATGCCGGCCGCGCGGACTGGACCCGGATCGCCGAAGTGAGGGACGCTGTGAAGATCCCCGTGATTGGGAACGGTGATATCGTCTGTCCGGAGGACGCGCTTCGGATGGTTCGGGAAACCGGGTGCGACGCAGTCATGATCGGACGCGCTGCGTCCTCGAATCCGTGGATCTTCAGGCAGATTTCGGAGTATCTGGCGACTGGCGATTATTCGCATCCGACCGTGCGCGACCGCTATGAGACCATGCGCCGCTACTACCGGATGCTGGTGGACCGGGGCGAAGGCGATACGGTGGGCAAGATGAAACAATTCGCGACTTACTTCACGCACGGTGTCAGGAACGGGTCGAAGCTGCGCGCGGACGTACACCGGACGCCGGATGCACAGGGCATTCTGGATGCGGTGGACCGTTTCTTCGGCGCGGAAGTTCATGACGGGGAGGCTCTGCTCGCGTCTTGAAGAAGGTTCAACTGATCACCGATGGGGCGTGCATCGGGAACCCCGGACCGGGTGGATGGGCGTGCATCCTGCGATTCGGCGCGCACAAGCGTGAAATGTTCGGATCGGCGCCGCATACGACGAACAACCGCATGGAACTGACCGCGGCAATCGAGGGTCTCCGCGCGCTGAAGGAACCCTGCGAGGTCGAAATTGTGACCGACTCCAAGTATATGCTTGAGGGCATCACGAAATGGATTCAGGGCTGGAAGAAAAAGGGTTGGAAGACAGCGTCGAAAACGCCGGTGCTCAATACGGACCTCTGGAAGGAACTGGACGAACAGAACGCAAGGCACGTCACACGGTGGGTGTGGACGAAGGGGCACGCGGACCACGGGGACAATAACCGCTGCGACGAGTTGGCCGACCGCGCGGCGAGCGAGCAGCGATCAAGCCAGTGAACAAATGTCGATCCGATCGAATCTTGAATACGAGAAGCTCCGTGCCATTGGCGCGATTGTCGCCCTCACGCTCAAGACGGTAGCTGGCGGGGATAACGACTGCCGAACCCGGTCATATCGGCGCGGGAGAGCTTAAGCCTGAAATCCGAAGTTGCAGTCATTTCAAAGACTATCCGACGTATTTTGAATGCTTCGGCGAAGTTGGCTTTCCAGCCTGCAAGCCGCTGAAACTAATTGGTTTAAGTGTCCAACTTCGGATTTCAGGTTAAGCGAAATGGCGAGCGCTCGCCGCAGCCGCTGGTGCACGGCTTTCCAGGCGCTTAATGCATCAGCGTTAACGACGAAGCGATTCACGGCATTCCCGGCGATCGCGCCGTTCAGCCCGGCGATCTGGTGAATCTCGATCTCGTCGCGGAGAAGGACGGTTTTCATGCCGACGCGGCGGTGACGGTCAGTGTCGCTCCGCATTCGGAAAAGGGGCGTGACCTTTGCGCGATGCGCGGAGCGGGCTTGCCGGCAGGGCCTGGAATCCGCGCGCGCTGGAAATCGCGTGTGCGAAATCGGCAGGGCCGTCAAACGGGAAGTGCGCCGCGGCGGATTTTCAGTGCTGCGAAACTTGTGCGGGTACGGCGCCGGACGGACGATCCACGAGGAGCCGAACGTTCCGAATTTTGCCGACCCGGCGGCTCGGGAACGGCTGACGGCGGGTCTGGTGATCACGATAGAACCGACTATTGCGGCCGGATCCGGAAGCAACCGGCTGCCGAAGGACGGTTGGACGATTCGCACGCCGGATGGCAGTCTGGCGGCGCATTACGAGCATACCGTGGTCATCACGAAGGGACAGCCGGTGTTGCTGACGGCAGCCTGACGCTACAGTAGCCGAAGTTCCAGCGGCGCGCCCGCCGCGCAGCCCAGAATCTTCGCAGCCGAAGCCTGATTGGCCGAAACTTCGAGATAGCCTGAACTGCCGACGATCACGAATACTTCACCAATCGCGAATTCCGCGTAGTTGCGTCCAAGCTGCGTGACGTATTGCAGCCCCACGCTGAGTTCGAACGGCCCCTTTTCAACCGCGCCGAACTCTGAGATGTGATAGTTCGTAATCAGGTTACCGAAGCGGTCGATCTTCAGGATGCTGCCTGTCCATCCCCGGCGGGCGCTACGCACGGGCTCCTCGAACTGCTTGCGCAGATAGTCGTCGACAAGCTTGCCGAAGTTCGTGGGCGTTACCCCTTTCGCAAGGTGTGCCGCCACGGGAGCGAAAATATCGCGGCCGTGAAATGTCCGGCTTACGGGCTTCAGAAAATATTTCCCGGCGGTGACGTGACGCACTTTCAGTTTTGGCTCCCGGGAATAAACCATCGAGAGCACGCCGTTGTCCGGCGCGATGAAATACTGTCCCCCTGCTTCCGCCAGAATCGGCCGTCGCGAAGTGCCGACGCCCGGGTCGACGACCACGACGTGCACGGTCTTCTTGGGAAAATATTGGTACGTCTGCGCGACGACAAAACTCGCCTCCGTGACGTCGAACGATGACACCTCATGGCTGATGTCGACGATTTCAGCGGCCGGACAGAGGCGCAGAATCACGCCTTTCATCGTGCCGGCGAAGTGGTCGGACAGGCCAAAATCAGTGGTAAGGGTGATTACGGATCGGGGCATGTTGTGTCAAAGGCGTTGTTACACTGTAGATAGTGCCGCATTATTACTTCGACCACAACGCGACCACGCCCGTTTCGCCGGAAGTGATGGAGACGCTCGTGCCTTGTCTCGCCGAAGTGTACGGCAATCCGTCCAGTATCCATCATTTTGGGCAGGCTGCGAAACAGCGGCTCGAATCCGCGCGGCGGCAGTTGGCGGAACTGCTTGGCGCGCAGCCGAACGAAATCGTCTTCACGAGCGGCGGCACGGAGTCCGACAATCTCGCGATCCTGGGTATGGTACGCAACGTTCGGGGAGAACGGAAACACGCAGTCACTACGGAAATTGAGCACCCCGCCGTGCTCGGCGCGTTCGCGCAGTTGGAGCGCGAGGGAGTGGATGTCACTCATGTGCCTGTGGGCGGATCGGGTGTCGTGGATGCCGCCGACATCCGCCGCGCGCTGAAACCGCATACCGCGCTCGTGTCCGTGATGCACGCGAACAACGAGACGGGTACGGTGCAGCCGGTCGCGGAGATTGCAAGAATCGCTCATGACGGCGGCGCGTTGGTGCACGTGGACGGTGTGCAGGCGGCCGGAAAGATTCCGGTGGATGCGGGTACGCTCGGCGCGGACCTGTATACTGTCAGCGGTCACAAGATCTACGCTCCGAAAGGTGTGGGCGCGCTTTACGTCCGAAAGGGCACGCCGCTCGGCTCGATTGCTTTCGGCGGGCGTCATGAGCGCGAGCGTCGTCCGGGCACTGAGAATATTCCGGGTATCGTGGCTCTCGGACGCGCGGCGGAATGGATGCGTGAGAACCTCACGGGCGAAACGGCAAGACTCGCCGCACTCCGCGACCGCCTCGAGCGCGGGGTTCTTGCTCGCGTGCCCGCCTCGGGCATCAACGGAGCGGTGGCGTCACGGACGGCGAACACAACGAACATCCACTTCGATGATATTGAAGGCGAGGCGCTCGTTATCGCGCTCGACCTGCGCGGGTTCGCTGTTTCGACGGGAGCCGCTTGTTCGAGCGGCGCGGTGCAACCGTCGCACGTTCTTATCGCCATGGGCCTGTCGAAGGAGCGGGCGAAGTCCAGTATCCGCTTCTCGCTCGGGCGCGCCAACGACGCGGCCCAGGTCGACGCCCTCATCGAAGCGGTGGCGGCGTCGGTCGAGCATTTGAGAAGGCTTTCGCCAGTGAACACGCGCCGGGAGACCGTGCATGTCTGAGAGGATCGCGGTCGCGATGAGCGGGGGGGTCGATAGCTCAGCGGTGGCGGCGATGCTCGTAAAGGAGGGGTACGAGATTATCGGCCTTACGATGCAGTTGTGGAATCAGCGTAGACTTCCACAGGTGGCGGCGGAAAACGCTACGGGCCGATGCTGCTCACTTGACGACGTTTACGATGCCCGGCACGTCGCGGAGCAACTTGGCATTCCGTATTATGTAGTGAACTTCGAAGACCGCTTTGAGCAACACGTCGTGAGGCCGTTCGTCGAGGAGTATCTGGCCGGGCGGACACCCATTCCCTGCACGCTTTGCAATAACTTCATCAAATTCGACCAGTTCCTCGAAATGGCGGACGGCGTCGGCGCTTCGAAGATTGCTACCGGACACTATGCGCGCGTGACCCGCGAAGCGGCTAGCGGCCGCTGGCAACTGCGGCGCGGCGTGGACTCGGGGAAGGACCAGACCTACTTTCTCTTCGGCCTGACGCAGGCGCAGCTTGCCCGCACGCTCTTTCCACTCGGTGGATTGAACAAACCGGAGGTGCGCGAACTTGCCCGGGCCCTTGGCGTGGCCGTGGCCGCGAAACCCGACAGCCAGGAGATCTGCTTTGTGCCGAACGGCGACTATGCGGCGTTCATCGATGCCTATTTCGCCGAACAGGGCATCGCACGCGAGGCCACGCACGGCGAGATCGTGACCCGGGGCGGCCGCACAGTGGGCGAGCACTCGGGCGTGCACCGTTTCACCGTCGGACAGCGAAAACGTATCGGAATTGCCGCCGCCGAGCCGCTTTACGTCATTGCGACCGATCCCGCCACGCAGCGCGTAGTTGTGGGGGCGAACGAGGATCTGATGCGCGCGCGGCTCACGGCGCGCGGCGTGAATTGGATCTCATGGCCGGGGCTTCCTTCGATACCCGCCCGCGCCGAGGTCAAGATTCGCAACAGGCAGGTGGCTGCGTCCGCGACGCTGTATCCAGCCGGCGAGAACCGCGTCGAAGTCCGTTTCGACGAACCGCAGCGCGCGGTTACGCCTGGCCAGGCTGCGGTCTTCTACGACGGCGATCTCGTGCTGGGCGGCGGCTGGATCGAGTAGCGTGGCGAAACGGTCGGCTCTACGAAACGCGATCGAGTACGGCGCAGCCATGTTCGTGGTGACGTCGCTTGCGGCGCTCCCCCGAAGCGCCGCCGAAAGCCTGGCGCGCGGCTATGCCCGCCTGCTTGATTGCGCGATACCGCGTTTGCGCGGAGTCGGCATGCGCAACCTGGAATTCACCATGCCCTCAATGACCGGTCCGGCACGGCGCGATTTGATCGACGGTGTCTTCCGTTCGATCGCGCGGGTGCTTGTGGCGTTCGCGAAAATGCCCTCGATCAGTAAGTCCAATGTCGCGGAGTGGATTCGTTACGAGGGCTACGAGCATTTCGAAGAGGCGCGGCGCCGCGGGCGGGGCGTATTATTCGCGACCGCGCATCTGGGTAATTGGGAACTGAGCGCTTTCGCGCACGCGCTTCTCTCGCGCCCGATGCATGTGATGGTGCGGCCGCTCGACAACCCGCGGATCGATCAGTTAGTTGAAACCCGCCGCGCGCTTTCCGGCAACGGGCTGATTCAAAAAAAGGACTTTCTGCGGTCCATTCTAAAGGCACTCAAGGATAACGAGGCCGTGGGCGTGCTGATCGATCAGAATGCCTCGCTCGATGAAGGCGTGTTTGTCGACCTGTTTGGCGTGCCTGCCTGTTGCGGAACCGGTTTCGCGAAACTCGCGGCGCACTCGGGAGCCGCCATCATTCCCGGTTTCGCGCTCTGGTCCGAAAGCGAGAAGAAATACATCCTGCGATTTTATCCGCCAATTTACGCAACCGGTGACGCTGCCGAAGACACGCGTGTACTGCACAGGCATCTGGAAACCGTGATTCGCGCATATCCCGACCAGTGGCTCTGGATTCACAGACGCTGGAAGACGCGGCCGCCCGGCGAGTCGTCGCTGTACGATTGAATGCCGCCGAACCGGCGGTCGCGTAACTGGAAATCCGCGAGCGCCGCTTCGAGGTCCGGTGCGTCGAAGTCGGGCCACATGACCGGCGTGAACACCAGTTCAGCGTAGGCGCTTTGCCAGAGGAGAAAATCACTCAGACGCCTTTCGCCGCCGGTCCGGATCAGCAGATCGACGTCCGGGCCAAGAGCGTTGTCGAGCGAGTCCCTGGAGAAACCGGAAAACGAAGTGGCAGCGCGCGCGGCTCGCAGGATTTCATCTCGGCCGGAGTAATCAACAGCGATCCGCAGCAGCATTCTTTCGCACTGCGCGGTAGTCTGCTCAGCGACGGTGATGGCCGCGAGCAGGTCACTGGACAGCCGGTCGCGGCGTCCGGCCACTTCGAGACGAACGCCGTTGCTGAGGCAGCGAACGGCTTCCGAGTGCAGGTAGGCTTCGAAGAGTAGCATCAACGCGTCTGTTTCAGCAATGGGACGCCGCCAGTTGTCAGAGGAGAACGCATAGAGGGTGAGCGTTCCCACCTGGAGTTCAACGGCCGCCTCGACGGTGCGTCGAACGGCGTCCGCGCCCGCCCTGTGGCCTGCCACGCGGGGCAAACCCCGGGACGTGGCCCACCGCCCGTTTCCGTCCATGATGATCGCAATATGTAAAAAACTCTTTTTCATAAAGTATTGTCCCAAAAAAATTTATGCGCGCTACCGCGGACGCATCGTGCCGATTAAAGCTTCCATGTGATTCAGATATCGTTCGAGCGCTGTCTTGCCCTCGGCCGTCAGCCGGTATACGGTTCTCGGCACGCGTCCCTCGAAGCCTTTGGTGCAGAGCACGTAGTTTGCTTCCTCAAGTTTGCGAGCGTGAACGCCGAGATTGCCGTCGGTCGTGTTGAGCAGTTTCTTCAACTCGCTGAAAGTGAGCGAGCGATTGACGGCGAGAGCGCTCAGGATGCCAAGACGAAGACGCTCGTGCACGAGACGGTCAAGCTTCGAAGGCTCGCCGTCAACGGGAACGGGGACTCCCGCCTTTGGTGTAGACTTTCTTGCCCGGTTAGCCACCATACCTCCTCGCGATAAGACCGCCGAAAATGACGTGCAGCCCTCCGAAACCCAGCGCGAGCATTGCATCCGCCCACGCCTGCGGAGCCACCAGAGTTACGCCGCCCAACGCCATGAAGCAGCCTCCCATGATGGGCACTATGCGAACGGAAAGAGCGCCGCCACTGACTACACCCGCGCCATAAAGCAACAGCCAAATGCCCGGAAGCAGGCTCGCGTTCGGGGAGCCAAAGAGAATGCCCGTGAGCACCGCTCCCGCGACGACGGGCGGCGCGAGGCACAAGGTGAATCTGTGCGCCGGCCCGTAGATCGCCGGAGATGCCTCAAGCGCGGCCTTGCGGCGCATGCCGAAGAAACCGCACACCGCCGCGCACACTGCTCCGGCGCACCACGTCAACAACCATGTGGGACCGGAGTGGCCCGGGGCAAGAGTCGCGGCCGCAAGTGCGATCACGCCCATTGCCACCATTCCGATGCCGGGCACGGCTGTAAACGAGCCGGCGTTCGCCATGGTTTCGCGGATGAAGCGAAGGTTATCCATCGCGTGAAGATGCAGTTCGACGGGCGGTTCAGTGCGGCGGATCGGACGGACAACGGCCATACGGGAATTATAGCGCAACAACTCCTGGCGTCAAGTACTTTTCTTAATAGAGTCGAAATTCCCGTTGCTTGACAGGCGCGTCCCTCTGAAAGTAAGGCAAGTCAGCCTGTTAGCTGAACGAGGGGTTTCAGGCGCCGGAAAATCCGACGCTTGCGAGGTTAGGCTTAAAGATAGCGGTTTCAATGGCTGGAGCTTCATCCGAGGAACCCCGTCGTCTTACCACTCGACTGATCCGCAAGGATTTTACCTGGTATCCATTGACTGCCACATAGCCCCCATGGGTACCACGAACGCAGCTGCAATGAGTGTGGACTCCAAATTGACTCCACGGAGCCATTTTGGGGGCTCACCTGGCACTTGCAACAGCTCGCAAGTCTATGAAAGTGGGAAGTCTGGAATGTGGTGGCCAGGGACGGACTCGAACCGCCGACGCCAGCCTTTTCAGGGCTGCGCTCTACCGGACTGAGCTACCTGGCCGTATGGACCAGTGTAGCAAATTCGTCCGCGCTGCGCTCCTCACAGAATTGTCCAATGCGAAATGAGCCTGAAGGAGGAGTTCGTTTCCAATGCGGAGTGAGCCTGAAACCAAAGCGTAGGATGCTGCGGAGGAATGACACTACGCATGGAGAACTTAGTACGGCTCACGCTAGCCGAG
>SXGT01326559.1_pt1 | contig 18370 bp, 15 predicted proteins | sample 3176221 | NCBI WGS metagenome assembly SXGT01 (sample SAMN11356862, study PRJNA531348) | freshwater metagenome | isolation source: freshwater sample F1-120 | place: China: Fuxian Lake, Yuxi | collected 2017-12-25
ACTGGACGGTGCTGCAGGCGATCATGGCGTTCTCGCTATCGTTGCTAGGAACGTTTCTGGTTCGCTCTGGAGTATTGACTTCAGTCCATGCTTTTGCGACCGATCCCAAGCGCGGAATATTCGTTCTGGGCTTTTTGATCTTGGTGGTGGGTGTTTCCCTCCTGCTCTACGCGTGGCGCGCGCCCTCAGTGGGCCTGGGCGGAAGATTCGAGCTATTTTCGCGGGAAACCTTTTTGCTGGTAAACAATGTGTTGTTGGTGGTTGCCGCAGGGGCGGTCCTGCTTGGTACGCTTTATCCCCTTTTTCTGGATTCGCTCGGACTTGGAAAAGTGTCCGTCGGACCACCGTATTTTGAGGCGGTATTCTTTCCATTGATGGCGCCGTTGATCTTGCTGATGGGCCTCGGCCCTTTTGCACGCTGGAAACAGGCCCGCCTGATCGACTTCTGGCCCCGCTTGCGTTGGTCGGTTGGCCTTGCTTTGATTGCCGCGGTTGCGCTTCCCTTAGCCATCGGGCGTTGGTCTCCGATGGTTGCCTTTGGTGTTCTGCTTGCCGTCTGGGCGATCGCGTCGAGTGTTTCGCAACTGATTGAGCACATTGGTGCCCGAGGCGATACTCAGTCGATTCCCGGTCGCCTGGCGACAATACCGATGGCGAAGTGGGGGATGTTGGTTGCCCACATCGGGATTGGTGTTTTCATACTCGGTGTGGCACTGGTCAAGGCGTATGAAACGGCGAGTGAGGTCAAAATGCAGCCAGGAGAGCGTGCTTCGGCGGGTGGTTACGACTTCCAGCTGATGAGTTTGCGCGAAACCCGCGGCGCGAACTATGTAGCGATGCGCGCCACGGTAAACGTGAGTCGCAACGGCACACCGGTCACTGTGATGTACCCCGAGAAGCGCATGTACCTCGTGCAGCGCATGCCTATGACCGAGGCAGCAATCGATACCAACATCTTCCGAGATCTCTATGTGTCTCTTGGCGAGCCAGTGGATGACGTCTCATGGATTGTACGTGTTCAGCATAAGCCCCTCGTGAGCTGGATCTGGGGTGGCTGCCTGCTTATGGCGCTGGGAGGGTTGATGGCGGCATCTGATCGAAGGTATCGGATCCGGCAGCGCGAAAATTTGGCGGATGCGCGATCCGCGATTGCAGCTTGAGGGGTTTTTATGCGACGTTTTCTGTTTCCACTTGCAGTTTTTATCGTTCTAGCCGGATTTCTCGCAGCCGGCCTCAGGCTCAACCCGCGCGAGGTTCCCTCGCCATTGATCGGAAAACCTGTTCCAGCCTTTCGTCTAGTGCAGTTGCATGCAAGCGACAAGTTCATCGCCCCGGAGGACATGCGTGGCAAGGTCTGGCTGCTGAATGTTTGGGCGTCGTGGTGCGTTTCCTGCAAACAGGAACATCCCGTGCTGATCGACCTCAGTCGGCAGAAACGGATCCCCATCGTGGGTCTCAATTACAAGGATGAGCGTGGTGCAGCCATTGCCTGGCTGAACCAGCATGGAGGCGATCCTTATCTTCTTTCCGCTGTCGACCTGGACGGGCGGGTGGGTATCGATTTCGGGGTTTATGGCGTGCCAGAAACCTTCCTTATCGACAAGAACGGGACAATTCGCTACAAGCATATCGGACCCGTTACCGAGGATGCCTTGAAGACGAAGATTCTGCCCTTGGCAGAGGAACTTGCCCGTGGCTAGCTTGGGGCATTTGCCTTTGAGACCGGTATCGGCGTCGGTTTTCAGGTGGATCCTGTGTCTGTGTGTATGGATACTGGCGATGCCGATGGGGATGGCCTCGGAAGGTGATATTGCAAGGCCGCTGGGAGATCCGGCAGTCGAGGCGCGCGTCAACAAGCTGGCCGAGGAACTGCGCTGCCTCACCTGCATGGGGCAAAGTATTGCTGACTCGCAATCGTCATTTTCCTTGGACATGAAGCGTGAAATTCGCAGCATGATCGGCGCCGGGAAAAATGACGCGGAAATCGTCGATTTCCTGGTCCAGCGTTACGGCGACTTCGTGCTTTACCGGCCGCCGGTCAAGAGCACGACCTGGGTGCTGTGGGGCGGACCGTTCCTGTTGCTGTTCGTGGCTCTGGGCTTCCTCGTTTTCAGGCTCCGCAATCGGATGAGTCAGCAGTCTTCACAACTTACCGAGCAGGAGCATGAGCAGGCCGCCAAGCTACTCGGGCCACGCAATGGTGCAGGATCATGACCACATTTGTTCTTGTTTCAGTCGTGCTGACGTTAGCCGTGCTGGGCTTGTTACTCTATCCACTCCTGATTAAAGAGCGTCGGCAACATGTCGGGAGCACTAGCGAATTGAGTATTGCCGTGCTGCGTGATCAGCTTGGCGAGCTTGACGAGCAGCGCAAGTCCGGGCTTCTCGATCCAGCGATGTTCAGCGAGGAGCAGGCAGAACTTGAGCGTAGGGCGTTAGAGGACGGCAGCACCAGTTCGGGTACAGCGCAAGTAGCGCAGGCACGAACCCCCAGGCTGGCTGCACTGGTAGGCCTTTCCGTTCCGGTCATCGCGGTCGGCCTCTACGTCTGGCTAGGTTCCCCGGGATCATTCAAGCCGCAGCAGGCGGCGGATGCCGAAGGCAATCATGCGCTAAATCCACAGCAGATCCAAGGCATGGCTGACAAGCTTGCGGAACGTCTCCAGAGTAACCCAGATGATGGGGAGGGCTGGTTGATGCTCGGCCGGTCGTACTCGGTGCTCGGCCGTTATCCCGAGTCCGCGGCAGCATTTGGCCGCGCGGTTGCCCTGCTCCCGCCAAGCCCAAATATGCTTTCGGATTATGCGGATGTCGTCGCCATGTCGCAGGGGCGTCGCTTGGCCGGAGAGCCGGAAAAGATTATCGCCCGCGCTCTTAGCATAGACCCGCGTCATATAAAATCACTTGCGCTGTCGGGTTCCGCAGCCTTCGAACGTGGCGACTATGCTGCAGCCGTCCGCGAGTGGCGAACGATTTTGACCCTTGTGCCACCCGATTCGCAGGTGGCGCAAAGCATAGGCAACAGTATTTCAGACGCCGAACGACGGTTTGGTGGCACTGTCGCTTCCGCCCCGGTTGAATCCCGGCCGCCATCTCGGGCCGCAACTGGGGGTGCCTCGGTATCAGGTAGCGTGACGCTTGCTGCCGAACTGGTGGGGAAGATTCCTGTGGATGCGACGTTATTTGTCTTCGCGCGTGCAGTTGATGGTTCGCGCATTCCACTTGCTATGACGCGAATAAATGCGGCGAAGTTGCCTTTCGCGTTCAAACTGGATGACAGCATGTCAATGGCACCAAATGTCAAGCTATCGTCGGCTCAAACTGTCGTAATTGGGGCCCGGCTGTCTCGGAGCGGTGAAGCCTTGGCGAAATCCGGAGATGTCGAAGGGTTCTCGGCCCCGGTGGCGGTGGGCGCCACCGGCGTTCCGGTAACTATTGGAAGTGTAGTGAAGTGAAGCAACCAGTCCGGGCGAGGCAAATCGTGAGCTCGGACTCGTTGAACTGGGATTCGGGTTCAGCGCTTCGGTTTTGCTCGCGGCGCTGTCTTCTCGGCAGTCTCAGCTGCCTTACGTGCCTCGAGGTGCCCCTTGGCGGCGGCACTGCGAAACCACCGTATGGCTTCGTTTCGATCCTCGATCACGCCCTTGCCGGCCAGGAAAAGCAAGCCGAGGGTATAGGCAGCCTCGGCATGGCCTGCGCTTGCCGCTTGAAAGTACCAAAGCGCGGCCTCCCTGTCGGGGTCAGCGACGCTCTTTGCTGCAGTGCCGCCGAAAAGATAGGCGTGTGCGATCTGGTACATGGCTTCGGCGTTGCCGCTGGCGGCGGATTTCTTCCACCAGTAGATGGCCATGCTCTCGTCTTCGGTGACGCTGTTGCCGTGGTAATAAAGGCTGCCAAGGCGAAACTGTGCCAGCGCGTTCCCGTCGTTCGCCAGCCGGGTCAGTGTCTCGACTGCCTTCGGACTGTTGCCGGCTTCAAGTGCCTTGAGTGCACCATCAAGCGGCGAGGCCGCAGCCAACCGAAGTGGAATTACAGAGGCAACCAGGGCAAGCGTGAATGCCCTTCTCGAAAGTGTCCGGATATCCATGTGTCGGGGCGTCACAGTCATTAGACCAATACCGTGGTTATTCTACCGATCTTCGCTATGAATTCGAAACAGTCTGTCGAGACTTGAACCATGCCCACGGATGGAAACTCATCGAATCTGGAACGTGGGGGCACATCCGAAACTGGGCTCCATGGGAGTGGCGGGGCAAGTTTTGCGCAAAAGGGCTGGCGCATTCTGGCCGGCATGCTTTTGTACCTCCTTCTAGCGACAGGTCTGATCGGATCAGAGCGAATGATGCTCTTCGAGTCGATGAGCGAACTAGAGGCGATCCATGATCGCGAAGAACAGCAGCTTGCGCTGAACTATCTGGTTGCCCATGCGATCCTAACGGTCAACGAGAACTACCTGACGGAGGATTTATCGTCGGCGGGACGTCTGCTAACCCTCGAAGTCGATGGGATGTTGTCTCAATTGTTGCGGATCGAGATGAAATTTGGTGGAGACCTTTCAGGAAACATTTCTCGACTTGGCCGGATCAATCGAGACCTGTTGAGCCTGCCAACACGGTCTTCAATTGCGGGACTGAGAGAAGAGTTGCACCAGCTCGTGTTAAAGCTAGACGGATTGACGCTGGAGATTCGTAATCGCAAGGCTGAAATTCTTAACACCTACCGTTCGGTTTTCAACCGACTTACTCTTGAACTGTTTGCCTTGATGTTCATCTCGGTCGCAATCGTAGGTGGAATAAGCAGTATATTTTTTCGCCAGCTTTCGCGCGATATCGGACTGATCAAGATTCGGGCGGGTGAAATTGTTCGTGGATACAGGGGGTCGCCGCTACCGGTAACCCGTGACGACGAACTTGGCGTTCTCATGTCGGCGATCAACGAGATGGAGGCTGAACTCAAGTCACGAGAGAATCAACTGGAATTGAGTCGGCAGCAACATTTCCACACGGAAAAGATGGCTGCCGTAGGGTCACTGGCGGCTGCAGTTGCGCATGAAATAAATAATCCGCTGGCTGCAATTGTTGGATTTGCGGAGTCCTTGGCGAACGAGCTTCGGCTGAGGGGAGCCGGTGAATTGACGGATCGCGGAGCCGATCACCAGATCAGCCTTATCCTTGAACAGGCGCGGCGGGTCATGGCGATCACCCGCCAGATAGGCGAGTTCGCATTGCAGCGACCATTAGTTCCTAGCTTCGTCGATCTGAATGCTTTGATTCGCAGCACTTGTACATTCATCAGTTTTGACAAGCGCTTCCGAGGAGTAACACTTCAGCAGACACTTGCTATGGATCTCCCTGCGGTCTTTGTCGTTTCCGACCATATTGTGCAGGTGCTGATGAATCTCTTGATCAATGCTGCGGACGCCCTCGAGGATAAGCAGGAGAAAATGCCGATGATCATTGTGACAAGTAAGTTGGAAGGAGCGTTCGTAATACTCGACGTGGCGGATAATGGTCCGGGAATTGCTTCCGAGAATATCGATAGGGTTTTCGATACTCACTTCACGACCAAACTGCCCGGACGTGGCTCGGGCCTAGGTTTGTCGCTTTGTCGTAGTCTTGTAGAGCGGGATGGAGGCACAATAGCTGTTGACTCGGTATTCGGGCAGGGCACCACGGTGGTGATCAAGTTGCCAATACCTGCTGAAGTCTGATTTAAGGAGGTTGCTGGTGCATGTCTTGATCATTGACGACGAGTTAGCGCTTCGCCAGATAATTTCGGCGACGGTGCGCCGTGCAGGGTATTCAGTGGACATGGCCTCCGGGGTCAAGGATGCCGCGGCCAAATTGATTCGAGGTGATTTCGATGTTGCTATTTGTGACATTCGCATGCAAGACGGCGATGGTGTAGAACTTGTTCGCAGCATGAAGAATTCCGGTGTTGCAACCTTGTTTATTATGGTGACGGCATTCGCATCGGTTCAGACTGCGGTTGAGGCATTACGCGCCGGCGCAATGGACTACATGGTAAAACCGGTTGATAGCGAAGAGTTGCTATATCGACTGCGGCAGGCACAGACGCTGTTGGGCCTTAAGGCGGAAAACGTGGCATTGCGCAAGTTCGTTAGCGCAGAGCGAGACAACACCCGTTTCAAGTTTGGTTCCGCACCCATGCTAGCTGTGGAGCGCCTCGCTACCCGGGTTGCGGCAATCGACAACACGGTGTTGATTACAGGTGAAAGTGGCACCGGTAAGGGCGTGCTAGCAAGAATGATTCATGACCAGAGCTTGCGGTCTGAGTCTCCGTTCATTCCAGTTAATTGCAGCGCGATTCCAGAAAACTTGCTTGAAAGCGAACTGTTTGGGCACACAAAGGGTGCCTTCACGGGTGCAGTACAGGCGCGAAAAGGGTTGTTTGCACAGGCGGATAGCGGCACTCTGTTCCTCGACGAAATTGGAGAGTTGCCGTTGCACATGCAGACCAAGATGCTTCACGTTATTGAAGATAAGGAGATTCGGCCTGTCGGCGGGGAGCAACTGCGAAAGGTGGACACCCGAATCGTAGTGGCGACAAACCGCAACCTTGCGGACATGGTGGCTGCCGGGACCTTCCGTGAGGATTTGTACTTCCGTATTTCTCAGTTTCACATAGATCTGCCCCCTCTCCGTGATCGTGGGGACGATCTTCTGCGTCTGATTGGATTTTTTCTTCAAGCGGCTAAGTCGTCGGGTGATTCATCGATCGAACTTGATCCCGCTGCAGAAGAGTTGTTGCTAGAGTATCGTTGGCCTGGAAACTTGAGAGAACTAGAAAATGTCATCGGGCGGGCGGTGATCATGGCCGATGGTGGGCGAATAACGATTGGCGACCTGCCTCCTGGCCTGACGGCGAGGACAAACTCAACCGCGAAAGAGCCAAAATATCAGGGATCTGGCGGTAGTTTGCGGGAGCAGGTGAGGCGAGCTGAGGCGGATATTATCGGTCGGGTCTTGAAGGATTGCGGTGGTGATAGGAAGGCTGCTGCCCAACAACTGGAAATCGGACTATCCAGTCTCTATCGAAAACTGGAAGAGTTCGAGTCCATTGGGGTCTCATCGTGAGAGCGGGGAAAAATGATGAATATCGAGAGGCGGGTCGAATGTTAAAAAAGGGCAGAAATGCAACATGGATTTGCGTTGCTGCGTTATTCGCATTGAACCTTGCACCATGTTGCGGGACCGCTCACGCAGGGGTGGAAGAGGATTACGCCGAGGGCTATCTCCGGTATCAGCGAAACGATTTTACCCATTCGATTCCTTTGATGCGGCGAGCCGCAGATGCGGGACACGTCAAGGCCATGGTCGTCTTGGCCACCATGCTGGATGCTGCGGAAGTGGATGAGGAGGCTGCTCAGTATTATCGTAAGGCAGCTGATGCGGGGAATCTTGATGGCGTCTATGGGCTTGCCACAATGTATGCCTCTGGCGATGGTGTAAAGAAGGATGTCCACGAAGCCCGTAAGCTGATCTTGCGTGCGGCGGAAGGAGAGCACCTGCAGTCAATATGGGTCTTGGCTCAGGCATATATTCGTGGAGAACTTGGAATTCCGGACGCGGAGCGGAATGGAAAAGATGCCCTTAAGTGGGTCAATCAGGCAGCCGAACGAGATTTCCTGCCTGCGCTGGAAGCGTTGGAGAAGGCCTATAGGACTGGCACGGGCTATGGCTTGGCGACAAATTTGGCCAAGGCTGACGAGTTGAAGAAGCGCATTGATAAGATTTCCGGGGTAGTGGAAAAGAAAACGCGTCGCCGAGGAGAGAAGAAACAATGAAAATGCCACTGCTTATTGTCATCGCCAATTTGTTCCTTGCCGTGTCAATGCCTGAATCTGCGCTGGCGCTTGACTTGTTGCGGGGGCAGAGGGTCTACAACATGCACTGCGCTGTTTGCCATGGCATGAATGGAGTGCCGGTAATTCAACAGGCTCCGAGTTTCGCGGCAAAGGACAGGCTAATGCAGCCGGACGCAATGCTGATTCAGACGGTTAAGACGGGAAAAACACTCATGCCGCCATTTATGGGAATTCTTCGGGACGACGAAATCCAAGATGCAATCCATTATGCTCGAACGTTGCGCTGAAGGAATTCTCCAGATGAAACTGCCATGTTGCGTGGGTAAGCTTGCAGTTTGGGGTTGGCTGGTCTTTTATGCAGTTGCCGTGCATGCTCAGGGGAACGAGAAAGTCTTGGATCGGTTTGAAACCGGGACTGGAACGTATGTTCGATCGCTTCTTCACGACAAGGCGGGAGGGTCACTATGGGTAGGGACTTCCGTCGGTGCCATGGAGATCGATCTAAAGACTGCGGTTCCGCGACGAACGTTCACCCGCAATGATGGGCTTGCCAACGAATATGTCTTTGGTATGGCAATTGATTCTCAGGGCTATACTTGGTTTGGGACCAATGCCGGCGGTGCGTCGAGATACAAGAATGGAAAGTGGAAAACATATTTCCCGATGCACGGACTTGCCGATTACTGGATATACAGTTTCGCAAATGACAAAAGCGGCGATCTGTGGATTGGTACATGGGCCGGTGCCAACAAGTTCTCCGTCAAGACAGGGAAGTTCACTACCTATGTCAAGGAGCTCATCAATGAATGGGTATATGGGCTCGGTGTCGATCCTGAGGGCAAGGTGTGGTTCGGGACCGAAGGAGGAGTGTCGATGTATGACGGAAGACGCTGGAAGTCATGGACGCACAAAGATGGTTTGGGCGCAGACAATCCGGAAACGCTTCCTGCGAGCGCGAATACTGGACTGGGTACTCGGTCGCGCCATGATCTCACTACGGATGTTCAGGGTATGGGCTCCTACAATCCCAACTACGTGTTTTCAATCCTGATTGCCAAGGATGGCAGTGTTTGGGCGGGAACCTGGGGTGGCGGGGTCAGTCGCTGGGACGGCAAGAAATGGTCCAGCCTCTCATCTAAGGATGGCTTGGCTGGAAACATCGTTTATTCAATGGCTCAGGACGAGCAGGGTATCTTCTGGTTCGGCACCAATAAGGGTGTCTCGCGATACGATGGAAAGGCTTGGCGCACCATTGGCGCCAAGGATGGCCTCCTCGACGAGAACGTCTATGCACTTGCCGTAACGCCGGGATCCAACCTTTGGGCCGGTACAAAGCGAGGTGTTGTCAGGATCGGCGTCAAATGAACACGACTTTCCGCGCGGGGCGGCATATGAAAATTGTATTTGGTACATTTCTGGTGACGGTGTTCGCGGGTTTTGGAGCGGGGGTGTTCGCTGCCGATCCATCGCCTAAATCGGCATTGGGCGCGGCAGCGACGCCCGCGCATCCTCCGGTCGGGGGGAACCACCCTACGGTCGCGCCCCCTAGTCGTGAAGGCAAGGTCAATGTTGATCTAAGCCAGAAATTCACCCACTTCCGGGTCGGAAGCAAGAACGTGAAGTCCTTGTTCATTGACCGTGGTGTGGTGTGGGTGGGAACCTCGGGTGGAATTGTTCGCTATGACACGAAGGACGATAGCTTCAAGTTTTTCGATACCAAAGATGGACTGCTTTCCAATGGGATGTTCTATGTCGGTAGGGTCAAGGGGCGTATCGCGGTTGGGACATATGGTGGCGGTCTTTCGCTGCTGGATGAGAAAACCGGAAAATGGCAAACCTACAATATTCCTGAAGGTCTTGGCGATGCGTTCGTGTATGGCGTAATAACGGCGAAGAACGGAGACATCTGGATTGCGACCTGGTCTGGCGTCAATCGGGTTAAAGGCGGTGATCTGGACAACCGAAGCAAGTGGGACCTCTACACCGTCGAGAACACCAAGGGGGGCTTGCCGAATGACTGGGTATATGGGCTGGCGGAAGGAAAGAACGGAGAGATCTGGCTTGCAACTGAAGGCGGCATGGCTCGGTTCGCGAACAATAGGTGGGAGAACTGGAATCACGCGAAGGGGCTTGGCGCCACTTATGAGCGCGTGAAGAAAGATATCGCGTTCAAGAATGATCCTGGCAAGCAATCGGTCCATCACGCTAAGCAAAAGGAGGAGATGGGGCTGAAGGATGTCGATGTTGCCTATAACCCAAATTATGTCGTCTCGCTGGCAGTAGATCCAAGCGGACAGGTCTGGGCCGGGACATGGGGTGGAGGACTTTCCCGGTTTGACGGAAAACGTTGGCACAGCTACACGACGACCGAGGGTTTACCCGGGAATCACGTCTTTTCGCTACACGTCGATTTAAACGGCCGTTTGTGGGTCGGCACCAACAGCGGCTTGACCTGGTGGGATAACGGGCGGTTTGCCAAGTCGGTGACGATCGCAGACGGACTGTTCGCAAACAATGTATTTGCCATGACTTCTTCGCCGGATGGCGCGCTTTGGGTGGGTAGCTATGGTGGGGTTGCTCACCTTAGAAGAGGGAAGTAGTTCGTCTGCCGGCAAGATCGGAATTCGTCGGCGTTGCCTTCGGGTTGACACAACTCTGGCGTAAACCGTTCCAGTTCCGCGGCAGATGAAGGTATTGCGCATACTACTTGTGGTGTTAGGGCTGGTGGGCATCCTGTTGGGTGTGGCTGTCGCACGCGAGTTGCGCTCGAACCCGTTTGTCAAGGCGGCTCCGAATGTGCTGCCAGTCGACGATGAGCCTTCCACGCCTTGGGGTGAAAAAACGCTGCATGAAGTTCATCCGGCACGTTCGGCCTTGGACAGCAATCCAATTCACGACGAAACGAATCCGGATTTCACGAGGCTGCAACGAATCGACGAGGCCACGAGTTCGATCAAGCGGGATCCGGTGGGCTTTCCGGATTGGATGTCAGCACTTAGATCGGGAACGATAGCCCCCATGGCGGGCATGTCCCCAGGGGAGAAGATGAATGTCATGGACCTGAATGTCGTGATGAAAAACACGCGGGAAATGCCGCACGTGCTTTTCCCGCATCTTTCCCATACGCTTTGGCTGGATTGTTCGAATTGTCATCCCAATCCCTTTGTTCCTCAGGTTGGCGCCAATTCGATATCAATGAGCGATATTTTTCGTGGAAAGTATTGCGGTATGTGCCATGACCGGGTTGCTTTCATTACTTTTTTCTCCTGCGAAAGATGTCACAGCGTGAAGCAGGCAGCAGGTTCGAGGTAGGCGAATGATTAAGAACAGGCTGATGTTGATGGGAGCGGGTCCTTTGATAGCGGTTGGCCGCCGATGTATGGCATATGTGCAGCCATGCGGATGTGCTGTGGGAATTCGCGCAAACGCTGGCTTGAGAATATTCGCGTTCGCGTTTCTTGCGGGTTGCGCCTCCGTACATCAGCCGGCAAGCGGATCGGGTTTTTCTTCACAATACTTCCATGAAAAACTTTCTGAACTGATCTCGCGCGACGGGTTCCCGCACAAGATCATCAGTGAGCGGAGCGATCACGCGAACTTGGACTCAATCCACATCCGATTTCCGACTGATAGCGTGAAACGTCGGCATGAGGGGCTGGAAAAGCTCCTAGTGGATATTGCGCGCATGTGTTCGCTCCCCGAGTACTCCCAAATGCCGGTCCGAATTGTCGTGAATGCCGTTGAGGGCAGTGACGGAAGCTACATTCGCCGCGTCCTTGAGACGTCAATAGCCAAAGATGCGAACATGTCCGTGGCTGTCTCCCTCGGGACGATTGACGGGATGGTGATTTCGGTTCGACACCGATCGCGTGTTACGGAGCGCTGACCATTGGCTGCTCTCTCATACCGGAATTCAACTTTGTCACGATTTTTGCTAGAGTAACGGCCGGCCCCCAACCTGTGGGGGACTTTACCTGGAGAATGAAAGAATGGATCAGTCCCGTCGTAACATGCTAAAGCTGGGCGGTGCCGCGCTCGCGATGATTCCCGTGGTTGCGATCGCTGCGAAGAACGATGCAATGCGTACTTCGATGAAGTACAAGGATTCCCCCGAGGGTGACAAGAGCTGCGCTAACTGCGTGCAGTTTGTTCCTGGCAAGTCGGCTACGGATGCCGGCGGCTGCAAGATTTTCCCGGGCGACACCGAAGTTTCCCCGAAGGGTTACTGCGTTGCTTGGGCCAAGAAGGCCTGATAGGTCTAGCTTCGGCATGAAAAGGGGCGGCAACGCCCCTTTTTTTCGTCTGGCCAATCCTCACCCGCACGCCCGCGTGGCTCTCGTTCTGTTTAGGCTTCAAATTTGCTTGAGCACTCCTGCCGGATGACCTCGCTGTTTCCAGTGGCGGTTGAAGGTATCGGATGTCCGCTCCCTTCACGATATTTCACCTATCGCCATTGGAACCTGGTTCACAGTTTTCTCATAAATTGGAATGGCTTTGCCAAACTTGATAAGCAGGTTCAGAGATCTGGTGCCTGGCCGGTTCGGCGCGAGCCTGGTTTCGATTGTCGCGGCGGTGCTGTTCGTCATTCCCGTCGGCAGCTACTACACCCGTGATCATCACGGCCTGGTGCCGCGTACTCAGGATGCCCATCGCGACCTGCAACTGCGCTTGGCGGTATCTGAAACCCTGATGAGGCAGGCGCTGGCCATACCGGCAATCCTTGTTGCCGGTACGGTGCCCGCCGCTACTCCCCAGTCTTGGGAATCCGCGGCGCGGGCAGCGCTTGATTCAAACAGAATCCTTAGCGGTATTGCCATTCTTCCTGACGGCTTTGCAGGATTCAGACTGCGTCAGCAGGGCCAAATTGCCGATCGTGACCTTGCCTTGCCTGCCGCCGGAGTCGATTCAACACAATGGATTGCTGCTGCGCCGGCGGGAAGCGTACTGAAACTGGATGGCGCAACAGGATTCTCGAATCCCCCTGGGGTTATCGTTGCGACGCAAAGGCTGGTGCTGGAGCGCCCTGGAGTTCTATCAAAGCCATGGGGGCAGATTGTTGTCGCCATCTCGGTGGCCGAACTTACAAAATTGATCGGTTTGGGCGACCTTGCGGGCCAAGGGTATGCGTTGAGTCTCGAACATGTTGCCGCCGGTAAGCAGGCGGTAGCCATCGCTGCTATGGGTGGGGAGATTCGCGACAGTGCGATCGCCCATGAAATCCAGTTTGCGCCCGACCAGCGACTGCACTTGCGGGCGAACCTGCCTGTGGCATGGGACGTTCCGCCGATAGCAACGGGAGAACTGCTACTGTTGCTGACCGGAGGACTACTTGTCGGCCTGCTGACCTATCTGCTTTTGCGTCATTCGGCGGAAATGGGGCAACAGGTAGCCTTGCGAACCCTTCAGTTGTCCCTTGACAAGGAAGTCCTCAAATCGGAAGTTGATCTGCGCAAGCAGACCGAGGCTGAACTCAAGGACTCGCACGCCCTGCTCGATTCGATCTTCGAGCACATACCGAACATGATTGTCCTCAAGCGTGCGTCCGATTTGAGAGTGGTCCGGGTCAACCGACTTGGGGAAACCCTTTTTGGCCAATCCAAAGCATCGCTTCTCGGACAGTCGAGTCGGGAGTTGTACCTGGGCGAGCAAGCCGAAAACGATACCGAAACCGATCTTGCGGCAATTCGCGAGCAAAGTCTGGTCGAAATTCCGGAGCAGCGCATGCAGGTTCCCGGCGAGCCGCCGCGCTGGGTAAAAATGCGGAAAATTGCCCTGTACGATGGGGCGGGCAAACCGTCCCATGTTCTTGGTATCGGGGAAGACATCACTACCCGCAAACACCTTGACGAGGCGCTGACCGAGAACCTCAACTTCGTCGAACAACTGCTGGCGGCCATTCCGTCGCCAGTCTTCTTCAAGGACGCGAAGCTTAACTATATCGGTGTCAATCAGGCATTCGAGGATTTTTATGGCACCAAGAGCGAGGCCCTGATCGGCAAGAGCGTTTACGACATCTCGCCGCCGGATCTGGCGGCGGTCTATGACAAGGCGGACAAGGATTTGCTGGCCAGCGGTGGCCGACAAACCTACGAAGCCAAGGTTCGTTGCGCCGATGGCATGGTCAAGGACGTGATGTTTTTCAAAGCCGTGTTTTCCACCACGCAGGCCGAAGTCGGGGGTATCGTCGGCATTCTCCTTGATGTCACGGAACAAAAGGCGGCCCAGCGGCATGTGTTGAGGCTGAATCGGACCTTGGCCGTCGTCAGCGAAACCAATGAAGCCATACTGCGTACCCGCAGTTCCCAAGCCCTGATCCAGGAAACGGTCGAGACCTTGCATGAAAGCGGTGGCTTTCCGCTTGCATGGGTTTATGCGCATGAATATCAGCTTCCGGCCATGGTGGTGGTTGGTGAGCACCCGGAACTGGCCTCGCGCATCACCGATTCGCTCCGCTCCGACTCCTGCTGCAGGGGCGAAAGTGGCGAGTTTGATCCGGCGCACTGCGCTTTCTATTCGTCTCTCGCCGATTGCGATCGGTCCATCGGGCCCGATATTCCGGCTGGATTCGAGGCCTTTGGGTTGGCTCATCTGCCCCTGCGGATTGCCGGAGAGGTTGCTGGTGGCATATGCATAGTCGGCCTGGCGGAAGATCTCGCGGACAGCGAGGAACAGGGCCTGCTTGCAAGCCTCGCGGAAAACCTTTCACATGCGCTTGATGCCCTTGAACAAGACCGCGCCCGCCAGAATGCGGAGCGCAAACTCGAACTCGCTGCACATGTGTTCGAGAACAGCGCCGAAGGCGTGATGATTACCGACCGCGACAACAAGATCCTGATGGTCAATCGGCGTTTTTCGGAGATCACCGGCTACACCGCGGACGAGGTTGCCGGACAGACGCCGGGATTGCTCAATTCCGGCCAGCAGGACAAGGCCTTCTATAACAATATGTGGCGCTCCCTGATGAATCGGGGCGAGTGGCATGGCGAAATCCGCAACCGGCGCAAGGATGGAGAAGTCATCGTCGAATGGATGAACATCAGCGCCGTGAAGAACGATGCCGCCGAAATCGTCAACTTCGTTGCCGTATTCTCCGAGATAACGGTGCATAAAACGATCAAGAAGCGCATGCAGTTCCTGGCCCACTACGATGCGCTGACGTCCCTGCCCAATCGCATACTATTCAGCGATCGTTTCGAACAGTCGATCATCGCCGCCCGCCGCAACAAGCGCAGTACCGCGCTGCTGCTGATTGACTTGGATCGCTTCGATCAGATCAACAAAGCGGTGGGTCACACCGCGGGCGATTCCCTGCTGCAGGAAGTTGCCGGCCGGTTGCTGGCGGCCGTCGATGCAGGCCACTGCGTGGCGCGCCTCGGGGGCGACGAGTTCGCGATCGTCCTTTCCGATATTGGATCCCCCGATGAGGCGGCGGCGGCGGCGACCCGAATCCAGCAAGAGCTTGGACGTGCGCTCTACGTTTCAGACAACGCGCTATATGTATCCGCGAGTATCGGCATTGCTGTGTATCCGAAAGACGGCGAGGATGCGGAAGCGTTGACCAAGAGCGCGGATGCCGCGATGTATCTTGCCGCCGAAGCCGGCGGAAATACCTATCGCTTCCCGCAGACCAACGAGAAACTTTCCGACCAGATCAAATTGCGCGAGCGGCTGCATCGCGCAATCGAGCGCGATGAGCTGAAGGTTTTTTACCAGCCGCTGGTGTCTGGTGAAACCGGGCGCATCATCGGTGCCGAAGCGCTGCTGCGCTGGTTCAGGCCAGAGGCCGGGTATGTCAGCCCGGAATTCTTTGTGCCGATGCTGGAGGAGGCGGGTCTTGCAGTGCGTGTGGGTGACTGGGTGCTGCGCACGGCCCTCGAAAACAATATCGCCTGGCGCAAGCAGTTCGACAGCGAGCTGTTCATCGCGGTCAACTACTGCTCCGCCCAGACACGGGACGAAAAGGCAGTAGAGAAAATCGATGCCGTACTGAGGGATCTGACCTTCGAGGCGCGTTTCCTCAACCTGGAGATATCCGAGGCTACCCTGATGCGCGATGCTCCGGCCGGCTTGACCTTGCTGCATCGCCTGTCTGATCTGGGCATCAGACTATCGATGGACAACTTCGGTACCGGCTATTCCAGCTTGAGCTACCTGAACCGGTTCCCCATTGATGCACTGAAGATCGATCGTTCCTTTATCCAGGACACCCCTACCGATGCCGAGGCCATGGCAATCACGCGCACAATCATCGCAATGGCGCATGCGCTCAACCTGAAAGTTGTCGCCGCCGGTGTCGAATCAGCGAGCCAGGTGAACGTCCTGCGGCGTGCCAGATGCGATGTGCTGCAGGGATATCGATTCTCGCAAGGCGTAAGTGCCGAGGATTTTGCAAGGCTTTTGGCAGAGAACCAAAAGCAGGGCAGCTTTTTCACCGAAACCGAAGGCCCCGAGCGTCTTCACCTTGTTGGATAATGCCGCGGCGGGCGGCAATTGTCTGGGGCTCGCGGGGAGGCTGATGTCGGAGCGGTCAACGGGCTGATAGCCGCGCTGACGCCATGGCAAGGCGGGTCGACTGGCCGGATGCATCGAATGTCGAATCGATGCCGCCATTTTCGGGAAATCGAGGCAATTGAACGAAGACGCGATCCCTGACAGCAGGCTGGCTTCGCTGCAGGCCGAGATCGACAGGCTGCAGGAAGAACTCATCGGTGTGCGGCAGCAACTCGTGGATACCGAGAAAACCTTCGGTCGCTTCGTGCCGCGCGAGTTCCTGCATTTTCTGTCGATTGATAACGTACGCGGTGTGCGCCTAGGGATGCAGACCGAGCGCAAGCTGACCATCCTTTTCGCCGATATCCGGAACTTTACCGGCCTGTCGGAGACCATGACGCCACAGGAGAACTTCGACTTCCTTAACTCCTACCTGTCGCAGATGGAGCCGATGATCGTGCCGTTCAGGGGGCTCATCGACAAATACATCGGCGATGCGATCATGGCGCTGTTTCCGGAACAAACGGATGATGCCGTTCGCAGCGCCCTGGCGATGCTTGAGCGCCTGGATAACTACAACAAGGGCCGGGCCCGCGCCGGCTACCTGCCGATCAAGATTGGTATCGGTGTCAATACCGGGATCGTGATGCTGGGGACCGTTGGCGGTAGCGGGCGCATGGAAGGGACCGTGATCAGCGATGCGGTAAATCTAGCTTCACGCCTCGAAGACATGTCAAAAACCTTCGGTGTACCTCTGCTGATCAGCGAACATACCTTGCACAGCTTGGAAGATCCATCCCGCTACAGCATCCGCTTCCTGGCTCGCAGCCGGGTAAAGGGCAAGCTGGAAGCCCAGTCCGTCTATGAAGTCTTTGATGGTGATCCACCGGGGATGCGAGCCGCAAAAATGCGAACCCGAAAGCGCTTCGAGGAAGCGCTGGCCTTCTATTTTGTCGCCGATATTTTCCGTGCGCGGACGCGCCTGGTGCGTTGTCTCGAGGAAGCTCCAGAAGACGCACCCGCACAGCTCTACCTGGCACGTTGCGATGAGTACTTGCGCAACGGTCATGCGGAAGGCATTGAAGAAAATGAACTGGGCCAGACCTGGAGCGAAGACTACAGTACCGGGATTGCCGAGATCGACAGCCACCATCGCAGCATGCTAAGCCAGTTGAATGCCTTGGCCGTGGCGGCAAGGGAAGGCAGGTTGCAGGATACGAAACCCATCCTCGAGCGCATCGCCAGGGAGGCGAGTACGCAGTTCCAGATTGAGGAAACACTGATGCAGGAGGGGAAGTATGCGTTTCGTGCCGAGCACATACACCAGCATCGACGGTTCCAGGAAAATCTGGGTCATCTGAGCGGGGAAATCATGGCAGAGACCGAGAATCCGGTATATCTCGCATTCCGCATAAAGCTGCTGCTGATGGACTGGACCATCAACCACAGCATCAAGACGGATCGCCACCTCGGGCATCACCTGAAATCGCGCAGCGGTGGCTAGCGATACCTGGGCGTCGGGCCACAAAGGCTTTGTGGATATGCAAAATGCATGGTGGCGGTACTGGGATCGAACCAGGGGCTTCCACCGTGTGAAGGTGGCACTCTACCGCTGAGTTAACCGCCCGCGAAAGAGGCGCGAATTTAACCACAAAGGCCCTCCGGCGGTCAATTGGGGCGCAGCAGTGGAATAAAATCGATCCTTTCGCCAATTAACGACACGCCATGAATGTTCGGACCCGCTTTGCCCCTAGTCCCACCGGCTTCCTGCATATCGGCGGAGCCCGCACCGCCTTGTTTTCATGGGCCTATGCGCGTCGTCACGGCGGCAGTTTCATTTTGCGCGTCGAGGATACCGACGTTGCGCGTTCCACCCCCGAGGCCGTGCAAGCTATCCTCGACGGCATGCAATGGCTGGGGCTGGCCCACGACGAGGGCCCGTTTTACCAGATGCAGCGCATGGATCGGTACAAGGACGTAATTCGCCAGATGCTGGCAGCAGGCACGGCCTACCACTGCTATACATCCAAGGAGGACCTGGATGCCCTGCGG
>SXGT01504730.1_pt1 | contig 18370 bp, 20 predicted proteins | sample 3176221 | NCBI WGS metagenome assembly SXGT01 (sample SAMN11356862, study PRJNA531348) | freshwater metagenome | isolation source: freshwater sample F1-120 | place: China: Fuxian Lake, Yuxi | collected 2017-12-25
CTCGGTTCCACATCGATTACAAAAATGCTGCCGATCAGAGTTACTCTCAAGAATAAGCTCCATCTCACGTTTTTTTCTCCACTCTTTGATATCTTTTATCTGAAAACCTTGAAAACTACGAAATACTTCGGGAATATAGACTTTGGTCTTCGGTTCCATGTTGTCTCCCTAGGTTGATTACTTTTTGCAAAATAATTAAACTAAAAAAGACTGCTAGGATCCAAGGCCTTTGTATTTTATTTCGCTGTGCGAAATAAAATACAAAGGCCTAACCTCCCGTGTTATTGGGAAAGAACCCATGAAGGATGAAAAAGTAAAAATTGAGGTTTTAGATAGATCGGGGGCAGAACACGACCTCTCTGTAGAGATGGGAACAAATCTTCGAGAGGCGCTTATTCAAAACGGCCTTTCGCCTTATGAAGGGGCTTTTAAAGGCTTGAATTGCAAAGGGATGGGAATTTGCGGAACTTGTAAGATTGTGGTGAGTGAGAGCTTTGAGGATTGGGAAAGGCGTTCCTGTCAAATTCAATGCTTTCATGATTTGAAAATCCGATTAAAATAGGGGCTTCCTTTAAGAGGGAGATCAATTGAAACTCAAAGGTTATTCAAACTCGGTTATTGGCGCTCGGGAACAAAACGAAGACTCTTTTTTGGTGGATGATTTAAAGGGGCTTTACGCAGTTGCGGATGGAATAGGGGGGGGGCTTAAAGGTGAAGTTGCATCTCAAATGGTGGTTGATGGGTTAAAGAACCAACGAACCGAATTTGACTCACTTAAGGAAGTTTTTTACAGGCTGCAAGCAGAGATCCTTCAAGAGTCATTGGAAACTTTGGGTGGGGCACTTATGGGAACCACTTTAAGCTGTGTCGAGATCAAAAATGATAAAGCGACAATTTGTCATGTGGGAGATTCGCGAGTTTATTTTTTTGATGGGCATATTCTACGTCAAATGACAGAAGACCAAGAGATCTATGACGAGAATTTGAAGGGAACTGTTCTTAATTCCTATTTAGGAATTGAGTCAGACATTCATCCTCTTAGAATAGTTCAAGAGACTATGACTATCGGTCCTGGACAGAGTTTTTTAATCGCAAGCGATGGGCTTTTTAAACAAATGACCGACATGAGAATTGTTAATCTTATTAGAGAAAATTTAAAGACTCCTGAAAAGTTAGTTCATCAGCTTTGTGAAGAGGCCTCTCATACAGAGCATTCTGACAATGTAACAGTTGTTTACGTTCAAATGACTGAATAGGTTTTTATATGGTGGTTCGAGTTCCAAAAAAAAAGTTTGAAGAGCTTTCTGTAAAATCATTTTCTACAAAGATCAAAGGGAAAGTTGTAAAAGGCTTTGTCGTAAAAAAAAACGGCCATTTTTATGCTTATCTAAATCTATGTAAACATTTACCGGTGACCTTAGATCTAAATGACGACAATTTTTTTACTTTTGATAAATCTCACCTTCAGTGTCATATGCATGGAGCGATGTATGAATTTGAAACCGGATTTTGTGTGGCGGGCCCCTGTCAAGGAGCTAAGCTGGACGCTTTAGAGTTACAAGAAGATGAGACAGGTCTTTTAATAACGGTTCCCGAGACTGCTATAGAGAATAAATAAAAGGGATAAGGATCTTATGGAAACAAAAAAAATGAAATTCGAAACTCAGCTTATTCATGGAGGAGAGCCTTCTCCTTTAATAGAGCGAGCTGTAACTATGCCTATTTTTCAAAGTAGTACCTATGAAATAGCAGGGAATTCTTCGGGTGAAATTAATTACCACGATATAAAGTATGTTCGACTTAATAACACTCCAAACCATGTAGCGCTTCACGAAAAGATTGCACAAATTGAACAGGGTGAAGCGGCTATTGTGAGCAGCTCTGGAATGGCTTCAATAACTTCGGCTCTTTTAGGACTTGTTGGACCGGGTGAGCATCTCATAGCTCAGGATAATCTTTATGGAGGAACTCTTCACTTTTTGAAGGAGTTTTTTCCTAAGATGGGAAGGGAGGTTACCTTTTTCCCCTCTGAACAAACAGATAATTTAGAAAGCTATCTAAAAAAGAATACTCGAGGGATCTATGTAGAGGCCATTTCAAATCCCTTATTAAAAATTCCAAATCTAAGAGAGGTTGTGAATTTTTCGAAGAGGCACGATCTCGTTTCGATGATTGATAATACATTTCCATCACCGGTGAATTTCAATCCTATTCCTTTTGGTTTTGATGTCGTTTTACATAGTGCCACGAAATATCTTAATGGCCATTCTGATGTTGTTGCGGGGGCCATGGTTTCAACTCGAGAGATTGTTAAAAAGATTATGCCGTTATTTAACCATCTTGGGGGTTGTTTGGATCCCCACGCCTGTTTTTTGCTTCATCGTGGATTAAAAACTCTTGGAGTCAGGGTTCGTTCTCAAAATGAGTCGGCCTTAAAAGTCGCAAAGGCCCTGGAGAAATGTTCCAAGGTCTCAAAGGTCATTTATCCTGGGTTAGTTTCTCATCCTGATAATTCTCGAGCTAAAGAATGGTTTAGAGGCTTGGGTGGAATGTTATCGTTTGAGTTTGACGGAACTCCTGAGCAGGCAGATTTGGCACTTAAAAAGCTTAAGATTCCTTTCTTGGCGCCGAGTTTAGGGGGAGTTGAGAGTTTGTACATTCGACCTGCGATAGCGTCTCATTCAGGGATTTCAAGAGCCGACCGGGAGAAGTTGGGGATCAAGGACAATTTGGTTCGTGTTTCAATAGGGCTTGAAGACTCCGAGGATTTGATAGAGGATTTTAAGTCTGCTTTAAATTAAATTTGCGTTATCTGAGGGAAAACTTTAGGTTGGGAGGCCTACATATGATTAAAAAAAGTTTAATAGCGTTTATTGCAATATTTATTTTAGGAGCCACAGCATTGTTAGCTGCGCCCAAAAAAGAGGAAAAAAAAGGAGCCCACATGATAGTTATCGAAACCGCTTACGGAACCATCGAAGCTGAACTATTTCCGGAAGTTGCCCCTAAGACAGTGACCCGTATTAAGGAACTGGTCGATAAAGGGTTCTATAATGGATTAACTTTTCACCGAGTCGTCCCTGGCTTTGTGGTTCAAGGTGGAGATCCTAAGGGAAATGGAACTGGAGGATCGGGCCAAAATCTTCCGGCTGAATTTAATGCTAAAAAACATGTTGAAGGCACTTTAGCCATGGCAAGATCTATGGATCCTAACTCAGCTGACAGTCAATTTTATATCTCTTTGGGAACCCATCCCCATTTGGATAATAACTACACGGTTTTTGGGCATGTGGTTAAAGGAATAGATGCCGTTAAGAAGATCAAAGTCGGTGATAAGATGACAAAGGTCTACACTAAGAAAACTTCTTAATTTTTATTGATCTAAAAGATGAGAGGGCTTCTCAACTTGGAATTTTTCCAATAGGTTGAAGAGCCCTTCTTCATTTTCTGCGACAATTTCAATACAGGGGCAGCTCCATATCCAAAGGGCATCTACTTTTTTTCCTGAAAATTGGTAGACAGCAGAGCGTAATGGGCTAAAAGAGACCTCTACTGAGCGACGTAATCCATCTCCTGCTTTAGCGAGCAGAGAATCTAGGTTTGAAATTTCACGACGGATGTCGGTTAGATCTTCGGAATTCTTTCTTCTAATAATGTAACGCATCGCCATAGGTATTTGATATCCTTTTATAGTTTCAAATGACAAGCTCTTTTGCCGTCTTTTTTATACTCAGTTAGTGATCAAATGACAAAGGAAGAATTTACCAAAAGTCTAGGCTAGCTTGATTGGAGGGCCTTCCCATGGGATACTAAATACAGTCTAAGTATTTGAGCTTTCAACTGTGAAAAGGCGAACCGATAGCTTCAAGGAATCTTTTTTACTCTCCTTCCTTAGAAACTCCATATGCTTGCCCTAAATTAAAAAAATGCAGGCTTAAGATCCGCTTTTTCTTTTTTATTATAAAGAAGGGGTAATCCCATGGCTAAAAAACTATATGTGGGGAACTTAAATTATGACGTTACCGAAGAGGAACTTTCCCAATTGTTTGGGCAGTGTGGACAGGTTTCTGGCGCCCGAATCGTAAAGGACAAATTTTCAGGCCGTTCGAAAGGTTTTGGATTTGTTGAAATGCCTAACGATGATGAGGCAACTCATGCGATTGATCGAATGAAGGGCCATGATTTGAAAGGTCGTCCCTTAATGGTGGATGAAGCGAAAGAACACCCTGAAGGGGTCGGAAGTGGACGTAAGTTGGGGGGAGGTGGCGGCGGACGTGGGGGTGGACGCGGCTTTAGTGGAGGCAGCGATCGAGGTGGACGAGGTGGAAATCGAGGCGGTCGTGATGGAGGTGGAAATTATGGGAATGAGGGCGGCAACTACTAAGTTTCACTCTTAGCTAAGACAAGATTTTTTAAAAGCTCAGAACTCTTTAAGGGGTCTGAGCTTTTTTATTTTCTTACCTTTTATGAAGAAGAGCCAAAACAATTTCGATTAGAATCAGGGCTACGACTGAGGCCTCAAGAATGGTGGTTCTACGACTTGAAGTAAAGTCGGCCAAAATTTCAATGTTGTCCTGAATGAGAGTCAGTTTTCGATCTAGTGTTCTAAATCGAACCTCAATGTCGAAATTAGATTGAAGCTCTTTGAACATCTCTTCAAGCTCTTTGCTCTTCCAGGTTTCATCTGGAGGATCAAGAATCGCCACATTGCTGATAATGTGTTGGCGAGCTCTCGCTGAAGTTCCAATCATCTTAAGAAGACTTGTGGTTTTTAAAGAAACAGCCCCTAAATTTGCTAGCCCCTCCATGAACGTAGAGGCTTCATTGAGCATTCTATCTGCAAGAACCTCGAAATATTCAAGAGCGGCTGATTGTCCCACTGAAATTGCGATAAGGCGCAAGATATCTAGAGAGAGATCCCTTACCTCTACATATTCAAATTCAACTCTGTTTGGAAAATCTCCAACGTTAACTTGATAAGTCTCTGTGGTGGGATTTTCTAGTCCATTTCCAAGGACGCTTTTTATTTTTCCCATTTCAATATCGATCTGTTCATTTGGCATATTAAAAAATACAAGGCAGCCAAATCGATAAATGAAAAGAAAACTGTTTTCCCCGTATTGCAGTCTTAACTCTTGAGGTGAACTATCAATAACGCGACTCGATAACACAGAGCGAATGCTCTTAATATGAATGGAGTCATATAAGTTGATAGCTTGCATGAGGTAACCAGTTGTCATAAATTTTTTGACCTCCCGTGTTTTTGAAAAGCTATCTAAACTAGCATACAATAAGAATATGCATCAAAGCACCTACCAAACTCTATTGACTCTATGCATTCTTCTAATCTCGTTTGTTTCGTCGTCAAGCAAAGCCCATTTGTTGGAAGTTTTTGCTAAGGCCTCGGCCTCTAAAAACTATACGGACCACGACAGATATACGATAAGTGTTTCGGGATCTACGGGGCTCGCTATTTTATTGATTCCTCAAGTTCGTATTGAGGGGCGATATACGATGGTAAGTAGTTTGCAAAACCGCTTGGATGTAGGAAGTCCCTCGGTGATTGCCACCTTGAACGATATTAAAACTGAAACCAATATTTATAGCGTGGGTTTGGATATTGATATTCTTAGTGAGAAATATTCTATACAGCCATTTGTTTTTCTAGGAGCGGGTTATGTTGAATCTAATCGATCTTACTATGTAACTCCATTGGGAAGTTCCTCTGCAAGTCTAATTAATGAGCCAATAACCCAAGGTATTTCAGCTAACGTGGGGGCTGGAATCAGGATTCGAATTGCTAAGACTATAGCTCTTGAAATCGAAGCTTATGGTTACGGATTAGATCCGCAAAACCCCAATCCACTCATCAACCTCTATGGAAATGCGGGAATCCGCATTTTTATGTAGGATTTTTTTTCCCTCGAAGACTTAAAAACTCCTGAAACTTTTTTTCACTTCCTCGAGCTGTAGGGGCGTAGAATTTTTTTTGTTTTATTTTTTCCGGAAGATATTGAGCCTCAGTCCATCCCCCTTCGTGATTATGGGGATAATCATATCCTTTACCGTATCCCCAGTTTTTCATCATTGAAGTAGGGGCATTTCTAATTCCCATCGGAATTTCTAACATTCCAGATTTTTTGACCTCATCAATCGCCTCGTTAATAGCGGTGTAACTTCGATTGCTTTTTTCAGAGCAGGCCAAATAGGTTGTGGTTTGCGCTAGTGGAATTCTTGCTTCCGGCATTCCAAGCGCATGAACAGCCTGTAAACAACTTGTGGCGAGCATGAGCCCTGCGGGGTTTGCATTTCCGATATCTTCAGAGGCGAGAATAATAAGTCGTCTAGCGATAAAAACGGGATCCTCCCCCCCTTCCAACATTCTGGCTAAATAATAAATGGCGGCATCGGGATCGCTTCCTCGAACGCTTTTAATAAATGCTGAGATAGTGTCGTAATGAGCTTCCGATTTTTTATCGTAATACAGAGACTGAGCCTGAGTAACCTCTTCAAACTCTTTTAATGTAATTTTCTCTAAGTGCTGACCTGAGAGGCAGACGTGATCGAGAAGATTTAATGCTTTTCTAGCATCGCCGTGAGCACAGGCCGCAATTCTTTCTAAAACTTCAACCTCAACATTTGCAAGGGCAGATCTTTTTAAAAGAACTATGATTTCCTGGGAATCTAGAGCATTAAAACGGTAGATTATTGAGCGTGAAGCGATTGCATTATTGATTTCAAAAGAGGGATTTTCAGTGGTCGCACCGATGAATCGGATACTTCCCTCCTCTAAAAAGGGGAGAAGAACATCTTGTTGAGCCTTATTTAATCGATGAACCTCATCTATAAAAAGTATGTGAGCAGGTCTACCTGAGCGAAAGGCAAGGCGAGATTTTTCTAAAATTTCCTTTATCTCTTTTACGCCACAAGTAACCGCAGAGAGGGCTTCAAAAGGGCGTTGGGTTGTTTTGGCGATAAGAGAAGCTAAAGTTGTTTTTCCGGTTCCTGGAGGTCCCCAAAAGATAAAGCCGCACCATTTATCGGTTGAAAGAATTTTTTTAAAGCGGTCATTTAAGAAATGAGTTTGCCCGACAATTTGAGTGAAATCTTTGGGCCGCAACCGTTGAGCCAAGGGAGCATCGGCCGAATTAGCTGAAAATAGGGAGTCTTGAGAATCAAACGCCATAACAGGGTTATAGTGCAAAGGGGTTTATTATCAAGCGGCCTTTTTTTGGGGTTTGCTCTTTAGAGTAGATAGCTATAATCAGGTGTTATGACCCCTCAAAAACGCAGCCTATTGTCCTGGTACTTAGCTAAGTACATGGCTGTGGAAGTCATAGGCAGTTTTTTAATGGGAACGGCTATTTTTCTTCTCATCATGCTGACCTTTCAAGCGATTCGTCTCAGTGAATTTGTGGTGGTGCATCAGGTGGGAATTAAAGATGTGGGCAGAATCTCTGCTTACCTAATGTTGTCCTTTATTCCAATTGCAGTTCCGATAGCCTTTTTGTTTTCTGTGCTTATGGGGATCTCCCGCGCCAATTCAGAGGGGGAGGTGGTTGCATTACAGGCCAATGGAATCAGTCTACTGCAACTATTTTTGCCGCTTGGAATTTTTTCTCTCCTAGTTACCGCGGTAACTTTATATTCTGCTCTGTACTCTGTCCCCCAGGGGAATAGAAAGTTTGAGCTTCTGATTGAAAAGCTTGGAAACGAGAGAGCTATGGCGACTCTGAAGCCGGGGGTTTTTCAGGAGGGATTTTTTGGACTCGTTCTATTTGCTGAACAAATTATTCCTGTTAAAAACGAGTTAAAAAAAGTTTTTATTTATGATGAGAGAGACGAGAAAAATCCTTTAGCCATTACTGCAGAGGCGGGTTTATTGCGAAACATCCCTGAACAGAGTGTTTTAACTTTGCGTCTAACTCAAGGTTCAATATTGGTCGACAATAAAAGGTCGGAGGGGCCGCAACAGAAGATAGATTTTGATGTTTACGATATCAACTTAGAGCTGGGAGAGCACGGTGGGGCGTGGAGAGATTATACCCCTCCATCATTTAACTTGGGGCAATTAAGAACTCGACTTAGAGAAACTATTCCAGATCCCCCGATGCATAGAAAACTTGAGGTTGAATTACACAGAAGATTTTCTCTCTCCTTTGCGTGTGTCGTATTTGCTATTTTGGGATTTGTGATTGGAACTCGAAGTCACAGAGGGATTAGAAGTACTGCAGTGATCTTTTGTCTCTTAGTGGGGCTGGTTTATTGGCTCTCTTATGTGGGGGCAAATGCATTGGCCCTTACAGGTTGGGTGGTCCCCTGGATTGGAGTTTGGGCCCCTAATTTCATCTTCGGCGCTTTAGGTCTTTGGATGTATCGCAAACAATATCGATGAGGGTATTTCATTTTGTAGTAGCGACTTGATATTCGATAAAAGATTTCAAAAAATAAATAAAGTTGTTAGAGAATTTTTTAGTGAAGAAATCTAGTGTCGATGGTCATCCACAAGAGAGGATTGATAATTTAAGGTTTCTCCCAAAAGATGTTCCTCTGCTTTGAAAGGAGGCCAGTCTCAAATGTTTGCAAACTACCTCGCTGGTGTTGGTGTGAAGATTAAGATCTGTCCATTTGCATTTGCGCTCACTCTTCCCCCGATATGTTCGTATGAACTTACTAAGTTAACCGCCGCTCGTACTGCCATACCGGTGGCGTTTGCAATAAACTGAGCTTCTATACGGGCGTTCCGATTGCCCAATAAACATTGCGTAGCATCGAGTGTCGCGGGTGGGAGGCCTAAGCGTACTCGTTCGGCATTTAATGCGTTAAATGCCCGCCAAACCGGTTGCATTTCAGTACTTCTAGGCAGGTAACCGGTATCGCCAATTTGCATTTCCCCGTTTTCCTCACCGTGATTACTTAATGCGATGTTGAAGGTGGTCCTAGGTGGCAGCCTTCTTATGGCAGCTGCCAAATCATTGGGGGAGTTTACCGTAATATAAGATTGCACCTGGTTTGGTACTGCCGCATCTTGAGCGAGAATAGCCATTGGGCCGCCAAAACCTGCTGTCGTCCCGAATAAAGATGCGGCATAGGTTTGAGCGCTCCTTCGAATTGCGTTTGCGTCCGCATTTATTGCGTCGTCATCGGGGCCGCTCGCCATTATAATAAAGACGGATCCAGGAACCGGGGTGAAATGCGTAGTGGGAGCGACCCTCGGAAGGTGTGGTCTGGGCCCTGGTGAAGGAATTCGATTTAGATCGCGGTCTCTCTCAATGGCTATTGGGTGTCGCCCTATACTAGGAAGATTTTGGCTTCTCGAACCATGTGGGATCCCTAAAGCGTCGTAATGCTCTGCCAATGCCCGCAGAGAACTAAAAGCTGAAATCAAAGCGTACATTAATACCGCATTCTCAACAATTCTATAATTTGGCATAAAAGGTTCTCCCTTTTTTAAGGGTTTAATGCGAGCGTTGTGCCACACTGAATTTATTAAGAGAAATAGAAGAACTGAATAATTTCTTGGTTCGCCACGCACATATTACTTTTACACCTAATAGTTTGTTCGACTAATTGCAAAGCTCTCCTAATCCCTGATATAAGTTAGACACTTTTGAATCGATGATTAGTCGTATTAGAGTGCCACAAATTAGAAGATCGGATGCCAACGCATTCAGGCGCTGACAGCGTATTGAAAGAGTGAAGTGTAGCCAAAATGAAGAAAGGCTCTCTTATCATCCAGCTCTTGCAATATATTAATAAGCTCACCCTCTAGCTTTAAAAAGTCTTTAGTACATTGAAGAGCCTTTTCGTGAAGCTGTTGAATCGCATTCGAGATCTGGGAAACAAAAAACCAAAATTGACATGCGGCTAAAATGTATACGGCTTAGAGAATACAGCTGGCCGTTCTCCTGCGTGTAAATCGAGCACCCCTTTTGCACTCTTAATACATAAGTTCGCTAATGTATAAGTTTTAGACGGGTGGAGAATGAAACTAATCGCCTATATTTCTATCTTTTCGATTCTATCTTCCCCCTTTTCTTTCGGGGAATCAAAGGTTTCAGTGCGGATATTATTGGAGGCGATTGAAAACAAGAGTATTGGAAAGAGCCCAGCGGGAAACCAACGTAAAAGAGGAAGAGCTTGGAATCCAGTTTTGGAAGGCACAGTAAAACCCCATAAACCAACTCCTACAAAAATAAACAACAATTCGATTCCATCCAATAACGGCTCGACCCAATTGAGTGAAAGTGAATCGGAAGGCTTGTCGAACAGAAGAAGATCTGGCGCTGGGAACTTAACTCCCCCCAATTTGAATTCTCAAGCAAATACTAGAAGAGAAAATATTCCCGGTCGAGAACGTCCACCTTCTAGTGGGGGGGGATCCCACTCTGAAAACACTCTTCAGGATAAGTCCTATTGGATGCCAGTTTGTTTTTTGTTTGATTCTATATTCGATGAGGCCTACGCAAGAAAAACAATAAAAACAGTTGTTGATGCCTATGCCGCCTGTGACATAGCGATCAAAGTACATTCCAAAACTCTACAGGCGGGAAGCTATAAGCCTGATAGTCCTGAAGATCAGAAAGCAGCGGCTGCTTACCACTGCAATGCTAAAGAATATTACCAGTCCAATGATGTTAAGTTTCAGACGGCCCAGGTGTTTCCAAATTCAGAAAAAGCTGCGGACTACATGTGTAAGGATAATATAGAAGAAAAAGAGAAAGGGAATGCGCCTTGGACTGTCGGGGGGTGTGCGGAGCAGCCAGGAGAATTTTCCATTGTCGATAGGTACCAAGGGGGGGGAACGGCGACTCATGAGATCGCGCACAATATGGGTAGGCCTGGCCGAGGGGGTGATGAATTAGAAAACGAAGGGGAGGGAGGAGTGAAAACGCCTGCGGGACTTGCATTGCAGCTAAAAAATTCACCGGTTGATAGAACTAAAACACCTGAACAGCATGATGAAGGATCTCATTCTGGGGATGGAAAATTTACTCCTGAGGGATGCGCTTCAGTTCGTGGAGGGGCGAATGACAATTCAGAGCGAAAAGTGAAATACAACCCTGAAGGGCTTGAAGGGTATTATAAAAGAGAGACTGAAATTGCTAAACAGTTGGTTTTTCAGCCTTCAGGCAGGCCATTTCTGCCACCCAAAAATACAGGAGATACAAGTGGTCCTATCGTGGGGAATCAAATAGCAGGGCGTTTAGGAACCCCTAGAACCTCAGAGGGGGAAATTACAGGCTCTGAAACACCTGGCCATAAAAAAATCCCAAAGTTGGCCTCAAATGCAAATCGAAATCGAATAGGTGGTGGCGGCCAAAGTTCTAACCCAGGTAATACGCAACGAGGGGATGGCAGCCCTAGCGAAGGGGGCAGCGCTGTGACTGGGGGGTTGGGCGGTCCTGGTGAGGCAAAAAATACGATTACAGTTGATACGAGAGCAAAAGAACTGGCGGATGCGATGAATAGAAGCTCTAGTCTAGATAAGAATTTTTTTGAGACCTCACAAGCTCAAGGGGGCAATGGAGATTCTCTATCATCAGTTTCAGACAGAATTTCTGCCAGCTCTTCATCTGAATCGGTTCGGGGGGGCTCAAGCGATTTTAGCGGGGGGACAAGAGGTGATGAAAGCGCCGATAAGTGGCAACCCGATTCCGATTTCTTTAAATATGCAAAAAATAACCCGGGAGACAATCCATCTCGCAGAACCATAAGAACAAGCGATGGAACCCCCTCTCCTAATCCGTCACTTCGATCTCTAGCCAGTACTATAGAGGAGCCCAAATCGCCCAATTCAATCTCAGTAGAGAGATCGGGCGTTCAGCGAGGGGTAAAAAAGGGGCAGGTTTTATTTGATTCCAATCTTTAATTTGAAACCGTTTAAAAATCTTTTTTGCTCTAACTCTAGCTTTAGATCTAGGTTTTGAACGATTTCCATAGCTCTGGTATAAAGACCTCTATGAGAACTCAATCCCTTAAATGGCTCTTTGCTTTATTTGTCTGTCATTACGCGCTCGCGACCACTCCATTAACGAGTGTTTTAGATAAGCTTCAGAGCTCATGGGATAAAACCCAGAACTATCAAGCCCAATTTAAACAGGTGGTTTATTCTAAGAAGCTCCACACAAAGGATGAAACAGAAGGGACAATTTTTGTCTCTAAGCCCGGTAAAATCCGGTGGGAAATTCCTAATCAGAAATTGGTTCAAATTTTAAATGGAAATCGCTTAACTCAAATTAAGGAAAACAAACGAAGAAAAAATACAGTCGTTGATATTTACAAAGACGTTTCTAAGTCTATCGACTTAAAGGCCCTAGCTTTTCTGGCTGGAACGGCCTCATTTAAAGAAACCTATAATAGCTCTCTTGGCGCGGAAGACGCTGAAAACATTGAACTAAAGCTAACCCCCAAGTCATCCCCTGATGAAAGGTATCTTGCGGAAATTGATAAAAAAAGCTATTTTCTGCGCGCTTTAACAACGGACACGGCTGATTCAAGAGTTAGAATCGACTTTTTGAATACAGAGATAAATACCAACGTAGTACAAGGCCTCTTTGAGTATCAGCCTAAGCCGAAAGATATTGTGCACGAAAATCCATAACGAAAGCACGGTGCGGTCAGGCCGACTTCGTTAGTAAAATAAAAGGAATAACTGTATGCCATCCTTCGACATTGTAGTGAATTTAAACCCTCAGGAAGTAGATAATGCGATTAACCAGGCCCAAAAAGAATTGGCTCAGCGTTACGATTTTAAGGGGAGTAAAAGTAAGATTGAGTGGGATGCAAAAAAGAAAGAGATCAATCTCATAGGGGATGATGAGTATAAGCTTAAAGCTGTCATTGATATCGTACAGAGCAAACTTATTAAGCGTGGGGTCTCTGTTAAAAACATCACCTTTGGAAAAATCGAGCCCTCTTTTGAAGGCACCGTAAAACAAGGGCTTACATTGGCGGGTGGAATTCCCTCTGAAAAAGGAAAAGAGATTAATAAGCTTATCAAAGATTCCAAACTTAAAGTGCAATCTCAAATGCAAGAGGAACAGGTTCGAGTTATAGGCAAAAATAGAGATGATCTCCAAGAGGCGATTGCTCTTGTCAAAAAAACTGATCTTGGAATGGATTTTAACTTTATTAATTTTAGGGACTAATGCTGCAAACTGATTCAAAAACTATTTTTTTTCAATCCTTAGGGTGCCCCAAAAACCTAGTGGATGCCGAAGTGATGCTTGGGATTACCAAGGAGCACAATTACAAGTTTGTCGAAGATCCTTCGCAGGCTGAGGTCATCGTCGTTAATACCTGTAGCTTTATCAATGACTCAAAAAGAGAATCCATCAATACAGTTTTGGAGCTTTCTGAGAATAAGAAAACCGGTATTTGTGACAAGCTCATTGTTACTGGTTGTCTTCCACAGCGGTATAAAGAGGATTTGAAAGCGGCCTTTCCAGAGGTCGATGCCTTCGTGGGAACGGGTCAGTATGGTCAAATTTTAGAATTTATTGAGGGTAAAAAGGAGAGTGATGAAGGGTTTAAACATCCTAAGTATCTCCACAATGAAAACACCCCTCGAATCAACTCTCAGCCTCAACACAGAGCCTATTTAAAAGTCTCTGAAGGATGTATTAAAAACTGTGCCTTCTGTATTATTCCCAAAATTCGAGGAACGTTAAGAAGTCGCACAGTTGAATCTCTGGTTAAAGAGGCTGAAAAACTGGTTGCCACAGGAGTCAAAGAGCTCAATCTTATTGCGCAAGATTTAACGGACTACGGGCGAGATTTAAGAGATGGAACCAACTTAATTTCTCTTCTAAAGGGGCTAGTAAAAATTGAAGGGCTTGAATGGATTCGAATGCTCTATGTTTATCCAGACGAAATGTCAGATGAGTTGATTGAGCTTATTGCCACCGAGAAGAAGATCTGCAAATACATAGACACCCCTGTTCAGCATATCAACGATAGAATGTTAGCTCTCATGAATCGAAAGGTTACGGGCCTTCAAATTCGAGAGAGATTAAATAGGCTTAGAGAAAGAATTCCCAATGTAGCCATACGAAGTACTGTAATTGTGGGATATCCGGGTGAGACAGAAGAGGAATACCAACAATTAAGAACTTTTATTGAAGAGGCTCAATTTGATCATTTGGGGGTCTTTGCCTATTCCCACGAAGAAAACACCGCCTCCTATTTGCTTTCTGATCAATTACCTGAAGAGATCAAGCAGGCCCGAAGAGATGACTTGATGAAAGTACAACAAACAGCGTCTAAAAACCGTCTTAAAAAATTCATCGGGGAAACCTTACCTATCTTGGTTGAAGGGCCTTCTGAAGAATCAGAGTTTTTATGGCAGGGGCGTCACCAGGGACAGGCGCCCGACATTGATGGTCACATTTTGATTCGTTCCGGAAAACTTTCTCAAGGAAAAATTCTAGAGCTTAAAATTGAGCGTGCAATGGAGTATGATTTGATTGCCGGTGCGATCGAATAGACTACATATCCTCTTTTCTCTATTTTTCTTCCAAACAATGTGGCAAGGCTACGTCTTAGCTGACTACGCTTGGATACCAGGCTACCACCAGCTCCAAACTAAAATTGGAATTGATTATTTCACGAGTCATGAAAACTTTGGCAGTGACGGCGTCAAAAGTGATCTAACAAGTTCAGGACAACTCACAACTTTTAAGGAATATAAATTTTGGGCTGAAGCAGAGTATGGTTTTGTTAAAGACTGGTCGGCCCTGTTAAAAATTCCAATAACCTCTGGGCTTGTCGACACCGAAAGCGAAACACTTTTTAGTGGCTCTGGACTTTCAGATGTTGATTTAGGGCTTAAGTGGAATCTTCTAAGTAGAAAAGCTGTTATCACTTTTGAGTTAACGAGCAAGATCCCGCTCTATTCAACAAACAATCCTCAATTTGGAGAGCTGGTTATCGGCGATGGAAGCTTTGATTTGGGAACTCAATTTCATGTGGGGTATCGGTTTAACCGTAATTTTGTAGTGGGATTCTCTCCAGGTCTTGTTCTTCGATCTTCGGGTTATGAAAGTGCATTTAAGGCAACCGTCTTTGGAGGAGCCTCTTGGAGTCCTGTTTATATTAGGTTGGGGATGGATAGTTATTTTTCTTTGAGCAAACCGACGACAGCCACATTAATAGATAGTAATTCTACTGCCGGCTCTGGAGGATCTTTTGCTCGACTTTCAAAGAGTCAAGATTGCATCGCCATGGGGACGCGCCTAGGAGTTTTTATTAACAACCAAAATAGAATTGAGGCTTCGGCCATGGGATCGATAATGGGAAATTACGCCCCCGCCTATTTTAAAGTGGGATTAAATTGGGTGGCCGACTTTGATCTCTATAAGCCCGAAGAGCCCAAGATAAAGGTTAAAGAGATTCCGTTTGAAACGGAACAACAGCCCTTAGATAGGTCCAAGGATTCTGAATTTGGATCTCCCACAAAGAACTCTCAAGAAATTTTAAATTAACAGTTTATATTTGGCACCCTATAAGGCGCCAGGTATTAATTATGGGTATCACAGCTCTCCGAAATTACTTTGCGTAATGCTCTTTCACATAGGCAATGATGTCATCGCTTTCATACATTTTTATAGAGCGTTCGGAATCTACTAGAAACGGGACTTGAGATTTTCCGCCCAGTTTTATGAGCTCGTCTTTAAAGGCTGAGGGGACTCTTAGGGGCATGGCCTTAGAGACATAAGCAACTCCCATTTGTTCGAAAGCAACTCGAACTTTAATGCAGAATGGGCAGCCTTCAGAATGGTATAGTTCGATCATAAGATTTTTCTCCTATTGGCGAGTATGTTGGATAACGGTTTTAATATCCGAGTTCCACTCATTTTTATATTTTTTTAATAGTAAAGAGGCAGGATTGTCATTTTGTTTTAAATTCTCTTTCATGGGATCTAGAAGCTTTTCCTCGCCGAAGCCTCTAGACTTAAGTTCGCTTTCGGAAATTTCTACTAAAAGCTTAGCAATGTGACTTACTTTAAGTTGTCCTAATTGGGCCTCTAATCCAACCTTTAATGAAGCATTAAAAAGCTCCTGGCGTTCTTGAACAGTTAAAGCTCCTAAGAGCTTAAGGACCTCTTTTCGTGCTGAAGCGCTATAGAGAATTCCCAGCCAGAAACTACTTGCGGCATAACGGTAATCAGGAAGAAGTCCGTCGATTGATCTCACTTCGATGTAACCTAATTTAATTCTAGCTTCCGAGAAAAGTTCTCTCATTGAATTTAGCTGATTGGCTTCAGAACAGGTGACTTGAGGTAGAGAAAGTTGATCTTTTTCAATTTGAGAAAGAGAGAGTCCTAGGCCAGGGAGATAGTTTGTTTTTGTGTCTTGTACAAACATTAAAGGCTCTTGCCATAAATAGTGAGCATAATCATCAAAGGTGAAATCTTTTTCAAACGCCTCAGGTAAGAGCCCTGTTCGAGAGGGATCTGTTTCCTGCCAAATTTTTCCTCGGAAAGAGAGGTAGTCAGTTTCTTTTCCCTCTAGGAAAGGGGAGTTGCCAAAAAGAGCGTAGGAAATGGGAGCTACAAGAAGAGAAACTCGAAGCATCTCAATGGCCTCTTCCTCGCTTGTATAATCAAGATTAATTTGAACGGAACTAGTTCGTCTCATCATGCTGGTTCCAAGAGTTCCTCTGTGGCTTAAAAAATTATCCATGATGGTATAACGAGAAGAGGGAATTAGTTCTATTTCGGAGACTTTATTGAGAGGGTTAACTCCAAGTCCAATCCAAGAAAGTCCCCAAGGGCTTGTGAGATCAGCGACTGAATTCTCGAACCAATCTACCTTTTGTTTTATCGTCATGAGATCAGAAAATGGATCTGTGGATAATTCCACCTGGCTGCCAGGTTCTAAAGAAACCTTTCCAAGGGTAGTGGTGAGCCCCATGGGTTGTCCTTTAGCATTGTGGATTTTAGGCCAATGGTGCTTTTGAGAGAGCTGGGTCAATAAAGTAGCGGCCCCTGGACGAATATCGCCGTTTGATAATTTAACATCAGAGTATTGGAAAGGGCTAAAATCGTCCCACATTCCTAATCGTTCGATCTCTATCCCAACTCTACGTTCAGAGGGTTTACGTATCTGAGAGCGCAAAAGATCAGCAATCCACTTTCCGGATAGATTGTGCTTAGCTAGTTTCATATCGAGAAACTATAGCTTCATTTGAGGGGTCCAAGCAATCTTTTCCAAATTACTGGCTAGGGAGTCTATAAGTTTACACGATAGAGACGCTATGCTATTTCTAAACCTAAGAATCTACTTGGGTTTTTTGGGATAAGATAAAAATGAAAGATATTACCGACTTTAAAATTGCAGTTATAGGATTGGGTTATGTCGGACTACCTTTAGCCGTAGAGTTTGGACGTAAGCGTTCAGTCGTAGGGTTTGATATTAACCCCCAAAGAATTCAGGAGTTAAAATCTGGTAAGGACAGCACTTTGGAGGTCTCTTCAGACGAATTAAAGTCTGCGGTCCATTTAACGTACACAACTCAAATAGAAGATTTAAGAAGGTGTAATTGTTTTATTGTTACGGTTCCCACTCCTATTGATGAACATAAGAGACCAGATTTGGGCCCTCTTTTAAGAGCCAGTGAAACTGTGGGCTCAGTTCTTAAAAAAGGGGACGTTGTAATTTATGAATCGACCGTTTATCCTGGAGCTACTGAGGAGAAATGTGTGCCGGAGCTAGAAAGAATTTCTGGGCTTAAATTCAATCAAGATTTTTATTGCGGCTATAGTCCAGAGAGAATTAATCCCGGAGATAAAGAGCACCGGTTGCCTAAAATAAAAAAAGTAACCTCCGGATCTACTCCAGAGATCGCAGATAAGGTTGATGCTCTTTATAGGGAAATCATTACTGCAGGAACTCACAAGGCTGAGAGTATTAAAGTTGCTGAAGCAGCTAAGGTTATTGAAAATACTCAGCGAGATTTAAATATAGCGCTCATTAACGAGCTTGCGATTATCTTTAACAGAATGGGAATTGATACAGAGGCTGTTTTGCAAGCTGCTGGCAGCAAATGGAATTTTTTACCTTTTCGACCTGGGTTAGTGGGAGGCCATTGTATTGGGGTTGATCCTTACTATCTAACACATAAGGCTCAGGCTATAGGCTATCATCCTGAGATTATTTTATCGGGTCGTCGATTGAATGATAACATGGGGGCCTATGTAGTGTCCCAAATGGTAAAAGCCATGATCCGTCGAAGAATTCTTATTGATGGTAGGAACCTTGGGTTTGCATTCAATCGGCGTTTTCGTATTCTTTTCTCATATTGCTTGGGTGGGTTGATTTGGAGATCATGTGATTCATCGTACCAGTGAGAATACGAAAATTCATC
>SXGT01089257.1_pt1 | contig 18366 bp, 18 predicted proteins | sample 3176221 | NCBI WGS metagenome assembly SXGT01 (sample SAMN11356862, study PRJNA531348) | freshwater metagenome | isolation source: freshwater sample F1-120 | place: China: Fuxian Lake, Yuxi | collected 2017-12-25
ATTACACGCTGGCAGGATTAGATGAGATCTCAATTTTATTTGCAGCTCACACGGGCGCATCTCCATTACCATTAAATAAAGTGGCCAGCGGAGGTGAGTTATCTCGGGTAATGCTTGCTCTTGAAGTAGTAATTGCTGAAGCAGAGCCAGTTGGAACATATATATTTGATGAAGTGGACGCTGGGGTTGGTGGCAAAGCAGCTGTTGAAGTTGGTAGAAGATTGGCAAAACTTGCAAAATCTGCGCAGGTAATTGTGATAACTCATCTTGCGCAAGTTGCAGTCTGGGCTGATAATCATTTAGTTGTAAAAAAGAGTGAAAATGGTTCTGTAACTCAAAGTGATGTAATTGAAATGAGTGTAGAGGCTAGAAAAGTTGAGATTGCAAGAATGCTAAGTGGTCAGGAGGATTCACAAACCGCACAAGAGCATGCAACTGAGTTATTGGCGATTGTTAGGAATTCATGATATTCTAGTCTTCCATGACCGCCAATCATGTGAGTAAACATATATTTGTTACAGGTGGCGTCGCCTCAAGTTTAGGCAAAGGATTAACTGCATCAAGTTTAGGAAGACTTCTGCGTGCTCGTGGGCTTCGAGTGACTATGCAAAAGCTCGATCCGTATTTAAATGTTGACCCAGGAACGATGAATCCATTTCAACATGGGGAAGTCTTTGTAACCGATGACGGAGCAGAGACTGATTTAGATATTGGCCACTATGAGCGTTTTCTCGATACTAATTTGCATGGATCAGCGAATATAACAACTGGTCAAATCTACTCAGCAGTGATTGCAAAAGAGCGTCGCGGTGAGTATTTAGGTGAGACAGTTCAGGTAATCCCTCATATTACTAATCAAATAAAAGATGCAATGAAGGCCATGGCAGGGCCTGAAGTTGATGTAGTCATCACCGAGATCGGTGGAACAGTTGGAGACATTGAGTCATTGCCATTTCTTGAGGCAGCTCGACAGATTCGCCAAGATATAGGCCGCGATAACGTTTTTTATTTACACGTTTCATTAGTTCCCTATATGGGACCTGCTGGTGAGCTTAAAACTAAACCAACTCAACATAGCGTTTCCGCTCTTAGATCGATTGGTATTACCCCAGATGCAATTGTGCTTCGAAGTGATCGTCAAATTCCCGATGCTGTTAAGAAAAAGATTTCTTTAATGTGTGATGTTGATTTAGAGGGTGTGGTGGCTGCAGTTGATGCAGCATCAATCTATGACATACCTAAAGTGCTATATGCAGAGGGCTTAGATAGTTATGTCGTTAAGCGACTAGGAGTTAAATGCACTGATGTCATTTGGGGTGAGTGGGAAGATCTTTTAAATAAGGTGCATAAACCAAAATGTGAGGTAACAATTGCACTAGTTGGAAAGTACATTGACTTACCTGATGCTTATTTGTCAGTAACTGAAGCACTTAGGGCTGGTGGCTTTGCCAATTATGCAAAGGTAAATATCAAGTGGGTAACGAGTGATAGTTGCGCCAGTGATAAAGACGCTGCTCTTAACCTAGGTGATGTCGATGGAATCTGTGTTCCTGGTGGATTTGGTGTTAGGGGTATTGAAGGAAAACTAGGCGCACTTAAATATGCCCGTGAGAACAAAATTCCAACCTTGGGTCTTTGTTTAGGTTTGCAATGCATGGTAATTGAGGTGGCCCGGAATTTAGCTGGATTAAAAAATGCTAACTCATCCGAGTTTGATGAGCAGACAAGTGACCCAGTTATTTCAACTATGAGTGATCAGGTAGAAATTGTTGCTGGTAACGGTCAAATGGGCGCAAGCATGAGACTTGGTTTATATAAAGCTAACTTACTTGCAAACTCGGTGGTAGCAAATGTTTATGGAAAATCTCAAATCAGTGAGCGTCATCGTCACCGTTATGAAGTAAATAATAAATATCGAGATCAATTAGCTGCAACTGGATTAGTTTTCTCAGGTTTATCTCCGGATAAGCATCTAGTTGAGTTTGTTGAGCTACCAAAAAGTACTCATCCATATTATGTTGGTACACAAGCTCACCCAGAGTTTCTTTCAAGGCCAACAAATCCACACCCATTATTTGTAGGATTAATTGCGGCGGCGATCGCTAAGCATGGCAAGTGATCATTTAGCTGATTTTTTTAATTACCTTTCAATCGAGAAAGGCCTCGCAAGTAACACCATAAGTGCTTACCGGTTAGATATTGAGAAGTTTTTTCACTATTTATCGACAAACCAACTTTTATTGGAACAAGTAACCCCAGAGCAATTATCCTCTTATGTGGCTTGGCTTCGCGGGATGGAAAATATTGAGTTTAAGATCGGTGAATCATCAATTGCTCGAAATGTGATAAGTATTCGTAGTTATTTCACATATCTTGCAAAGGAACATAAGTTTAACAATCCAGCTGCTAATTTTAAACCACCAAAAATTGGTAAGCGTTTACCAAAAGCTCTAACAATTGATCAGGTAATGAGCATGCTAAATATTGCAGGAACTGATTTGATTTCAACCCGCGATAAAACCTTAGTTGAGCTTTTATATGCCACTGGCGCAAGAGTTAGTGAGTTAATTGATTTAAATATCTTAGACGTTTCAACATTTGATTCTGAAGCTGGGCCCACAACAACTGTGAAATTAAAAGGCAAGGGTGGCAAGGAGCGGGTTGTGCCAATCGGCTCATATGCCGTTGCAGCAGTTAATGATTATTTAGTTAGATCTCGCCCGACTTTATTAAAAGTAAGTACTCAGAAAGCATTATTTTTAAACCAACGAGGTGGCAGATTAAGTAGGCAGAGTGCATGGAATCTTGTGGCAAAGGCGGCGGAGCGGGCTGGATTATCAGATCAAGTTACGCCTCATTCGATGCGTCACTCATTCGCAACACATCTACTAGATGGTGGGGCTGATATTAGAGTTGTGCAGGAGTTACTTGGACATTCTTCTGTTACTACAACTCAGATATACACACTTATAACTATTGATCACTTGCGTGAGAGTTACGCAAACGCTCATCCTAGAAGTAAGTTTTAGCGACCGCGTAATCTGCGCGCAATAATACTTTGATCACCCTTTGCTTCAAGATCAGCAATTATTATCGAGAGTGATTCTCTAACAATTCTGCCTCGATCAACTGCAAGTCCAAGATCACCGCGGAGTGCAAGACGTGCTTGATCTAAATCATAAAGTTCATCGGGGGATAGATACACCGTAATTTTTTCATCATGTTTTTCGCGGCCAGATGGCGCGCGATCAAAAGCGTTAACTCTTCGTCTTGGAGTTTGTCGTACAGAATTTTTAGCCGTGACAGTTGCTGCCGGGGCTTGGGTTATTTCTTCAGTATTTTCGCGAGATGAAGGAACTGCGCTTAATGTTGCAGTGTTTCTAAATAACTCATCTGCTCCGGGCAAACTAACTCTGCGACTCATTTGGCTCCTCCTCTTGCTATTAATTCACGGGCTAGGCGACGATAAGAAGCTGAGCCCGTACTACTACTTGCATAAGCAGTTACTGGAACGCCAGCAACCGTTGACTCAGAGAACCGAACTGTTCGAGAAATGATGGTGTCGAAGACTTCATCTGGGAACTCTTTATCAATTAGCTCTAGCACCTCTCTGGAGTGACTAGTTTTCTTTTCAAACATAGTTGCCAAAATTCCCAATATCTCAAGCTGGGGATTGGTGTTCTCTTTAATTTTTTGAATAGTCTTTTTTACAAGTGAAAGCCCAAGAACTGCAAAATACTCACACTCCATAGGGATAATCACTCCATTTGATGCGGTGAGTGCGTTAACGGTTAATGTGCCAAGAGAAGGTGAGCAATCAATTAAAACCACATCGTACCTATCAAGAACTGGTGCTAATAGTTTTCGCAGTTTATGCTCTTTAGCTATTTCAGAAACAAATGCGGCTTCGGCAGCGGCTAGATCTTCATGACCTCTAATGAAATCAAGACCTGGTACTGAAGATTTCAGAATGAAATCCTCTAATTTTGCTTCGGAATCATTTAGCAAATACCAGATTGAACCGTATTGCTCGCGAAGAGCAGTTCCTTTAATGCCTAGACCTGTTGTCATTGATGCTTGAGAATCAAAATCAATTAATAAAACCCTACGGCCAACTTCAGCAAGGGCAGCACCTAGATTAATCGCGGTAGTTGTTTTTCCAACCCCACCTTTTTGGTTTACAACTGAGATGACTTTGGCATTGCCAGCTTCTGGAGTTTTAGTTGGCTCCGGAAAGTTTCGAAGTTTTTTACCAAGTACATCAGAGGTAGTTGCAAGGCTTTCTTCACGAGTTTTAGAAAGGGCAGGTTTGTTTGTCGATTTAGCGTTATATAGAGAAGTCTTTCTAGCGTTTTTTCCCATGTCGGCAACCTACGGTGGGGCAAGTGCAAAGGCAAGGATGCTGGGGGTATCTTATGCGCATGTCGCAGGAAAATTTATCAGCCACGCCAGTGCCAGCTGCCTCAATTACGGATGGGCGGGTATCTGGATTCTCCCTGCACCTAGATAATTTTGATGGCCCCTTTGATTTATTGCTGCAACTTATATCTCGACATAAAATGGATATCACCGATATCGCCCTCGGTACGGTAACTGATGAGTTTATTTCCTATATAAAGCAGCTAGAAAACAGTGAAAATGGCTGGGATTTAGATAAAACTACTGAGTTCCTAGTAGTAGCTGCAACCTTGCTTGATCTTAAGGCAGCAAAACTTCTGCCGTCCGGACAAATCGATGACGAGGCAGATCTTGCTCTACTTGAAGCTCGTGATCTTTTATTTGCCCGACTACTTCAGTACCGAGCCTTTAAAGAACTCTCTGCAATCTTCGCAGAACGTATTGAGCGAGAAGAGAAGTCCTTTGCCAGGTTAGTAGCACTTGAACCGCACTTTGCTCAATTATTACCAGAGGTTTTAATAGGTGTTGGATCCCAAAGGTTTGCAGCTATTGCCAATAGAGTCTTAACCCCAAAGACAACACCAACCTTTAACATCGAGCACATACATCGACCTTTGGTAAGCGTAGCCGAACAGGCTTTAAAGGTCGTGGAACACTTAAGGCGAGCCTCTCGTGTCACCTTTAGGGCATTAATTGCTGATGCCGACTCCACGCTAGTTGTAGTTGCAAGGTTTCTTGCATTACTTGAACTCTATAAAGAAGGCGTTGTTCGTTTTGAACAGGTTATTTCACTAGGGGAGTTGCAAATATCCTGGGTTGGAACTGCCCAAGGAGAGGTTAGAGTAAGTGATGAGTTTGATATTCCAGTACAAACGATAGATGAGGCCGATAATGTCTGAAGTTGAACTACAGCGTTGCCTTGAAGCAATTCTAATGGTCGTAGATGAGCCTGTTTCTGAGCTTGTTTTAGCCCAAATTATCGAGGCACCAACTGAGGAGATTCATTTAGCACTTACATCTCTTGCAGCAAAGTATGAGCAAGAGCAGCGAGGTTTTGAGCTCCGCCAAGTATCTGGCGGCTGGCGCTACTACAGTCATCCAGAGATGGCGCCACTGGTTGAAAAATTTGTTTTAGATGGCCAACAGGCGCGACTTACCCAAGCAGCTCTTGAAACCTTATCTGTAATTGCCTATCGTCAACCTGTGTCTAGAGCGCGAGTATCAGCGATTAGAGGGGTTAACGTTGAGGCGGTAATGAAGACTTTGGTTAATCGTGGTTTAGTTGATGAGGCAGGCATTGAGGGAGAATCTGGCGCAGTTTTGTATCAGACCACATCATTTTTCTTAGAAAAATTAGGACTTAATTCGATCGCTGATTTACCTGCACTCGCCCCGTTCTTACCTGATATTGATGGCTTAGATGAGTTGCTTTCGAGCTTAACCGAATAGCCCTTTTCTTTAATTCCTATTAAGCGCGCTAAACTTATGCGTGGGCCTAACTCGTTTAAATAAAATAATTGCCGATGCCGGAATTGCTAGTAGGCGAGCAGCTGATCAATTAATTCTTGATGGTCGTGTAAGTGTTGATGGACAAATCATTATTGAGCTCGGTGGTAAATATGATCCGGAAATTAGTGACATCAAAGTAAATGGTGAGAGTTTAAAGATAAATAAGTCTAAGACTTACCTTGCTTTTCATAAACCAGCTGGCATTATTTCTACCATGTCAGACCCAGAAGGGCGACCTAACCTTGGTGACTATTTTGCGGACAGAAAAGATCGGCTTTATCACGTTGGTAGATTAGATAAGGATTCCGAAGGGCTAATCCTTCTTACTAACGACGGCGACCTAGCCCACCGAGCAACCCATCCTTCATATGGACTGGAAAAAAAGTACCTAGTTGAAATTGAAGGTGAATTTAACAAGCAGCTTTCAGATCAGCTTTTGCAAGGGGTTAGACTTGAAGATGGTCTTGCCAGAGCGATCAAAGTCGTCCATGCCCGGGCTGTTAGCAAAAACCACCACTGGGTTGAGATCACAATCCACGAGGGTAGGTATCACATAATCAGAAGGTTGATAGAGTCCCTCGGCCTAAAGGTGCTTCGTTTGATCCGCCTGGATTTTGGACCAATTAACTTAGGGGAGATGAAATCTGGGCGTCACCGAGTCTTAAACTCACAAGAATTAACTAATCTCTTTACCTTTTTAAATATAAAATAATAAGTCGCTATTCAATATATCTATTTATCGATATATAGGTATTTAGGTAGCCCCTGAAAAACGATTTATCGACTGAAACATGCTCAAAACCGAGTATATAAATCTATATATGGCTATTTAGGTTATAGCTCTAAAACCCATATCTCAATAAATCGCTATTACATAAGTAAATACCTATGTAAAACGACATCTAGATTAAAAAATTTAACCTTAATCATGATCTATCTTCGACTAGATACTATTGCCGTATGCGAGTCAGAGGTATTAGGGGAGCGGTGCAGCTTGAGACAGATACGGCTGCCGAAATGGTTAAGCAGGTAAGTCAGCTGTTATCTGAGATGCTCAAAGTAAATCAAGTAAGTAATGAGGATTTGATCTCAATAATACTGACTGCAACTCCTGATCTTAGGTCTGAGTTCCCGGCGGTGGCAGCTAGGCAAATCGGCCTTGGTGGCATACCTCTGTTGTGTTCAGTTGAGATTGATGTAAAAAATGCGCTGCCAAGAGTTGTACGAGTGCTTATTCATACCCATTTAGACCGAGATCTGGCCGATATTAAGCATGTATACCTCGGTGGAGCCTCAGTACTACGCAAAGATCTTGCTCAATAGTTAAATGATTAGCACAGTACGCATAGTTGGCGCAGGTTTAATCGGAACATCAATCGGTCTTTGCCTTAAATCAGCGGGTATTAAAGTTGAAATGATGGATTTAGATTCAAACTCTGCTCAATTAGCACAGGATTTAGTCAAAAGTACTCCAATCTCAGAGCCAGATTTAATTGTGGTTGCTGTGCCGATCAGTGCAAATCGAAAAGTAGTTATTGAACAATTAAATGCAAATCCCAACTCCATTGTTTGTGATTTAGCTAGCGTAAAGTCTGATCTTTTAGTTAAGGTTGAGGAATTATCAGATAATGCAGAGAATTTTATTTCACTTCACCCAATGGCTGGACGTGAATTGAGTGGAGCGCAAAGCGCCAGAGCTGATTTATTTATTGGAAGAGCTTGGGTTCTCATAACCGGCTCTAAATCTAGTAAAAAGGCAAAACTGGTTGCTGATGCTTTTATTGAAATCTGTGGTGGTAGTTCATATCAGATGAACAGTGCAGAACATGATTTAACCGTTGCCAAACTTTCACATCTTCCACAGATTTTAAGCTCATCTCTTGCGGCTTCACTTCTTGAGGTAAGTGAAGATAATTTGAATATTTCCGGCCAAGGTATCCGTGATTTAACGCGATTGGCAAACTCAGATTCAAAATTATGGAGTGAAATATTTCTTGCCAACCAATCATCTTTAACACCTGCACTAGAAAAACTGATTTCAAACTTACAAGGAGTACAGAAAAGTCTTGTTTCTAATAAGAAAGAAGAGATTGAAGATTTTTTGAAAAAAGGCAAAGAAGGTAAAGAAAAAATCCCTGGCAAACATGGTGCTAAATCACGAGATTATGCTTTTTTACCAATTGTTATCGATGATAAGCCTGGGCAACTTGCAATTATATTTAATGAATGCGCGAAGATTGCGGTAAACATTGAGGATTTAAGTATCGAGCATTCACCCGGCCAAGAGACTGGCTTAATTACACTCGCCCTTTCGGAATCGGATTGCATAAAGCTCTCCAAGCACTTAGAAAAACTTGGCTTTAAGGTTCATCCCAGTAAAAATCGATAAATATCTTTAGTCACTAAAGATAGACTACGGCCATGTCTGGACTTGTGTTAGCTATAGATGGTCCAAGTGGATCAGGTAAATCATCTACCGCAAAAGCAATCGCACTTCGCGCTAATTGGAGTTATTTAGACACTGGTGCACTTTATCGAGCTGCAACTTATATTGCACTTGCAAATAATGTTGAAGATGAGGAGGAGATTATTCGCTATCTTGAAAAATCAGATATTTCTTTTGATACTAATCCAGCTGAACCAAAAATTAGTGTCGACGGCAGTGATATTTCAGAGCAGATAAGGTTTGAGCGAATAAATAATCGGGTAAGTCAGATCAGTGCAATGGTGGGGGTTCGAAAACTTTTAATTGATTTACAGCGAAAATATATTACCGATGCACCAATAGGAATTGTTGTTGAGGGGCGTGATATTGGCACAGTGGTAGCACCTAATGCGCAACTTAAAATCTATCTTCATGCAGATATTTCCGAGCGAGCAAAACGGCGCGAAAGTGAGATGGCTGAAAATATAGGCAAAGAAAAAGTTGGCCAATCACTGGCAAATCGCGATGAAATTGACTCGAACCGAATGATTTCACCCCTTACTCAAGCCGAAGATGCTGCAGTTATTGATTCAACAAGGCTTTCGTTAGATGAAGTAACAGATCAGATTTGGAAATGGCTTAAACAACGTAACCTGCTAGGTCTACCAACTATTGCAGTGATTGGTCGACCGAATGTTGGTAAATCAACTTTAGTTAATAGAATGATTGGTAGGCGAGAGGCAATAGTTGAGGACACTCCAGGTGTTACACGAGATCGAGTTAAGTATGAAGCGGAATGGAATGGGCGCAGATTTTTTCTAATTGATACCGGCGGCTGGGAAGTTAAGCCGGAGGGAATATCAGAAAAAATAACTGCTGGTTCAGAAGCTGCTATTGCTGAAGCAGATCTTGTTATGTTTGTTGTTGACGCTCAAGTTGGAGCATTAGATGAAGATCAGTCTCTAGTTGATTTACTTCGCAAGAGTGGAAAGAAAGTAATTTTAGTTGGCAATAAAATTGATAATGCCGAGGATGAGTCTGATGGTTACTCTCTTTGGAATCTTGGCCTAGGTGAGCCGCATTTTGTTTCTGCTTTGCATGGCAGAGGAAGTGGTGATCTGCTTGATTTATTAATTTCTCAGTTGCCAGAGGTTGGCACTGCTCAAGTTGATGATGGATATAGGCGAGTAGCTTTAGTTGGCCGCCCTAATGTCGGAAAATCAAGTTTGCTTAATGTTCTGGCAGGTGCACCAAGAGTTTTAGTTGATGATGCTGAAGGAACTACTAGGGATGCAGTGGATGAATTAATTGATTTTGGTGGTGCGACTTGGAGATTCATTGATACCGCAGGAATTAGAAGGCGGGCTCATCAGGCGAGTGGTACTGATTACTATGCCTCACTTCGCACACAGATTGCACTTGAACGAGCAGAGGTGGCATTAGTAATTTTTGATGCCTCAAATATTTTAACTGAGCAAGATATTCGAATCGTTAGCATGGCAGATGAAGCCGGAAAAGCTTTGGTAATAGTTATGAATAAATGGGATTTAGTTGATGAAGAGCGACAACTGACTCTTGATAAAGAGATTGATCGCCAACTTGAACGTTATCCATGGGCGCAGCGAGTTAATTTATCGGCTAAAACGGGTTGGCATCGAGATCGGTTAGCACCAGCACTTACTACCGCACTTAAAAACTGGGAGAAGCGGATTCCAACGGCCAAGCTAAATTCATTCCTCGGTGAGTTAGTTGGAGCCAACCCACCTCCAGTAAGGGGTGGAAAGCAACCTAAGATCAAATTTGCTACCCAGGCGGGAACTTGTCCACCAAAGTTTGTGGTCTTCGCTACTGAATTTTTAGAAACTGCCTATCGCAGGTTTATTGAGCGACGCCTGCGTGAGGAGTTCGGCTTTGATGGAACTCCAATTGAGGTGGCGGTAAAAATAAAGGATCGAGACAATGCTTAATATTCCAAATGCGCTAACACTGCTTAGAGCCCTTGGTGTTCCGCTATTTCTTTATCTGTTTTTGGTGGCCGATAAGCCAGTTGCCAGCTTTGTAGTGATCGCTTTAGGTGGGGTTACTGATTATTTAGATGGCAAGGTTGCTCGCTATTTAAATCAAACATCAGAGTTTGGAGCAAAATTTGATCCAGCAGTGGACCGTCTATACATAGCTGCCGTAATCATTGCTCTTGCAAATAAGGATTACCTACCTTGGGTACTTGTTATTTCAATCCTCGTTCGAGATTTCATACTGTTCTTAGTAATTATCTATCAAAAATTAAAGGGGTTTCCTTTCCTTGCCGTTACCTTCTTAGGTAAGGCCGCTACCTTTAATCTACTATATGCCTTTCCATTACTACTTCTAGAGGATTTGGCATATATCGGACAAGCCAACTTTATAGTTGGTTGGGCTTTTGCTATCTGGGGAACAAGCCTATACTTTTACACAGGTTTGCAGTACCTAGTTCTAGGGCTTAAGCACCCTAAAAGTTATTAATAGGAGATTAGATGTCAAATGTTCCAGATAAGCTTTTCTATACCAAAGAGCATGAGTGGGTTTTAGAGATCTCTGCAACAAAGTTTAGAATTGGTATAACTGATTACGCCCAAGCGGCGCTCGGTGACATTGTTTATATTCAACTTCCAAAAGAGGGAAGTAGCGTAGGTGCTAGTTCAGTATGCGGTGAGGTTGAGTCAACAAAATCGGTTTCTGAAATCTATGCTCCAATTACTGGCACAATAATTGCAACTAATAGGAAACTAGATACCAACCCAGAGGTAATTAACTCTGATCCATATGGGGATGGTTGGATTGCCGAGATCGAAATATCCACACCGAAGCTGCAGGAAAGCCTGCTATCTGCAAAGGAATATCAAGAATTAACCGCTTGACCCGCCTAGCGCGAGCCAATACTGTGAGCCTATAGTTGATGGTAACAAAGATTGGGGCAGAGATGGCAGATAAAGTGATACCACCTAATGATCTGACATCAACTCTGAATTTACGTCAACTGCGCGCCATTCCTGAAGGTGTGCGCAGCGATGATCTTTATAAATCACTAACTGCTGAGCAGCAAGATGTTGTGAAAAATCTACCAAATGGGGCTGGAATTTTATTAGTTCTAAAAGGTGCTGGAGTTGGTGGGCGCTATCTATTAGATGCAGCTGAAACAAAAATTGGTAGAGATATAAACAATGAAATATGCCTGGATGACATTACAGTCTCAAGGTCTCACGCTTTAATTTCTAAATCTGGTGGCTACACGATTAAAGATCTCGGAAGTTTAAACGGAACTTATTTAAATGCAGTTGTAGTGAGAGAAGCAGTGATTAATCCAGGTGATGAGGTTCAGATTGGAAAATATCATCTGACATTATTTATTGGGGGCAATAAGTGAGTGTTCCAGTAAGAGCCTACTTAAGCATTGGCGAAGTTTTATCCAGGTTGCGAACAGAATTTTCTGATATAACTATTTCAAAAATAAGATTTCTTGAGGCTGAGGGATTAATAGAGCCACAACGCACTCCAAGCGGATACCGAAAATTTACAACCACTGATTTAGACAGATTAAGGTTTGTCTTAATTGCCCAACGTGATCAATATCTACCCCTTAAGGTAATTAAAGAAAATCTTGATGCAATGGATAGAGGTTTATCACCGGCTAAGAGCGTTGGCGGTGTTGCCTCACCAAGACTTGCCACAAATGATGGCGTACTCACTAGTGATCAATTTGCAAGTGATAATTATCTTCGATTAACGAGAACCGAACTCTTAGCAGCATCAAATTTAACCAATGAGCAATTAACTGAAATAGAGTCCTACGGATTAATTTCAATCCGCGGTCGACACTATGACAGTGATGGCCTCTCAGTTGCTAAGGCAGTTGCGGAAATTTCTGCTTTTGGTATTGGCGCAAGACACCTAAGAGCTTTTAAAACTGCTGCTGATCGAGAAATTGGTTTGGTAGAACAGATAACAACCCCACTGCTTAGGCAAAAAGGGTCAGAGTCAAAGGCAAGGGCAGAAGAGGTTGAGCGAGAGTTGGCATCACTATCGATAAGGTTGCATGCTTCCTTAGTTCGTGCCGGCTTACACCGAACTAAGTAATTAGCAGCGGTCGTAAAATGGCTAAGTATCATCCAGTTGAAGTAATGGGCGTGCGAGTTGAGATGCCTTCAAATCAGCCAATAGTTTTGTTAAAGGAAACAGATGGTGTGCGTTATTTACCAATCTGGCTCGGAGCCGTTGAGGCAACTGCAATTGCATTCGCCCAACAGGAAGTAATTCCGCCTAGGCCATTAACACATGATCTATTTAAAGAGGTATTGGGGCAGTTGGGCGCAAAACTTAAGACTGTTTATCTGACTGAGTTAAAAGATGGAATTTTTTATGCACAACTCAATTTTGAGGATGGCCCGGCAATATCAGCAAGACCAAGTGATGCAATCGCGTTAGCACTGCGGATGGGTTCACCGATTTTAGCTAGTGATGAATTACTAGGTGAGGCTGGCATTGAGATCCCAGACCAGGCGGAGGATGAAGTAGAGCGGTTTAAGGAGTTTTTAGACCAGATAAATCCAGAAGATTTCCTCGGATAAGTCCAACCCTCAACCTTGGGTTAAAGTTTTACGTGTCGTTAGGCCCATCACACCGCTACCTCTTCTACAATTAACCATTCCCCCTAGAATTGAGTCCCCATGAACAATCCTGCAGAGATCGGCTATCGCGGTGCAACCGCTTGTATTGCAGCTGGAATTTCATACCGCCAACTAGATTATTGGGCGCGGACTGGGTTAGTAGAGCCAGGTGTTAGGGGAGCGGCCGGATCAGGTTCACAACGTTTATATGGATTTCGAGACATATTAGTTTTAAAGATTGTTAAACGTTTACTTGATACTGGAGTTTCACTTCAAAACATTCGCACGGCTGTTGAGCATCTTCGTGCTCGCGGTGTTTCAGATCTTGAGAGTATTACTTTAATGAGTGATGGCGCATCAATTTATGAGTGCACTAGCGCTGATGAGATTGTGGACCTATTGCAAGGAGGCCAAGGAGTATTCGGTATAGCAATCGGAAAAGTTTGGACTGAAGTTGAAGGCTCACTTGCAACCCTTCAAGGGGAGAGCCTAACTGATGGATCTTTGGTAGTAAGTGGTGAATCTAACGATGAATTAGCCCAGCGCAGGAAACTCAAGGGCGCCTAAAGCAATTACTATTCTTCCCAATCTATTAATTATTGGGGAGGGCTATGACATACAGATCTGATTTCGCTTCCCGTCATATTGGCCCAAATCAATATCAAATTCAAACCATGCTGCTTGAGCTTGGATACAAAGATTTAGACACGTTCATTAAGGCAGTTGTGCCAGAAAATATTCACATTAAAGGTGAGATTGAAAAAATATTGCCAGCAGGTATTTCAGAGGTAGCAGCTATTGAAGAGATAGCGCAAATTGCTAAGAAGAATACTGTCGTAAAATCTTTTATCGGAAATGGTTACTACGGCACTATTACACCTCCAGTTGTATTAAGAAATGTTTTAGAAAATCCAGGTTGGTATACCGCCTACACACCGTATCAACCAGAAATCAGCCAAGGAAGACTCGAAGCAGTATTCGCATTTCAAACTGCAATTACTGATCTAACTGGACTAGTGATTGCAAATGCATCAATGCTTGATGAAGCAACTGCAGCAGCCGAAGCTATGACGCTTGCTCGCAGAGTTTGGCAGGGAAGTGATGAAGCCGTATTTTTAATTGATGTTAATTTACACTCACATGTTAAAGCAGTCATTAAAACTAGGGCAAAGCCATTAAAAATTAAAGTAATCGAAAATGACCTTGGTAAGGATCTAATTCCTGAGGGCATTTTTGCTGCCATCATTGCATATCCAGATAGTAACGGACGAGTTAAAGATTTAACTAATATTGTTAAGGATATTCAAAAGCAAAGCGCGCTAGCTATAGTTAGCTGTGATTTGCTAGCACTGACTCTTTTCAAGTCTCCGGGGGAGTACGGCGCTGATATTGCAGTTGGCTCTGCTCAAAGATTTGGCGTACCAGTCGGTTTCGGTGGACCACATGCAGGATTTATGGCAGTGAAAAATGGATTAGAAAGATCACTTCCTGGTCGATTAGTTGGACAATCAGTTGATACCCACGGTAATCCCGCATTTAGATTGGCATTGCAAACTCGAGAACAACATATTCGCCGGGATAAAGCAACCTCAAATATCTGCACCGCACAAGTTTTACTTGCAGTAATTTCTGCATTTTATGCGATGTGGCATGGCCCAGATGGTTTAGCTGAAATAGCTTTAAGAGTTCAAAAATTTGCATACAGGTTTCGGGGTAGTTTAAAGAAGAGTGGCTTTGATGTCGATGATTATGAAATATTTGACACTGTCTATATTCGTAGCTTAAAAGCTGAACAAATCACTAAATCCGCGCTAGCGGCAGGATTTAATATCAGAATGATTTCAAAAGGTGAGCTATCCGTATCTTTTGATGAAACTACAACAGAAGCAGATTTATTGAAGTTGTTAAAAGCCTTTGAGGCAGCAGATGCCAGTGAGAAGAGTGTTAGCTCAGTGATAAAGCGTGGATCAAATTATTTATCTCACCCACTATTTAACACATACCACTCAGAAACAGCGATGCTTAGGTATATAAGATCACTTTCAGATCGCGACTTAGCATTAGATCGAACCATGATTCCTCTTGGTTCATGCACAATGAAATTAAATGCAACCTCAGAAATGATTCCAATTACGTGGCCAGAATTTAACTTAATTCATCCATTTGCTCCAGCTAACCAATCTGAAGGTTACATGCAATTAATTGATTCATTAAGTAAATGGTTGATAGCTGTTACCGGCTATGACGCTGTTTCCTTACAACCAAATGCAGGTTCACAGGGGGAGTTTGCAGGTTTGCTAGCAATTAGAAACTATCTTGATAGCAGAGGTGAAGAAAATAGAGATATTTGTCTAATACCTTCAAGTGCGCACGGTACGAATGCAGCAAGTGCGGTAATGGCTGGAATGAAAGTTTATGTTATCGCTTGTGATGAAGATGGCAATGTTAGTTTAAGTGATCTAAAAGAAAAAATAGAGCAACATAGAAATAATCTTGCTGCTCTAATGGTTACCTACCCATCAACTCATGGAGTTTTTGAGAGTGCTATCTCTCAAATCTGTGAATTAGTACATGATGCTGGTGGTCAAGTTTATGTTGATGGGGCAAATCTAAATGCTTTAGTGGGCGTAGCAAAGCCTGGAAAATTTGGCGCTGATGTTTCCCATTTAAACCTTCATAAAACATTTTGTATCCCACACGGTGGCGGGGGACCAGGGGTTGGACCAGTAATTGCAAGAGCTCACTTAGCTCCATTTTTACCTAATCACCCAGATAATCATTTGGCAGGTCCTGAAACTGGGCCAGGTCCGGTCTCTGGTGCACCATTTGGTTCAGCATCAATTCTTCCAATCTCTTGGATGTATATAAGAATGATGGGTGGGTTGGGATTAACAAAAGCAACTGAGGTTGCGATTTTGTCCGCTAATTATCTTGCAAAGAAGATTGATCCGTTGTTTCCGATTCTTTACCGTGGTCAGAATGGACATATCGCGCATGAATGTATTATCGATATCAGGCCGCTAACTAAAGGCACTGGTGTAACTGTTGATGATATTGCGAAGCGATTAATGGATCATGGTTTTCATGCACCTACTGTGAGTTTTCCAGTAGCTGGAACCATGATGATCGAGCCAACAGAATCTGAAGATATTAGAGAGCTTGATAGATTTTTAGCTGCTATGGAAAGTATTAGAAGTGAGATTACTCAGATCGAGTCTGGCAAAATTACGATTGAAGATTCACCGCTACGACATGCACCGCACACAATCGGAGATTTAGTTTCACAAGAGTGGGACCGTAAATATTCAAGGGAGAATGCTACATTCCCTAACGGCCAAGAGTTTGGAATAGGTCGCGCCGGAAAGTATCTGTCAACTGTGGGAAGAATTGATGGTGTTTATGGCGACCGAAATCTGGTGTGCAGTTGTCTGCCGATCGAGGAGTTGGCCTCTAACTAGATCTTTCTTACTTTACATAATGTAGATTATCGGCGACTCATTATACGCTTAGAACCCCAAATACTGACCTTAAACCAAGCCTCCCGAACAATTTTAGCCCCCATCTTTGATCTGCCATTTTCACGTTCTATAAAGGTTATTGGTACCTGCTTAATCTCAAATCCAGCATCATGCGCCTTAAGAGCAACTTCGATCTGAAAACCATAGCCGATAGTTTCAATACTATCGAGATTAAGTATTTCTAAAAGCTGCCGGGGCACTACTCGATAACCTGAGGTTAAGTCTTTGTACCTAAGATTTAGAACAAATGAAGCGTACTGGGTACCAAGTTTAGAGATTAAGCGGCGATGAAATGGCCAATTAACAACGGACCCGCCTGGCATCCAACGAGTTCCAATTACTAAACTTTTACTTGATGCTACTGCAAGTAGCTTCTCTAGCTGCTCTGGCATATGGCTTAAATCTGCATCCATTTGAACAAAATACTGATAATCATTTTTTAAGCCAAGATCAAAACCTGCCAAGTAAGCTGGACCAATACCACCTTTCATCGATCTGCTGAGTATCGATATGTTTTCGATATTTATGGACCGAGCAGTATCCACAGTCTTATCTGGTGAATTATCATCAACAATTAATATATCAATTTTATACCTGCTACTAAGTTCATTTCGAACCCCGTTTAGACGGGATAGTAAAGCAGCAATATTCTCTGACTCGTTATATGTAGGGATGATAACTAAAACATTTACCATCTATTCCCTTTTTTTCTATATAAAACAATTAGTAAGAGATATACTCCTGCTAGATACTCTAAATACTTACCAAGAAATTGTGTAATAGTTTGACCATTTACATGATTTAGTTCACCAAATAGTGTTGCGGACTCAAATTTTGGCAGTTTCTTTACTACTTTTCCGCGATTATCGATAAATGAAGTAGTTCCAGTAGTTGAGACATAAGCAATAAATCGACCAGTCTCAATTGCTCTTACTCGAGCAATGTTTAATTGTTGATCTAGTTGAGCGGTATCTCCAAAAGTTGCATTATTTGTTTGTATAATAAGAAAACTGGAACTAATTTGATCACGGAAAGAATCATTTATGAGTTCATAACAGATTAAAGTCTGAAATGTGGCGCCATTGATTATAAAATTCGTATCTTTATCCCCAGCTTTAAGATCTGTTATTTTACTAGAATATTTTGAAATTTTATTAGCCATAATTCTTAATGGTAAATATTCCCCAAATGGCGTTAAATAGCGCTTTGTATACGTCTGCTTAATCTCGGAATCAAATAGAAATGATTGATTTAAGAGGTTATTTCCAGAGCTTGTGACTCCACCAACTAATATTGGTGTTGCTAAGGAAGCTGATTTTTCACTAATTAGGTTCTTAACCTCTGAATTTTTATTAACATCAATATCTACCGCATTTTCTGGCCAAATTACTAGATCAACCTGCCCGACTTTAACTGAATCAGAGGTTTGCTTTAGGTGCCTGAGAAAAACCTCCTTAGGTTTCGAATTAAAATCTAATCCAAGGTTTACCACTCCCCCTTGAATTAATGCCACAGAGCTTTTCTCATTTGTAGTTTCAATCCGTGGAAGGAAGGAAAGTCCAGCAATAACTACTGAAATAATTGCAAGGCTTAATACTGACTTTGCCGAACTAATCAGAGCGATAAAAAATGCAACTAGCACCACACCGCCGCTAGAGTATAAAAATTGCAATGGACCATCGACTTGAGTAAAACTTAACCGTGACCATCCAAATCCAGTAAAAGGGATAGTTCGCAGAAGTAATTCAACAGCCACAAATGAGCAAGCAAATGCTATTTGGTTAAATTTTTTACGTCTGCCAACAAAAAAAGCTGGGAGCGTGAAGATAAGCGCCTGAGCAAAACAAAGTATTAGCCAAGGAAGATTGCCGAC
>SXGT01871899.1_pt1 | contig 18362 bp, 10 predicted proteins | sample 3176221 | NCBI WGS metagenome assembly SXGT01 (sample SAMN11356862, study PRJNA531348) | freshwater metagenome | isolation source: freshwater sample F1-120 | place: China: Fuxian Lake, Yuxi | collected 2017-12-25
ACGGCCGCTGCGTTGCCAGGATCACGTGGATTCCGACCGCGCGCGACTTCTGCGAGAGGCGAGTGATCGAGCCCTCGACCTCCTTCGAGGCCGTCATCATGAGGTCGGCGAGTTCGTCAATAATGACGACGATGAAGGGCAAGTGCTCCGGGAAGTCCTCCATCTCGGCCTCGTCCACCTTGCCCTGGAGACGCTCCCTGAGCTTCTCCTTGCCGAGCGCGTTGTACGCTGCGATGTGTCGGACGCCGACCGTGGCGAAGAGCTCGTAGCGCTCCTCCATCTTGTCAACCGTCCAGTTGAGCACCGCCGGCGCCTTCTTCATGTCGGTCACCACGGGGGCCAGGAGGTGGGGAATGTTCTCGAACTGGGCTAGCTCCACCATCTTCGGGTCCACGAGGATCAACTTCACCTCATCCGGTGTTCGCGTGAGGAGTAGGTTGATAATGATTGAGTTGATGCAGACCGATTTTCCTGACCCGGTCGAGCCGGCAATCAGGAGGTGGGGCATGTCGCCCAGGTCGCCGATCACGGGGCTGCCCGCCACGTCCTTGCCGAGGACGAGGGGAAGGTTGTAGTCCTCGTCACGGAACTCGGCTGACTCGATCAGTTCCCTGAGGCCGACCATGGCCCGTGACTTGTTTGGCACCTCGACGCCGACCGTCGACTTACCCGGGATTGGGGCCACGATGCGAATGCTGGGCGCCTTCAAGGCCATCGCCAAGTCGTCAGAGAGGTTAATGATCTTGTGCACCTTGATTCCGGCCGCAAGTGAAACCTCGTACTGGGTGATGGTCGGGCCCTTTTGCACCTCGACAACACGGGCCTCGATCTTGAAGTGCTTGAGGGTTTCCTCGATCTTGTTCGCCGTCTGCTCCAGGATCGAACGGTCCAGGGGGTTTGAGGTATGGCTCGGTGTCTCGATGAGATCCAGCGGTGGCAGCTTGTACGGCCCTGTTTTCAGGCGAGTCTCGGGCTTTTTCCGCGGCCCCACGGGGCGAGCCTCGGGCTCACGGATCTTCAGGGGCGGGCGCGGGAGCTCTACCTTCGCCGGCTCGGTCGATTCAGGCGTCTTGCTCTGGTGACTTGCAGGTGTTGTCTTGGTGGCGCAGTCTTGCTCATCCGGGTCGTCCTCGTCCTCGTCGATGTCAATGGCACGGGACTTGATAGCGCCTGGCTTGCTGGGCTCATCCACGTCCCACGGAGCCACGGGGGGGGTAACCTTTGCGCCCGCCGGAGGGTTCTCGTTCTCGTCTTGCTGCTCCGTAGCGCGTTCCTTCGCCTTGCGTTTTGGCCTGGGCCGCGCGATGGCCTCCCCGCTTTGCAAGGTGATCCGGGGCCCTGAAAGTTTCAGCTTCGGGATTTTGAGGGTCGGGATCCAATTCTGGATTCTCTGGATGGCAGATTCCCAGCGCTCGGTGTTGAGCAGGATCGACCCCGTGCGTGCGAACGCGGGATGGATAACGGTGTCTGTCGAGATGATAAAGGCGATCAGAAGCACGAGCCCAAGGAGGAGATAGGTGCCCGTGCTTGAGAGCTGGGCAAGCAGGAAGCCGTAGAAAAACTGCCCGTAATATCCACCCGGCAGCGTCGTGGGGGATGCCTGCCCATGATTCCAGGCGACCTCGAATGACGTGAGGGCCAGGATCGTGAGCGCCGCCCCGAGAATCTTCCAGCGCCAGTCCTCCACGCTCACGCGGAACAAGAGAGAGAGCCCCGCGAGGCCCAGTAGAAACGCACATCCGTAGGAGCCGATCTTCCCGAGCCAGCAGATGAGGTAGTAGCTCACGAATGCGCCAGCGGGTCCGCAGGCATTCGCAAGCCGCTCGGAACCGTCGAGGGTGTCCATGGGATTGTGCGAAAGCAGGCAGATCGCGAGGAACGCGGCCACCGCAACTACGAGGAAGGCGGCAATCTCATGGCGGGATTCTTGCTGCATGTCTGCTTCGAAACCTTCTCTCCCGGCGGCGCGAGGACATTGCGCCCCCGGGGGGGTCCCTCTCCTGGTGGTATTGCTTTTTCGGTACGTGCGGCTCAGGCCGCAGAGCTGGAGGGCTTATCGGCAAGAAGCTCGAGTGACTTGAGGGCCGATAAAAACATGACGGGGAAAGAAAGAGCGAGAGAGACTGGTAGGCGAAAGCTTCAAGATCGGCCCGATTCGTGCCCAGGAGACTCGGGCCTCACGTCACCCGCAGACCTTCGACCGCGTTGAATAGCGCTCTTGCCAACTCGCGTTTCGTCGCCTGGCCGAGGTCATGCTGCGTACCGTCGGCTCCAAGTAGCACGTAGTGCCCCGAGGTGGTGCCAATGGCTTCCGGAGAGTTGGCGACGATCCAGTCGAGACGCTTGGCGCGGAGCTTGCGAAGAGCATTGCCGACCAGATCTTCCGTCTCGAGGGCGAAGCCGGCGTGAACGCGTGGACCCTTCTCACGCCCGAGGATGGCGAGGATGTCCAGGGTGGGCACGAGCTCGAGCACCCATGCTGAATCGTCCCGCTTTCGTTTGTGCGTCGACAACTCGCGCGGACGGAAATCGCTGACTGCGGCTGCGCCAATAAAAAGAGTGCTCGACGGGTGGAGTTCCCTGCAAGCGGCCAACATCTCGGCTGCTGTGGTCACGCTGACCGCGTGAGCCCCGGCAGGGGGCACGACCTCCATGGGGCCGTGGACGAGATCGACCGCATAGCCTCGCGCCAGTGCTTCCTCGGCCAGGGCAAGACCCTGTCGACCGCTCGAGGCGTTCGAAAGGAATCTCACCGGGTCGAGAGGCTCGCGAGTGGGGCCCGCGGTGATGAGCGCTCTGCGTTGGGCGGTGGCCATCTGTCTCGGCCTTTACTTCTTCTGGCTCCGGGCCAACTCGGCCTCCAGTGCCGACTGGATTTCCGAGACTTCCTTCATGCGGCCCGGCCCCACGGAGCCGCAGGCGAGGTAGCCCGAGCCCGGATCGAGGAACTGGTACCCGACAGCTTTGAGACGCTCGATGTTGCCCTGAACGATTGAGTTCGCCCACATGCGGTCGTTCATGGCGGGGGCAAGGATTACTGGCTTCACGCAAGCAAGCACGGTAAGCACAAGGAGGCTATCGCCCAGTCCGCTCGCGATTCGCCCGATCACATCCGCTGTTGCTGGAGCGATCACCAGAATGTCCGCCCACTCGGGGAGCGAGATGTGCTCGGGGCGGTAAGCGGGATCGTCCTCGAAGATATCCGTGTAGACGGGCTGACGGGTGACCGCCCGAAACGCCAGCGGTGTCATGAACTTGAGGGCGTGCGGTGTCAGGATCACCCGGACCTCGTGCCCATTTTGCGTCAGCCTGCTGGCCAAGTCGGCGCTCTTGTAGATTGCAATTCCGGCGGAGACCCCAAGGAGAATGCGAGCCATGAAACCCATGATACAGGCTTCGTCGAAGATTGGCAGAGCGAGCGCGCCGAGAATGGACAGGAAACTCAAAAAAGCACGCACCAGCGCGCGCGAAAGGGCTGCGGGCGAGGGTGCGTGCAGGAAGAAGCGCGAGGGTGTTTACTTCTTGGGGTTCAAGAGCTGGGCCAGCTCCTTGATTCGCTGCTCCTTGATCTTCTTGATATCGGAGCCATAGATCTCACTTTCGTCTTCCTGTGGCGCTGGCGGGGCCACCTCCGTTGCTGTCTCAATTCGCTTCTTCTCCTGCGCAACCGCGTGCGATTCTTCCTCACGGTTCGCGAGAACAAGCTTGTCCTCGAGAATTTCCCTGCAGACGATCCTTCGCAGGTTCTTGTCCTGAGCATCCGGCTTCACCATGGGCGGGGCACCACGATTGAGTTCCACCATGCGGCGTTGGAACAGCGTTGTCAGAGCAAACTTGCCGCCGACCTTCTTGATCAAAGCTTCTTCCAAGTCGATGTCGAGCATGGAGCGTGACCTCCTTTATGAGTTCTATGTTGTTGGTTTGAGAGGGTTTTTCGAGTGTGTTGTCACACAGGCGAAGACTTCCTCGACAGTGCGCTCAAGGTCTTCGTTGACCACCACGTGGTCGTATTTGTCTTTTTCAAGTATCTCCTGGCGCGCGGTCTCGAGCCGTGCGGCAAGCGTGGCTGAGTCCTCGGTGGCTCGGCCTGTCAATCTTTTCCTCAGGATCGCGTCGCTGGGAGGGAGCAGAAAAATAGTCATCATGCAGCCGGCCAAGTCGGGCAGCGCGCGGAGCTGGGCGGCACCCTTGACATCGATGCTCAAGAGCACGTTTCTTCCTTCGAGAAGCTGCTTCTGGACAGCGTCTTTTGGTGTGCCGTACAGGTTTCCATGCACGAGGGCGTATTCGAGAAAATTCCCCCTGGGGATACCATCCTCGAAGTCATTCCGTGCGAGGTAATGATAGTGATGGCCCGGAGTCTCGCCCGGACGGGGCGGACGAGTGGTGCAAGTCACGACCCTTGCGAATCCGGGCCTTTTTAGAAGCTCGGCGCAAACAGTGGACTTGCCCACGCCAGAAGGTCCAGAGATCACTATCAACTTACCGTCCTTGATCATTCGACGTTGACGACTTGTTCTTTCATCCGGTCCACCTCGGCCTTGATCTCAACGATTCTTTGACTCATGGCTGTGTTGGTGGACTTGGCGCCCATGGTATTGGACTCGCGAAACATCTCCTGGACCAGGAACTCAAGCTTCCGGCCAACGGGGTCCTTCTCGTCCAGGGCTGCGACGAACTGAAGCAGGTGACTTTCAAGTCGCTGGATCTCCTCGGCAATATCGGTACGCTCCGCCAATATTGCCGCTTCCTTCAGGAGGTCTTCGTGCGCCAAGTTCACATTTTTCTTGCTCAGGAGCTGGTTGATTCGTTCCTCGAGCCGGAGCTGGTAAGCTTCGAGCGCCCTGGGAGTTTGTTTCTTGATCTCTTCCAAGTGCCCTGAGACCAGAGAGAGGCGCTTGCGAAACTCGGCTTCCAGGTGAGCGCCCTCGACGCAGCGCATTTGCGTGAGCTTTTCGACCGCCTCGTTCGTGGCCCGAAGAGCTGCTGGAAGCAGCTCGCCCTTTCCGAGAACCAGTTCCTCCTCCATCCGGACGACGCCCGGCAAGGCGACCAAATCCTTGAGCAGTAACTCTTCCCGGGAGCCCAGCTCATGTTTCAGCTTGTTCAACTTGTTGAGGTATTTCTTGAGCACCTCCTCGTCGATCTCATAAAGGTCGGCGATTCGTGTCGGAGTGAATCGGACCGCAAGGAAAACGGAGCCTCGCCAGACGCGCTTCCTGATCTCCTCCTCGAGTTCGTTTTGGAGGTGGGAAATCTGTTCGGGGATCTTGGTCAAGATCTTGAGAAACCGGTTGTTGACACTCTTGAGCTCAACCGAAATAACGAAGTTTTTGCCCTCGCAAGTGGATTCGCCGTATCCGGTCATGCTTGTCAGCATCAGTTGTTGATTCTCCTGACTGGGACGACCCTGATGTCAATGCTTCCCGCAATCTGCCTCAAACGAGGACTACTTTCCTGGTGTCGGTGGAAGTGGCGACGGACTCGACGGGGTCGCACCTGCGCTGCTCCCTGTTGGAGGCGGCAAAGCCGGGGGAGTCGGAATTGCTGGCGTGGCTCCGGGTGTCAGGCCGGGAGTTGCGGAGGTTGTTGCGCCACCGGGCACTTGCCCGGGAGCCGGGGGAGTTGACGATCCCCCGGATGGGAAGCCCCCCCCGGGTACCGGGGAGAGACCGCCGCCCGGCAGGATTCCATCGAGCAGGTTCCCGCCTTCGGTGGGGCTTGGAGGTGGCTCCGGTTGATCTGCCGGCGGCGGAACGGCGTCAACGGCCGCAGCCGAAGGTGAGGTCTTGGCGCCAATGAGCCCCATGATGAAGAGGCAGATTGCCAACACCGCGCCCAGAACGCCGGTCATCTTGGCAAGGTCTTTCTGCATTCGAGCGCCCATGAGCGAGGCGCTGCCACCCCCGCCAAAGGCGCTAGTTAGCCCACTGTCCTTTGAATCCTGAAGCAAAATCAGGCCGACGAGGGCCACGGAAGTGAAGAGCACCCCCACGGAAAGAAGATACCAAATCCCCCCGACAAAGGTGAGTCCCAATATCACGGTCTCGAGCATGCTGGTTCCTTCTCGAATTGCCTCTTCGGCCGAGTTACGGATTGTTGTGATTTTCTGCTGTGAATTTGTTTTCTACCCCGCGATCGCCCTGAGCCATGGTCGCCAATTCTCAAGTTGCGGCCCGGCAAATCTTCAAGAACGAATCAGATTTCAGGCTGGCCCCCCCGACGAGAAGGCCATCGATGTCCGGCTCCTGGAGGAGCTCCGCAGCATTATCAGGCTTTGCGCTGCCACCGTAGATGATCAAGGTTCGCTCGGCCCTGTCCGCCGAGCCGTGTCGGGCAACGAAGGCGGCCCGGAGCTCCGAGCGCAAATGCTTGTGAACTTCCTGGCCCTGCGATGGAGAGGCTGTCTTGCCTGTGCCGATCGCCCAGACAGGTTCGTACGCGATGACCACTCGCCCCAGCTGCGCCACATCGCTCACGCCAGCTATCCCTGCTTCAAGCTGGCGAGAGACGACTTGGTTGGTTCTGTTGGTCTCACGTTCGTCAAGCTTTTCGCCGACGCACAGGACAGGGGTGAGACCGGCCGCGAGGGCTCGAGCGACCTTCTTGCCCACGGCCTCGTCGGTCTCGCCAAAGATGTGCCGACGTTCCGAGTGGCCGAGGAGCACCATGGGTCCTCCCGCTGCGGAAACCATCTCGGCAGAGATCTCGCCGGTGAAGGCGCCTTCCTTCTCGAAGTGGATGTTTTGAGCGCCAACAGCGATTATCTTGGGGGACCCTTGCAAACGTTCCGCAACAGCTGCCAGCGCGATGGCAGGCGGGAAAATTGCCACCAGTGGTTCCGCTGAAGGAGGCAAGCCAGAAGAGATTTCCACGGTCAACTCCAGCGCCTCGCCGAGGGACTTGTACATCTTCCAATTGCCCGCGATGAGGACGCTTCGTCGCTCTTTGCTTGTGGACATGCTGTCTACCGACTGGAAGTGCCGCTGAACCGGGAGGGCCACCCAAAGCGGGCCAAACTTGGGATGCGCAAACCGGTTAAGTTACATGCCGCGGGGTTGGCCGTCAAACGATTTGTTTCGTCCAGACTGTTCGAGCACCGGATCACGGCGCGTCTCCTACAACCGTTCCATTGTCACGTTGTCCAGGTAGAAATTCCCCCGGGCATTGCCTGAACCGGTGAAATCAACACGGTTGCACAGGAAGAACCACTCGCTGGCGTGGGGCAAGTCCGCCACAATCGTCGCAGGCTGGAGCGAGGTTTGAATGGAAACCTTGTACGGTGTCTTGGTGACGCCGAGCTGGAATTCGATCTCGACATGAAACCATTTTCCAGGCGTAAACTTGGCCACCCCCCTGCTGCCCGCGAGAATGTTGCCGTCGCCCTCGAACCGTACTGAAGGTCCGGTACCCTTGCCGCTGTACCGTAGTTCGACGAGACAGATCGCTCCGGAGTCCACCCTCAGATCAAAGGAAAGCCGCGTTCGTCCCCCCAGGAAAGGCCCCACTGAACGTTGGAGAAACGGAGAGGAGGGGGAGTCCGCCGTGTCGACGAATTTTAGCGACTTTTTCCCGCCAGCAGCGGTTTCCTCCGTGACGAGGATGCTCGTCTGGTTCTTGACTTCCGAGACCCAGGGGCGGGCCAACTCGGAGCCGGTCCCTGCCATCTCGAAGTCCTCTGCGAAGACGACACCCTTGCGCTCGCTCGCGGGGTGAAACTGGGTCGCGCTCGGGACGGAATCGGCTGGCAGGAGTGCCAGGGGTGGATCGACGTCGGTGTCAAGAATCACAGAGGCGTGTGTCTGCACCCGGTTGAGTGTCAGCTTCAAGAGCCCGTTGTGGTATTCGGTCTTGACCCTTGTGAGAAGAGGCAGGGCAGAGACACGAGCCGGAGCCTTGGGGAAGGGCAGAGTGACCTGCAAGTCGCCCAGTGGCAGGTTCCAGTCAGTGTGGGCGACGGTGTCCACGTCGCTGGGGACCCCATCTACCCGTGCGCTGAGGTCGGTCAGGTGCAGGACCACCTGTCGCGGCTTGCGCCGCAACGTGGCATGAATGGGTGCCTCGCCACTCACCCAATAAGACGGGCCATGGTTCAACTTGCGTAACACTGCCGCCACCAGACCCCCATCGGGATAGTGGAGGTGTTGAGCAGCCAGGTACGCGACGGTTCCCTTGCCCACGCCGCGGAGCGTCAGCGCGGGCCGACCGTCCACAAAACGGGCGACGACGTGTGCGTCGATGGGCGCAAGGTTCCAGCTTCCCATTACAATGTGGTGCTGATCCAGCTGAAGGACGGCGGGACTCGCTTCGGCCTTGCCCGTCCGCTTCAGGCCTGCAAGCGCGGAGATTTCGGGAGGCTCTGTATCACCCCCGCCGTGAAGTGACGATCCCGTCAAGACGAGCAGACCGCCACTTTCGACGAACTGCTTCAGCGCTGCAAGTGTCTCGGGAGCGACGTCCGTCTGGGAAGGCAACACAACGATCTGATACCGCGTCCACTGGCTGCGGAAAGTTTCCTCATTCGTGATGTCGGTAAAATATTGCGACTCGCTCAGAGAACGTGCAACACTGCAGGCCGGTCCGTCGAGGTTGGAATCGAGACGTTGATTGTATTCGCCTGCCCTGAACCAGGATGTTTCACTGTCGAGGACGGCTACCTGCGAGAGCGAAGACGAGGAGCCGAGGGCAAGCTTGCGGTCCTGCGTGAAGTGGGACATGAAGCGGGTTTGCTCGATGGCCGAAGGCGTGAGCGAGCTTGAGAAGGTCCATACAAACCAGGCACCTCCGGATGACAGGGCAAGGGCGCCCTCCTGGAGGGTGCGTTGGAGCGAGTATTGTCGGCTCAACGAGCGAGTGTCGGCCACGGCATAGCTCATCATGTCCCACGGCGTTTTTTGCTGGGCGCCCCAGCGCATTGTTGCGCATACGGTCTGACGGACGTTCCACTCGTCGGCACTCAGTGTGTCGACGAAATCGGGGACCGGTTCCGGCGTTCTGACCCAGGACCAGTTGCTCGTGTACATCGCCCTGGGGCTGGCAGAATGGATGGCTTCTGCCACCAATAGACGATACTCGTTGTACTGTGTGTAATGCCAATCTTTCCATTCTCTCCAGCGCGCCGAGCTCTCGTCACGCGGGGCGTCGAGTCGGGTCTTTTCCTTCCATGCCTGGAGGCAGCGCTCGCACCAGCAGGGGCGCGTAAGGGCACCGTCGCCATCAAACCAGAACCCATCGGGATCGTACTTCCTGATAATTTCCAGGATCTGGGGGATGAATTTTTCGTAAAGATACCCCTTCTTTTCTCTGTTGGGGCGCTGACAGACGATCAGCTCGTCCCCGGCAGGGCTTTTGCCAGCAGCCCCGACATGCCCCCACCCCGGATGATCCTTGATCTCCAAAGATCGCTGGTCGACCGACAGGTAAACGCAAAACTTCCAGTTCAGCCGGCGGGCGACCTCCTTGAAAGTGGCGAGCGTGTCGTACCCCTCCAGGTCGGGATTGTTGGGGCCGACTTCGGTCGGGTACGTCGCGTAGCCATTGCTTTGCGCGGAGACCTGGATCATCTCGCAGGGCGCTGTCCCAAGGGCCTTTACCAGGTCCTCGACACTGTGCCCCTTGCCGATCAGGGCAGTATGGTTGTCGCAGTGAATCATGAAGGTCGCACCGCGATACCAGTCGCTGCGTCGGGGGGCGTCTTCACCCAGCGTCACGGAGCAGGCCAAGCACAACACCGCCGCTGTCGGAAGCCAACAGGCGCCGTGAGCCCGTGGTCGTTTTCCCGAGGCACTGCCCGCCACAACACCGTCAGTTCCAAGTGGATTTGGCATTAGAGTGGTCCCATTTGTAACTCACTTCCAGCATCGACGGCAATGGCCCTCGAAGGGTCGGTGCGCAAGCCCTGGTGGATTGGGACCCGGGATCAACACCTCGCCTTGCAGGGTTTCAGATCGTCAAGGCGTGGGTCTGTGCCGCAAGCTCCCGGCCCTGGCGGTCGGGGCTCGGGCCCTTCGAGGAAGAGCCAGTTGAGCATGTCCACTGCATCCGTGAGGTCGATCTTGCCGTCGTCATTCGTATCGGCAGCGTCCTCACAAGGAAGGGGCTCGCCGGCGCGGAAGAGATAATTCAAGGTTCTCATGGGGTCCGTGATCTCCACCTTGCCGTTGTTGTCGGCATCGCCGCGGTGGAAGAGCGGTTCGGGAAGAGAGCCCTCACGCCGACCGATTCGGGTTGCAACCAATATCGAACCGGAGGCGACGATGTCGGGCACGCCGTCGCCATTCATGTCAATTACCCGATGCCCCGCGACTGCCACGCCGACACGGAAGGCGCTCGCGGTAGAGAAACCTCTTGAGCCCAGATTGTAGACGATGACGACGGATTGGCCTGCGGTGCTACCTGCGGTCAGATCGAGAAGCCCGTCACCGTCGACGTCGGTGAAGTGGAGCGAGAGCGGTGCGAGGTCGAACTTGATGGAGATGGCTTCGGCAAAGGTTCCGTCGCCCAGGCCGCCGAAGAAGAGGGCGCCGAGCGACTTGGAATCGGCGAGGACAAGGTCGTTCCTTCCGTCTCCGTTGAGATCGACGATCGCGCCATCCGTGAAGATTCGGGTAATTTCTTCATTGACAATCACCGGGGGTGAAAAAGAGCCGTCGCCGTTCTGGAAGTGAACCGCGGCGATCCTGGGCTGCCAGACGAGCAGATCGGCCTTCTGGTCGCCGTTGAGATCGCCGATCGAAGCCCGCCTGGGCAAGTCGATCGTGGGGACAACCCTGGGCTCATCGAACTTTCCGTCTCCGTGGCCCAGCAAGATCGCGAGCTCATCCACGCCCTGGCAGGGAACGACGATATCCAGCGTCGGGCCGCCGTCAACCCGGCCGGCCGCGCACTGTTGCGGTCCAGCGTGCACTGGAATGGAAATCTCACCATGGGCCTTGCCCGAAGAGTCCAGGAGTGATACCAGGACAGAATTGAGGGCCAATTGGGTGCCGAAGAGGTCCGGGATGCTGTCGCCGTTCAGGTCGGCGAAATTCGCCGTTGAGTAGCGGCCGGTGCTTGTACCGCCAAAGAGGGTGGCAGTCAGGTCGGGTCTGTTCGGTGAGCTCTCGCCCGGATTGAGGTAGACGAAGGCCTTGGATGTTGCGGCGCCGCTGAGAATTATATCGGGTGTCCCGTTCTGGTCGAAATCCACGATTCCGAAGCCCTTGGCCGAGACAAAACCCGTGATGCTCCCGGAGGACTTGAAGATCGGATCCCCTTCCTGGCCGTGAAAGATAGTCAGCGTGGATCCCCCGGTATCAGCCGAAACTATATCGGTGTAGCCGTCGCCATCGAGATCCCGCGCGATCAAAAAAAGCGGGCCAGGGCCTGTCTGCCCGAACTCCATGGGCTTACCGAATTTCCCGTTGCCGAGGCCGGGGTGGATACGCAACTGGCTGCTTCCGGCGCTCACCAGGGCCAGGTCCGGGCTGCCGTCGCGGTTGAAATCGCCGACGGCGGAGGCTTCTGTGCCAGCAGCGAATGCGTCGGCCAGTGTGCGCTGGTACCTGCCGTTCGCACCGGCGATCGCGACGTAGGCGGTCGCGTCATCAATGCAGGTGGCGGAAATATCGTCCTTGCCGTCCTTGTTGAAATCACCAATTGAGATGTACTCGACGCAACTGAGCTCTCCCTGGATGTTCGCCTTGTTGACGAAAGATCCGTCGCCCTTGCCCTGATGGAGCTGAATTCCGGGGAGCCCGGTGCCGAGGGCGAGATCCAGAAGCCCATCGCCATCGTAGTCGAGCGCCTCGAGCGTGTGTTCGCGCCCGCTGGAGGGGTTTTGTGTCTGGCGGAACTGAATCTTGCCTTCCGTGGTGAGCTCGTTCAAGAAAATCGAAAGAGTGCTTGTATTGAGGTTGCTCGACGCCAGGTCGAGTCGTCCGTCCAGGTTCCAGTCTCCGGTCGCAGCCCACCGGGCGCCACGAGCTTGCGAGATTGCCAGGGGTTTCTCGAAGGTGCCATCGCCAACCGATCGCACATAATAGGCGGTGGAGGCTCCGTCGGCGACGATCAGGTCGTCCACCCCATCCCCATCGAAGTCCCCGCCCCGGGTAAAGAATGAGGACGAGCCGACTCGAAGGGTCACCTGAGTCCACCTCTCGCGGTTCACCGGGTCCTGGAGGAGGACGCCGATGGTCGACGACCCGTTGGAGACGACAAGGTCGATCTTGCCGTCCTTGTTGAAGTCGCCCGAGTGAACTGTGACGGGTGGGGCGGGGACTCTGTTGATGGTTACGGGACCATCGAAGGTGAGCTCCGCGGCGGAAAGCCAGCTGGCCGCTGAGACGCCAGTGCAAAGAACCCAAAAAAATAGAATTCGACGCATCGTCAACCCCTTCCGGGAAATTCAGATGTTGTTCGCAGCAACAGCCCCCATTCAAACTATAACCTCTCCTACAAAGTGAGCGTAATGGGAATTGCTGCTCGGTTCACAATTTCACTATAGCGATGGGAATGCCCACGGGGGGGCGCTAGAATTCATGGTGGTGGCTCAGAGCCCTAATTTCCCAAGAGGTAGGTCTTTCGTGACAGGTAGCTCCGTGACAGGGATAATTCTGCTCCTTCAAACGTGCGTGTTTTCGCAGGCTGGCGTGGGGTACCTCAATGAGGTCAAGTCCGAGGCAGATTTCACGTTCGTGGCCAACTCGGGGAGCCTTGTCCCTGGAGTTGAGCGGACCTCGAAGTTCATCGTGCCCGTGCGTGACAACGACCCTGATCTTCTCCCGGTTCTTTTTCAGAACGTGAACAAGTACGTGTTCCACCAGGAGTTTCTCGCCCTCGAGTTCAAGAGCAAATTCCCGGGTCTGGACGGGCCGGGCTACTCGGCCCTCTGCGAGGTACGGGTGTCGCGAAAGTATTACGCCTGCGTCATCTTTCGCTTCAAGGGGGCTGCGCCAAACTATGGCTTTGATATTTTCACGGCAGGCACCCCGGGTGAGCTCCCGCGCCCCGAGGAGGCGAAGTGGGTGTATGACCACGTGTCGCCGAGGTTCACGATTGGCCCGATCGCCTACTCGCCGCAGAGGCCCCCGGCGATCAAGGACGCGGAGACGTGGGTGAATCCCGGCTTTCCCATCAGCTTCGCTTTCGGCGGCGGATTCGCACCCTACGTGCCTTACACGCTCGCCGAGAACTACGGCCGTGTCCGAATTCTCAACCCGACCGAATTCCAGGCCTTCAACGAGAGCGGGGAGCTCAGCTCGCAGGATATGCTCGTCCTTGACGAGGCTCCCGGCGACATTGAGGGCGTGATGGCGGGTGTGATCACGGGGTCGATCCAGACGGAGCTGAGCCATCTGTCCATTCGCACCGGCCGCCGTGGGACGCCGAACGCTTACGTGACGGAGGCTCGCGCCGCCTTCACACCCTTCCTGGGGAAGCTTGTGCGCCTGTCGGTCGGGGCGGACCGGTACGAGGTGAAAGAAGCCACGCTGGCCGAAGCCGAGGCCTGGTGGGCCACTCACCGGCCGAAGCCCGTGGTCGTTCCGCCAGTGGATGAGGCCTATGACAAGCTCGACTCGGCCGCCGAGATCCCGCTCGTCGGCTCGCTTGCGCTCAATAGCCGCTACGGTGGCAAGGGCGCCAACTTCGGAAGGCTCTGGCACCTCGTGCCGAGCGCAAATCGGGACCAGGGATTCGTGATCCCGATCCACTATTATTTTGACCACATCCGCGCGACCCTGGTGCCGGCGCGAAAAAACCCTGCGGTGCGCGTCACGCTGGAAGCGTACATTCTCGAACTTCTCCAGGCTCCCGAATTCCGTGGAGACTCAAGGATTCGGTTCGAGGAGCTTGGGAAGTTGCGCGCACTCTTCGAGGAGGGATCGGTCAGCTCCGGGATCGTGCTGAAGGTTTCCTCCCGGATCAACGAGGTCTTTGGTCGCACGGACATGTTGGTCCGTTTTCGCTCCTCCTCGAACGCCGAGCACTTGCTGGAATTTAACGGCGCCGGAATCTACAGCTCGACCTCGGTCTGCGCCGCCGACGATCTCGATTCGGACTCCGACGGCCCGTCCCGGTGCGATTCTTCGGAGCCGAAGGAGCGCGGCATCGCGCGAGGCTTGAAGCGCGTGTGGGGCAGCCTGTGGAGCTTTCGAGGATTCGAGGAGCGTGAGTACTTTCAGATCCCGCAGACGGCCGTGGGCATGGGGATCCTCGTCTCCGAGAGCTTCGGCGACTCTGAACAGGCCAATGCGGTGGCCTTCACGGGTAACCCGACCTCGCTCACCGACAAGCGCTACTTCATCAACTGTCAGAAGGGCGATGTCGAGGTGGTCCTGCCTCCGCCGGGAGTGGAGTCGGAGCAGGATCTGCTCGAGATGAAGGACGGCCTTGTGGTCGGGATCGTGAGGGTCCGCCCTTCGAGCCTGGTGCTCCCCGGTGAGTTTGTTCTGAGCGATGCGCAGCTCCGCGATGTGGGGCGCGTAATGGCCCTGATCGAGAAGGGCTTTCCCTTCGACCTCGGCGGCCATTCCCCCGAGGAGGTGCTCCGTGACATTGAGTTCAAGATCAACGCCAAGGGCGAGCTCATATTCAAGGATGTCCGGCTGTTCGTTGTGTTGAACTCCGGGCCCCCTGCCAGGGAGTACAGGGTCACGATTCCGGAGAATTTCACACTGTGCGGCAGCTTCGTTGAGTCGCGGCCGGCCAAGAATGTGCTGGCAGGGAAGTTGCGCGCGGGCCTGAGGGCCGGCGTGCATTCATTGCGCACCGACGGCACTTCGACGGACCAGATGTTCGAGTGGCTCGAGACGGGTGCCAGGGATCCGCGTATTTTCCCGGCGGGGCCGGGGAGATGGGTGGCGAAGCTTCAGGATCGGCCCGGGCTTGGGACCTTCTGGTCGTTCGATCTCCATCAAGACTTCTTTCACTCCGGTGAGCTGATCCGGCTGACGCTCGAGAACTTGAGCCTACGCAATGACGCTCCAGCCGAGGTCACACTCGACCCTCTCGCGTTCACGTGGAACATTAGCCCCTACCTGCTCAACGTTCGAGCGGACTACGGCGACCCGCCCGACATTCCCCGGTACGAGCCTTTCTTGCCGTGCGACATGACCCACCTGCCGTTGTACAAGACCAACGTGCAATTCCCTGGCGGGGATACCCTGCGAATCAGGGACCGCTTCCAGGACCTCGAGGAAGGCACCGGGCCAGCCGAGATCGTCTCTGCTGAGGTGAACCTCACAAGTTATGGCGGCGAGTCCCGCACCGTGACCGATTACTGGAGCCTTGTGTACACGGCGGGACATCACAATGACACGCCGTACCCGCAGTACTGGATCCTCTTCGATCCTCCGATGTCGATCGCGGGCGTTGGGACGGCCCGGGGGCTCCAGATCATCCAGGGCTACAAGCCTCCGCCGCCAACGGTTCCCCCCCAGGCGTACCTGCTCGGGGAGGATTTGTCCCCGATCGCGAGCCTGTCGATTCTCTCGCTTGAACGGCTCAAGGGAGACATTAATCCCCTCCTTTTCAGGCGCGGTGACGTCGACTTTGACGGTCAGATCCGAATCACGGACGCCATTATCACGCTCCGGTTCCTCTTCCAGGGAGGGATTCCGATCCCGTGTTTCGACGCTGCGGACATCGATGATTTTGGAACGCTCGAGATCACCGATCCCATCCTTCTTCTCGATTACCTCTACCTCGGCGGCGAGCCGCCCCTCCCGCCGTTGGGAGAGTGTGGTGAAGACCCCACTGATGACAGCCTGATTGGGTGTGCGGGCCCCGGCTGCAGGTGACGGGCGCCGAAGGTCCCACCCGGCCAGGATGTCCCGGTGATGGCTGCGTGAAGTACCGCGTCCTTGAGCCCGAGGATAACTCGGTTCTTGTGCCGGCCGGATTTGGCGTCTCAAGGATCGTCGCTATAATCTGCCGGCCATGAAAGAGCCTCGAACCAAAGCCAGGAGGAGCACGCCGCCTCTGTGGATTGTGGTCCCTCGCCCCGGGTGTGCGTCCGGGCGGGGAATGCGTGAGGATCCTATCCTTGCGCCAGAGTCGTCCAGAAGAGAAAGTCTGTGAGAACAGATGCCGCCGAAAAGACCCGATCCTGGTTGGAAAGTCGAAGCGGCGCTGGCGTCTCTTCGCGGTCGAATCGACCCTTATATCTGGGACCAGGGCCAGGAGCTCTTCCGCAGGGACGCCGTGGAAGACTTCCAAAAATCTGCTGATGACCGTGTGATCAATGTTCGGGTCGTCGATCCGAGGGACACCCGGAAATTCTTTGTCGAGGTGACCCGCGATCAGGAAGGCCATGTCACCGCCCGTTGTCCCTGCCCCTACCGCCTCGGGGGCTACTGTCGCCATCAGGTTGTGGGCCTCGAGTACCTGCGCTCGATCATCGAGGCCTCTCGCGAGGCCTCGGCCCCGGCGCCTTCGAAGCCAAAGCCGGTGGAGGCGCAGCAGATTTCGAGCGTCACGGTATCTCGGGTTGCCGACGTCCCGCCGCCAACTGTCCCGCAAGGGCCCATTCTCTACCGACTTTTTTCCCTGGCTCAGGGAGTGGCGACTCGACCCGATGGATCTCTCCTGCGCGTGGTGCTCTTTGGACTCGGGTCGCTGAAGGCGCCGCATCGTGTCGGACTCCAGCTCTTCACGGGCACGGGGTGGACGGACGTGCGCACGAGCGACCTCGGCCGCTGGATATCCCGCGGCACGAACGGCCCACACCCCAGGGACCAAGTCCTCGCGGCCCACTTCACGGCTGAAGGCGCGCTCCTCCGTGAGGCCCCGAGCGAGACCTTCGCCTCGCTACTGGGCGTCCTCGTGGGCACGGAATCGCTCGTTGACCGTGGAGGGCGGGTGCTTGGGGTCTCGCGCTGGCCCTGGCGGCTGGCGGCGACTCTCGTCCGCGGTGCCGAGGGGGGCGTGGGGATCGAGTTGACGTGCCTTGGCCCCTCGGGAGAGTCGAGGCCCTTCAACGAGGTCTCGATTGTCCCATCGGCAGCTCCATGGATTCAGCTCGAGACCGGTGAGTTCCATTCGCTGGAGGCTGCCGCCGTCGGCTCGGTCCTTGCAGAGTTGCAGGAAGAGAGCCTCGCTTCGATCTGTGGCTCCGACCTCGACCGCCTGTTGGCTCAAGGCTCGGCCGAGATCGAGCGCTTGTGTCTCGGACGCCTCGAGACCGAGCCGGGGCTGATCGAGGAGGTCGAGGGCGTCAGCAGCGCGCGTATCCGGCTCGTGGGCGACGTCAAGAAGCTCCAGGGAAAGCTCGAATTTTGCTACGGAGGCCGTTGGGTCGACGCTCCCGAGACACCCGAGCCGTGGACGGTCGAGTTGAACGGCAGGATCGAGCGATTTCCGCCGGCGGGCCAGTCGCTCGCGCGCGCCCGAAGGGAGCTCGAGGCGATGGGGTTCACGCGGTCGGAAGGCGGCTGGGTGCTTGAGAAATCGGGGAGTCTCGCGACGATGCTCCAGCCCCGCGAGCGTCCCTTCGTGAAGGTCGAGCTACCGCAGAAGCTTGAAGCCCTGAACCTCTCCGAACGCTCTCCCGTGCTCAAGGTAAAGGTCTCCGGTGGCGGCGTGGCGGCCGCAGGCGAGGGGGCCGGCAAGGGCATCGCGCGCCACGGCTCCGGCATCGCGTGGCTCGAGGTCACTGCGAGCCTGGTGGACGGATCTCGCGAGCTACCCATCGACCTGAGCGCGATCGAGGAGTCCCTGAAGGCCTCGCCCCGGAGCGTTCTTCAGCTCGAGGACGGCTCCGTGCTCGGGCTCGCGCACGACTCGGTGCGGAAGCTCGTCGAGCTGGGGGAGTTGGCGGAGGCCTGCGGCTCTCCCCGGGGTGAGGGAGACGCAGAGCGTGGACGATTTCAGTTGCCTCTCTCCATGGCAGGGGAGTTCCTCGCGGAGCAGCCGAGCCGCGAAGTTGAGTTTGGGCTTGAGATCCAATCTCTGATCGATGGGCTTCGGGGGGGGGCGAGGCTCGAGCCTCAGGAACTGGTGCCCGGCCTTGGCGACCGGCTCCGGCCCTATCAGTTCGAGGCCGTGCGCTGGTTCGGCGATCTGGCAGCCTGGGGCCTCGCAGGGATTCTGGCGGACGAGATGGGCCTCGGGAAAACGATCATGGCGCTCTCGCATTTCTTCGGTCGTGAGAAGCGTATGGGCGCGGACGGGCCCGTTCTCGTCGTCTGTCCGTCCAGCCTTGTCTTCAACTGGATCGACGAGTGCCGGAGGTTCTTTCCGAAAATCAAGGCGGAGGGTCTCCAGGGGCTTCCGCCGGCGCTTCGAGAGGAGCGGATTCGATCCGGCGCCGACATGCTCGTGACCTCCTACGCGCTTCTCCGGCGCGACCGCGAGGCGCTCGAGGCTCGGGGTCTCCGCGCGGC
>SXGT01841738.1_pt1 | contig 18361 bp, 18 predicted proteins | sample 3176221 | NCBI WGS metagenome assembly SXGT01 (sample SAMN11356862, study PRJNA531348) | freshwater metagenome | isolation source: freshwater sample F1-120 | place: China: Fuxian Lake, Yuxi | collected 2017-12-25
CAGAAGCGGATCACGACGGTCGGCTCGCTCCACCCGAGCTGCTCGAATTGGTGATGGATCGGGGCCATCTTGAACACGCGGCGGCCGGTGCGCTTGTAGAAGAACACCTGAATGATGACGCTGAGCGCCTCCACGACGAACAAGCCGCCGATGATGACGAGCTGGATCTCGTGGTGCGCGACAACCGCGATCGTGCCGAGCGCGCCGCCGAGCGCCAGGCTGCCGGTATCCCCCATGAACACCGCCGCCGGCGGCGCGTTGAACCACAGGAACGCCAGTCCGCCGCCGACGATGGCGCCGCAGAAGATCGCCAGTTCGCCCGCGCCCGCCACATGCGGGATGCCGAGATAATCGGCGAACCGCACGTTGCCGCACAGATAGACTATGACCATCAACGCGACCGATGCGATGATCACCGGCATCGTCGCCAGACAGTCCAGCCCGTCGGTCAGGGTCACCGCATTGCCGAATGCGACAATGGTGAACGCCGCGAAGAGGGGGTAGAAATACCAGAGCTCCAGGTACATGCGATTGGTGAACGGCAGGAACAGCCCCGTCCCGTTCTGCCGCATGATGATCACCGCCGCGATCCCCGCGATCAGGAACTCCAGCGCAAGCCGCGTGCGGCCCGAGACGCCTGCGGTGCTCGCCTTCCGAACCTTGTCGTAATCGTCGAGGAAGCCGATCGCGCCGAAGCCAAGCGTCACGAACAGGCACGCCCAGACGAAGGGGCTGGACAGGTCCATCCACAGCAGGATCGCGCATGACATGCTGGTCAGGATCATCAGCCCGCCCATCGTCGGGGTGCCGCGCTTGGCGAGGTGCGTCTGCGGACCGTCAGCGCGGATCGGCTGGCCCTTGCCCTGACGCACGCGCAGCCAGCCGATGAATTTGGGGCCGATGATCAGGCCGATGAACAGCGCGGTCGCCACCGCTGCGCCCGTTCGGAACGACAAGTATCGGATGAGGTTGACGACGCCGGGAAACCCCAGTTGCTCGGCGATCCAGTACAGCATCTACATTCCGCCTCGCAGCCCGGCGACAACGCGCGCGAGTCCTACCCCGTTCGAACCTTTCACCAGCACCGCGTCGCCGTCGCGCAGGTCTGCGCGAACCGCCTCGAGCGCGGCCGCGGCGTCGGCCACATGAACGAAATTAACCTTTCCTTCAAGCGTTTCGGCGAGCGGCTTCATCGCTTCGCCGACGAGAACGGCCGTTTCGACGCGCGCGTCGACAACGGGCTGGACCAATGCCGCATGATAATCAGCGGACTTGTCCCCCATTTCGCGCATTTCGCCGAGCACCGCGACGTGGCGGCCGGGCTCACGCGCGAGGACGGCGAGGGTCGCCGCCATCGAAGCGGGGTTGGCGTTATAGCTCTCGTCGATAACCAGCGCCTCACCCCGGTCGACCTGCGCGGTGAAGCGAGCGCCTCGACCCGGCAGCCCGCCGAGGTCGGCGAGCGCCAAGCCCGCGAGCCCGAGGTCGCCCCCGACCGCGTCGACCGCAGCGAGCACCGCCAGCGAATTGGATACCCAGTGGTCGCCGGGCTGCGACAGCGTGAAGCTCAGCTCTCGCTCGCCCACCTTTGCGGTGACGAAGCTGCCGCCGGTCTTGACCCGCATCGTCTCAATCGCGCGAACGTCCGCACCCTTGCTCAGACCGAACGTGACGATCCGCGCCGCGCAGGGCTGCGCGGCGGCGACAAGGCGGTCGCGATGGGGCGAGTCGAACGGAACGATCGCGGTGCCGCCGGGCTCGAGCCCCTGGAAGATCTCCCCCTTGGCGTCCGCGATCGCGGACTCGTCAGGAAAAAATTCGGCATGCGCAGGTGCGATCGCGGTGACGATCGCGACGTGCGGGCGTACGATCCGGGTCAGCGCGGCGAGTTCGCCCGGATGGTTCATTCCCATCTCGAACACGCCCGCGCGCGCGACCTGCGGCATGCGTGCGAGGCTCAGCGGAACGCCGGTGTGATTGTTGTAGCTCTTGACCGAACGATGCACCTCGCCCGGCCAAGCGCGATCGAGCGCGGCGTATAGCGCCTCCTTAACGCCCGTCTTGCCGACCGATCCGGTGACGCCGATAACCTTCGCCCCTGTCCGCGCCCGGCTCGCGCGGGCGACGTCGTTCAGCGCCGCGAACGTGTCGGCGACGCGGACGTGCGGACCCCAATCTCCCTCAGAGCATGGCTGCGACACGATGGCCCCCGCCGCGCCCTGCGCGAACGCCTGGGGCAGAAAGCGGTGCCCGTCGGTCGCCTCGCCCGAAAGCGCGACGAACAGGTCGCCCTCGCCCACCTCACGACTATCGAACGCGACTCCGCCCACCGCGAAGTCCGCCGAAGCGGTTCCGCCCGTCGCCGCCGCGATCGCGTCCGAGGTCCACAGCGGTGTCACGGTCGCGCTCGGGCCTCCGTGTTCGCACCGTAGCGCAGCCCGAGCCGCGGGCGCGGCGCGTCCTGCGGGGGTGACGGCCGTGGCGAGACGGGCCGCTCGGTCTTGGTCGGCATAATGATCTTTCTCATGCTGCGCACTCCCGTGCCACCGTGACGTCGTCGAAGGGCAGGACCATGTCACCAACGATCTGACCCTGCTCGTGTCCCTTTCCCGCGATCAAGACGATGTCCTTCGCCCCTGCGGTCGCGATCGCCGCGCCGATCGCCTCGCGCCGGTCGCCGATCTCGCGCGCGCCGGGCGCGCCGTCGAGGATTGCGCGACGGATCGCGGCGGGGTCCTCGGTGCGCGGATTGTCGTCGGTCACGATGGCGAGGTCGGCCTGGTTGACCGCGACCTGCCCCATCGTCGCGCGCTTGCCCGGGTCGCGGTCTCCCCCTGCGCCGAACACGACGATCAGCCGCCCGCCCGCATGAGGCTTCAGCGCGGCTATCGCCGCCTCGAGCGCGTCGGGGGTATGGGCATAGTCGACATAGACCGGCGCGCCGCTCTTGGCGATCGTCGCGCGCTCCAGCCGCCCGCGGACCGGCTGAAGCCGGGCGAGCGCGCGCAACGTCTCGGCGGTATCGCCTCCCGTCGCGATCACCAGCCCTGCCGCGACCAGCGCGTTCGCGGCCTGATAGGCGCCGATCAGCGGCAAGTTGACCCGATGCGTCAGGCCGCCCGCCTCGATCTCCAGTCCCTGCCCCAGCAATGTCGGATCGCGCCCGACCAGCCGCAGCGTGGCTCCACGCGCGCCGACCGTCACCAGCCTGTTCCCACGGCAACGGGCAAGGTCGATGACGCGCCCGGCTTCGGCGTCGTCGGCCCACACCACTGCGGCGCCGTCGGGCGCCAGCACCTCGGCGAAGAGCCGAAGCTTGGCGGTGAGATACGCGCCCATGTCACCGTGATAGTCGAGGTGATCGCGGCCGAGATTGGTGAACGCGGCGGCGGCGACCGGCAGGCCCTCGGTCCGATATTGGGTCAGGCCGTGGCTCGACGCCTCGAACGCAAGGTGGGTCACGCCCTCGCGCGCGAGGCCTGCCACATTGGAGAGGAAGGTGACGACGTCGGGTGTCGTCAGCCCGGTCGTCGTCCGCTCGTCCGCGGTGGTGACCCCCAGCGTGCCGATCGAGGCGGCGTGATGCCCCGCCATCCGCCAGAGCTGGCGGGTCATCTCGACGGTCGAGGTCTTGCCGTTGGTGCCCGTCACCGCAACGGCGGTCTCCGGAAAGGGCGCAAAGAATTGAGCCGCTAAACGCGCAAAACGCTCACGCGGGTTATCGTCGGCGAGGTGGACCGCGCCCTCGACCCTCGCCTCTGGGCACGCGACCACCGCCACCGCGCCGCTGCGCACCGCGTCGGCGATGTAATCCTCGCCGTTGACCCGCGCGCCGCGGAACGCGCCGAAGACGGTGCCCGGCGCAACCTTGCGGTGATCGATCGCGAACCCCGTCACCGCCGCGGTCTCGCTGCCGCCGGTGAGAGCGCCCAGTCTCACTCGGCCTCCGAACCGTGCTCGCCGGGCGCGCGCCACAGCAGCGGCATGACGTCGCTCTGATCGACGTCCCGCCGATCATCGGGCATGACACCGAGCATCGCACCCGTTCGGGAGATCACCCGGCTGACCACCGGAGCCGCGGTATAGGCGGCGGTCGTCTGGAACTGGTTGGCCTCGACCCGCTTGGGACTGTCGAGCATCGCGATCACGACATAGCGCGGCGCGTCCATCGGAAAGGCCGCGGCGAAGGTCGAGACGTTGGCGTTTTTGGCGTACCCCCCGCCTTGCGCCACCTCGGCGGTGCCGGTCTTGCCGCCGACTCGATATCCGGGGGCCTCGCCCTTACGTCCGGTGCCCTCCTGCACGATCAGCCGCATGAGCTGGCGCATCCGGCGGCTCGTCTCCGCGCTGATCACGCGACGGCCCTCGGGAGCCTTGCCCGGCGCGATCTTGAGCAGGGTCGACGGACGCCAGACGCCGCCGTTGATCATCGCGGCATAGGCGCTGGCGAGGTGGAGCGGGGTCACCGCGATGCCGTGGCCGTACGCGGTGGTCATCGTCGTCGTCCGTGCCCAATAGGTCGGCCACAACGGCCTGCCCTTCTCGCGCAGCTCGACGTCGGGCTTGGTGTCGAAGCCGAGACGGCGGAACATCGCCTGCATCCGCCCCGCGCCGATCTCGTCGGCGATCCGCGCGGTGGCGATGTTGGAGGAATGGACGAGCGTCTCGGGGACGTTGAGCCAACGCTTTTGGGCGTGGTCGTCCTTGATCTTGAACCGGCCGACCTGGAGCGGCGCAGTCGCGTCGAAACGGCGGCCGAGGTCGCGAACCACCCCCGTCTCCAATGCGATCGCGGCGGTGATCACCTTGAAGGTCGAACCCAGTTCATAGACGCTCTGCGTGGTGATGTTGCGCAGCTCCTCCGTCCCCGCCATGCCGACCCGGTTGGGGTTGAACACGGGCAGCGACACCATCGAGATCACCTCGCCGGTATCCACGTCCAGCATCAGACCGGCGGCGGCGCGCGCCTGATAGGCGGTCATCGCCCGGCCGAGTTCACTTTCCATCGCGGCCTGGACGCGGGTGTCGATCGACAGCGCCACCGGCTGTCCCGCAGTCGCCGGGTTGGTGAGCCGCGCATCGAGCACGCGCTCCATGCCCGACATGCCCCGTCCGTCGGTCGACAGGAAGCCGAGCGCATGCGCCGCCATCGTCGATTGCGGGTACAGCCGCTGCGTCTCGCGCGCGAAGACCAGAGCAGGCTCGCCGATCGCATTGACCTGCTCGACGAGCTGCGGCGAGGCGCGACGCTGCAAGTAGGTGAAGCTGACGTCCTTGGTCAGCTGACCGTAGAACCACGCCTGGTCGCCACGGTCGGGCATCAGCGCCGCGAGCCGCGATGCGATATCCATCGGGTCGCCGATCAGCTTGCGGGGGTGAACCGCGATTGTCCAGGCGTCGATGGTGCGCGCGAGCGGCGCGCCATGCCGATCGACGATGTCGCCCCGCCCGGCCAGAGTCGCCGCGCGGGTGGCCGCGTCCGCCGGCCCGGCGAGGATCGCGAGCATCGCCAACCGCACGACCACCACCGCCACAGCCGTCGCGAACAGCAGCATCAGCATCATCAACCGGGTGTGCGCGACGCCGACCAGCGCGTGGCGCTGGCGCGGGTCGCGGCGCTGACCGACGGGACGCGCAACCAGGACCGTCACCGGCGGGAACCTGCCTCGATACGCGCCCGGCTCAGGATGTCGCCGAGCGTCGAGTCGGAAAGCAGCTTGCTATCGAGCATCGCGACCGCTTGCGGCCGGACGTTCGCGACCGCCACCGCGCGCAACATCGCCGCCTTCTCCCGCGGCGTGGTTGCGATCACCGGCTTGGGCGCGGGGGTCGTGGGGGCCGCAGCCGCCATGCGGATGGGGGCGGCGGCGACCCGGATAGCGGTCGGCTGCGCCGCCACCGACTGGACCATCACCGGGATCGGGGCCAGCGGCGTCACCTGCGCGCGGAACTCGACGCCCGCGAGGGAGGGCACGACCAGCGCCGCGCTCCGCACCGGCTCGCCGTCGGCCCCGACCAGCGGCGCGCTCACGTCGATGGAGGCCAGCGCCGCCTCGTCCGCAACGAATTGCCGCGCGACCGGGGCCGTCAGCGCCAGCGTGTCGCCGTTCCACTTCTCCAGCTGCGCCAGGTTGGCGCGCGTGTCGAACTCGGTCTCCAGCGCACGGATGTCCCGCTCGGCGTCGGCGATGCGGAGGTTGAGCGCGTCGACCTTGCCGCGCTCGGCCGCCACCTGGAGCGAGACGAGGTAAAAGGCGAGGACCACAACCACGCAGCTTCCGAACCAGCCCACGCCCCTCAAACGATGCGCCGCCGTCATGCCTCTCGCTCCCCGTACACGTTACTATTGCTCCACGCCGGGGCGTCGGTCCGCCGCGCCGTCCTCAAAGTCGCCGACCGCGCCCGCGGGTTGCGGGCCAGCTCGGCCTCGCTTGCGCGCACCGCCTTGCCGACGTTCTCGAAACTGGGCGCCGGCCCGGCCGCGGTGACGCTTGGAAGATGACGCGATGCTGAAGGCGCCGCCCCCGAGCGATCACGCAGAAAGCGCTTCACCATGCGATCCTCCAGACTGTGGAAGGTCACCACCGCCAGCCGCCCGCCGGGCTTCAGCACCCGCTCCGCCGCCGCCAGCCCGTCGGCAAGCTCGTCGAGTTCGCGGTTGACGTGGATGCGGATCGCCTGAAACGCGCGGGTCGCCGGATCCTTCTTGTCATGCGGCCGGTGCCCCAGCGCGCGGCGGATCACCTGCGCGAGCTCGCCGGTGCGGGTCAGCGGCCGAGCGGCGACGATCGCGCGCGCGACTCGGCGTGACTTGGGCTCGTCGCCATAACGGTACAGAACGTCGGCGATCTCGGCCTCGTCCGCCTCGTTGACGAAATCCGCCGCGGACGGTCCGTCTTGCGCCATCCGCATGTCCAGCGGGCCGTCCGCCTGGAACGAGAAGCCGCGCTCCGCCTGATCGAGCTGCATTGACGACACGCCGATGTCCATCGTCACGCCGTCGGCCGATCCGGGCTCGACCACGCTCTCCATCCCTGAGAACTCGCGCTCGACCAGCGTCAAGCCGTCGAGCCCCGCCGCGCGTCCCGCAGCGACCGCATCGGGATCGCGGTCGAACGCGATGACCCGCGCGCCACGTTCGATCAGCGCGCGCGCATAGCCGCCGGCGCCGAAGGTGGCGTCGACCATCGTCTCGCCCGGCATCGGGGCGAGCGCGGCGATGACCTCATCGAGGAGGACGGGAACATGGGCGGCGTCGCTCACAGCGCCACGCCCTTCTCGGCCATGTAGAAGCGCGCCATCGACTTCATGATTTCGGGCGCGTCGGGAGTCTCGATCAGCGTCTTGGGATCCCAAATCTCGATATAGTCGAGCACGCCGTAGAAGAACGCATGCTCGCCGATGCCGGCATGAAAGCGCGGGAAGCGCGGCATGATGAAGCGGCCGGAGCCGTCGAACGGCACCGCCTCGCCCGATGCGGCGCGGCGCTTGATGTTGTAATCGAACTCGCCGTCGGCGCTCGTGTTTTCGGCCTCGCGCCGATCGAGCTTGTCCGCCAGCACGTCGAGATAATTGGGATCGTAAGCGACCAGGCAACGGTTGCGTTGATGCGCGCCGATCACGATCGTGCCGCCGTCCTTGCCGTTCGACTTGGGGCTGTTGGCGGCGAGGGTCGAGCGGAGCGCGCTGGGTATCGCCACGCGGCCCTTGTCGTCGACAAGGCCGATGCCGTCTCCCTGATAGCGCCCCCTGCCCGACACCCCGTTCCCCGTACACGCACGCGCATCCCCGATCCGGCCCACGTCCCTCGACGTCGCCCGGCTCCTGCTCACGCAGATATGGTTTGCCTTCTGTCCCCAAGAGCTATCAGGGGTTCAGCGGGGACGCAACGGGATTTTCGGGGATTGTACGGGATTTCAGCAAGTTTGCAGGCGCGCTGATTAACCCCGGAGTTAGCCGCTAAGGTGGGCTATGCTGTTGATTTCCCGAAGGCGAACGGGAAATCCCCGGATTTCCCCCGATGCCGGTCATTGTACGCCCGCAGGCGCCTGCGCGTTGCTCGTCGGGGCGACTCCGAGCTCGGCAAGCGGCTCGGCTACAGGCATCTGATTGTTGCCGAGCGCCATGTTGGCGACGACCTCAGGTTGGGGCGCGCCGATCACCGAAACGGGGCGCTCGCGGGTGGCGGAACCGATGATGACGCTCGCCAACCCAATCAGTAGGATGATCGCGGCAAGCCCGATCACGCCCACCTTCACGCGCTGCATCGATTGTGAAGGATCGCGAACAGGCTGCATCGTCAGCAGGAAATATATCCGAAGCGGAACGATCTGTCGAATCGCGGGTCAGTTCAGCCCCTTCGCCGCGCGCCACTCGGGATTATGAAGCGTCGACAGATAGCGGAAGCCGGTGTCGCACAGGATGGTCGCGACTCGGCTGCCCGGCCCCAATCGCCGCGCCAGCAGCACCGCGCCCTCGACGTTGATCCCGGACGACAGGCCCAGGCACAGCCCCTCCTCATCCAACAAGCGACGGACCCAATGGTACCCCTGGCTGTCCGAAATGCGGAACTGCGTGTCGATCGGCGCGCCCTCCAGGTTGGCGGTGATCCGACCCTGCCCGATCCCCTCCGCGACCGAAGTTCCCTGCGCGCGCAACTCGCCGCTGGCGTAATATTCGTAGAGCGCCGCGCCGTGCGGATCGCTGAGCGCGATCGTCACCCGCTCGTCCTTGGACTTGAGCCCCAGGCCAACCCCCGCGATCGTGCCCCCGGTGCCCGCCGCGCAGGTGAAGCCGTCGATGCGCCCGTCCATCTGCGTCCAGATCTCCTCGGCTGTGCCCGCGACATGGGCACGCCGGTTGGCGACGTTGTCGAACTGGTTGGCCCACACCGCGCCGGGCGTCTCCTCCGCCAGGCGGCGAGAGGTGTGGACGAAGTGGCACGGCGACGAATAGGGCGCGGCGGGCACCAGCACGAGCTCGGCGCCCAATGCGCGCAGCGTGTCCATCTTCTCGCGGCTCTGCGTCTCGGGCATGACGATGATCGTCCGGTACCCCTTGGCGTTGGCGACCAGCGCCAGGCCGATGCCGGTGTTGCCCGCGGTCCCTTCGACGATCGTCCCGCCGGGCTGGAGGGTCCCGCGCCGTTCGGCGTCCTCGACGATGAACAGCGCCGCGCGGTCCTTGACCGATGCGCCGGGATTGGTGAATTCGCATTTGCCGAAGATGTCCGCGCCCGCGGCTTCGCTGGGGCCTTTCAGGCGGACGAGGGGAGTGTTGCCGATGAGGGAGAGCGTGTCTGGAGCGATCATCCGGCGGAGATAGGCTCGGGCGCGGCCAGGGCCAAGCGATCTTGGCTGCGGCGCCGCGAACCTGCGCTATGGTCACAGGCTTGCTTCGCCTACGCTCTCGCCAGGGCCATCCGCGAGCCTGGCGTCGCGGCGGCGACGACTTCACCCGCACCAACGTGCTGAAAGTCACCTAGATTACATGACGCTGAAATCCTCCTTTCCTCCCGCCGCCGCGCCGGACGCCCGCCTCCTAATCCTCGGCAGCCTGCCGGGCGAGCGGAGCCTGGCTGCGGGGCGCTATTACGCGCATCCGCAGAACCAGTTCTGGCGGCTGCTGTCGCCGGTGGTCGGGCGCGATCTGCACGCGCTCGATTATGCGGACCGGCTGGGCGCGCTGCGAGACTGGGGGGTGGCGCTGTGGGATGTGGTCGCAACCGCGCGGCGGAAGGGCAGCGGCGACGCCCAGATCCTCAATGCGACCGCCAACGACCTCGCCGCACTCGTCCGCTCGCTTTCCCGCCTGCGCGCGGTCGCGTTCAACGGCGGCGCAGCGGCGAAGATCGGGCGGCCGCTGCTCGCGGAGGAGCGAGTGACGCTGGTCGACCTGCCCTCGTCCAGCCCGCTCAACACGGTCAGTCTTGCGGCCAAGCAGCCCCATTGGGAGGCGCTGGGCCAGTATCTCGCCTGACCGCATTCGTTCTGATAATGTTCCACAGCCATGCGTGCCGCCGAGTCGCCCCGCCCCGACATGCCTCCGCGGCCGCTGCGCTGGCTTTTCCTCGACCTCAACAGCTATTTCGCCAGCGTCGAGCAGCAGCTCCAACCTGCGCTTCGCGGCCGTCCGGTGATCGTCGCGCCGGTCGGCTCGGACACTACCGTCGCGATCGCCGCGTCGGTCGAGGCCAAGCGCTACGGTATCTCGACCGGCACGCCGGTATGGCAGGCGAAACTGCTCTGCCGGGAGGTCGTCGTCACGCCTGCGCGGCACGACCGCTATGTCGCGTTCCACGACGCGGTCGTCGAGGAGATCACGCGGCACATCCCTGTCACCAAAATATGCTCGATCGACGAAGTCGCATGCCGGCTGCTCGATAACGAGAACGGGCGCGCGTCGGCGGAAGCGCTCGCGCGGCGAATCAAGGCGGGCATACGGGCGAACGTTGGCGATCGGCTGACCAGTTCGGTCGGGATCGCGCCCAATCGGCTGCTGGCGAAGCTCGCCAGCGACCTGCAGAAGCCCGACGGGCTCGTGGTCTTCGAAGATCGCGACCTGCCCCACGCACTTTACGGCCTCGCCTTGCGTGACATCGCCGGGATCGGCGCGAAGATGGAGCGCCGCCTTGCGCTCGACGGGGTCAACGACATTCGCCAGCTCTGCGAGCGCCGCCCGCGTGAGGCGGGGCATGCTTGGGGCGGGACCAACGGCGACCGACTCTGGTATCTGCTTCACGGCGTCGACCTGCCCGAAAAGGCGACCCAGAGCCGGACGATCGGCCACAGCCACGTGCTGTCGCCCGGCAAGCGCGGCGCGGAGCCGGTGCGGCTCACCGCACGCCGCTTGGCGCTCAAGGCGGCAAGCCGGCTCAGGCGCAAGGGCTACCGCGCCCGCCTGCTCGTGCTCCACGCCCGCTTCGAGGACGACAAGTCGGCCTGGCGCACCTCCGTCAAGCTGCCCGCCACCGAGGACAGCTTCATCATCCTGGGCCGGCTCGAGACCTTGTTCCCGCGGCTACGGGAAGCGGCGCGCTCCCGGCCCGGAGGGTTCCGCATTCGCATGATCGGCGTCACGCTGTGCGAAATCGAGCAAGCGGCGGGCGATCAGGGTTCCTTGTTCGCGCATCTCGCCCCGACCGATCCGCTCGCGCGTGAAGCCCGGGGTTTGGCGCTCAGCCGCGCGATGGACCGGATCAATGAGCGCTGGGGCCGCAACGCCGTCTCGGTCGGTCCGCTCGACGGCGGACGTATCGATCATGTCGGAGCGAAGATCGCCTTTGGGCGCATTCCGGAGGCCAGCGAGTTCCACGAATGACGCCATCGTGGCGCTTGACGCGGCATGTTGCATCCGCGAACAATAGCGGCGCTATGAGAACCACTCCCTTCCTCGCCGTCGCCGCCGTGGCGCTGCTCGCCGGTTGCAATTCGCAGCCTTCGCAGCCGCAGGTGGTCGACTCCAATCCTGATCCTCTCAAGAACGTGCTCGCGAACGCCGCGCCGATCGAGCTTCCGCCCGCGATCAAGGCGGACGTGACGATGCGCTGCAAGGACAACAGCCTGCTCTATGTCGTGTTCTTCGAAGGCGACAAGCTGGTCAACGTTCGCACCGAGCAGGGCGGCCCGATCACCCGTCTGACCGCGTCGGAGGCCGGACAGCCGCTGACCGCAGAGGGCGGCTGGAGCCTGACCGGCGACGCCAAGAACATCACCGTCGCCCAGCCCGGCAAGGCTTCCCAGACCTGCCGCGCATAATCGTACGGCTTTCCTGAAGTTCGGCGTCCGTGCGGTCTCTCGCACGGGCGCCTTTTTCCATACAGCGTCGCGCACGCACCCATCGCAGCCGCTTGCCACCGCCCTCCACGACGGGCACGGTCAGGCGATGCGAGCGGGCGCGGCCTCGAGATGAGCGGGATCCAGCGGCTCGATCCGCGGATGGTGCTGGGAGCCTATGCCGTCGGCGTGTTCCCGATGGCCGACGCCCGCGACGCGCGTGAGGTCTATTGGGTCGAGCCCAAGCGTCGCGCGGTGCTGCCGCTCGACCGCTTCCGCTGCTCGCGCTCGCTACGCAAGACGATCGCCGCCGACAGGTTCCGTGTCACCGCCGACACCGCCTTCGCCGAGGTCGTGCGGCTCTGCGCGGAAAGCGTCCCCGACCGTCCCGACACCTGGATCAATCGCGGTATCGAGCGCGTCTTCGGCGACCTTCACGCGCTCGGCCACGCGCATTCGATCGAATGCCGCGATCAGGACGGCCGCCTTGTCGGCGGGCTCTACGGACTGGCGCTCGGCCGCGCCTTTTTCGGGGAAAGCATGGTCAGCCGGGCGACCGACGCCTCCAAGGTCGCGCTCGCCTGGCTGGTCGCGCGGCTCAGGATCGGCGGCTTCACCCTGCTCGATTGCCAGTTCCAGACGGCCCACCTCGCCTCTCTGGGGGCCGTCGAGATCGATCGCGCGGCCTATATCGAATTGCTCGGCGCGGCGCTCTCGGGCGTCGGTGCGGCGGGTTCCGGCGCTGATCGGGCTGGCGACTTCGGAGCGCTCGACCGCGGTTGGACTTCGCCGAGCGGCACCGTATCGGGGCCGCCGGCGGGGAAGGACATCGCGCAGCTTTTGGCCCAGACATCGTAGATCGGGTGCTGCACGACGTTGAGCGCCGGGCGTTCCTTGTAGAGCCAGCCCGAGAACACGCGCCGCCAACGCGCATCGACGCCGCGCACGTCGAGTTGAACGAACGCGCCGGTGAGCGTCTGATCCTCCCAGGGCGCCGTCTTCTCGCATGCACGGAGTCGGATCACGGTGTCGCCGATCCGCACCGCCTGTCCCGGCTTGAGCGTCAGCTCGCGACTGACGCTGTTGCGCTTGTTGAGCAGCCCGATCACCGCGACCCGCGCCGCCATCGGCGTACCGCCGGTCGGGACCGCGTCGCCCCCCGCGTCGATGGTTTCGATCGTCTCGGCGGCGGGAGCGGCCGCGGGCACGTCCTGTTCGGCGACACTGTCGGCAGGCGCGGGTGAACGGTCGCGAGTCGCACGCCATCCGAGCCACGCGGCGAGGGCCAGCGCCACGGCCAGAACGGCCGCAGCGACGTTTCGTTTGGTCACCCCTCGGGAGCCCAGGCTTCGTAGTCGCCCGTCGCCGCGGCGCGCCGTCCGCCCTTCTCCAGGGCCCCCGACGGACGATAGGCGAGCGGGGTGCCGGTCAGATTGGGGAGCGCAGGCTTCTGCCATTGGCGGGGCGGCGGCAGAGCCTGATCAGGCACCGTCTCGACCTGATGATGAAGCCAGCTAAACCATTCGGGCGGCACCCGGCTTGGGTCGTTCGACCCTTCGTAGATCACCCAGCGGCGCTTGCGCCCGCTCGCATCGCTGCCGCCTTCGAAATAAGCGTTGCCGAGAGCGTCGACCCCCATCTTCGCCATGCCGCGCAGGCCGTAAAGCCGGGTGCCCAGCGTAGCGCCGTTCCACCAGGTGAAGATTGAAGCGAGAAAGGACATGCGGTTCGCTTACCGTGCCGGGCGGCCGCCTTCAACCACGCATCAGCGCGGCCAGCTTACCCGGTCGCCTTCGCCAATCCCCAAGGCGGCGGTGCGTCCGCCGACGACCTCCAGCACCGCGGCGACCGGCTCGCCCGAAAGCACGAGTGTTTCCGAGAACGGCACGGTGTTTTCCGCGATCCGCGCGATCGTTCCGTCCGCGCGAACATAGATGATGTCGAGCGAGGTCGGCGTGTTCTTCATCCAGAAATTTGCGACCTGCGGCCCGCCGCCGCTTGCTGGATAAGGATAGAACAGCATGCCGCCGTCGGGCTTCAGGTCGGTGCGGTACATCAATCCCTGGCTCTGCGCCGCCGGGGTCGCTGCGCGCTCGACGCGAAAGACGTGGGCGCCGGTTGCGGTGGTGATCGTGACGGGCACCAGCGCCGCGGCGTCCGCGGAAACGCCCGCCGCTTCCGATCCAGCCCTGGGCGTGCAGGCCGCGAGCGCCAGAGTCCATCCAAGCGCGACAGCCCTCAAGCCGCGGGCTCCACCGCGACCGCAAGCGGACCCTTCCGCCCGAGCACGACCCGCGCGCGGACCGGCTGTTCGGGTTCCACCCCCGCCAAGCCTGCGCGGCGGAGCGTCTCCATGTGGACGAAGACGTCGCTCCCGTCGCTCCCGCGGATCAGGAAACCATAGCCCTTCAGCCGGTTGAACCACTTCACGGTTGCGGGCTCGAAGGGTCCGGCGGCGTCGATCAGCGTGATCGGATCGACGCGATCGTCGTCGCGAACCCGGCGGGGCGCGGGCTCCTCCACCGCGCGCGACAAGTCGATCGCGATGATCTCGCGCGCCTGATAGCCGCGGCCGCGGCGGATCGCCATCGTCTCCACACGTGCGCCTTCGGGCAGGCTGCGGCGGCCGTGCGGCTGGATAACGGAGAAGTGAATAAGGATGTCGCCGACCGACGGGTCGTCGCAGACCGCGAAGCCGAAGCCCCGGGTCATGTCGAACCATTTGATCGTGCCGCTCAGCGCGACCGCCTCGCCCCCGACGTCGATCTGACCTTCGTCGGCGCGCTGCTCCTCTGCCCGCATGCCTTTTCCCCTGTTGAGCATGCCTAGCATGCTTAACCGCCGCCGCAACCTTACTGCGGCTGCGAAGGTGTTAATCTATTCCAAGTCGACCCATTCGGGCGGATCCCCCGGCGGCAGCGCGACGATCCTTCGCGCCAGGTCGAAGCGGTGGCCTGCCCGCAGCATGGCGGCGATCTGGCGCTCGGCGGTCGCCCGATCGGCGACCTCCCGCGCCCATGGCCCGATCCTTCGCCGCCGCGCGAAAGCGAGCGCCGCCTCGCCCGCGCTTTCCGCGATCGCCGGCGCGACCGCTTGCGCGTCCGCATCCTCGATCCCCGCCTGGCGAAAGGCTCCCGCGATCCGCCGCGCGCCCAGCCCACGCCGCGTCATCGCGGTCGCCCTCGCCTCCGCATACGCCCGGTCGTCGATATAGCCCAGCGCCGCCATCCGCTCAGCCACCCCCTTCGGATCGGCAGGCGCGCCGTCCCAGCCGCGCTCGCGCACCTTGCGCTTGAGGTAATCCGCAAGCCTCCCGCGCGTCGTCGCGAACCGCTCCACGTAGCGCAGCGCCAGCCGCTCCAGCGCGGCGGTATTGAGGGGCGGCGGCGGGCGCCGTTCGGCACGGCGGCTCTTGGACGAGATCGTTTCGGTCATGCGCCATGTTTGTGCCACACTGGGATCGGAATTTGAACGTCACGGGGGAGCATCGTCGCATGTTGACGCGATGCGGGTTCCCTGTGGAGCGCGCGCCGAAACCCAACCAAAGCAATCCAGGGACGAACGAACCGCATGACGATCGAGCCGACGCCGACCGACGACGGGACGCCGCGCCGCTATGCCGATTTCGCGACTTTGGGTGAAGCGCTCGATTACGCGGCGCAAGGATCGCGAGGGCTGAACTTCCACGACGCCCGAGGCACGCTGATCCGAGCGTATACGTACGCCGAACTGCGCGACGATGCGCTGGCCGCCGCGCACCGTTTCATCGCCGCGGGCATCGCCCCCGAAGATCGCGTCGCGCTCATCGCCGAGACCGGAGCCGAGTTCGCCGCGCTCTTCTTCGGCGCGGTCTACGCGGGCGCTTGGCCGGTGCCTTTGCCGTTGCCGACTTCGTTCGGCGGACGCGAGTCGTACATCGAGCAGCTCCGGGTGCAGCTCGCGAGCTGCGATCCCGCCATGATCGTCTACCCGCCCGAAATCGGCGACATGGCCGCGGCCGCCGCGAAAGCCGCGGGCGTCGTCGGCGTCGATTGGGCCGAATTCGGCGCGCGGCTCGTCCCTGAGGTCGCGCTGCCCGAGGCGAAAACGGGCGACATCGCGTACCTACAGTATTCAAGCGGCTCGACGCGCTTTCCGCACGGCGTCGCGATCACTCACGCGGCCTTGCTCAACAATCTGGCGGCGCACGCGCACGGCATGCAGCTGCGCGACACCGACCGGTGCGTCTCCTGGCTGCCCTGGTATCACGACATGGGGCTGGTCGGCTGCTTCCTGTCGCCGGTCGCCAACCAGGTCTCGACCGACTATCTCAAGACCGAGGATTTCGCGCGTCGACCGCTCGCCTGGCTCGATTTGATCAGCCGCAACGCCGGAACCACGCTCTCCTACTCGCCCACCTTCGGCTATGATATCTGTGCGCGCCGCATGTCCTCGCAGACCAAGGCGTCCGACCGGTTCGACCTCTCGCGCTGGCGGGTGGCGGGGAACGGCGCCGACATGATCCGCCCCGATGTGATGCAGAACTTCGTCGACGCCTTCGCCGACGCGGGTTTCCAGGCGAGCGCTTTCCTGCCGAGCTACGGGCTTGCCGAGGCGACGCTGGCGGTGTCGATCATGCCGCCTGGCGAAGGCATTCGTGTCGAGCTCGTCGCCGAGACCGATCTCGCCGGCGCCGAGCGCGGCGGCGACCGACCGCAGCGGTTCCGCGCCATCGTCAATTGCGGCAAGCCGGTGCGCGACATGGAGGTCCAAATCCGCGAGGAGGACGGCACGCGGCTTCCCGAGCGCGCCATCGGCAAGGTCTGGTGCCGCGGCCAGTCGGTTATGGTCGGCTACTTCCGCGACGAGGCGGCGACCGAGGCGTGCATGACCGACGGCTGGCTCGACACCGGCGACATGGGGTACATGTCCGACGGCTATGTCTATATTGTCGGCCGCGCCAAAGACATGATCATCGTCAACGGCCGCAATCATTGGCCGCAGGACATCGAATGGGCGGTCGAGCAGCTTCCCGGCTTCAAGCAGGGGGACATCGCCGCCTTCGCGATCACCACCCCGGGCGGCGAGGAGACGCCCGCGGTTCTCGTCCAGTGCCGCAGCTCTGACGAGGCCGAGCGGGTCCGCCTGCGCGAGGAGATCCGCGAGCGGGTGCGCGCGGTGACGGGGATGAACTGCGTCATCGAACTCATCCCGCCGCGCACCCTGCCCCGCACCTCATCGGGCAAGCTCAGTCGGGCGAAAGCGCGCAACCTTTATCTCGCAGGCGAGATCAAGCCTTACGACTTGGCGGCCTAGCGCGGGGCGGCGCGTCGAAGGCGCCGGCTCCGTCCGCCAAAAAATATCAGCTGCGGAGCCCGCGCAAACCATCCGCTAACCACCGCCTGCTACGCCAGGCGCTGTGAAGAACCAGCCCTCCCCCGCGCAGGCTCTGCCGGCCGTCCCCCTGCTCGTCCTTCTCGGTCTGCGGGAGGGCGACGATCCGGCCGAAGCCGCACGGATGCGCGCCGATCAGCTCGGCACCGCGCGCTCGGTGGGCGCGTTCGTGATCGCCGGCAACGCCTTGTGCGCCGCGGCCGTCGCTTGGATGTATCTGCACCAGATCGCCGCTTACGTGCTGGTCGGCTGGTGCGCGGCGGTCGCCGCCGCCGCCGGGCTGATCGCGGTCAGGCGGATGCGCGTCCGGCATCGCGGCGACACCGCCGCTTCGCTGGCGGACCTGCGTGCAACCGCCGTCGAAGGGTTCGCGCTTGGGCTCACCTGGACGGTTCCGCCGCTCGCCTTCCATACCGCCGGGACTTCGGGGTCGGGCCTGTGGCTGATCCTGTCGGTGCAGATGGCGGCGGCGGCGATCGCAGCGGCGCCGCTCGCCCTGGCTGCCTGCGCGTTCATTGTCACGGTGGGGGCCGCTGTCGCCGTGCGGCTCGCGATCGCGGGAGACGTTCTGGAAGTCGTCGCGGTGGTCGCGATCGTCATGCTGCTGTGCGCGAGCAGCATCGCCCGCACGCGAGCGCTGGCGACCATCCGCTCCGCTCGCCTGGCGCTTGACGAGCGGGACGAGACCGTCAGCCTCCTTCTCCGGGAGTTCGAAGACGGCGGCGCCGACTGGCTGTGGGAAACCGACGCCGCCCGCCGCGTCGTACGCGCGAACAAGCGGTTCGCCCACGCCTGCGGGCTGGATCCGGTGACGATCGACGGCATGCCTCTGCTTCAGGTGCTCGCCGGACCAGGCTGGGAGAGCAGCAATTTCGCACCCGGGCTGCGCACGTTGGCCGACAAGCTGAAGGGGCGCGAGAGCTTCCGCGACTTGCGTTTGCCGGTCATCGTGCGGGGCGAAGAGCGCTGGTGGGAGATCGCCGCCAGCCCGCGCTACGACGAGGACGGCGCGTTCTGCGGGTTCCGGGGGGTGGGATCCGATGTCACCGAGCAGCGCGCGTCGGCGGACAAGATCAACCGGATGGCGCGCTACGACACGCTCACCGGCCTGCCCAATCGGCTGCTGCTCAATGAGACGCTTGTGCGCGCCATGGCCGAAAGCGACAAATGGGGCACGCGCTGCGCCTTCATGATGCTCGATCTCGACCGGTTCA
>SXGT01126288.1_pt1 | contig 18360 bp, 15 predicted proteins | sample 3176221 | NCBI WGS metagenome assembly SXGT01 (sample SAMN11356862, study PRJNA531348) | freshwater metagenome | isolation source: freshwater sample F1-120 | place: China: Fuxian Lake, Yuxi | collected 2017-12-25
GTCCATCACGGTGTCGGCGCCGAGCTACTCGCAGAGCCGGAGTTTCTCGAGTTCCTTGCTGCGGTCCGAGACGACGGCGGAGTTGCCGATGTTGGAGTTGATTTTGCACTTCGACGCCACGCCGATGCACATCGGCTCGAGCTCGGGGTGCATGATATTGGCCGGGATGATCATCCGACCGCGCGCGATTTCGGCCCGGACGAGTTCCGGTGCGAGATTCTCGCGGACAGCCACGTGCGCCATTTCCTCGGTTACGACGCCCTTCCGAGCGTAGTGCATCTGCGTGACGCAGGCTTCGCCGCGGCGCTTGTTCACCCAAAGCTGGCGCATCGATCGGCTCCATCAGCCTTACGGGGGTGAAATGACGACCCCGACCGGACCGGCCCCGACTCTACGGACGCCGTTTTGCCGTCGCAAGCGGGCCCTACCCAGGGCGGCGGACTCAGCGAATCGGCCGGAAATCTCCGTCGGTCAAGTCGACGCGGACGACGCCTTCGGGAGCGACCGTGATCGTCCTCGTCGCAGTGCCGAACGTCTCGTGGAAAATCACGAGTTGCGCCGGTCCGACGGGAGCGTCGTCGAACACGGCGGTCCCTAGCGCGTCCGTCACCGCCGCATAAGGGTGTTTGACGGCGACCACGGTCGCGCGCATCCAGTCGTGGAGCGGGCAGGTCGCAATGTAGAGGCCGCCGGCCATCAAACGCGGCGTCTTCACGGTCGACTTCGGGGCGACGACGACGTTGCAAAGGAGTCCTTCGTCCAAGGACGACAGCGCCAAGGCATGGCCGATCGGGTCGGAGTTCTTGACGGAGATCGGTTCGCCGACGGGCGCGAAGGACACGCGGGGCCCGAAGCGCGCCCCGTTGTTGTCGATCTCGAGAAGGGGGAGCGGCGGCCGCCTCCCCGCGGAAGCCTTCTTGAACGCGACGGCGACGTTTCGCACGCCTTTGGTCTTCGGGTCTACGAGCAAGGACTCGTCGTAGAAGCTGCCTTCTTTGGCGCAGCCGTCGCAGAAAGCTGCGTCTTCGGGCGAGCGGCGGCGGAAGCCCTCCGCGACGACGATCGGCCGGGATGCCGGTGCATCGCCGCGGAATAGCACGCGGATCTCGACGCGGCCGGCCGGGGCGTCCTTCCGCTGTTCGTACTCGGCGGGCCGACTTGCGGGCGATTGCCCGGGGGCGGAGGCGGCGAGAAGAAAGGCGCCGACGGAGAGAATGATCTTCAACTGAGGAAGCTCCAGCCGACGATCACGACGTGCGCGAAAAGCGCGACGGGGACGCCGAATTTGAAGACGGCTTTCTGGGTCTTATGGCGGAAGACGGACATCGCCGCCATGGCGCCCGGGGCCCCGCCGAGGAAGGCGAGTCCCAAGAGCGTGCTTTCGGCGACCCGCCGGCCCTGAAGCTTCGAGCGTCGCTTGTCGAGACCGAACATGAAGAAGGCGACGACGGAGGCGAGTGCCACGTGCAGGAGCACGACCGCTTCACCGCGGGCGAATGCGCCGAACATTCGCGGACCGCCGAGGTAAAGGACGACGTCCAGCGCGGCGAGGATCGCGAAGGTCCAAAGCGCGAACACCGGGCGATCGAATGCGAGCGCTGAACGGCGGGGTGCAACGGGGGTATTCACGACGGGTCAAGTGTTTCCGTCGTTTCCGCGGTCCGCAAGGACGTCCGCTCGTCGTTTCGATCATTCCTGCGAGAAAGGTCTTGCGAGGGAAAGGCGCGGTCCTGCGGAGCTTGATCGGACGGATTCCTGCGCGGCGGGACCGCTCAAGCCGCCTCGCCATTAAGCCGAGTGGCTTGATGCGGGTTCTTCGGATTACGCGCGTCGTCCCCGGTCTTAGACGCCGGGCGATTCGAATGGGGCGTCGGCATGGAATCGGTGCGGACACGGTTAGGCATCGTGGGCAAGGACTTCACCGTCCGTGTCACGGCAGGAGAGGGCGAGGCCCGGACCGCGCCGGTCGAGCACCTGCGCGCCCGGGCGGTCGTCGTCCGCGCCGTCTCCGGATGCGCACCTTGGCCGCTGGGGACGAAAGTGTCGCTCGTGTTCGAGGGAGGCGGCTTGCTTCACGGCTACGAGACGACGGGAAGAGTCGACGGCTGGCAGGAAGACGCTTCGGGCCGCGTCTATTTGTTCACGCCGTCCGATCCGGAGGTCTTCGAACTCGAATTCGTCGAACCGTTTCATCGCGGCGGGCTCCGTCGCCGCTCTGCGCGCGCGTCGCCGGATCCGAACTGCATGCCCGACGTGTGGGTGTCTGCGACGCCGCAGGGGGCTTTCGTCAAAGCAAGGGCGGCAGATCTCTCGATCGACGGGATGCGGCTCTTCGTGAACCAAAGGCAGGGCGCCGCGCTCGCCGCCGCGGGGCGTCTTTGGGTCCGCTTGAAGCCGCCCGGGGAGACGATCGCCCTTATGCTCGAAGGAGAGGTCCGGCACGCCCATGTGGTGGCGGATCAATTCGCGTTCGGCGTTCGTATCGAGCATGGCCGCTCGTCCGAAGCCGCCCGAGCCGAGACCATGTTGACGGCGTACGTCATGCGGCTGCAGCAGCAGCTCTTGGCGGTGCGCTGCGAACGGCCGGCCGGATTCGAAGAGATGCCCGAGGAGTGACTATAGCCCTCGGGACCGGCCGCGCTAGCTGCGGCAGGCCGCCCGAACAGGCGCGGACGGCGGAGAGCCGTCCGCCGCGGGTGTGATCAGAAATTGAGGCCGGAGCGGGCGGTCTTCAGCGCGGCTTCGACTTCCTTGTCCAATTTCTTCGTGAACGGGACGACTTCGAGCCATCGAACAAGATTGCCCTTCTTGTTCATCGTGAAGAACGAAAAGTTCTTCTTCGGTCCGTTCTTTTCGAATGCTGCGGTGAAAGTGACCAACACCGTCTTCTCGCCCGCGAGGTCGCCCTTCTTTTCGATTTTTAGGGCATCGACGTCCTCGACGCCGAAGACCTTCTTCGGGTCGAAGTTCGTCTCGTAGTCCTTGAAGATGCCCGATTGGTCCGGAAACTTCTTTCCCGTTTCCGGCGCCTGGATGTACAGCTGGAAATCGCAGCGGTACTCGGCTCCCTTAACGTCGACCTCCGTGTAGCACCGGAGGAGCGGGCCGTTGCCGTCCGATTCGCCGGACTTGGCCTCGGCGCGGTCCGCCCATTCGAAGTCTTCCGGCAGTTTGTAGTGCCCCTTCATGACTTTGAATTCGCGGATCGGCGAGACCGACGTCTCGGCGGTGTCTTTGAAGGTGAACGCTTTCCGCGCGGCTTCGAATGCGGACGACGATTGCCCGGAGACGACCTTCGGGTTCTTCTCGATCCAGGAGAAGGTGCCGTCGCCGCGCTTGAACAGGTAGACGCGCTCTTCGAAGAACGTCTGTTCCGGCGCTTCGCCGCGGACGCGGATGAACGTGCCGAGCGAAGCGCGGTGGGTTCCGACCTTCGTCTTCTTCGTCGCCTTATAGTCCTTGAGGTCGCCCTTCGAGTCGTCGACCTTCTGCTTGATGTCCTTCAGCAGGTCGTCGGCGAATTTCTTGGTCTCATAGACCAACTCGGCCGTGATCTCGTGTTCGACGTCCTTGATCTTGATCGATTGCTTGATCGCGATGACGTCGTTTTCGCCGGCCCAGCTCCAGCCCTTCGGCAGAGTGAAGAAGACGCCTTTGTCCTCGACCTTGCGGACGTTGGGATCGCCTTGGGCGGCGAGCGGCGGGAGGACCGCGATGAGGGCGAACAGCGACAGGAGGAATTTGCGCATCGTCATGACCGGTTCCTTCGGCGCGGATAATACCGCAAGCGCCGGGCCGAAGGGAGCGCCCCGGATCGCACTCCGGGGTTGGTTACCATTCTCGCCGGAAAAAGCGGACGGCCCCCGCCGGCCGATGAAGAGATGCCCATGCCGACTCATTCCTTTAAGAAAACCCGCTCGGGAGCAAGTCGTTGAGGATCGCGATCTTGGGCGGGGGGATCACCGGCGTCACGACGGCCTTGTTCTTGGCCGAACGCGGTCATGAACCGACGATTTTCGAGGCCTCCCACCGGATCGGCGGTCTCTGCGGCAGCGATGTGGTGGACGGGTACGTCGTCGATCACGCGGGCGGGCACATCATCTACAGCACCGATCAGGAGGTGCTGAAGTTCATTCTCGACGTCCTCGGGCCGGACGGGGCGGTCCGAAACGAACGCCGAACCCGGATCTTCCATCGGGGACGCTATGTGTCCTATCCGTTCGAAAACGGTCTCGGCGACCTTTCTCCGGAGGACAATTTCGACTGTCTGAAGGGCTACGTCGAGGCGGCTTTCGCCCGCCGGAACGGCGCCGAGGAGCCGGCGGACTTCCACGGATGGTGTCTCTGGCGGTTCGGCGAGGGGATCTGCCGGCAGTTCATGCACCCCTATAACGAGAAGATCTGGAACGTCGACCTCCGGACGCTCGGAACCCAGTGGGTCCGCGGACGTGTCCCAGATGCGCCGATCGACGACGTGCTGAAATCCGCCGTCGGAGTGAAGACCGTCGGCTATGCGCACCAATCGACGTTCTGGTATCCCCGGACGGGCGGTTTCGAGACGATCGTGCATGCGATCGCGGCCAAGCTCAAAGCCGGAGTCGTCCGTAAGAGCACGCCGGTCAAATCCGTCCTGCGGAACGGCGCGGCTTGGAGGGTGAACGGCGAGGCGTTCGACCGCGTCGTCTCGACCTTGCCTCTGACCGAGTTGGCGAAGGTGGCCGACGAATTTCCGGCCGCGATCCGGACGGCGATCGGCGGCTCGCGCTACACGTCGCTGCAGACGGTTTTCGTCGCGCTGAAGCACGACCGGCTCCCGAACTACTCGTGGGCGTACTTCCCGCACCCGGAGAACGGCCCGCAGAATCGCATTACGTACCTTTCGAACTATTCGCCCGAGAACGCCCCGCCGGGCGCCGGATCGGTGATGGCCGAGGTCACCTATCTCGGAACGACGCCCGACCCGGCCGAGACGGCCCGAGAGACGGTCCTGGGGCTCGTCCGCTGCGGAGTCTTCGGGAAGGACGACGTGGCGTTTACGAAGGTCTACGACAATAAGTACGCCTACATCCTCTACGAGCACGGGCTCGAAGAGCGGATCGACGCGGTCCGGGCGTACGCCCGTTCCCTCGGCCTCGACCTCGTAGGACGCTTCGGGAACTACAACTACTACAACAGCGATCGCTGCATCCGTGCCGCCCTTGATCTGGCGACGACCATCGGAAAAGCCTGAGCGCACGCGGCGTTCCTCCGTCCCTGCGGTATAAGTAGGGCCGGTTGGGGAACGCGATGAAACATCTGTTGAGCCGTCCTCGTTTCGCGGTCCTGCTCGGCGCGCTCTTCGCGCTCGGCGGCTGCGAGTCGATCAAGGAAACCGTCGGGTTGAAGGAAACGCCGAAAGGGCCGGAGGAACTCCGCGCCACTTGGGTCGTGTCTCATACCCTCCGCGACGAGCCTGCCGTCGAAGCGATCGTGGCCGAGTCGGAGGACCGCATCGGGACGAACGCAATGTTCGTCCAGGCGCGCTCCCGCGGCGACGCCTACTATCAGGGCGGCCTCGAACCGCTGCCCAAGCTCTTGCGCGGGCGTTCGTTCGATCCGTTGAAAGAGGCGATCTCCGAGGGCGGGTCCTCCGTCGCCGTTCATGCGTGGATCAATTGCTGCCTCGTCGCCGACGCGTCCGATCTTCCTCGCGATCCGCAGCACATCGTCGTCGCGCATCCGGAATGGCTGGCGGTTCCGGAAGCCTTGGCGCGCGAACTTTGGAGCCTGCCTGCGCGCGATCCGAGCTACGTCGAGAAGCTCGCCCGCCATGTGACCGAACGTCGCACCGAGGTCGAAGGGCTCTTCTGCGATCCCGCCGTGCCGGAGTACCGCGCGCACGTCGTCCGCATCGTCGAGGATCTCTGCCGCCGTTACGACCTCGCGGGCGTGCATTTCGACTACATCCGATACGCCGGTCCGAAATGGGGCTATTCCCGCGCGGCGCTCGACCAGTTCCGCGTCGAGGTCGACCGCGAGCTTTCGGCCGTGGATCGTCAGGACATGGCGAACCGCGTCGCCAAAGACCCGCTCGTCTATACGCGTCGCTTCGCACGACGCTTCGAACAATTCCGCCGCGACGCCGTGTCGCGACTCGTGAGTGAAATGGCGCGAGCGGCGCGCACGTCCAAGCCCGGGATCTTCGTCAGCGCGGCGGTCTTTCCGGATCTTGCTCTGGCGCGGGACCAGAAACTGCAGGAATGGCGGACGTGGCTCGATCGCGGCGACTTGGACGCGGCGTGCCCGATGATCTACACCACGCATCCGGACCAGTTCGCGAAGCTCTGTCGCGACGCCGTCAACGTGCGCGGCCGAGGCAAGATCTGGGCCGGGATCGGCGCTTGGCTGCTCAAAGCGGAAGAGGTCGCGGCCCGCGTCGAGGTCGCTCGCAAGGCCGGAGCGGACGGCATCGTGCTCTTCTCCCACCAAGGGCTAAAGGACGTGCGCGGCGGTTTCGACGCCGTCCGCGCCGGTCCTTTCCGGGAGAAGGCGCGCCAGCCCGTGAAGCCTAAAAACTGAGGTCGACCGTTCGCCCGACCTTCGCCCGGTCACTTCGCGAGATCGACGAACACGCCTTGCGAGTCTCGCGCGAGTTCGCGGAGCAAGGTGCAGTCGGCTTCTCCGAGACCGACCGTGTGCATCTTGACGAGCCGGCCGCGGTTCCGATCGGCGAGGTCGGCGAGGATCGAACCGGTCTCCTGAAGACGCCCGGCGGTGGGTTCTCCGTCGGTCAGGAGATAGACGGCGTCAAAGGACTTGCGAAAGTCCGTCGCGGCGTCCCCGTTGGGTTCGAGTGCCGCGAGCAGTCCTCCGTGCAGATTCGTGCTGCCGTTCGCCCCGAGTCGCTTCAGGTAGCGCTTGGCGCGTTCCTTGTTTTCCTTAGAAGCCTCTAGCGGACCGTCCTCCCATTGGAAGACCGAGCCGCTGAAGAAGACCATGTGGAAGACGGCGCGGGGATGGAGTTCGCCGATGGCTAAAGACAACTCCTCGCGCGCGAGATCGAGGCGGGTCGGGATCTTCTTGTCTTTCGTCCGGCCGTTTTTCGACGCGTAGTCCGCCGACGCGCCCTGCAGGGCGGCGTGCATGCTTCCGCTGACGTCGAGCACGAAGCACACTCGGCCGGGCGACAGCGGAATTCCGTAATAGGTCGCACGACCGTATCGGCCGCGCTCGTCGGCGAGGGCCGGCCGCGTCGACGTCGCCGACCGCCAGGACCGCCATGCAGCGGCGTCTTCACCGAGATCGCGACCCGAGAGTGCGGTGAGCGCCTCTCTCGCGTCGGCGCGAACGCGCGCGTACTCGGACTTCAGGTGGTCCGCGAGCGGATCGAAGGCCAATTCCGTCCCAAGGCCCGCCAACGTACGCACGCGGGCGCAATCGATCTGCCAGCCGCCTCCGAGATCGGAGCCGAGAACCGGGAGTAGATCGGGCGTCGGTCGCCGGGCGCGGGCGGCGAGGACGACGACCGCCTCGTGAGTCGCCTTCTTGGCCAGAATGCTGCGGACGAAGGCGTCGGATTCCGGCGTCTTCATCCCCGCTATCACTTCGCACCAACGGAGGCGTCGCCGGCCGACGGAGCGCTCGGCGAGGAGCACCGCTTCCGCCGCCGCCGCGGGATCGACGGTCGTAATCAAGACTCGGATCGCCTCGGCGACGAACCGGGCGTCGTCTTCGACTCCGAGGATCATGCGGTCGAGCAGGGTCGCCCGGCCTGGGACATCGAACGGCGCCAGTCCGAGAAGCAATCCCGCCTTGGCCTCCGGGTCGGATTCGGCCGGATACTGCGCTTCGAATCGCGTCAAGGCCCGGATTCCGGCGGCGGCGGGCGATTCGGCCTTGGCCGACGGAGCCGTTCCGCGCACGCCGTCGAAGATGAGTTCGACCGGAAGCGGCGGGCGATCGATCGTGAGGCTGAGCAAGACGATCCGTTCGGGGTCCACCTTCCCACCGCGGCCGGTCTCCAACCGATCAAGATCGATCTCGATGACGTTCCATCCGTTCGCCAGCGGAACGATGCGGCGGTGGAAAGCGGCGCCTTCGCCGTCCGCGCGCACGACGAGCGGGACGGGCTCGGCCTGCGGATTCAAAACGTCGACCGTCACCTTGCGGAAGCCGCGCCCTTTGAGGGAAGCGCCCGGGAGTCGAAGACCGGGAGCGGCTTCGGGCGGTCCGCAGAGAATCCTCAGGCTTGCGGCCCCCGAACGGACGCGGTCGGCCGCGGTTTCGAACTTCGCCGCGCCTACGACGGCATACGGCTCCTCCGCGCCGGGCTCGAAGCCGCATAGGAGCGTTTCGACCTGGGCAAACGTCGGAATCGCGACCAGCATGGCGGCGACGACGACACGGAAGATCGAACCAATCCTTGGGTATTCCAATGAGACCTCAGTCTAATCGGCGTCCCGCCGCCCGAAAGCGGCGAGAAAACCCAAGCGATCGTCGCAGGATTCAGAACGTCCGGCGGACGATGTTCGAAAGCTGCGGCAAAGTTCCGACCGGAAGCGAGAGACCGCGGGCGTCGAACGTGCTGCCGATCGGAACCGTTCCGGCCGGATAGCTGCCGGTGGCGATCCCCGACGCATCGAAGGCGCCGTGGAACGGGCCGAAGCCGAAGGGAAGCGTCAAGAAGGCGAATGCGTCCGGTCCGAGGCCTAGGAACGGCCCCGAGCCGACCGTGCCGAAGGTCAGGCTCGAAACGACGATGAACTGCTCGACGAAGGCCGGTCCGTTCGAGAGAGTGATGACGGCGTCGCCCATCCCCGCGGTCGTGACCGTGAGGAGCATCGGGGCGACTCCGGTCGGCGAGAACGAGACGAGTGCGGAAGTCCCGGTATTGCCGACGCGATCAACGCATTGGACGGTGAAGGTCACCGGCGCGCCGGACGGCACGCCCGGGATCGTCGCTTGGAACAGATCGGCGCCCGCCCATTGCATCGGCGCGGATCCGGGGACGCCGTTCACCGTCCAGTTGAGAACGACCGACTGGAACTCCGGATCGCCGTCCGTCGCCATGACGTCCTTGATGCCGACGCGAACTCGGATGTTCCCGAACAGCGTGTTCGAGCCGTAGCTCGGCAGGCGGAAAAGCGGCGACTGGGTGTCGGCGGCGGTTGCGGAGGTGTTGATATAGATGCGGTTTTGAAACGCACCGGATTCGCCGACGCCGCTTAGATAGTCAAGGTCGCCGTCGTTGTCGACGTCGGCGAATTCGCCGTCCATCGAACTGTCCGTGAAGGCGGTGATCAGGCCTGCGTTGTAGGTGAACGTGCCCGTTCCGTTGTTCGTGAGGAGGCGCTCGGCCGTCGAGAGGGCCGCCACCGCGACGTCGTGGTCGCCGTCGTTGTCGATGTCGCCCAACGCCGCGTCGTTGTCGTCCGAGTTGAGATTGCCCACGACCGTGCCGACGCCCGCGGTGAAGCCGCCGGTTCCGTTGTTCAGGAACGTTCCCTCCGAGAGGCCGCTCACGCCGATGACGAAGATGTCGGGATCGAGGTCGCCGTCCACGTCGCCGAGTTCGTATTCGTAGGTTCCGGTGCCGTCGGCCGGCAACGGACCGCCTTCGACGAAGTTTCCAAAGCCGTCGTTCAAGTAGATCTTGCTCGGCGTACCGTCGCGGCTGACGACGATCATGTCGAGATCGGTATCGAGATCGACGTCCGATAGGTTGAGGTCGACCGCGCTTTGGACGAGCGAAACCGGCATGCGAACGGCGGTCTCGTTCGCGAAGTGTCCCGTGCCGTCGTTGATGAAGACGCGCGTTTGGCCGCCGGCTCCGCCGAACGTCGACGCGCCGCTGTCGGTGAACACGAGATCGAGGTCGCCGTCGGCGTCCAAGTCCCCGGCCGCGCTCGAGAACGAATTGAGCGTGAGGACGGGGAAATGGGTGGCGGTGAGATTGGTGAAGAACCCGAGCCCGTCGTTTTGGTAGAGGCGCGGCTGCTGGCCGAAGCCGTTCGCGATCACCAAGTCGAGGTCGCCGTCGCCGTCCGTATCGACGAAATCGACGTCCTTCGAATTCGAGAGTTGGACGGGGAGACGCGCCGCCGTTTGATCGGTGAAGGTCCCGGCTCCGTTGTTGATGAGCAACGTGTTCTGGCGGGCCGCTCCGGCCGCCGAGAAACCGTCGCCCTTCGCGTAGACGAGATCGAGATCGCCGTCGCCGTCGACGTCGCCGGCGTCGACCTCTTCAGTCCAGATCGTTTGGATCGGCAGGCGGGCCGCCGTCTGATCTTGGAACTGCTGAGCGGAAGCAATAACGCTGCAAACCGCTCCGAAGAGCGGCACAAGAAACTGCGATTTCGTCATGGTTGCGCGCGGAGTGGGCGGACTAAGGGACCTAACTCTGACTCGGGAGCGGAAGTGTACCCGCCCGCCCTCGGAATCAGGCAAGACTTGCCGCGCAAAATTCGGAGGGGCTGTTTCCCGAGCCCTTCGGGTCAGCGGAGCACGAGATCGACGTAGGAGCCGGCGACGGCCGTGATTGCGGCGGATCTGCCGCTCTGACGAACGCGGAACACGGGCGGCCGGCCGCCTTTCGCCGAGCGGAAAAGAAGCCGCGGGTCGCTCGTCGACTGGAAGGAGGACTGTGCCCGGACGGTTGCGTGACGGACGCGCCCGCCGTCGTCGAATTCGACCGCCGCTCCGAGCGCGGCGAGGTTCCGGCCCTGGCCTCGGACGCGGAGGCCGAACCAATCCAAGTCGGCCGGAACCTCGGCGCGGAGGATCGCAGGCGGGACTCCGACGCCTGCGACCACGACGTCCACGTCGCCGTCGTCGTCGATGTCGCCGAAGGCCGCGGCCCGCGAAGGCCGGGGCGTATCCAAAGCCGACGCTCCCGGTCCGCGGAAGCGCGCGAACGTCAGGTCGGCGCGACCGAGATGCAAGATGCAAGGTTCGGCGAAGGCCGAACCTTCCGTGAACCCGTGATAGACGTGACCGTTCGCGACGAACATGTCGAGGCGGCCGTCGCCGTCGAAATCTCGGATGCCGACGCCCCAACCGACGAACGGCCGGTCGACTCCCGCGGTGCGGACGCGCGCCGAGGATTCGATCCAGCCGAGCCCGCCGTGGGACAAGTAGACGTCGTTCGGTTCGGTTTCGAAGTTGGTGACCACGAGATCTTCGATGCCGTCGCCGTTCAAGTCCGCCGCATCGACGCCCATGCCCGCTTCGGGCGCCCCGTCGGCCGACCACGCGACGCCGAGCCCGGCCGCGACCTCGACGAAACGTCCGCCTTCGTTCCGCCAGAGATGGTTCGGGGTCGCGTCGTTGGCGACATAGACGTCCGGGCGACCGTCGCGATCGAAGTCGAGGACGACCGCTCCGAGTCCGTAGGCGGGGGCGACCGCCGTGAGTCCGGCGGCTAAACCCGCTTCTTCGAACGTCCCGTCGCCGCGGTTCTTCAAAAGTAGATCGCCGAGCGGGCGGAGTCCGCGCGGACCGCAGAGTACGGGCCGGTCGCGGTGGCGGCAGGTGCGACCGCCGACGCCGTCTTCCGGAGGGGCCTTCGGGTCGAAGACCAAATAGCGCGCCACGAACACGTCGAGGTCGTCGTCACCGTCGAAGTCGGCCGCGACGGCGGACGTGCACCAGCCGGATTCGGCCGCGGCGACCGGCAGCGCGGTCGCCGTGCGGTCGACGAATCGCCCGCCTTCGTTTCGGAAGTAGCGGAGGCCTTCGAGCGCCGTAAAAAGCACGTCCGTGCGGCCGTCGCCGTCGAAATCCGCCGCGACCGGGGCCATCAACCACGGCAAGGGCACGTCGAGACCGGCCTCGACGCTTGCATCACGAAAGCGGCCGTCGCCCGTTCCAAGATAGAGCGCCGCTCCGAAACCGGGCTCCGCCCGCGCGGCCCGTGCGACCGTCGATCCTTTGGCGATCAAGAGGTCGAGTCGACCGTCCCCGTCATGATCGAACAGCGCCGCGCCGCCGCCCTTCGCTTCGGGGATGTAGCGAGGAAGGACGGCCTCCGTCGGCGTTCCGCCGATCGGCGCCCCGAGGTCGGTGAAGCTGAACGTCTTCGGCGCCGGTCGGCTTCCGGAATCGTCGGAACGGACGGCCGCGGTCTTCGTCGGCGTGTCGATATCGGAGGGCGGTCCGCAGCCTCCGAAGACCGAGAGACATCCGGCGACTAGGGCGGCGCGGACGACTTCCAAGGGATTCCGACCGAAAGCAGGATGGCGGGCCGTGTTCGTCCGGCGGGTTTTCAAGGCGTGGGCTCTTCCATGGCGGCCAAATGCGGTTTGAGCGCCGCTGCAGGAACGAATCCCGGATCGATGGCGAGCGACCGCGCAAGCCACATCTCGGCCGCCTTCTTGTCGCCGGCGATCACGAAGAGCGACGCTAGATCGAAGCAGGTCTTCGCCGGAGCCGCCGAGCGAGGCAGTTCGCGGAGCGTACGCCGGATGCCGTCGGCGACTTCGATGAGCTTCGTATGCCTCTTGCTCGCGGCATCGGCCTCGGCGATCCGACCGGCGGCGCGCAAGGCGCGGGCGAGTCCGTGCGCGGCGCCGTGATGCAGCCGATCGCGCACGAGCGCCTCTCTGAACCGCTCGACGGCGTCCGCGTGCCGTCCGGCTTCGAAATCCAAACTCCCGAGCCGGTAGCGCGGCCGCGCATCGTCCGGCTGAAGCCGCACGGCGCGCGTGAACCAAGCTCCGGCCTCCTTCGTTTCGCCGAGAGCCGCCGAGGCGATCCCGAGTCCGAGGCAGGCCTTGGCCGCCCGATCCGGCCGCGGATTCTCGACGAAGGGCTTTAGAAAGTCGCGACCTTCCTCGATGCGATCGAGGCGAACGTACGCGAGACCGAGGTTGACGCAGAGCGGCGAGAGGTCGGCGCGGAGCTTGATCGCCTGCTCGAATCTCGCAGCGGCGGCCCCGAAATCCTCCAACGCCATGGACGCCTCCGCCGCCATCACCCAAAGGTCGGCGGCGTCCGAGGTCTCCGTAAGAGCGGGCTTCAGCATCTCAAGGAGTTCGTCGAATCGTCGGTCGCGGAACAACTTCGCCGCTTCGCCGCGGAGATCCGTCGCGCGCGAGGTCGGTCGTTCGAGCGGTCCGGACTCCGCGCCTGCGGATGCGCGTGACGAAGCGTTCGGCGGACGGCTGTCCTGTGCGTTGGTCGGACGCGCGACCGCCGCGGACACCGCCCATAAGATCGCCGCCGTCGGAATCAAGGACGCAAGTCCGCGCTGAATGGGTGTCGATCGCACGATGGGCGCAGTTTACGATGCGGCGCGTCGGAAGGGACGGGACTTCGGGTGACGCTCCGGCCTTCGGACCGCGTCAGTCCGGGTTTCGAACGCCTTCGGCCGCCTCGAGCGGGACGTTCAAGACCGGGTAGCGCGGCCAATCGCGGTAGTCGAAATGCCACCATTCGTTCGGGAGGACGGCGAAACCCTCGTCCTCCATGGCGCGGCGGAGCAAGGCGCGGCGGCGCCGCTCGGCCGCCGTGCCGCCGCGAAAATCCGCCGCCGCTCGCGGCGTGAATTCGTCGTAGGCCGAAGGCATGGCGAGGATCCTGCCGTCGGCGCGGTCGTAAAGGCCGACGTCGACCGCCGCCCCGCGGTTATGGCGCGACCCTTCCGCCGGGTCGCCGAGGAACGCGCGGTCGACGGGTCCCGACGCTTCCCAGAACGTCTTGGTGACCGACCACGGGCGGTACGCATCGAACACGACGATGCCGTAACCGTGGACGACGAGACGGCGATGCACCCGGACGAGGGCCTCGGCCGTCGGAGCGCGAAGGAACGCCCGGGCCGTCCGATAGAGCGGGACCCCCATGAAATTGTCGGCCGTGGCGTAGCGCAGGTCGAGCTTGAGGCCCGGTTCCGCACGGGCGAGATCGACGAGCGGGGGAGCGAGATCCGCAGTTCGATCGACGGGAGGCCGTGCCGCGGCCGCGATCGCTCGCGCGTCCTCGATCGGGCGTACGGGGACGATGCGGTAGGCGGTCGCCGCAGGCGAGGGCTCCGTCTCCGGGACGTGCTCCGCCGCAAGCGACTCGACCGAGCGATCCGAAAACGGGTCGGCCGTGCAACCCGCAGAGGCCGAGACGAGGAAGACGGATGCGAGGATGACGAAGCGCATGTCGAGCGGTTATACCCCGCCGTGTCCTCTCTGAACGGCGTGCTGCTGATCGACAAACCCGAAGGCCCTTCGAGCCGCGACGTGCTCGATGCTCTCGAGCCGCGGCTCGGGGCCGGTCCGCTCGGTCATTCCGGAACGCTCGATCCGCTCGCCTCCGGCCTTTTGGTCGTGCTCATCGGCCGGGCGAGGAAGCTGCAGGAGTACTTCACGGGCCGCCCGAAGCGGTATGCCGCGACCGTGCGCTTCGGCGCGTCGACGCCGACGTTCGATCGCGAGAGCGACGAAGTCCCCGCGCTTTCGCCGCCCCCCGACTTCACGGCCGGCTTCGCCGAGGCCTTATTGTCGCGGTTCCGCGGCGAAACGGACCAACGTCCGCCCGCGTTCAGCGCGGTTCGGATCGGCGGCAGGCGGTCGCATGAGATGGCGCGCGAAGGTCGGGCGGAGGAGCCGCCGGCGCGGCGCATCCGCATCGACGACCTCGTTCTTACGCAGGTCGAAGGCGCCGATTGGTCGCTCGAAATCGCGTGCTCGGCCGGAACGTTCATCCGGAGTCTCGCTCGAGATCTCGGGATCGCCGCCGGGACGACCGCGTACTTGACGCGCCTCCGACGTTCGCGCAGCGGGTGCTTCGACGTCGCCGAGGCCCGTGCGCCGGAGGATGTGCGTTCCGAGGACGTGATGTCATTGAGCGCGGCGCTGGCGTCGGAGCCGCGGGTCGACGTCTCGCGCCTGGAAGCGGTCCTCCTTCGCGACGGGCGCGCGCTCGCGGCAACCGGGATCGCCGAAGACTCGCGGCCCGCGTTCGCTTGGCTCGACGGTAGCCCGCGCTGCAAGCTGAAGCGGCTCGATCCGCCGCTCGTCCGCGCCGACCTGTTTTTCGAACCGCTTTGATCCGCGCCTTCCCGCGCCTTCCCGCGCGGTCGGCCGAGTTCAGCGCACGGAATCGATCAAGAGGTCGGGCATTCCGGAAAGAGGGAAGGCTCCGTCACCCGCGCCTTCGCGCCGCCACGACGTGAGGAGTACCGGGCCGTCCTCCGGGCGTGCGGGGCGGAGTCCGTGCGATCCGCGGACCAGCGACGGGTCGAGGCTGATCACGTCGAACAGCGTGCGGAAGCCCATGATCTTCTTCGCGAGGCGGCATCCGAGCGCAAGCTTCGGCAGGCGGATCTTCGGATCGACGAAAAGCTCGACCGGGTCGTAGCCCGGCTTTTTGTGGATGTCGACGCAGCGCGCGAAATCCGGCGCACGGGCGTCGTCCTGCCAATAGGGATAAGCGAACCACGCGTCGCGCTCTGCGACGAGGACGAGTTCGCCGGAACGCGGATGGTCGAGCGACTCTCGGCGTTTCCCCGCGTCGTCGAGCACGGCGGCGACGCCCGGCAGCCGGCGAAGGATCTCCGCTGCGACCGGGATGTCCGCGGGATCACGGACGTAGACGTGGGCGATCTGGTGGTCGGCGACGGCGAAGGCGCGCGAGAGGAGCGGATCCAGAAGCTCGCCGTCTTCGTCGCGCACGACGAGGAGCCCGGCCTCGCGGAGCGCGCGATTCGGCAGGACGGCCCGCGCGACCGGCGTGATGCCGTACTCGCTGACCACGACGACTTTGTCGCCGTCGGCGAGCGCTTCGTCGACGAGCGGGGCGAGGAGTTCGTCGACGTCTTTGACGGCGCGGATCGAGCGCGGGTCGGAAGGACCGAACCGTTGGTGATCGTAGTCGAGATGCGGGACGTAGACGGACGTGAGCGTCGGTTTCCGCGTGCGACGGACGTGCCCTGCCGCGGCGACGATCCACGCGGAGGAGGCGAGGCCGGCGCCCGGACCCCAGAATTGGAAGAGGGGAAACGTTCCGAGCGCCGTCTGCAGTTCGTTGCGGAGTGCGCCGGGTTTCGTCCAAACGTCGGGAAGCTTCCGTCCGTCGGCTTTGTACTGCGGGCGAGGCGTCGCGACGAAGTCTGCCGGGCTGCCCATCGCGTACCAAAGGAAGAGCCGCGCCGTCGTCGATCCCGGCGCTTCGCGGGCGAGACGTGCGTGGACGTCCTCCGCCTCGAGCAGACCGTGCGACTGACGCCAAAGCCAGACCTCCGCCAAATCGCGGAAGTACCAGCCGTTGCCGACGATCCCGTGCTCGCGCGGCGTCCGGCCGGTAAGCAACGAGGCTTGGCCCGTGCACGTCAAGGCCGGGAACGCCGCCTCGAGCGGTCGCCCGTCGCCTTCCGTCGCGAGGCGTCGAAGGCGCGGGGCGTGCTCGAGCAATCCGGGCGTCAGACCGACGACGTCGAGGAGCAGGACGCGAGGCACGGTGCGGTCCTTAAGCGCCGGAGGTCAGGTAAGACCGGAGGATTTCGATCGCGGTCTCGTTCTCCGCGCCCTGCGGAATGATCACGTCGGCGAAGACCTTCGACGTTTCGCAGAATTCGAGGTGCGCCGGTCGGACGGTGCGTTCGTACTGCCGCAGGATGTCGGCCAATTCGCGGCCGCGATCGAGGCTGTCGCGCTTGATACGGCGGAGCAGGCGCAGGTCGTCCGGCGCGTCGACGAAGATCTTCGGCTTGAAGAGGGCGCGCACGTCGGCGTTCCAAAGCGAGAGGATGCCCTCGACCATGATCCAGCGCCGCGGCGCCACGATCTCCGTCTCCTGCTTGCGGTTGTGGGTGACGTAGTCGTAGATCGGTACGTGGATCGTCCGACCGTCCCGGAGCGCTTGCAGATGTTCGAGCAAGAGGTCGAAATCGAATGCGCTCGGGTGGTCGAAGTTGCGTTTGGCGCGTTCGTCCACGGGAAGATGCGAAAGGTCGCGGTAATAGCTGTCGAGTTCGATCAGGACCGAGTCCTTCTCGCCGACGAGACGCTGGAGCTTCCGGGCGAGCGAGGTCTTGCCGGATGCGGAGCCGCCGGCGATCCCTACGAAGCGGACGTCGGACGACTTCGGCTCGGCGATTCTGGCCTTCTTCGCAGTCATGGCCGACCGTAGCCGAGCGGAGATAGGACGTCGAGCGCCGACGCGTACCGGCCGAGCTGCGGCATCACATAGACGCCGACGATCTCGTCCATGAACTCCGTCAGCATTTCCTGTGCGATCGCGACCCCTTCGCGCACCGAGTCGGGTCCGGGCGCCGCCGTCCGCATGCGTTCGCGGATCGGATCCGGGACCGACATGCCGGGGACTTCGTGATGCAGGAACTCGGCGTTGCGGAAAGACACGAGCGGGCAAAGGCCGAGCAGGACCGGTACGCCGAGCGGCTTCGCGGCGTCCAAGAAGCGTCGGACGACGGCGCGGTCGTAGATCGGCTGCGTCATGATCATCTCGGCGCCGGCTTCGATCTTCCTCTTCAGGCGTTTCATTTCGCGGTCGAAATCGATCGCGGCGGGCTCCGCGCCGCAGGAAGCGAAGAACGACGTGCCTTCTCCGACCATCTTGCCCGCGGGGTCGATGCCGCGGTTCAGGTTGTCGACGAGCTTCAACAGTTCGATCGAATCGAGGTCGAAGACGGCCGTGGCTTTCGGATAGTCGCCGAGCTTCGGCGGATCGCCGGTGATGACCACGAGATTGCGGAACCCGAGCACGTGGGCGCCGAGCAGATCGGACTGCAAGCCGAGCAGGTTCCTGTCGCGGCAACAGACGTGCAGGATGACTTCGGTCGAGAGCAGCTCCATCATCTTCACGCCGAGCGCCATGTTGTTCATGCGCACGACGGCGCGGGGGCCGTCGGCGATGTTCACCACATCGACCCCCCCGGCCCGAAGCAAGCGGGCGGACTCCACGGCCTTCCGATAGTCGAGCCCGGCGGAAGGATTGACTTCGACGGAGACGACGAAGTCTTCGCGTCCCTTCGGCGCGGCCTTTTTCGCGCCGCCTGCGAGGCGTTCATGAAAGACGCGATCGACCTTCATCGCCAAGCCCGACTTGAGCGGCATGGGAGTCGGGTCGACGCCTTTCGTCTCCTTCGCGTCCTTGGCGAACGCCTCCAAGCGAATCTCGCCGTGTTTCGGAGCGGGCGCGCCGGAGGCGGCCATCATGCGCGCGGCCGCGGCGATCGCCTGCACGTGTTCGGGGCGCGTGCCGCAGCAACCGCCGACCATGCGCACGCCCGCCTTCAGGTAGCGGCGCGCGAAGACGCCGAGATACTCCGGCGTCGCCATGTAGATCGTGCGGGAGTCGACGACGCGGGGGAGACCCGCGTTCGGCTGGGCGGCGACGAGCGGGGCGGCTTTGAGCATCTCGACCGCGACGTCGAAC
>SXGT01021634.1_pt1 | contig 18356 bp, 13 predicted proteins | sample 3176221 | NCBI WGS metagenome assembly SXGT01 (sample SAMN11356862, study PRJNA531348) | freshwater metagenome | isolation source: freshwater sample F1-120 | place: China: Fuxian Lake, Yuxi | collected 2017-12-25
CTCCTCTTCTATCTCTTCCTCTTCCTCTTCCTCTTCATCGTCCTCCTCTACTTCTTCTTCAACAATTTTATTTTTGATAGTATTTTCACTGATTGATACGATTTTTGTTTCAACCGTTTTTACAGGCTCTTCTTCCGCCGGCATTTCGTCAATGACATGAAGCGATACATTTTCTTGCGCCTCTTTTTGAAGAACCGAAATTTTATGTTGAAGTTCCGTTACCTGTGTTTCCAACTTGCGAATGTAGCCAGTTTGTTGTTCCACGCTTCGGGCCATCTTTGCATATTCCATATAATCAACCGACCGTCCTCCGTTTGATTCTTGTTCTTGATTTTGGGCCTGCTCCAATTCTTGTATGCGTTTAATCAAATGCTTAACAATAGGCGTCTCCATCAAATGAAGATGGGTCTCTTTAAACACACGGTAATCTCCGAAAAACCCATTCAGCATATAATTCAAATTTTTACTCATTGAGTCTTTTACATCGGTAATAATGGGGTTGATGTCAAATGAATATAGTTCTGCGCCGGTGGTTTGATATGAAATTCCGTTTTCAAGATTTCCGTCCATTGTTTGGTTGGTTTGGTTGTATATGACTTGGCTTAATGCTTACATACATATAGCGGCATTCGTTTATTTCAATTTTATGAATAATTACAAAAAAAGTATATAAAAAGTCAAATAGTATTTTCAATAATATATCAATATAACAAATAACAATATGATGAACTTGAATGACGCCCAAAAAAACGAACTGGTCCGTGTCCTCATGTCGCAAACCGATTATAGCGAAGAAGACGCACATCATAAATTGGAAGAAGCAAATTATGATATTTTGAAAGTAATTCGGGCATATATGAAGCCCGATACAATGGCGCAGCAAACCAACGACGGCGGCAGTGCCCAGACAGCAACTAAAAATCAAACAAAATTCACTGAAATACGGCATTTGATGGAGGCCGCAGAACAAAAATTTAGACGCGACCGGGAAAAGGAAATGTTGTATAAGCAATATTATGAAGAACAAGCAAGACGCCGGGCTGCGGAATTACAAAGCGTACGGCAAGAATCCGCAAATGAAAACCAAAGCGATGCTGTAAATACGATGGAGACGCTGGATTAGGATGGCCCAGTCCCCCCTTCCCCCTCCCCCTCCTCACCGACCTCCCCCTCCCTTAAATCGGCATACCCAATGTTTGCGGAACCGGTTTTGCCCTGAAATTCTTCTTTAATCGTAAATTATTATTTGGAATGATTTTACTATTCACCATAAAATCATTGTTGTCTTCATACAATTCCGGCAAAATGTGCGTCATTGGTTTATTGACAACGTAAATCATTTGGTCGCATTTAAATAAACTGCGATATTCTTGCACGCTGAGTGTTCCGTAATATTTGTTTAATAAATAAAATGGGTTCGGCGCTGGCTTGATGCTTTTGGAGTAGTTGTATAATTTCCCGTACAGCGAGTTCAACAAGTGATACCGTTCAAATTTGGTGGTGGTGTCAATGGCTTCGTTCATTAAAAACGCAACCGCGCACTCTGGCGAGCAAAAACAACCGTACACTTGGTATGAATCGTTTGTAGCACTTACCGGAATATATATGGTGGGGGTATCAAACTCGTGTGTGTCCCAGAAACACGCCGACCTCCCGCTGCCTTTGGCGTGAATCAAATCCCCTTTGTGAAATGTGAGTTTCAACTGGTTTATCTTTTTCCATAATTCTTTTTGGTTGACTTCTTCTATTGCTATTGCGGGGTGCGGGTGCGGGTGCGGATGCGGATGAGAAGGTGCGTGTGATACTGATGGCGCGCTTGCGGTTGCGACACAAGACATCGTGTTTGACCCATAAATTGTAAATTCGGACGTAGCGTGGATTGTTCCGTCGTTTATTATAGTAGTGGATGATGATGATGAGGTGTTTAATTGGACCGCGGAGGAAGGCTGGGTAGAGGTGGTGGTTGCGTCTTCATATAAATCCTTTAACTCTGTCCCGGCCTTTTCTTGTGCGTTATAACACACGACGTCTTCTACACTGGGAACATATTCAAATGTTCCGATGACTTTATCTTCGTTGGAAGATGTCTTTAAATCCGACAAACTACATTTCAAATGTAAAATAATATTGGGTATTTCATTTCCTACATTGCCGGTGGTTGATGAAAATTGCAGTAATTTGCCGCCCTTGGGCTTACGACCGCGTTTCTTGTAATTACTACTAAGCAATGAATAGGAGGCAGCCAATGCGTTTTCGTTTGCTGAGGCTTTTGCCAGGGCATCCATCATTCGCAATTCTTTTGCTTCTTTCACTTTTTCACGAGTATCTAATATTTCTTTGTAATCGGGAATAGATGAAAAAGTTGGGTTTTCTACTTCCATTGTATTGGGCGCTTCCGTGGTGGATAACGCAGTATTATCAGACACCGTTTCCTTTTTCTTGGTTGTGCGTGATTTTTTTACTGGTGTTGGATTTGGATTTGGATTTGGAGCATTAACTGCCACTGGTTCAGGCGGAGTTAATGTTTGACTTGTTTCCGATGTTGGCTCAGCAGACGCACAAGCAGAAGCAGAAACCTTTTTCCTAGGCATATTTTTAACTTATATAAATGTTATGTGTGGTTACATAACATTCATTCTTCAATTTAAATTGTTTATTTTATTCAATTCAGAAAATACATATAAAGACCTTCACCTTATACGTGTTACTCCTTGGGGCTCGTCGTGTGGCTCGTCGTGTTACTCCTTGTGGCTCGTCGTGTTACTCCTTGGGGCTAGTCTTTTTTTGGGCGGTTAATTCATTGTGGCACGACCTACAAACCGGTATATAATTGTTGGAACCAATCACCACTTGGTCTGTTTCATTTGAAACCCGAAAAGTAAATATAGCAGAAGTTCCGTCCTTGCATTTACTGCACAGCGACTTCAACTTATACACTTCATTACAATACGGTATTAATTCAAGCAAACCGCCAATTTTCTTACGCTCAAAGTCGCCGTCCAATCCACAAATATAAATCCGTTTTTTATCAACTTCCACCATATTTTTCACAATTCCGATATCTGGAAAGAACTGGCCTTCGTTAATCAGTATCACTTCCGCCAATTCAATTTCGGCGCCATAACTCTCGTTTATTTCTTTAATAGACGTCCCTTTGATGCATGGAATCATTTGCTTGTCGTGTGTTGAAAGCATTGTATCCGAATAACGGTTATCTCCTGAAAAATTAATCACAAGCACAGGTATGTTACAAAACATGCACTGTTTATACACTTCCAACAATTTGGAAGTCTTACCTGAAAACATTGGCCCAATGATTAATTCTAAATATCCTTCGCTGGGTTTGTGGGGATGGACGTTCATTTTTTTTTTGAATGGGAAATGAGAATGGTAATAGGTAGATTATTGATGTTGTTCTATGTTGCTACATTATATTTTATATAAAAACGAATTCAATTTTTATATAAAGGGTTTATTGTGCTAGAATACATACGTACGATAATTGTGTAATTACGATAATAAATATATGAGCAGCAACACCAATAAAAAAATAAAAAAACTGGTTTCGTTTGTTAAAAAAGAAAAGGTTGTAGTTAAAGCCGAAGACCCCCCGCCGGCGTGTACTACCACACCCACCATCATAAAACATATCAGCCGAACCACCGAACACCATCAAACCACGCCTTGGGTGGAAAAATATCGCCCGCATAATTTTGATGAAATCGTGCTTGACCCGTTGAACCGCACCATATTAAAAAACATATTGGATACAAACTATTTTCCAAACTTGTTGTTTTATGGCCCCCCCGGAACCGGTAAAACCACGACAATCATAAATTTGGTGAATTCATATCAAGAAAAACTGAATCTACGGAATAAAGGGTTTATGATACATTTGAACGCATCTGATGACCGGGGCATTGAAATCATACGCACCACCATCAACAACTTTGTTTCTTCCAAGTCGCTTTTTGGCGAAGGCATGAAATTTGTTATTTTGGATGAGGTGGATTATATGACAAAAAACGCACAAATCGCATTGCGATATTTATTAAATAGTTATAATACCGCCAACGTTCGGTTTTGTTTAATATGTAATTATGTCAGCCGAATTGACGAATCTCTCCAATCCGAGTTTGTAAGAATGCGATTTAACCAACTACCGGAACAAGAAATCTTACACTTTTTGAGGAAAATAAACGAAAGTGAGAAATTGGGACTTACCGATGACACCCTGACCTCCATACAACGCCAGTTTAATTCCGACATCCGCAGTATGATAAATTATATGCAAACAAACCAAGACGTCATCAGTAACTGTAATATTATAACCGATGATATATGGGAGACATTAACGGATATGTTTAAAGCGATAGCGACCAAAGAAACGATAGCAGCAAAAGCAACCACGACAAAAGGAAAAATCTCATCCTCATCATCAAAAAAAACAAAATCCTCAAAACCCACAACCGTATCACCGTATGACTTCATACACGAAACCAGTTTAAAATACAACATTGAACAAAAAAATATAATCAAAAATTATCTCAATTATATTATTCGCAAAAGACCCGAACTGGTGTCGCGGAACTTATTAAAATGTGTGGAAAATGTCATGCATCTACAAGACCCAAATACCGTATATGTTCTTAAATATATCATTTACAAATTTCAAACCGTGTTTTCTTCATTGTCTAACGAATGCCTGCCGGCCTAATGCCTAATGCCTAATTGATTGGCGAAATCATATGAAACATATAATCATTTGATAGCGACGGCGACTGTTTTTGGTGATACGATTTAAATCGGGTTTCTAACTTATTCATAAATGTGTTGGGCGGCGATTCTTTCATCGGGTCAAACATGCTGCGCATCAATTCATACTGTTTATCGTTTTTATTTTCATCGCACACAATTTCAAGGGCGTTTTTCGTGTTATTTGTTTTATTTTTATAGGAATGGTAATCAATGTAATCATGCACGGCGGGGTCGGTAGGGTCATACATGATGCTGTTGTTATAAGTAGGAACCGTCATTGTCATTTTCCTACAAGTATGATGCGGTTGGGCTGAATACATTTATAAATATTTGTTTTTTGGTATTTGGTATAGAAACCTTTATATATAAATAGAAAATATTGAAATAAAAACAACTTAAAGAAGGGATAGCATAGTCAATTAATAAAGACCCAATTTAGTATTGCTCTAAATGGAAATAATTACAAGTTTTGTTGAAAAAAAAAATATGATTCCTAAAACCAAGACGCAGACACAGATGACCCCTACTCAAACAAAATCCCGAAAAATGTATAAATCACATGATAGTTGTGCCAATGGAGGCAATGATGGCACAACTACCTTATATGCTGCTGCTGCACCAACCACCTTTGACCTTGACAATGCGTGGTTGTCATTTATGGCTAAAAACGACGACGACGACGAACCAGATGATATATTTGGTTGCCAAGAACAAGACCAAGACGACTATAATAAATACAACGAAGACGCCGTTAATCCAAACACTCAAAAACTACTGCAATTACCTCAAATCCAGGGGCCCATCAAAAAAACTTGCATTTCCAAGAAACAACATCGCAAAACCTATACATTTCTTGACGACGAAGAGCCGCGGACTTTTATAAGCGGCGACCAACCTAGACAGCCTGAACCATCTGAACAAACTCAGCAAACTCAGCAAACTCAACAACTACACGACATCCATCGTAGTGTTGTTCCGAAATGCGGGCCAATTTACATTTCAACCAAAACGAAAATATCATATTTAAACAAAGCAATTGATATTAGGAATGTGTTTTGGTCTATTCCGGTCATGCCGTATTCAACACGCAAAGAAGGCATCATCAAGAAACAAATCAAATTTCACACAACAGATATTAATGAACTACGAAGCATTCAAGAGCGGCTTAAATCCGAGCCATATTACGAAGACCAAGTCATTGAACACATTGACAACCCAGAAAAACAGAAATACCAGCACAAAATAACAGTTGGGCTATGTAAAAAAGACATCATGAGTCATCATTGTAAAAAAAAGAGGGCTTTCTTCAACTGTTTTGTCCTCATTATGCGAATTAAAGATATGAACAACGAAAACGCGTACAAAGAAATGCATATCAAGGTATTTAATACCGGAAAATTGGAGATACCGGGTATTCAAGATGACGCAGTTTTAACCACCGTATTAAATCACTTAGTTGCCATAATGCGACCTTATTTGGGCGACGACTTAGATTATATAAAAAATAAGTGCGAAACCGTTCTCATCAATTCCAATTTCAATTGCGGGTTTTACATTAATCGCGACAAATTATTTGATATTTTGAAGTATGAATATCGCATCAACAGCAATTATGACGCGTGCTCTTATCCCGGAATACAGTGCAAGTTCTATTACGTTCCCGAGCTGGAAGGAACACCGGCGCAAAACGGCCAGCAACCTGTTGACCCCCGCACAAAATACTATGAAATTTCGTTTATGGTGTTTCGCACAGGAAGCATCTTGATTGTGGGGAAATGTAATGAAAAAATATTGAATGAAATATACGGATTTATTCGGTTGGTTCTTGAAAATGAATACAGCCGGATTGGTATCCTGCCAACCGCGAATGACTTGCTGATGGCAAAGAAAAAGAATCCAAAATTGAGAACACGATACATCACCATCCAAGAGCAGGATGATGGTGGGTATAGTGAGGAAATATAATTTCAAAGGAAATATAATTTCAAAGGAAATATAATTTCAAAGGAAATATAATTTCAAAGGAAATATAATTTCAAAGGAAATAAGGCATTATAATTGCAAACGATATACAATGCTATTAATATTCTTTAAAAATGCTTCATTCTTTTCGGCACAATAGTTGCTGTTATTAAAATAAAAATGACGATTGGTAAGTTCTTCATAGACCACCGTGGAATACTGCATTATAAAATGGTCCAATCGTTTTAATTTTGAACAATCGGCTTCATTTTCTATGAACCCCCGTTTATATTCGTTCGGTATTTTAAATATTGTTTTTTTATACATAAATACCACCGCATCTTTCGGTGTCAATTTCAAAAACTGATTATGTATATTAATGATTTGCCCTAGAAATTCAATATAATAATACACCGATTTTTGTGAATGTAATGTCACCATATCTAGGTTTCGGGTATATAACAGCAGTAATTTAAATATGGTTGTGATTGCGTTAAACCCGTTGAATAAAATATATTGATAATCTTGTGATTGAAGGTTGTATAGCTGAGAATCTTCATCATTGAATGACTTTATTGCGTGTGCGAAGTATTCGTTGATGACATACACATACCGCACAAATATCGTGGACACTTCTTCATTTATGTGCGGTTTATACATTTCTATTTTTTCCAGATTCACTTTTAATGCGTTGGCGGTCTTTTCGTTGTATTTATTTTCTGGCGGCGGCGGACCTGGATTTGGAAGTATATTTGGACTTGATGGCGGCGAAGTTGGTTTTTTTGTCATGCTGCTGTTAAAATAAAAAAATTAAAAAAAGGTTCTTTCTTACATTATAATTATTTTATTTATTTTGGGTAGATTTGGTTGTTTGGGTTTTGGATGGTTGGGTTTTGGATGGTTGTGTAATATATAAGTAAATCAAAAAGACTTAAAGATTTATGTGATGACATATCTATAATATTTACAAAACTAATAAATAAAGATGTCTAGTAATGCTGGTTCAGCCGGAGATTCATCCACATTTCGCTTGCCGTCTGCGGTGTGCCTTCAACACGCCGCCAACCGTGCCGTGGTTGAAGACAAGCCCATTATGATGGATTATTGGTCCGCCTCCCTGGATAACACTGTTGTCATCGGCGTTCGCGACAACAAGGAAAAACTGCTGGTTAAAAGCGAAGAAGAATACACCAGCCCCGTTTCCAAGATTTACAAAGTAGAAGGCGAATACATTGTTGTTACCGAAAACTCCATCTATTTGGTTTCCGCTTCTATTGCCAGTAAAAGAATTAGTTAAAACACGAAAACAAATGTTGTATTATAATATATACCCGCCGACCCGCCGATATCATAATCACACTATTATCAATCGCATCAAAAGGCAAATATATTATAATATTGTAAAATGACAACCCCGCCACCAAATTCCACAAGCACGGGGGTAGCACAAAAATGTGGCGGCATTTTAGCGCTCGCACCTCCATCAAAAGTAATCAATGTCGTCGTCACGGTCCAACCCGGTAGTTTAACACTTACGTGGGGCATCCCTCGCTCCGTGAATCCCATCCTGTTTTATAACATAAAATGGAAGCGTTCATCCGAGCCGTTTAGTCTTTTCACCAATTATGGAACCGCCGGGTTTAACACGCTAACCATACCAAACTTGATGAATGGCGTGGGCTATGATTTCATGATTAGCGCAGTGAATGGATACAGTCCCGGCCCGTATTCGGATGTTGCGTCAGGCGTGCCCGGTGATGTCCCTGGCATTATATATGACATCACCTCCATATACAGCGGTAACACCTTTTTGGATGCGTCATCCATCGCACTTCAATGGACGGCTCCAAATGACAACGGATACGCCATCACCACATATAGAATTAAATACAAACAACAAGCCGCACCGGATGCTTCATACACATATGTTAACATTTCGCCGCCGCCAATCACAATCCCGCCCACGTACCCGTATTACAAAATAGTGGGCCTAACCTTGGGACAATCCTATGTATTCAATATCGCCGCAATAAACGCACGAGGCATCGGCTTATACGGCTCGGGATATGTTCATTCCATTGGCATTCCGCCGTATTTCCCGCCAGACCCTAGCGGCGTTATAACCGGCAACATAGAAGGCGTGGTGTCCAATAACCGCCTTCTTACATTTTCGTGGGGACAATACAATTTTGACATCAGCGGCATTGACCTCAGTGGCATAACCGGGTATAAAATACAATACACCAACGACTTGTCGGGCGCAAATAAATGGAATATGTTTCCAGCAATTGTGGTGGACGCCAGCGTTCGCAGCATTGATATTTCGTACGGAATATTAAACGGAACAAACTATTTTTTGCGATACGCCGCAATAAATGAATACGGAGAAGGGAATTACACAAACAATTATGCGCTGGCGACGGGTTATCCCGGCAGTGTCCCCAAAACATTGGATTATGTAAATACGCTGCGCGGAAATATGAGCGCAAAAGTGGGGTGGGGGTGGTATTCCACCCTTTCAAATGCGAACGACCCGTGGAATTTTAGTTATCCCGAATTCAACGGCGGTTATCCCATTTTAGGATATGACGTGTATCGTTATAACCTGGATTCATCCGGCGGAATGTTGGTGGAAGACGCATCATATATCAATGTACAAACCACCACAATTGACATATCCGGCTTGGTAAATGGTGTAGAATATTTGTTTAAAGTAAAACCCCGCAATATTTTGGGGTTGGCGCCGAATTTTGCGTCCAATACGGTCATTCCGGTAAGTCGGCCATTTCCGGTGGTCAGCGTCCAAGGCACGACATTTTCGGAACGCATTGTGTTGCAGTGGGTTCCGCCCACCTATCCCGCCGAAACCGGAGGGTTGCCCATTCGCTATTATTTCATAGAATATCGTGAATACAATCTCTCTATTCCTTACGGCCAAGACATAACCAGCGTCATTGTCACGGAAAATATGTGGAATACCTTGACCACCGCCGTTGTGTCGTTTTACACATTAAACCCTGTGCTAAGTTATAACATTTCTGGGTTGGTGAATGGAAAATATTACATCTTCCGGGTGGCACCGGTGACATATGACACGCGTATTGGCGACATCAGCGGCGCGTTCGTCATTGATGCTTCCAATGGCCGAAATTCATACACAGTTTCTCCACTACCCGTAGGTGATGTTCCTTCCGGTGTTACAAATCTTGCGGGAACAATTGGGGATGGAACAACCGTAGTTTCGTGGGGAGCGCCAACTTTTATTGGCTCTAATTCATTGTTGAAATACACGGTGCGGTATAAACCAAACACGGAACCTGACAGCGCGTACGTTTATTTTACGACATCGCCCGTGGTTTATACATATACAATTGGCAGCCTGTTAAACGGGACGCAATATAAAATTCAGGTGTATGCCACTAACATCATTGGGTCTACCAGCGCCACCATATACAATGACCCGTCAAACAGTCTGTATATTACACCGGGTCGTTTGCCCAACGTGATTACACTGTTGCCGCAATACGCAATCGTGGGCGTGTCTTCGCGCATTTCGTTGATATGGCCAACACAGAGTTTATACGACCGGGGTGGATACCCCATTATCAATAATTTTATACAGCAACAACGCAGCGATGATTTGGGAAATGTGCTTACCAATTGGGTAACATATTCTGTAAAACCGCCCATTCCCATTTCTCAGGCATTCACTTCAAAACCGTCGGGATTGGGGGACGCAAACGGATTTCCGTTAATCCTACAAAACTCCGCATACAACACGTATTTGACGACTATGACAAATTCATTTGAAACAACATATGGCGGCAATTTGAATTTAGCGTGGCGGTACGGCGGTACAATGGCCGACCCCAACTACAATGACGGGATTTATAACCAAAGTTTCGCCTTCACAGTCACATTGAATATTAAAGTGACACTGGACAACACGGCGGGTGCAGTTTTATTGAACACGACCCGCACATACGACATTAATTCCGGTTTGCCGTACAAAGACATAAGTGGCGTTCAATATGTGGACATGTCAGACAATTTCTCGGTTTCCGCCTTGTCATTTACAACCGCAAACCGTCTGTATTTTCAGTTTTCGTTTTTCCCAGACGGCATAACGGAAACCAGTGGGTTGTATGCCGGGTATAGACGCCCGCTGACAATTATTATGAAAAAATCCACGCTGTCGCCACCTGTGCCTTATATTTTTGACAATACGACACTGGGCATCGGCACGAATGTCGCCACAAACACGCAATACATGCCATTAAACACGGGAGAAGTGCTGGATTCATCATTTGTAGTAACTGGGCTAACAGATGGGTATATATACAACCTGCGTGTAGCAAGTCAAAACCGGTTTGGTATTACCTCGTTTTCAAACTTTATTACAAAGAAGTGCGGACGTGTTCCCTATAAAATTGGCGCATCAATTGAAAATTTATATGCGAGTGTGCTGGTGGTGTCTCGTGATGCCAACGGCATATCCGTTTTATGGAACCCGCCGGCAAGCGGTGGGTATGACATTACCTCCTATATTTTTTCGTATTGCGAGGATGTTTCGGGACAATGGCTGTCATTGACCAATTACACCCCCGTATTGCCAACCTCACAAATCGTGTTTAATCAGTTTCGTGACATTACAAAAAGCGTGGCTGAGGTCAGCACCTTTGGTTACATCATAACCAATTATCAAATCGCCGGAACCAGTCCCACATCGCCGTCCTATCCGCTCAACAGCGGAAAACGATATTATGTGAAAATGGCGGCGGTCAATGACTTGGGCACCGGGGAATTCAGCGACATTCAGAATGTGATTGTCGGCAACATCCCTGGGCCAATTCGCGATATCGGTATAATTGTTGGCAATAACTCCGGGCGTTTGGTTTGGCGTGTGCCGCAAACCGACAACGGATACCCCATTCTAGATTACGCCGTTGAATATAAATCCAATTACGACATTGGATTTCGGAATGTGCACCCGCTGGTAATTGACGCAAGCGGAAACCCGCAAAACATTTTGCCCCCGGCGCCAATAGAGTCATTATCCCTGGCAGACCCGTCGTATGTTCCCATTGCGGAAATCGTTCAAACCGGCGTAACCTACACCTACACCAGCAATTTATTCACAAACGAATTTGATGCGTCGTACATTGGATTTACGTGGAAGGGATACAACCTTGGCGGCATTACACGGCAAACCATTCTGCGGTTTAAGGGGCATTTGGACAATTCGGGCGGCCCGCTGTTGTTTGATGTTAGCGGCACCTACGACGTGTCGTCGGCAGACATAACATATCGTTGGCCTATTACGCCAAATCGGTATGTTACTTTTACAAATCGGATGTATCTAGAAATTGTGTGCTCGGACCTCGGAAATTCGGGGCAAGGGTTCTTCACCTTAAATGTGCGGTCTTACTCTATCACGGGCATTGCCCCGCTTCGGTCTGCGGGTTTAACTGGAACAAAATTCACGTTTGTCATTGGCGATGACCAAAACCCGTTAATATATTACGACGCTTCCAGCGCCACACCATACTTGTACTATTTCCGCGTAACCCCCAAGAACGCAATTGACTACGCCATTGAAAGCACCATTAACGACATCTCAAATGTGCGTATCGGAACCGACGTGAGTGCGCCGGTGACGGACCTAAGCGGCGTAGAAAAAGACGGCGAAATAACGCTTCATTGGGGTTACGGGACCCCAAATTTAATTTACGATTTTTATGTGGCGGTGGATGAATACAAAGTAAACCGGTGGCCGATTTTACCAGATTTAAATCACTCTATTACAACAGAACCCGCCGTAATTTCCCGGGATACCAGTGGCGCATATATAAATAAAAACCAATTCACCATTTCGCAACTTACAAACGGGCAAATTTATTATTTTTCTATATCACCACAAGTCGTGGTTTCACAAGGTGGTTATAGCACGCTGTATAATGCCCCGCCATCCAATACAATTATGGTCTCGCCTGGCGCAGTTCCGCATTCGGTGGTGTCAATCGCGCCATATGGCGACAACGGTGTAATGACGCTAACCTGGATTCCCGGCACTGACCCGAATGACTTCAACAACAACACCAACCCGTTTGATTTGCCGTACACACACCCCATTCTAAGTTATGCGGTCCAATACTCCACCACGAATGAACAAGACAATGACGTTACCTGGAACACGTTTTACACATATACGCCGCAGAACCCCAGTGATTTCCCTAGTCCAGGTTCAACCGTCAGCACCACCATAACCGGACTCACCAATGAAGTAACCTACTACTTTCGGGTATTGGTTACAAACAATCTGGGGCGATCTCGCAACAACGTTACTGTAACTGGACGACCGTCCTTGTTTCCGTATGTTCCCCGCGATTTCACGAACTTTGGTGTGTTTGTTATATACAATGACGCAACCACCCGGTACAACATTAATATTAATTACAATTTGCCGCTGTATAATGGAAATGCGTTGAATTATGTTTATACGTATGAATATACCAATAGTTTGACACCGACTGCTGGTGGCACGGCATGGTGGTCGCTGTTTGATACAAACGGAAACGGGGTTGCGCTGCTGAGTGAAAGCCAGGTGGGCGGTGCGGACCCACTTTCATCCGCATCAACGCCACTGGGTGGATTACGAAATGTCAACATTGTGTGTAAAAGCGGGTTGGTGCTGTCTACCAACACGACCCGATATTTGCGATTTATTGCAACGGGATATATCACGCCCAATGTCATTGGACCGGTTCCCGCAATTATTGACCCGATTATTGTTCCGTTTACGTTTTTATAATCCCGCTAATTCCGCTAATCCCATAAATCAAGTCCAAACTTCCGCTATTTTGGCCGCCTTTTCTTCCGGTATAGCATCCGGAAATTCAACATTGAATTTTATTTTTACACAGCCGGTTTCACCGTTGCGTTCCATCCCCATGCCAGGAATGGTTTTAATTGTTCCGGGTTTGATGACGTGGCCGGCCGGATTATTCAATTTATATATGCGACCACTCAAATGATTTATTTCAAATTGAAACCCGCACAACGCATCTCTCAATGAAATTGTTTTTTCCATAACGAGGTCTAATTGCTGCGGCTTGAAAACGGTGTGTTGCGCAATGCTGACTACCACGTGCACGTCGCCGCGTATGCCCGCTTCATTCATGTGTCCGCAGTTATTCAAAATAATGGTTTCGCCATCAAGCATACCTTTTGGAACGCCAACGTGTATTGTTTCTTTTGTGCTGACAATTTGGTTTTCATGATACATCCGTTTTTCAATTTCAATTGGAACGGTGGTTCCTTTATACGCTTGTTCTAGCGTGATTGTCAGGGCTTTCACTATGGTCTCGGGGGGTGTTTGTTGTGGTGGCGGCGCTGGGTGTGGTTGTGGCGCGGATTGCGGTCCGCCAGGCGAAGGATTGTGTGTAAAAAAGAACGGTTGTTGCGGGGCGCCGGCATTCATAGGAAATGTCTGAAAAAATACCTTGGGTCCTTGATTTTGCGGCATTTGAAACCCGGGCATTCCCGCTCCAAATAACATACTAAAAATGTCTGGGCCGGGATTGCCAGGGTGAAACATAAACGGCATACCCGGGGCTCCCATTCCTTGTCCCATTCCCGGGCCTCCCATACCCGGACCTCCCATTCCACCAAAACGCCGCATCATATCATATTCTTGCCGTTTATTATGGTCTGACAATGTTTCATACGCGCGGTTAATGTCTTGAAATTTCCTGGTGCTTTCATCTGTGTTCCCATTTTTATCGGGGTGATGAACAAATGACAACTTACGAAATGCCTTTTTGATTTCATCTTCGTTGGCGTTTTCAGCAACACCCAATATTTCATAATAACTTGGTTCTCCGGTTCCCATTTATTGTAATAAATATATTTGAGAGATGTGCTTAAATATATTTATGTAATTACTTATAACCAAAAACCATCGGTAATATGTCATCCATTCCCTTTATTAATAAATATCAGCCGCACAAAATAAAAGACTTTGAACAACTGGATGAAGAAGTAGTGACACTAATTGATTCGTTGATACAGATGAATAGTCTCAACATACTGCTGCTCGGTGATTCCGGTTCAGGAAAAACGTCCATCATAAATGCCATCATTCGCGAGTATTACAGAAACAGCGGATACAATGCCGAAAACATTCTTGTGTTAAATAGTTTGAAAGACCAAGGCATCAGTTATTATCGCAATGAAGTAAAAATATTTTGTCAGACGTGTTCCTTAATCCCCGGGAAAAAGAAAATTGTGTTGTTGGACGATATTGACTTGATAAATGAACAAGGCCAGCAAGTGTTTCGCAATTTTATTGATAAATTCAGCCACAACGTCCACTTCATTTCGTCGTGCACAAACATACAAAAAACCATTGAAAGCCTTCAATCGCGGAACTTTATCATTAAAATCAATCCATTGAACAATGATTGTTTATTCAAGATTATGAACAAAATAAAAACCGCCGAAAACATAACAATGGATGAAGACGCCGAGAGATTTGTTATAAACATATCCAATCAGTCGGTCCGTTTGTTGGTGAATTACATTGAAAAAATTAAAATTTTAAACATGCACGTTGATTTGGAAATCGCCAATAAGTTATGTTCCAATATCAGTTTTCACTATTTTAATGAATACATTCACTGCGTTTTACATAATGAATTGATCAGCGCAATTCATATACTATATGACATATATGACCAAGGGTATTCCGTGCTAGATATTTACGATAGTTTATTCAGTTTCATTAAAACCACCGCATTATTGAGTGAGCATATTAAATACAAATTGGTTTCCATCATATGTAAATATATTAATTTGTGTTATTGTATTCACGAAAATGAAGTGGAATTGAGTTTGTTTACAAACAATGTGTTGGACATATTACATTCATCCTCTTGATTCTTTGAATGAATAAATTTGGATTATGTATTTATTTTTGTAAGAACGACATCGTCTTTCAAAAATAAATATACTGATTATGGATATTATGGATATTATGGATATTATGGATATGGATTCAGAATGGAATATGGTTTATGGCGCCAGCGTTCCCAACAAATATTTACCAATCAATGTGTTTGATTCCATCACTTGGGTGGGGGACAAGCGAGAGAACCACTGAAAATGATTTCGCTTTAATATTTCATTTGCGGGAATATAAATGCCAAGCATATCTGGCGAAAAATGCACGTCGTGGTCGTGAATCAATGTATCCACAATTACCGCTTTGTTGTCCGTGGTTTTGGCACCAAGTAATTCCGCCGGTATAATGGCAACCTTGTGCTTTCCGGCATCGGTTACCGACTTCTCCATAAATTCCTTGTAAAACCACCGGCCAGATTCGGCGTTAAAATCGCTTTCATTGGTATTGTCGCGCGACACATTCGCCTCTAAATGTTGGATGTATTCCTTTATAACGGGGTCATTTTTGCGACACGCTAAAAACTGCGGATTTGGAAAGTATTGCGTTTGAGAACTAACGCCGCTGCGCGCGTACAACTCACCGACCATGACGTGATTTTGTTTCAGCGTTGCGTCATATACATCAAACATATTTTTCACGCATATGAACGAACTTGGAACAATAAACCCGCCGTATTGCGCCAACACTTTGGCCAATGCCAATTCACGAATATGAGTGCTAAGCGGACGAGGCAGGTTGTGCACCTCCGTTTTCCAGTTTGGTATAATCTTGCCAAAGGCTTCGTCGTCAATCAAGCAAACATTGAATGATTTTCCGCATTTATCAATTATGCTGCGAATGGTAAGGTATTGGTACGGCTGATTTAAATCGGTGGTAGAACGGCTTTGAAACGATTCCCAATTTCTGGCATTTTTGTCAAAATCAACGTGAATCCACAAAATGGGCTTGTTGTTTCTTAAAAGGGTGGATTCATTCAATAAATATTTTTGAATCATTTCGTGGTCATTAAATCTCTCTTGTGAATCAATATTCTTCTTATATTTATTGTAAAAATGACCCAACACCATTAAAATCAAAAAGGCGATAAATAGTTTAATAATCTGTGATGTTTTAAGCATATTAGAACAACTATAACAACTAATATATGCGTGGAAATTATTATACGCCTTATCGGGCTTATTTTATCGGGCTTATTTTATTGGTCTTATTTTAACGGTCTTCTTATTTTAACGGGCTTATTATCGGTAATATTTGTTGTATCCTAATTGGAGAAATTCTTGTTTAATATGTTTGCTCATCTCTCGGGCGACTTCATCTTGCCGTATTAAATTGTAGGCACGATTGGTGTCCTGTTCCGCCCGCTGCCGTTGTTGGTATTCAAATTGTTGTTTTGCGGTTTGGTCGCTATAATCGTATGTGCGTTTTGCCATATCTCTAAACATTTGTAATTCATTTATATTTCGGTGTTGCTTGACGTTGTGGAAATCTTCATCAGTGACCGGTATTACCGTTTCGGTGTGCGCTTTTTTCAAGTCTTCGTATCGCAGTGTTCCAAATATGCCGCTGGAATATTCTTGGGGGCGTTCCCGTGTTAAATCATAGCCAGACCCACCGCACGCTTCATCCAACGTTGCGACTCCGGCGGTGTGTTGTATCAGCGCATATTTATTTCGCAGTGCTTGTTTTTTGGCATTGATATACCGCACTTTGTCGTCCCAGCCGCCACCAATGTTTTCACCGCCGTGTTCGCTGTATTCGTCGTCCTCACCGTCTTCACCATTATTGTTATTGCCGTCTCTATTACCGGCGGTGCCTGGTTTTCGCAGCCAGTCCCCGTACCCTGTATCTCGCTCATCATCTTTTATTTTAAATTTTTCAAACTTTTCATTAAACCATTCATTGAAAATGGCGCCATTATTTTTTCCGCCCCCTTGACCTGCGGGACCGGGGTGGGATGGATTTGTTTGTTGGTATCTCTCGGACATAATCCGTTCCACCATTTTTTTCATTTGTTTTGAACTGTCATAATCATCGGCGTGGTCATATGTTTCGGTATAACCTTCGTGCGCCATCACGTTATTGTATGTAAGTTTTGTGCTGCGCTTTCCGTCGGGAGAGATGTAATCGCGGTCTTGCCGTTGGGTGAATGCTTCTTTTATAGCCGGATTTCTAATTGTATATATTTGATGTATCATGCGGTAGGCTTTTGAAAAGAATAGAAAATACTCTTTGGAGAGATTACATTTGTCTGGATGTGTTTTTAGCACCATTTGTTTAGCACGTTTTAAATCGTCGGCATTAAAAATCATTGGTAAATTGAATAAATTTAACAAGTCATTTAGATTGTAGTTGTCTATGTTTAAATCCAGTGTCTCCATACTTTCAAAATTTCTCTCCACAATATAACCAACCTTTGTTATTTATCCCTAATATATTATTTATTCTGTTATACCGCCTGTCCTTTTTCAAATCAAGAATACCATTAAAACAATCAAGACCATGAAATTCAGAAGAACCCGCCGTATTCGTTTAACATTCGGACGCCGAAAAAAAATGGGGGGTCCTAAATATACTACTAAGACAAAAAAACATACATCCCGCCGCAACAAGGCCGGCGGCGAGACAAAAGAATACCAACTTCAAGTCTCTTGTAACAAGTACTATGAAGCAACAG
>SXGT01040515.1_pt1 | contig 18352 bp, 14 predicted proteins | sample 3176221 | NCBI WGS metagenome assembly SXGT01 (sample SAMN11356862, study PRJNA531348) | freshwater metagenome | isolation source: freshwater sample F1-120 | place: China: Fuxian Lake, Yuxi | collected 2017-12-25
AGCCCGGGTTCTCGAGGATGTTGCGCAGGATCACCGGCGGGGTGATGGTCCCGTAGTAACCGAGCCCGATGAAGTTCTTGAAGACCTGATTGCCGCTCGCGAGTTGCTTGAGCTCCGCGAGCAGCTCGTGCTCGCCGCGCTCGCCGCCGAGGGCGAAGGGGCGCCGCATGCGGATGGCGCCCGGCACCGTCTCCTCCATCAGGGCATCGAGGCTGGTGGAGCCGATCGAGGCCAGCATGTCCTGGACGTCCGCATCGCTCGGGCCGATGTGGCGGCGGACGAAGGTGTCGGTCGGGGAGAGGAACGAGGGGATCGACGCCACGGCATGCACTCCTGGGCCACCCGGCCCTCGGGGTTCTCGCGCAGGCTGCCTCGCCGCCCTACCGCGGGTGGAGAGGATCAGCCCCTGAGCTTTGCATTGTAGCGGCGACATGCCTCGGCTGTTCCCGCTCAACGCCTGTCCCGGGCGTTGTCAGGAGGCCGCGCCCGAACCGTCCGTGGCGGCTCCTTCGCCGCGGCAGGCGAGCGCGCGGCGGTAGGCGGCGAGGATGTGCTGGCGCTCGAGCATCCCGATCACCTGGCGCGGATTCCCGCGCGCAACCACCGGCAACTGGCGGAAACCGCGCTCATCGAGGCGCGCGAGGCCCACGGACAGCGACTCGTCGGCAAAGATCGTGACCACGCGGCGCTCGCACAGGTCGGACGCGATCGTCAGCGGTCCGAGCTGGGCTGCCGTGGACTCGTCCATCAGGCGCAAGTCCTGCAGCGAGATCAGTCCGACCATCTCGTCGCGCTCGTCGACGACCACGAAGGCGTTGGCGCGCGAGCGCGAGACGAGTGCCTGCAGGGCGGGCGCGGCGGTCGAGGCCGGCACCCCCTCGAAGCCGGGGTGCATGGCCTCCTCGGCGCTGACGCTGTCGAGGGCCGTGAGATCGCGGCTTTCGCGCAGGCGCACGCCGCGCGAGGCGAGCTCTGCATCGTCGATCGAGTGGCGCTCGAACTTGCGCGCCACGTACAGCGCTGCGGCGACGGCCAAGATCGCGGGCAGCACGGCGGTCGAGGACGAGCCCGTCAGCTCGAACACGAGGAAGATCGAGGTCAAGGGCGCGCGCACGGTGGCCGCGAGCAGCGCCCCCATGCCGATCATCGCGTAGTGGCCCGGGATCGAGGTGCCCTCGTGCCACAGGCGATCCGCCACGCCACCGACAGCTGCGCCGAGGGCTGCCCCGAGCACTAGCGACGGACCAAAGATGCCGCCGGCGCCGCCGGAGCCGATCGTGAGTGATGTCGCCACGGCCTTGGCGACCACCAGCGTGCCCAGCGCGACCAAGATCGCGGCCGTGGTCGAGCGGTCGATCGAGAGCAGGACTTCGATGATCTCCTCGCCCGTGCCGAGCACCCCGGGCGAGAGCAGCGCGATCAGGCCGACGAGCGCGCCGCCGAGGGCCGGACGCCACGGGGCGGGCAGGGTCGTGGCCGCGAAGCGGCGCTTGGTGGCGAAGAACAGCCGCGAGAACAGCGCGCCGACGAGGCCGCAGAGGAGGCCGAGCGCGAGGTAGAAGCCGAGCTCGCCGGCGCTCTGGAGCTCGAACGGTGCCACGTCGTACAGCGGCGCATCCCCGCGGATCGCGCGCGCCACCACGGTGGCCGAGCCCGCCGCGACGACCACGCGCACGAAGTTCTGCAGGTCGTAGTTGCCCGCGAGCACGATCTCCTGCGTGAAGAACACGCCCGCGATCGGCGCGCCGTAGGCCGCCGCGACCGCCGCGCTCGCCCCGCAGGCGACCATCACCCGCAGGCGCTCGCCCGCGAGCTGCCGCGTGCGCCCGATCCAAGCCGCGATGCCGCCGCCCAAGGACGCGATCGGTCCCTCAACCCCGGCGGAGCCGCCCGAGCCCAGAGTGATGGCCGCGGCGAGCGACCGCAGCAGGATCAGGCGCGGGCGCAGCTCATCGACCTTCAGATTCACCTTCTCGAGGAACGAGGGCAGCGCGTAGCCGCCGACCTCGGAGCGCGTGAAGTGTCCGAGCAGGCCAACGGCGAGCCCGCCGAGTGCCGGGGCGAGCACGAAGAGCAGCGGCTTCCAGCCCAGTCCGAGCGGCGTGAAGAGTTCGCTCGTGCCGGAGACGAACACTCTGTGCGAGAGCGAGATCAGCCAGCGCAGCGAGGCGTCGAGCAGCGCTCCCGCGGCGCCCACGGCGGCCGCGATGATCAGGAACTGCGTCTCAGGCGCGAGTTTCAAACGATTCAGCACGGGCCAATCCTAGCCGTGGACCACGGGTGCGCGGGGGAAAGTGACGCGGCGCGCGCCCCGCCTGAGCAGGGCACGCGCCGCGAGCTTTCCGATGACCCGCGCGGGTCACCGGACCGGAGCGTCAGCTCACTTGACCGGGTTCTCGCCCGTCCACCACTCGATCGAGTTGAAAACGATGTAGTCGGCGAACAAGCAAAAGCCGTAGACCGGGATGATGTTCATGCCCAGAAACACCGCTTCGTTGACCCAGCGGTTTTCGGACACCTTCATGTTCCAGTCGTGGACGCCGTTGAAGGTCTTGTTGGGGCCGAGGCAGCTCGCGCCGAACAGGCCGAGGGCCAGTGACGCGGCGATGAAGCTCTTCTTCATGGATTGGTATTGGAGACAGACTGTGTTGGGATGCCAAAAGGGCTCCGCGGTCACTTGCGCGACCGCCTGAGCAGCGACGGAGCCTACGGGGCGGGGGCCGTGACTTCCAGATGCGATTGGGCGCTCAGCGCTGGAGCGATTGGAGCTCGGTGAACTCCTCGAGCCCGTGGCGGCCGAGCTCGCGGCCGAGGCCGGAGCGCTTGAATCCGCCGAAGGGCGCCTGCACGTTCCACTTGCCACCGTTGAGGTCGACCTGCCCTGTGCGGAGCGCGCGCGCGACGCGCTCGGCCCGGGCCGGATCCCCCGACCAGACCGCGCCACCGAGGCCGTAGTCCGAGTCGTTGGCGAGGGCGACGGCGTGCTCATCGCCGTCGTGGGGCAGGATGCACAGCACAGGCCCGAAGACCTCCTCGCGGGCGATTTCCGCCGCCGGATCGGCCCCGACGACCACCGTGGGGGCGACGTAGAAGCCCCGCTCGAGGCCCGCGGGAGTCTCGGGGCCGCCGCAGGCGAAGCGCGCACCGGCCGCCTGCGCCCGGACGAGGAAGCCTCGCACGCGCTCGCGCTGGCTGGCGCTCACCAGCGGGCCGAGGCGAGTCGCCGGGGCGAGCGGATCGCCGACGCGGAACGTCGCGGCGGCCGCCACGGCGAGGTCCGTGGCCTCGTCGAGTCGTGTGCGCGGCACGAGCAGGCGCGTCAGCGCGCTGCAGGTCTGGCCGGAGTTCTGGAACGCCCCCGCGACCGCCGTCGCAATGGCGCGCGCGAAGTCCGCGTCATCGAGCACGAGGCAGGCGCTCTTTCCGCCGAGTTCCAGGGAGCAGCGGCGCAGGTCGCGCGCCGCGAGCTCGGCCACGCGCCGCCCTGCGCGCGACGAGCCGGTGAACGACACCTTGTCGATGCCAGCGTGCGTGGCGAGCGCTTCGCCGACCTCGGGACCCGAGCCCAGAACCAGATTGAACACGCCGCGCGGCAGGCCACTGGCAGCGACGACCTCGGCGAAGAGCAGCGCGGACAGCGGGCAGACCTCGCTCGGTTTCACGACGACCGTGCAGCCCGCCGCGAGCGCGGGCGCGACCTTGGCGACCACCTGGTGCAGCGGGTAGTTCCACGGCGTGATCGCCGCCACGACTCCGGCGCTCGCGCGCAGCACGAGCGAGTTGCCGATCTGCTCCTCGAAGCGATACTCGGCGAGCAGCGCCGCATAGGAGCCGAGCACGGCGACGGGCAGTCCGGCCTGCACGCGCTTGGAGAGTTCGAGCGGCGCACCGAGCTCGGAAGTGATCAGGGCTCCGAGCTCGTCGCGGCGGGCGGCCAGCGCCTTGGAGAGGGCGGTGAGGTGCGCCGCGCGCTCGGCCGGAGGCGTGCGCGACCAGCCGGGCCACGCATCGCGGGCGGCGGCGACCGCCCGGTCGACGTCGGCGCGGGAGCTCGAGCGCACGCGGGCGAGCGGCTCTTCCGTGGCGGGGTTGGTGACGAGGTGCAGGGCCTCGCCGCGGCTCTCGACCCACTGGCCGGCGATGAAGGTGCGTGTTTCCTGGCGCATGGAGGCACGCTAGGACCGCCGTGGCCCCGGGGAAAGCGTCCCGACGGTCAAGGGTGGGCCTTCCGCGGCCCGAAACTCCCGGCGGAGGTTCCGACCACATGTTCTTCTGGCGCAAGCCTGCCGTTCCGCCCACGCCGCCGACTGCTCTCAGCGACCAGCGCGCGACGTACCGCCGTGGAAACGGCGGGGCCCAGCCTCTCGACTTGATCCTGCGGGTCGCTGGCCTCGCCCCATTCCGGGTCGAGCTCGCGGACCTGTCGGCCGAGGGCGCCGGGCTCCGGTTGCCGCGTTTCGACCGAATACTGCAGGTGGGGGAGCGCGTCGAGCTCGCGATTTGCAGCGGCATGCGCGCGGAAGTCGTGATCGCCGCGCGCGTGGTGGGATCGCGCAAGGACGGCCAGAAGCACGTTCGCTACGGCGTCGAGTTCCTCGAAGCCGAGCGCACGCTCGCCGGGCTCGACCCGGCCTATTTTCGGCACTTCAATCGGCGCCGCGAGCGGCGCGTGCCGCCTTCGCTCGACCGGCGTCCGGTGGTCCACATGCGCTGGGGCGAGCGCACCTGCGAGGGCCTCTTATGTGACCTCTCCGAGGGTGGCGTCGCGGTCTCGGGGCCGGCGGACAGGCTGATCGGGTTGGAGGACCTCACCATGGTCCAGCTGCGCTTTGCACTCCCAGGCCTCGCCCGGCCCTTCGAGCTGCGCGCTTGCCTGCGACATCGGACCCGCGGCCGCGTCCGGGTTCAGCTCGGGTTCGAGTTCGACCGGGCGGATCGCGCCTTCGAAGCTCGGGAGGCGGAACTGCGAGAGTTCGTGCAAGCTCGGGTGGCCGAGGCAAGGACCTGGGACTCGCCGGGCGGATCGACGCGCTCGACCTAGCGTTGGGAGGTTGGACGGCACGATGGCGAGCCAGTAATAGTTTTTCGCTATTGAAACATACTTTGGCTGCTTAGTGTAGTCCGTGTGTCTCAAGCAGGCAGCCCCCTGAAGCCTCCCGCACCCTCGGATGAGCGGGAGCGCCTTGCGCGCCTGCGCAGTTACGCCATTCTGGACACGGAGCCGGAGCAGGGCTTCGACGACGTGGTGGAGTTCGCCGCGCACCTGTTCGGTGCGCCGATGGCCTTCCTGAGCCTCGTCGATGCCGAGCGACAGTGGTTTAAGGCGAAGGTGGGGCTCGAAGACTGCGAGACCTCGCGCGACGTCGCGTTCTGCGCCCATGCCATTGTCGAGCGCCGGCCAATGGTCGTGCCCGACGCCCAGCTCGATCCGCGTTTTGCCGCCAACGAGCTCGTGACCGGTGCCCCGCACATCCGCTTCTACGCTGGAGCGCCGCTGATCATCGGCCCGGGCAGTGCCCTCGGCACCCTGTGCGTGATCGACACGGTCCCGCGCACGCCGTCCTCGGACGCGCTGAGCATGCTCCAGAAGCTCGCGGCGATGGTAGTCGACCGGCTGGAGCTGCGCCGGAAGCTCGGGGAGTTGCGCGTCGCTCTCGAGGCTCGCGACGAGGCCGACGCCGCGCGCGAGCGCACGGTCGGGGAACTCAAGACTGCGCTCGACCGCGTGCGCCAGCTCGAAGGACTGCTGCCGATCTGCTCCGGCTGTCGCCAGATCCGCGACGAGCAGGGCTCGTGGCGCGTGCTCGAGCACTACCTCGTCCTACGCGGGGCCGCGCGCTTCACGCACAGCATCTGTCCCACCTGCGTGCAGGTCCTCTACCCCGAACTCAACGGTTCCTAAGCCGTTTCGAACACCTCGCGCGCGGCGCGATAGGTGTTCACATGCGCCTCGAGCGTCGGGTCGATCGGGTCGCTGTAGCCTCCGCCGAGCGTCGCGACCAAGGGGAGCCCGCGCGAGCGCGCCGCGCGGAACACGCGTCGGTCGCGTTCGAGCAGGCCCGCGTGGGAGAGCGCGAGCCGTCCGAGGCGATCCTGCGCGAGTGGGTCGACTCCGCCCTGGTAGATCACGAAGTCGGGCTGAGCGCGCTCGTAGGCGCTCGACATGTGCTCGTCGAGCAGGGCGAGGAACTCCTCGTCGCCGCATTGGTCGCGCAGCGGCACGTCGAGGTCGCTGATCTGCTTGCGCGCGGGAAAGTTGCGCTCACCGTGCATCGAAAACGTGAACACGCGGCTGTCGCGCTCGAAGATTGAGGCCGTGCCGTCGCCCTGATGCACGTCGAGGTCGACGACGAGCACGCGCGTCGCGGCCCCGCGCTCGAGCAGGTCGACGGCGGCGATGGCGATGTCGTTGAACACGCAGAAGCCGGAGCCCTCGCTGCGGTAGGCGTGGTGCGTGCCACCCGCGAGCACCCCGGCGAAGCCGTCCTCGAGCGCGGCCTGCGCGGCGAGCAGCGTGCCGCCGGCGCTGGCGAGGGTGCGCGCGACCATGGCCGGAGACCACGGGAAGCCGATGCGCGCGAGGGCCTTTTGGTCGAGCGTGCCGTCGAGGTAGCCGCGCACGTACTCGGGGTCGTGGACTGCGAGCACGGCCTCGACTGAAGCGGGACGGGCCGGCAAGCACTCCTCGGGCGTGAGCACGCCAGCCCCGAGCAGCCGCTCACGCAGCGCCGCGTACTTGTGCATCGGAAAGCGATGCCCGGGCGGGAGCGGGACCGAAAAGTGATCCGTGTAGAAAACGCGCATGGGACTCGTCCGAGGTTGTACGCGCCGGGAGAGACCGCGGATCCCGCGTTCCCGAGCTTCCCGCGCCCTATGGCGGCTGCTAGGACTGGCGCATGCGACGCATCTGCGTGTTCTGTGGCGCCAATCCGGGCAACTCGTCCCGCTACGTCGAGGTCGCTCGCGAGCTCGGCGGCGAGCTCGCGCGGAGGGAGATCGGGCTCGTCTATGGCGGCGGCAATGTCGGCCTGATGGGTGCGGGGGCGGACGGAGCCCTCGCCGCGGGCGGGCGCGTGACGGGTGTCATCCCGCGCGCGCTGGTCGAGCGCGAACTCGCGCACAAGGGCGCGCACGAAATGCGCGTCGTGGACACGATGCACCAGCGCAAGGCACTGATGGCCGAGCTCTCGGACGCCTTCGTGGCCCTGCCGGGCGGATTCGGGACCTTGGACGAGCTGTGCGAAGTACTCACGTGGTCGCAGCTAGGCTTCCACGCCAAGCCGATCGCGCTGTTCGACGTCGACGGCTACTGGGAGCCGCTGGCGGCGATGTTCGACCGCGCTGTGGAGCGCGGCTTCCTCGACTCCCAAAACCGCCGGCTGGTGCTCGAGGAGCGCTCGCTCCCGCGGCTCTTCGAACGACTCTCCCGCTGGGACCCGCGACAGGGGGAGCGCTGGCTCACGGAAGCGGACCTGTAGCCGAGATCCTGCCCGCAAGCGACGCACCACGGACTGGTGGCCGGGGATAGGATGCGGAGCCCGGAGGTTTCGAACATGCCGCACGCCCCTCGCGAGTCCCGCTCGGCCGCTCCCGCGTTGCTCCCTGTCGCGCTCGCCGCGCTCGCGCTCTCGAGCCTCGCCAGCGCGGGCGAGCGCGCCCCCGCGCGCGTGAGCTACGACCGCGACGTGCGCCCGATCCTCACGGACCGCTGCTTCTCGTGCCACGGCCCGGACGAGGGCAAGCGACAGGCCGGCCTGCGTCTCGATACGTTCGAGGGCGCGAGTGCCGAGCGCGAAGGGCGCGTTGCGCTGCGGCCGGGGCAGGCCGAGGAGAGCGAGCTGTGGCGTCGCATCACGAGCCACGACGAGATCGTGCGCATGCCACCTCCGTCGAGCAAGAAGAAGCCGCTCGACGAGACCGAGCTCGAGCTCGTGCGGCGCTGGATCGAGGACGGGGCGGAGTACGAGCCGCACTGGTCCTTTGTGGCGCCGCGGCGCCCGTCGGTGCCGCAGGTCGGGGACACGGCATGGTCGCGCAACGCGGTCGATCGATTCTTGCGCGCGCGGCTCTTGGAGGAAGGAATCGAGCCGAGTCCGCGCGTGGAGGACGCGACGCTCCTGCGCCGCGTGTTCCTCGACCTCACGGGACTGCCGCCGACTCCGGAGGAACTCGACGCCTTCGCAGCCGATGCGCGCGCGGACAAGCTCGAGCGCTGGATCGACCGCATCTTCTCCGAGGAGCCATGGCGCTCGCGCTACGCGGAGCGCATGGCGACGCCTTGGCTCGACGCCGCGCGCTACGCCGACACGAGCGGCATCCACATGGACGCGGGTCGCCAGATCTGGCCGTGGCGCGACTGGGTCCTGCGCGCCTACCGCGACAACCTGCGCTTCGACCAGTTCGTGCTCGAGCAGCTCGCTGGCGACCTGCTGCCCAACGCGACCTTCGACCAGCAGGTCGCGAGCGGCTTCCACCGCAACCACGTGACGACTGACGAGGGCGGCGCGATCGACGAGGAATACAAGGTCGAGTATGCGGCGGATCGCACGGCGACCACCGGCTCGGTCTTCCTAGGGCTCACCATGGGCTGCGCCCGCTGCCATGACCACAAATTCGACCCGCTCTCGCAGGCCGACTACTACTCGCTCTTCTCGTACTTCAACTCGAACGAGGAACCGGGCCTGTACTCGCAGGTGCCCGACTCGAATCGAGCTTTCGAGCCGTTCATCGAAGTGCCGAGCGAGGCGGACCGCGCCGAGCGTGCGCGTCTGGGAACTGAGCTCGACGCCGAGCGCGCGCGTCTCGAGGAGCGCGGTCCGGGCGAGGCGGACGAGCTTGCGAGCTTTCATGCCGAGCTCGCGTCGACGGGACTCGCATGGTCCACCCCGGCGGTCGTCGCGACGAGCGCGTCGAGCGGAGTGACTTTGACCGCGCAGTCCGACGGCTCCGTGCTGGCGAGCGGCGCGAATCCCGACACGGACACGCATGTACTGCGGCTGAACACGCAGGCTGTGGGGCAGCGCTTTCTGCTGGTCGAGGCGCTCGCACATCCGAGCTTGTCCAATGGACGCGTCGGACGCGCGGAGAACGGAAACGCCGTGCTCAGTGAAGTGCGCGCGGAAATCGTGTCGCTCGCGGATCCGGCCCAGCGTCGCACGCTGCGCCTCGAGTGGGCCTGGGCCGACCACGAGCAGCCCAACGGCGACTTCCGTGCAGTGAACGTGCTCGCCGGCGGCGACAACCTCGGCTGGGCGGTCAACGGCCACCAGCGCGAGGGCTCGCGCGCGCTGCTCTTGCTCGCCAACGAGCCGTTCGGCTTCGAGGGTGGCAGCGAGCTCGTGGTCACGCTCGACTACTCCTCGATCTACGCGCGCCACACGCTCGGCTGCGTGCGCGTGCGCACGTCGGCGGCGAGCGACGCGCTGCTGGCGCGTCTGCCGGTCGCGTCGAGCGGCTGGTATCTGTGCGGGCCCTTCAACGGCGAGCGCGCGAGCCTCTTTCAGCGCGCCGACGGTCCCGAGGGCGCCGCGACGCTCGACCTCGCACAGAAGTTCGACGGCAAGGGCTGGTCCTTCGACGAGCGCCGCCTCGACGACCGCGTGAACGAGCTCCCCGTAGGCGCGAACAACTGCTATGTCGCCAAGCGCCTGTTCGTGCCGACGACGCGCGAGCTCGAGCTCTCGCTCGGCAGTGACGATGGTCTGCGCGTGTTCGTCGATGGCGCGGAAATCTACAAGAACCAGATCGAACGCGCGGCGGCGCCCGATCAGGAGTCCGCGAAGGCGAGCTTCGTGCGCGGCATGCGCAGCGTGGTGTTCAAGGTCGTCAACACGGGTGGTCAGGGCGGCTTCTACTGGCGCGAGAAGAAGCGGGCGGGCGAGCTAGCGGGCGAGCTCGTCGCGGCCGTGCTGCCGCGCGAGGCGCGCTGGCAGGAGCTCGAGGAACGCCTCGAGCGGCGCTGGCTCACGGACTTCTCGCCGACCTATCGGGCGCGCAGCGAGCGCATCGCGGCGCTGGAGGGAGAGCTGCGCACGCTCGAGAGCCGCATCCCGCGCACGATGGTGATGCGCGAGGCGGCGATGCCGCGCGACACGTTCGTGCTGATGCGCGGCGCCTACGACAAGCCGGACCCGAGCCGACCGGTCGCGCGCAACGTGCCCTCGGCGCTCGGCACGTTGCCTCCGGGCTCGCCGGCGAACCGGATCGGCCTCGCGAAGTGGCTGCTCTCGGCGGACAATCCGCTCGTGGCGCGCGTCGCGGTGAACCGCATCTGGGAGCTCGTGTTCGGCAACGGCATCGTTTCCACGACCGAGGACTTCGGTCTGCAGGGCGCCTTCCCGACGCATCCCGAGCTGCTCGACTGGCTCGCGGTGGAGTTCCGCGAGAGTGGCTGGGACGTGCAGCACGTGCTGCGCATCCTGCTCTCGAGCGAGGCCTATGCGCAGGTCTCGCGTCGTCGCGAGGACCTCGTAGAGCGCGACCCCGAGAACACGCTCTTCGCGCGTGGCGCGCGCCGTCGCCTGCACGCGGAGGCGATCCGCGACCTCGCGCTCTACACGTCGGGGTTGATGGTTGAGCGCTTCGGCGGGCCTTCGGTGAAGCCCTACCAGCCCGATGGCCTGTGGCAGGAGGTCGCGATGCCGCAGTCGAATACGCGCCTGTATGAGCGCGGCGAGGGCGAGGCGCTGTGGCGGCGCAGCCTCTACACGTACTGGAAGCGCGCCTGCCCGCCGCCCGCGATGCTGACGCTCGATGCTCCGACGCGCGAGTTCTGCAACATTCGGCGCCTCAACACCAACACCCCGTTGCAGGCACTCGTGCTGTGGAACGACGAGCAGTTCGTCGAGGCCGCGCGTGCGCTCGCCACGCGCACGCTGGTCGAGGCCAAGGACGACGATGCGCGGATCTCGCGCGCCTTCCGGCGCGTGACGGCGCAAGTGCCCGACGCGCAAGAACTCTCGCTGCTGCGCGCGGCCCTCGCGGACTTCCGAGAGCGCTATCGTGCGTCGCCCGAGGATGCTCGCGTGCTCATCGAGGTCGGCGAGTCGCCCGTTCCGATGGAAGTCGACGCGATGGAGCTCGCCGCGTGGACCGTCCTGTGCTCGAGCCTGCTCAATCTCGACATCGCGATCTGCCGGAGCTGACCATGAACCCGATTCATGAACACTACCTCTCCCTCACGCGCCGGCGCTTCTTCGGCCGTGCCGCCACGACGATCGGCGCCGGGCTGGGTGCGCTGTCACTCGGCTCGCTGCTCGGCGGCTCGAAGGCGCTCGGCGCGCAGGACACGGTTCTGCCGCTCGGACCGCACTTCGCGCCCAAGGCGAAGCGCGTCATCTACCTGCACATGGAGGGCGGCCCGAGCCACCTCGATCTCTACGACTACAAGCCCGAGCTGCGCCGGCGCTTCAACCAGGACCTGCCCGACTCGATCCGCAAGGGCCAGCGACTGACGACGATGACGAGTGGCCAGTCGCGCTTCCCCGTCGCTCCGTCGATGTTCCGCTTCCAGCGCGCGGAGAACCGCACGGGCGGCGTGTGGCTCTCGGAAATCCTCCCGCACACCGCGAGCGTCGCCAACGAGATCGCCTTCATTCACTCGATGGAAACCGAGGCGATCAACCACGAGCCGGGTATCACGTTCTTCCAGACCGGCAATCAGCAGCCCGGCCGTCCGAGCTTCGGTTCGTGGATGAGCTACGGCCTCGGGTCCGCCAACGCGAACCTGCCGACCTTCGCGGTGATGATCACGCAGGGGCAGGGCAACATGCAGGCGCTCGCCGCGCGCTTCTGGGGCTCGGGCTTCCTGCCGAGCGAGCACCAGGGCTGCAAGCTGCGCTCGAGCGGCGACCCGGTGCTGTATCTGAAGGACCCGCCGGGCGTGGCACGGCTCGATCGCCGCCGCATGCTCGATCTCGTCGGCGCGCTCAACGAGAAGGAGGCGCGCGAGAGCCTCGACCCTGAGGTCGACGCGCGCATCGCGCAGGCCGAGATGGCTTATCGCATGCAGATGTCGGTGCCCGAGCTCACGGACTTCTCCGATGAGGACGAGTCCACGCTCGCGCTGTACGGCGAGGACGTGCGCAAGCCGGGCACCTTCGCGGCCAACTGCCTGCTCGCGCGGCGCCTCGCGGAGCGCGGCGTGCGCTTCATCCAGCTCTACATGCGCGGCTGGGACCAGCACGGCGGGCTGCCGGGCGAGATCCAACTGCAGACGAGGGCCGTCGACCGCGCGCAGGCGGCGCTGATCAAGGACCTGCGACGTCGCGGCCTGCTCGACGAGACGCTGATCCTGTGGGCGGGCGAGTTCGGACGCACCGTGTACAGCCAGGGCTCGCTGACCGAGACGGACTACGGCCGCGACCACCACCCGCGCGCGTTCACGGTTTGGGCCGCCGGCGGTGGCATCGCGCCCGGCATCAGCTACGGTAAGACTGACGACTACGGCTACAACATCGCCGAGAATCCGGTCACGGTACACGACCTGCACGCAACGCTGCTGCATGTGCTCGGCTTCGACCATGAGCGCCTCGTCTACCGCCATCAGGGCCGCGACTACCGGCTTACGGACGTCTCGGGCCGCGTGATCCCGGAGCTGCTCGCATGAGGCTCGTACCGATTGCTTTTGCACTCTCTCTCGCCGCCGCCTGCCAGTCGGGCGAGACGAACGCAGCCCTCGTTCCGCCGCGGCCGTCCTCCTACGAGTCGGTCATCGCGCCGATCCTGCAGCAGCGCTGCGTGGGGTGCCATGGTGCGGAGCGCGCGAAGGGCGGGCTGCGACTGCATACGCCGGCGGCGCTTCGCGCGGGAGGAGCGAGCGGCGCCAGCATCGTCGCTGGCGACCCGGCGGCGAGCGAGCTCGTGCGTCGCCTGCACCTGCCGCTCGCGGACGACGAGCACATGCCGCCGGACGACAAGCCGCAGCCCGAGACGACGGAGATGGCGGCGCTCGAGCGCTGGATCGCGGCTGGTGCTCCGTTCGAAGGAGAGGTCGAGGGTCTCTCGGTGCCCGTACGCGAGCCGCAGCCCGCGGCGTCCAATGTGCCGCCGGCCGACCCCGCCGCGCTCGCACGCCTGCGAGCGGAGCTGGTGCACGTGCAGCCGATCTCGGCGGCCTCGACGAGCTTGTGGATCGACTTTGCGGCGATCGCGCCGCGCGCGCAGGACGCGCTGGTCGCCGAGCTGCTCGCGCCGCTGCGCCCGCAGGTCGGGGAGCTCGCGCTCGCGCGCAGTTCCGCGGGCGCCGGGACGCTGGCGTTCTGCGCGACGCTGCCGGGCCTCACGCGTCTCGACCTGCGCGACACCCAGGTGGGGGATGCCGAACTCGCGCGGCTTGGCGCGCACCCGCGCGTAGAGGAGCTCGTCCTCGCGCGCACGGCGATCACCGATGCCTCCGTCGAGCAGTTGCTCTCGCTGCCCAAGCTGCGGCACGTCTACCTGTGGGGCTGCGCTCTGTCGCCGGAGTCGATCACGCGTCTGCGCGCGCGTCCCGGCCTTGCCGTGGACTTCGGCGACACACCGGACGCGGCGATCGCTCAGGTGGAGGAACCCCCGAAGTTCACGAGCGACCTGCCGATCCCGGACCTGCCGCCCACGGGGGATCCGAATGCGCCCGTGAATGCGACCTGCCCGGTGACGGGCTCTCCGATCAACCCCAAGTACGCGCGCACCTTCGAGGGCCGCGTGTTCGCCTTCTGCTGCCCAAACTGCCCCGGCGAGTTCGACAGTGACCCCGCCAAGTACGCCGCGAAGTTCCCCGGCTCGCGCTAGCGCGCGTAGGCGCGGCGCGCGAAGAGCAGCGTCAGGAACGGCAGCATGTTTGCCTTGTTCGGGATCAGGCTGAAGATCCGCCACAGGCGCGCCGGATTGAAGTAGAAGCGCCGGTATGCGGACTTCCGCAGGCGCGTGATGGTGCTCTCCGGCACCGTCGAGAGGTTGATCTGCGTCTGGTAGGGCTCGTAGGCCGACCAGTCGTGGGGCAGCTGAAAGCCAGCGTTCTCGACCTGTCGGAAGAGCTCCGTGCCCTTGAAGGGGATCACGCGAAAGAAAGCCGCCGTGTGGAACGACGAGCGCGCGGCCCAGTCGATCGTCGACTGCATCTCCTCTTCCGTCTCCGAGGGGAAGCCGAGCATGAACGCGCCGTGCACCATCACCCCCTGCTCTGCGATGAAGTCGACGATCTTCCCGACCTTGTCGATCTTCAGGTTCTTCTTCATCACCTTCTGGATGCGCGGGCTCGCGGACTCGACCGCGACCATGCAGCGGTACATGCCGGCCTGCTTGAGCAGCACCACGAGTTCCTCGTCGAGGATGTCGCCGCGGAAGCCGTTGGGGAAAGTCAGCGCGAGCTTGTAGCCGCGCTCGAGGATGCCGCGCGCGATCTTCTTCGCGCGCTCCGGCTTGAAGTTGAAGATGTCGTCCATGAAGACGAGCTCCTTCACGCCATACTTCGTGACGAGCAGGTCGATCTCCGCGAGCACGTGCTCCGCCGATCGGTCGCGGAAGGTCTTGCCGTAGCTGTTGTGGCAGTACGTGCAGCGCCACGGGCAAGCGCGCGAGCTGAAGATCGTCGCGAACTCCTTGTGCGCGTAGATCACGCCACCGCGCGGCACCTTGTGGTACTTCGCGTGGTCGATCAGATCCCACGCCGGGAACGGCAGTGCGTCGAGGTCCTTCGGAGCCGCGCGATCGGGCTCGCTCACGACCTCGCCGCCGCGCCGCCACGAGAGTCCGAGGCAGCCCGACCAGTCTGTGCGCCCCGCGGCCACGCCGTCGAGCACCTCGGCGAAGGTGAACTCGCCCTCGCCGCGCACGACGAGGTCGACGTGCGGGTCGCGCAGCACGTCCTCGGCCGCGACGCTGGGGTGCGGGCCACCGGCGACGATCACCGCTCGCGGCAGGCGCTCGCGCACCAGCTTCGCCAGCGCGTGCAGGCAACCGGCCTCGTAGGTCATCGCCGACAGGCCGACGACGTCTGGTGCGAGCTTCACGAGCTCGGCGACGCATTGCTCGGGATCCCAGTCCTCGACCTTCATGTCGAGGATGAGCACATCCGGGTGTCCCGCGGCACGCGCCTGCGCCGCGATCATCATGATCCCGAGCGGGTGCACGTGCGTGAACTGCGTGTAGCGGTGGTAGGTCTGGACGAGCGCGGTGCGAACCATGGGACAGCTGCTCCTATGATAACGAAGGGGCCTGCGAAAGGTGGAGGGTCCGCAGGCGCGAGAGACACGAAGCTCGCTAGCATTTGTCGCATGCGTCCGCTTTCCGACGCCCGCGAGCAGCTCGAATGCGCGCTGCGCACTGCCAACGGCCACTTCGTCTACGAGTCGGGTCACCACGGCGACCTGTGGATCGATCTCCAGAGGCTTCTGGCCCACACGCCTCACATGCGTGCCTGGGCGAGCGAGATCGCTCGGCTCTCGTCTGCGCAGCGCCCTGAAGTGGTCTGTGGACCGCTCGTGGGCGGTGCCTTCGTTTCGCAGTTCGTCGCCTCCGAGCTCGGTCTTCCATGCGTGTTCTCGGAGCGCATCTCCGACGAGGATTCGCGCTTCCGCGTGCCGCCATCCCTGCGCACGCTCGTCGAGGGAGCGCGCGTGTTGCTACTCGACGACGCGATCAACGCCGGCGCCGCGTGTCGCTCGACTGCGCGCGACCTGCGCGAAGCCAGAGCGACGGTCGTGGCCCTCGCAGCGCTCGTCGAGCTCGGCGACGACGGGACAAGGCTCGGGAGCGAGCTCGGGATTCCCCTGCATGTGCTCGCGCGCCGTGAGCGCCAGCTGTGGAGGCCGGACTCGTGCCCGCTGTGCAGGCGCGGCACGCCCCTGTCCTTCGAGCTGGTGCGCGGCTAATCCGGCGGGATTCTTGCGAGGATGGCCGCTAAGCGCGGATCGGAGCGGAAGCTCTCGAGACTGGGCGTCGACTCGAGCTCGGCGCGGACGTGGTAGCCGCGCTCGACGGCCTCGCCGAGCAGCGCGAACATGCGCTCGACCGCAAGTGTCTCGTCGTCGCCCTTGCGCCGCTGGGCGAGCGCCAGCTCGTTCCACAGGTCGGCGGCGTAGCGCAGGCGCTCCGCGCTCGTGCCGACGGTGGCGGCGTGGTTCTCGATGGCACGCAGCGCGTCGTCCAGCTGGCCGGTCCCGAGCCGCGCCAGCGCGTTGCCGTAGCGACCATTGGAGATCAGGTTGCCGACGTCGTTGAGGGCGAGCAGGTCCGAGCTGCAGGTCTCGAGCAGCGTCTCGATGCGCGCGTAGCATGCGAGCGCGGTGTCGAGTTCCTCACCCAGCCCGGTGAGACTTGCGGCCAAGTTGGTGAGCGCCAGCGACGCACGCAAGCGCAGGTCGCAGCGCTCCGGCGCGACCGCCAGCTCGCGCTCGCGCTCCGTGACGAACTCGCGTTGCAGTTCGAGCGCCCCGCGAACATCCCCGCTGCGGGCCGAGTGGACCGCGAGCTTCTCGAGAGCCGTGCTGCGCATGTTGCGATAGCGCACGGAGTCCGGAAAGTCGCGCAGCAACAGGTCCACACGCGCGACCGCGCTGCGCAGGAAGCGCGCGGCGGCTTCGGTCTCGCCGAGCTCGAAGTGTGGATCCGCCGCGTCGACCTCGGCCTCGGCGATGTCGAAGGCGTAGAAGCGCGCGGCGGGGTCGAGCTGTGCCGCGCGCTCGAATGCAACCAGCGCGGCCAGCGCTTGCTCGCGCGCCTCTTCCTGTCGAGACGAGCGCTCCTCGATCGCCGTCAGCCATCCGAGCCCGCGCCCGCGCGACCAGTGCGGCATCGCAGCGGCGGGATCTCGCAGGGCGGCTTCCTCAGCGCAGTCCACGGCCTCGATGGCCGGCCCGCGAGCATCCTCGTTCCGACCCAGGATCACGAGGGTCTCCGCCCAAGCAAGAAGGACCTCTGTGAAGCCAGAGGCGGTCGCCGAGTCCTCCTGCCTGCGCCGGAGCGCGATGCCCCCCTCGATGCTCGTCCGTCGCGGTGTCGTGCAGCACGTGACCGATCGCCGCCGGCGCGGAGCGGAAGTCGCGCTCGGAGCGTTCGTACGCCGTGCGCACCTCGTCGATCGAGCGCCTGCGCGAGAGCTCCCATCCCACGGGGCCGGCGAGCAGCAGCGCTCCCAGCGCCGTCCCGACCGCGGCTGCGGGGTGGCGCTGCGTCCACTTGAGCGCACGGCGCGCGAACGTCGGCGGCCGGGCCTCGATGGGGCGGAGCGCCAGTACGTGACCGAGATCGCGGGCTAGATCTCCCGCGCTCGGATAGCGGCGCGCGGGATCGCGCTCCAGCGCCTTGGCGCAGATGACCTCGATATCTGCGGGCATGCCGCGGTTGCGTGTGCGCAGCGGGGGCGCGTCGGCGTCGAGCACGGCCATGCTCACCGCGTTCTCGCCGAGCTTCACGAACGGGTGGCGCAGCGCGAGCAGCTCGTGGAGCGTGATCCCCAGCGCGTGCACGTCGGTGGCTGGCGTGACCTTGGCACTCTCGCCGCGGAACTGCTCCGGTGCTAAGTAGGCGAGCGTGCCGAGCTGCGCGCCGGAGCCCGTGAGCTTCGCGGAGTCCTCGAGCGTCGCCAGTCCAAAGTCGCACAGCCGCACGCGGCCATCCGGAGACAGCAGCACGTTGGACGGCGTGATGTCCCGGTGCAGCACTCTGCGCTGGTGGGCGTGATGGAGCGCTTCCGCGAGCGACTGCACCATGCGCACGCAGGTTTCTGTCTCGCCGCGCGCCAAGAACTCCTCGTTCCACGGCACGCTCGCGTCGTCGCCACGCAGCCTGCTTGCGAGCAGCGCATGCACGCCGGCCCCCGAGAGCTGCGAGGGCTCGCGCCCCGGCAACGCGCTCACGGTCACGTCGAGCGAGCAGCCCTCGACGTACTCCATGGCGAGGTAGGGCACGCCGCCGTGCTCGCCGGCCGTCAGCACGCGCACGATGCCCGGATGATCGAGACGCGCCACCGCCAGCGCCTCGCACAGGAAGCGTGCGCGCACGTTGCCGAGCACAAGCTGCTCGGCGCGCACAAGCTCGACGCCGCGCTGCCGGACGTCGCCACGCAGGTTCGCTCGCGTATCGGCGAGCGCAACGTGAAGATCGAACTCTCGCTGCGGCGCGTTGAGCACGTCGACACGCTTCCCGAGCTCGCCGCCGCGTGGAAGCTCGACGGCGTCGTGCTCGAGTTCCAGAGCGAGGGCCGCGGCGATCACGAACTCGACGCGCGCGGCCTGGTGCTGACGCACCCGGTCGACGACCACGACGCCGCGAAGTGACGCGGCGCTACTTGCGCGCGCTGTGCTGCGCGACGAGCTTGTCGACGACCTCGGGCTCGGCGAGCGTCGAGGTATCGCCGAGACCCGTGTATTCG
>SXGT01225696.1_pt1 | contig 18352 bp, 16 predicted proteins | sample 3176221 | NCBI WGS metagenome assembly SXGT01 (sample SAMN11356862, study PRJNA531348) | freshwater metagenome | isolation source: freshwater sample F1-120 | place: China: Fuxian Lake, Yuxi | collected 2017-12-25
CCAGTTTGATGGGTGATACGGTGAATGCCCGCCTATTGGGTATGACCAAGGTGATCAGCGACGACAGTGCCCGGCGAGCCTTATATAAAATCGATGAGGCTGACGGTATCCGTTGGCTGCAGGATCATTTATTTCGTTGCTTGTTTGACTTTACCGTCGATACGCTCGCAACTCACCAATCGATAGGTGAAATAGGATTCGCCGGTGGCGTTGCTGCGGGTAGAGGTGCATCGAATATACATTCCGCCAACGTACCGCAATGTCAGTCAAGGCGCAATACCAAACAGGTAATAATATGGCACTACATTTGCCATTTTGCGAAACCCAAGAAAAATAGGTAAATTAATTTAATGAGTTAAAAATATACACAACTAAGCCGCCAAGTTTTTGATGCTAGGATTTGTTAAAGATGGGTTAGGAATATTTAGCTCTTAAGCCCCTCCATCAATAGAAACTTATGTTGTGAGCGCCTTATACATCACATCGAAAGTAGACTCTGATTTAACCGGAATAATGCTCGATGTTTGATCTGTTGCCATGCGCGCCAAACGGGGCGTAATAAATTGGCTAGTACGGTAACGCGAAGCTAACTGAATACATAAAGCTTCTCCCGCTGCTTTAGCCACCGCATATTCAGAAAATCCTTTTTCAGGTTTTTCTATATAAATTGTGGATGGATAAAAGAAACTGATCTCTTCACATTCTTGTGCCGCATCTGCATACAAAGCAACAATCTCGGAAAAAGCCTGCAAATAAAAGCGGCAAAACTTACCATAGAGCTCAGCATCCCAACAGGCGTTACGATTGGCCTGAATATAAGGCGACGCAAAATAATAGATATGTGTCGGCAATTGCCCATCCGCAAAACGAAATGCCGAGTGCGCATCAACATCACAGACATCAAGTTGAATAACCTTGCATGTCCCAGGCAACGACGAGTCATTGATTTCATTTTCAATCGCCTGAGCATCAGCCAACCCATTATTGTAAGTCACAACCACATCCGCCCCCCCCGCCGCTAAAATTTTTGCAGTGGTCTCACCCACGCCTCTGGAACCACCGATAATTAATGCACGACGCCCCATAAACTCGCCCGGAGTTACGCGGGCGCATAACTCCGCATAACTCGCCTGAGTTACAGGGGTAGGGCGAAAAAAAGTATCCAACACCCCTTCCATAACATCGGATTTCACACCTACCTTCATGATTTGAACACGTCCATCCTTATAATTTTCAAAATAATGAATCTGACCACCAATCACATCAGCAACCTTATCAGAAAAAAACTCCAGATTTATGCGCGAAAAGATTGAATGCATCCCCGGACACTTCATGCCAACAATACGCGTACAAGAAAGCAGCAAGGCAATTTGCAGAAGATCCAGGCTAACCGCTAGATTAGGAAATAATTTTTGACACGCATCCACATCAAGATATAAATCACATTCCCCTTCGCTATGATGAGGTGGAAACACTTGTAAAACCGGCGCTTCTTTGGGAGGGAAGATATTTTTTACCTGTAAATCGTGCTTTTTATCGTATCGATCAAATAGCTGCGCCTTTAGAGAAAGAATCATCTTATCCCCACAAAAGGCCGAAATATCGAAAGCATCACCCGCGTCAGATACATGACATTCATAATTAATCAGTTGCCCAACGCTCACCGGATTTGGAAATACCGCCTTTAAATTCTTAAAGCGCACTAGCTTTGAATCGCCCAACTGAGCACAAACCAGATCACAAACACGCAAGAGATGATGAACACCGTGAATGACAGGACGCCCAAATTGCAGACGACGCGCATAAACAGGGTCAACATGCAAAGGATTATAGTCACCGGACAAAACAGCAAAATCATGATTCTGTTGTTCTGATATTTCAAATTTTCCAGTTAACGTTGGCATATTTTAGCGATGTAAAAAAATAAATGATCTTTTAACCTAATGGTAACGTACACGACGCATAACTTGTTCAACCATACGTAAACCTTCCGCCAGACGACTGCCACTAATAATGTCAGGCTGCGGGCAAACATCAACAGGATCAAGATGATGAAAACCACGCACGCGAAAACGATCTCGATTGCTTGCCAGGAACTTACAAAAACGAATGAATCGACGTAAAACCTGCTGATCCACACGCGACTTATCAGGACTCAATAATTCAAAATTATGCGTCACAATAACGACAGAATCCCATTTCTGTTCATAAGCTGCATTCAAACAATCGACTAACTCTCGATAGGAACAAGCCGTAATCTGCAAAATACGTTTTTTTTGAGTAATAGGACTCTGAATCACCGACACCGGATACTCGTACACGCCATCAATAAAACGCGGCTGCGTTAATATCTCACCAGGCGCCATATCGGCCACTCCTTGATAACCAGCCAAATTGTAACTACTGTCAAAAGTCAGTTTATTTTTAGCTACTGCTTGAAGAGTATCACGGTTAGCGGCATACCCTCCTGCACGAAACGCATTGACATTGCTTACACCAGCTTGACCAAGTCGATTGAGACCCCAGGCAATTAAAGCAACCTGTTGATCTTGAGTACAACAAGTCATATAAGGCAGTTTTGCCGACACTCCAGTTAATATGCTATTACCAGCTTCATTAACCCACTCGGGGTGCAAATGTAATTGAATTTCCTGCTCTTTTTCCTGAATCAAACCAACCATCTCGACTAATGGATCTAGACCAAACCGCGCAGAAAAGAGCGGTTCAACAAAAAAAACAGCCGGTAAACCGTGGTCGTCTAAAATGTCTAATGTACCAGGAAGAGCATAATTTCCCTGTGTAGTTGCACCATAAACGTATTTTTTAAAATACTCAGGAAACTTACGATCAAGATCATGCCAACCGTTACACCATATTTCAGTGTCTACTGTTATGAAGACATTAAGCATCTCAGGCTCATAAAGAAGGTTTTTTGAGAACAAATCATACCATAAAGGTGACTACTCACCCCTTATAGCCGGAGTGTTTCCGAACAGATAGCCCTAACCATCTAGCCATTTCTGTCATAGATCATTGATTTACATAGCTAAAAAAAAACTTACATTAAAAATCATATGTTATCGTTCGAATACTAAAACAATGATATTATTCAAGAAAAGGTAATCTCTGTAATTTATTGATAGTCAATCATAACGACACCAATCCTTACTAAAATGAACAATACTCAATACATCCCGGTATTTCTTATCAGTCTTGCACGAGCCCAAGATCGTCGTGAAGCCATATGTCATCATTTAAGGGACTTAAATATAGAGTATCGATTGATTGATGCAGTTGATGGCGCAAAGATGTCAGAGGTTGATATTAACGCTATCGTTGCCAAAGGCATTAAAATGCATCCTGGCGCTGTAGGATGTTATTTATCACATTTGCAGGCATATGAAACCATGAAACTGGAGAATTTACCTGTTGCACTCATCCTTGAAGATGACGCCAGACTCAATCCAGAGATAAGAACAGTATTAAATGGGGGATTATTATTTAAGGACTGGGATTATTGCTTCCTTGATTGTGATGATCACAATAATGAAGGTCCAATATTTTACGATGCCGATTCAGGACACAATATTGGAGGTGAATTCACTGCCTACGCACTATCAAGCGGCCCACAAACCACGCACGCATACATGATTACATTGAATGCAGCTCTAAAACGATTGGAACATGCGTACCCGTTAATGAAATCCATCGATCTTTACGATCATCTCCCATACGCCATAAATTTTTATGCTGTAGTATCACCAAAAGCAGCATGGGTAAGCGAATATAGCCTAGAGTCGTTTACCTCTTCGAAAAATAGCAATATAAAGAGCTTATCCTTTATATCATTACGACGATGGCCAATATTTTATCAACTTCGTGATTTTATTACTCTCAAAACATTTAAACGAAATATCCTAATAAAGCAACTTAAAAAAGATGGAAACCTGTCCGCTGATAAAAGATGGAAAGCACTGCCTTCTGGAAGAGAGATATTGATCCGTTGATAAATTGTTATAAAAATAATTTTTATTAGATGAAATAAGGAAAAATAGTGAGCAAGAGTTTAAGCGAGATGTATAACGATACTTTTTATAAAAATCAGATTGAAGGATCATTAGCTTCGGCAACTGTTGTTTTTAATAATCTATTTAATATTTATCGACCAAATAGCGTACTTGATATTGGTTGCGGTCGCGGTACATGGTTATATGCGGCTGAAAAATTAGGTGTAACTAAACTACATGGAATAGACGGCCCATGGCTTAAACAAGCAGACATGTTATCAAATAACATAGAATTTAAACCAACAAATATGGAAGTCGAAATTTCGGTTGCAGAAAAATACGATCTCGCTATCTCAGTAGAAGTTGCCGAGCATATATCAAAAACATCTGCGAGAGATTTTATTTCATCTCTCTGTGCTGCGTCGGATGTTGTTTTATTTGGAGCAGCAGTAACTTGCCAAGGGGGGGAGAATCATATTAATGAACAACGGCAGTCCTACTGGGCTAATCTATTTTCTAATCAAGGATATAGATGCTTTGATATAATACGTAATGAAATATGGGATAATGAATCAGTAGAAGTATGGTATCGACAAAACACGCTAATTTATGTTAATAAAGATCGAAATGATTTAATTAGTGTTTTTGAGCCTTTAGAAACAAATCAAATGTTGGATATTATCCATCCAGACATGTTTGAGAATCGTGTAATTTTCTATAGAAATATATTAAAAAAACCAACGATAAGGCTTATACTTGGCCTAATAAAGAGCTATTTAGTGTCGAAAATAAAAAATCAATAACTCCCGCACAAAAAAAATACAAGTTCAATAGCGCAACCAAGAATACAATATGAAAGAAGAATTGAATAGAGGAATTCAGCTGTTAAACAAATTTTTTTTTAATTTAACTGTTAAAAACATCATCGACACCCCCCCTATTGATTATAACGTAGATCCTAGCGTCAAAATCGTTACGATGCTAAAGCATAGTGACATAAACATGTACTTGATTGCTATTAAATCATTTATGTGGAATTTTGGTTATGGATCTGTGGAAGTAATAGACGACGGGAGTTTAACTAAAGAAGACATTGAAAACCTTCAACACCATGTACCGAGTATTAATATTTTTAAAGCTGACAATGTTGATGCTTTAAATTGCCCTGGATATATATCATGGAAACGATTGTTTAGAATAGCTACTCTGGCCCAGGAGAGTTACGTCATTCAATTGGATTCAGATACCATATCCTTGTCACCGCTTATTGATGTGCATGACAAGGTGAAAAACAATGAAGGCTTCTTAATTGGTAATGACTGCTGGAAGCAGCCGGTTGATGTTGAATTTCTGCATAATATTGTAAAAAGATGGAGCCATAATCACCCTCAACCAAAAGCTGAAGCAATATTTAAGGACATTGATTTTTTTAATGATGGAACTAAGTATTTAAGAGGTTGCGCAGGCTTTGCTGGTTATCCCAAAAACTTTGCTAGATTTGATGAAATTTCAAGCCTATCCCAACAAATTGAAGAAAAAATAGGCTCTTTATGGAATAATTGGGGGAGTGAACAAGTAGCAACAATGTGCCTTATATCTAAAACAAATAACTCATCTATTCTGCCATGGCCTAAGTACCAGAATTATAGGTATCCAAATACAAATGAGTCAACTGAAGTGGCTTCATTTATACATTTCATAGGCACCACAAGATATATAGATATGACGTATTCAAAATTGGTCAGAGAGTATTTAAAGAATAAATAATTTATTATGTTTTTATTCCTGCGTTGTTAAACCATCTATTCTTTATATAAAAGAGATAATTACTATCAGCATATTATATTTAATACCAGCCTTAATAAACAATAATAAAATGCAGTTATTAAAATAATTCTTGCATTAGACGTTGAAAGTAAGATATTAATACTCTAATTGTGGTTAAGTAAATATGGATTTATTATTTACCCATAAGTGCGGAAAAACTAACCTAAAATGTTTGCACAAAAAATGAAATATTTAGATACATTTTATGCCTAAAAACTCACTGGCTACCAAACTATTAAAAAGCTCATTCTGGCAATATTTGAGTAGCTGGCTTGATAAACTAATTGGCTTTATATCCACTATTATTCTGGCTCGTCTTTTAGTGCCTGACGATTTTGGAGTTATCGCAGCTATATCATTGGTTACGGGTTTATTTCATGTTATCGCATCTGTTGGCACGGATCGTTACTTAATTCGAAAGCTTGAAATTAATAACTATGACTTAAACACAGGCTGGACAGTTAGTATCATCATGAAAGCCTTGTCGGGATTAGGTATCTATTTATTAGCCGAAACAATTAGCGAGTTTATGCAAGACAGCAGGCTTATATTGGCGCTGCAAGTCGTTTCGATATCTCAAATGCTCGCTGGATTTAGTAATATTGGAATGGTTTTATACGAGAAGGAGTTTAAATATAGACCCCAATTTATAGTTAAATTAATCAGCCGCTTGATAGCATTTGTATTCAAAATTAGCTTTGCAATATACTTTCATAGCTATTGGGCTTTTATATTTGCCGATCTTATTGAAAACACTACTTATGTAATCGGTACATTTATTGCTCATCCTTATCGCCCGCGATTATCATTGGCTAACTGGAAGCAACAATGGTTGTTTTCACAATGGGTTTTATTTAAAAGCATTTTTGTCTTTCTCCGATTCAGAATTGACACTATTCTTTTATCAAAATACTTACCTCTTGAGGCGCTGGGTACTTATACAATTTCTAAGGAGTTGGCAACTTTACCGTCAGGAGAAATTATTGATCCTGTGCTTAGACCCTTGTATGTAGGCTTATCCGAAATTCATGAAAACCCTACAGCATTCGCCGATAAGATACATAAAGCATTGTGCGTATTATTTTTGATAGTGACACCCATTTCATTAGGCATATATGTTACCGCCGACAATTTAGTTTATGTCATGTTAGGTGAGCAGTGGCAGTCTGCAGCACCTCTAGTAATGACATTATCTTTTATGCTATTACCAGGCTCTTTGAGCACGTTTTTTACCCAGGCATTAACTGCTATGGGCAATGTTAAACTGATTTTCCAGTTTGAGTTAATTTTTGGCATCATTATGATTGTCGCCTTCATTGTGTTAGCTGAAGGTATGCAAGTAGATGATTTTGCTTTCTTACGGGTGGTTATCATCAGTCTGAATACTTTGTTAGAGTTAATAATGCTGACACAATTATCGCATTTATCGTTTTTTCGTATTTGTGGACTGATGTGTATGCCTATATTTTCAGCAGTAACTATGGTATATGCTATTATTGCAGTTTCCTTCTATATCACAGAATTTAAGCCATTAATTCAGTTGCTGATTCAAGTAAGCATGGGCGTGTTTATTTATTTATGGCTAATATCATCATTTATTTACCTAATGCGAAATAGCTTCAAAGAATATCAATTTGTTTGGAAGACGTTTTTTTATCATCATAAATAATATTTTAGTACCAATACAGCGAGTCGCACTTGTGCCCAGGGGTATAATTCTACAAATTACCAATATCCTGTTCTCTCTCCTGATGAGAGTATTGTAAAAGTCGAAACAGTCCCCTCTCCCTCCTTACCCACAGAGCATAAAGGAGAAGGCTAGAATGAGGACATATAAAACAATAACTTACTGATTATTACCCCCTTACCCACGAGAAGAGGGGGCTTTTACGACAGCCTCCCGATAGAGAAGTATTGGTGCTTAGCGCCGATTAGTTACCAAATTTTATTGATTTAAGTCATCTGTAGGATAATGTATTCAATCCGGACAATAGAAATTGCATAGTGTTCCTGATTACCAACCACCCTCAGCAACTTAAGCTCACAACATTTGCCCATTAGACGCCCTGAACTGACCAGGATGACTACTCTAGTATCGAAGAATCTTTATGGGAAAATTCGGATTTTACAACACATCATAGACTTGGGTATTGTGTCAAATGACTTACACGCTGTTATTGCTTGAGCCATCGAACTGATGCTTCATAAAGCTTCCATTGCTGACTATTATTCCGGTTCAAAACAAGAAGCAACTGCGATTGTATACAAATCCGGTATAATGGATTTTCATTGAAAGATAAATTGCGTTATTTCTACCTTCTTGCTAAACAAATGTGAAAATGAACAACCTCACGCAATACATTAAATATAATCCTATTACTAGCTCCCTGTTTAGATACTTTTACCGTTTGCGTTGCCGACGTCTTAAAAGCATTATTTTTGTAGCCACGACTGGCCGCAGTGGCACAATGACGTTTGTTGATATATTCAACCACATTCCAGACTGCAAAGCAGAACATGAACCATACCCTGGAATGTTTGATGAAATACTCAGTGCAAAATCATCCGGCAATGAATACGTAGTCAAAAACGCTTACTGGTTAATTAAATCCATAAATTTATGGCGAGCGGCGGTTGGTTTTAAGCATTATTTAGAATCGAATCATATGTTCATTAAAACTTATATTGAATATGCTATTGAGGATTTTTCTGATAAGGTAGTAATTGTGCACTTAATAAGAGATCCAGTTAAAGTGGCTAACTCTATTTATGCCTTACAAGACTTTCCAGGAACGATTGAGGGTAATAAATGGTGGCTGGATTATCGCGCGGATAATAATTTAATCCGAATTTCTGATTATTTAGATAATGATGGTGAGTTTAGTCATTCTTTTTACAAAGGCTTGTGGTATTGGTATGAGATTGAAGAGCGAGTCAAATTCTGGAAGAAGAGCTTACCTAATGTTCATTTTATTGACTTTAATACCGATGATTTTAATGACCAGTCTAAAATATTTCAACTGCTGCGTGATTTAAATATTGACTTTGATTCTAGTTCACTGAGCTCAAAAATAAGTACTCAATCTAATACTCGACCGCATCAGAAAGTTGTAGAGCCTTTACCAATAGAGCATGCAGCATTAATGCATGAAAAATTTAAAAATTTATTATATACCCTAAATGTTCGGCATATATAGGGCTATATTGGCTGTTTTCGTTGTTATTGAGCACCTAGGTAATGCGCCACTTATTGGTAATTATTCTGTTTTTGGGTTTTATATTTTAAGCGGCTACCTTATGACTCGAATCATGCATAAAACATATGGGTATAATTGTAATGGAGTTATAAAGTATTTAAGCAATCGTTTTCTAAGAATTTACCCTCTTTATTGGCTCTCAATATTTTTTTCTATTTTGTTGTTATTATTAATATCTAAAAATATTGTAACATCTATAAGCCAATCTATTTTTTTTCCGCATGACCTTGAGGGTATACTAAGGAATATTTTTATTATATTTTCAATCAACACCGAGCCTCGATTAACGCCACCATCTTGGGCATTAACAGTTGAGCTATTCTATTATCTACTGATTGCATTCGGCTGTTCGAAAACAAGGAATATAACTATTGCATGGTTTTTATTGAGTGTTTTTTACACTATTTATTTAATATATAACAAATCAAGCTTTAGTTATCGTTATTTTACGATTTTGTCAGCTTCGCTGCCATTTTCTCTGGGTGCTATTCTCTTTTTTGTACCGCCTAGACAAGAAGAAAGTCTAGCATTAAAAGTGATTATAACTGTCTTATTAATAGTTTTTAACTATTTTTTCAGTTTGCATGAAAATATTGGGCCAGGCTTTGGATTTTATATAAATTTATTTTTATTCTCATATCTTATTTCCGTTTTGATAAAAATAAAGAATGATAGGATATTAAAGTACGATGTTTTTTGGGGCAATCTAAGTTATCCAGTCTATTTACTTCACTATCAATGCGGGGTTGTGGTGTATTTTATATTCTCATTTATGGACATAAGAACTCATAAAGGTGAGTTTTTATTTTGCGCTGCAAGTATTTTCCTATGTCTATTTATATCGTACTTAACTTCTATTATATTAGAGAATAGAATAGAATTTGTGCGTAGCAAAATAAGACCACATCGAATTTAATCAATGAATAATACATTGCCAAAGCGTTATCGTATATTAATATTGGATGCAGAATTCCCATCCGCTTTGACGATTTTACGCTCTCTTTGCTCGAAGGGTCTATATTGTGATATTGGTTGTGCGGATTCTAATCCTATAAGTCAATACTCACGTTACGGCCATCAATCTTTTTGTTATCCAGATCCCTTAGTTGAAACGGCTGCTTTTATTGATTTTATTTGTCAGCTTCTAAGAAAAAATAACTACGACTTGGTATTCCCTGTCACTGAACGCTCGCTTATTCCTCTGGCCCAGTCGACAAAGCTTGATCCTTGGCGAGATCGTTTAGCTATTGCCGATCTTAATAGTTTGAAGCAAGTATTGGATAAGTCTCAAACACTGGCGTTGGCCCAACGGTGCCAAATACCTGTACCTTATAGCCATGAAATTACAACTTTAACCGAATTGGAAGACATTGCTACTCAACTGGATTACCCAGTCGTGCTTAAACCAGGCCAATCCATTCCTAACGCCGATATCCGTCGGCAATTAAGTGTATGCTACGCACATACTGCTACTGATTTAATCAATCTTGGTCAAAATCTTTTACCCTATTGTTCATTATTGGTACAGCAATATGTCCGAGGGGATGGGACAGGAATAGAATTATTGTCTAGTCACGGCGAAGTGGTTTATGCCTTTCAGCATCAACGATTACATGAATTGCCTTTAACTGGTGGCGGAAGTTGCTATCGAAAAAGCATTACGATTAATCCTTTATTATTAGATGCATCACGTAAGCTTATTGCGTCTTTGAACTGGCACGGCGTTGCAATGGTAGAATTTAAATGGCAACCGGAGACCGGCGAATACTGGCTCATGGAAATCAATGGCCGCTTTTGGGGGTCTTTACCGCTTGCTTATGCTGCAGGCGCCGATTTCCCTTACATGCTTTATGACCTGTTGGTTAACCAGCGACTCCCGCAATCACAGGCTTATCGTGAAAATATTTATTGCCGCAAATTATCGGCTGATATTCACTGGTATGAACAGGTTCTACGCCGTAGTGGTGATGAACGGCTTGTGCGATACCCCACTAATAAGCAATTAATTACCGATTTGCTATTTTTGATACACCCCACTCGGCATTTTTTTGATGTGCAAAACTGGCTTGATCCCTTGCCCGGTATCGTTGATCTTTATAGACTAATCAAGCAGAGTGTACAACGCTTTTCCGATTTACTTTATATTAAAGGTCTATCTAAACTACATCAGTCCCACTGGTTTAAAGCCAAATTATATAGGCGGTTAAAGTCTGTGCGATCAATTTTGTTTTTATGTTATGGTAATATCAATCGTAGCTCGCTGGCCAAAGTGCTAGCGGAAAAACATTATGCGAATACAGCAATTCATTTCGATTCTGCCGGTTTTCATCTTGTCGAGGGGCGACCAGCCGATCCAGCCATGGTAAACATCGCTGCCGAATATGATATTGATTTATCGGATTGTTCGTCTAAAACGATTAATAATTCACTATTAAAACAAGCAGATATTATTTTCGTAATGGAAATACAACAATACATTTATATGAAGAATACCTACCCCAAGTTTACACAAAAAGTCTTTCTTCTAGGTAGTTTTAATTCAAGTCCAGATTTAGACATCTCTGACCCCTATAATCAATCTTTAGATACTTATCGAAATTGCTTTTTAACTATTACCAATGCAATAGAAAATCTTAAATTGGATCAAAGCTAACAATGCACATAATTATTTAGTTTGCATGGAAAGCCATAACGCATAACCTCCCCATTTAAGTGTTGGAAAAACACCCCATGCCATTCGAGCATAACTAGCCGCAGCCACGCATTTACCTTCGGCTTTTAACTCTTCCGTCATCATTTTGAAAGTATTGGCCAAGCTTTTTCGAATATAGCTCAAAGCGGGTCGACTTTGGCAATTCATTAATAAATGCTGATAAACACTGACTTCCAACAAACGTTTGTCTTGCAACCTCATGCGGTTGGAAACCGATTCGTCGCCACGCTGTTCTGGAGCGTTATGTACCGCGCAAACCGTTGGTCTAAACAAGATTTGATTCGCCTTGTCGCACAATTGAATAAATAAACCGACATCCTCCGCGTATGGGGAATAGGGCCAAAAACCACCAATTTGTTCGGCTAATCCCTTGCGAGTTATTGTGATATTCAAATGCGCGTAGTCAGGATAGGACAATATCTGTTCGCGCGTCAGTAGATAAACATCACCTTCGTCTAGTTTTTGCTTCGGTTGCAGACTTTGCTCAACTTTCGGCATCATTTTATCGACAACAATATGTCCAACCGCATCATGCACTTCAATAGCGGAAAAGCATATATCGGCATTTTGCCGCCGCAATGCTTCAATCGCCACCGCTAAATAATCATCCCTACACCAATAATCATCGTCATCGCAAAATGCCAAATATTCGCCTTGGGCTATGGCAATACCCTGATTTCTAACATATGATGCGCCGGAACCTTTAGTATCTGGCGCATGAAGGCAATGAAGTTTAAAGCGCCCATCATAACTTTTCAGTAATTGCTCGGTAGCTAACCTTGATAATCGACTGGAACCATCATCAAGTATCAAAACCTCAAAATCCGTCAAATTCTGGCGCTTAATACCATCTAAACAAAATTGTATTAATTCGCCGCGATTTCGGCTAGGTATAATAATGCTGACTAACGGAGAATTTGCCATGGCTATTTACCATCGATATTAAAATTAATGTAACTTATCCAGCCATTGCACGGCGTTATTTATCAGTTTTTCCCTATCCTGAACACGTGAAAACGTATGATCGGCATCGGGCTCATCGATACGTGTTAATTTTTTTTGATTTAGTACTGTTTGCCAGTGTTCCGACACAGAAACCAATTCATCAAACTCTTTCCCGATCATACTATAACCACTCATAAACAATAAAATTTTACCGTTGAATCGCGCTAAACCTTCGCGCATTTTGTCCTGAAAATTAACTAGATTTTCAAAATTATCTTCGTTACTTTTTTGCTGCTCCGCTTTTCCTTTAGCGTACCGCCACAAACTCAATAAACCCGCGAGAGATTTGAGCGGATTAAACTGAAATTTAGCCAGCTTTAGCCAAAAGCTTTTTTGCATAATACGAATCAAATAATAATGCTTAATATATGTCCTGGCTTGGGTTATTTCATTTCTTACCCAGGGATTCTGCATGATAAGTGCTTTAATACACGGCTCCCTCCACGCATACATCATAATCGATGATGCAGCGTTACATTCGCCCCATAGAACAATCGAATCAACATCCTCCATTTCTACTCTCAACTTTTCAATAGCCGCCGCGATATCATCATCGATACTCTCAAACCCATTGAATTGCCCAGCACTATCGCCAAATCCACGGTAATCGAAACGTAACACGGGATAACCTTCTCGCGCTAACCGCCGGCTCCATAAAATAATTTGCCGGGCGCACCCGACCCGGTATTGTGGCCCACCAGCGGGAACTATGATAATTCCAGTTTTTTTATAGTGTTGGGGTTTATGTAAAATGCCGATAAGCGCAGACGCATGGCACTGGATAATCAAGGGGATTTCTTCCACGTTCATAGAAACAAAGTCGTCGTTTTTTCCAATAATTCCGGTGTCAGCTCGCGCTCGTGCAACTGCCAAAAAGCCGGGCCTTGATAACTATAAGTATTGACCGTAATGCCCCGCTGCCGCCAAGCCGCTATAATTTTTTGACTGGCCAGGGAAAACGCCCCCTCACCGTCCATTACAACCTCAAACCAATCCATGGGTATCTCAATATCTTGATATACCGATATTTTTTTTGTATCCAATGCGATTGCGATCTCGGGCGTAATGGTATAACCCGCAACCTCGATATTATGACCTTGTTGCAACTGCTGCCGCATTTGTTGTGTCGTTTCTTTCTGCTCGCCACGATCCATCAACATAGCGAGGCGAATACGAAAAAATTGCGTTAAAAATGCCTGCCCATCCAAAACCGGTTGCCATAATATGAGCCGTGAAAAATATTGCCTTTCTTGACTGGCCAGCTCCGCGGCTAATAAGGCTCCAACTCTTACCCCCCACAGCACAACATGCTCATAACCTTGACTTGCCAGCCAATGATATGCGGTCAAGGCGTCGTCCCTCCATTGTTCCCATGCCGTATCGGCAAAATCGCCGTCACTATCACCCGTGCCATGGTAATCCAATAATAGGCAACCATACCCTTGGGCGCCAAGAAGTCTTGCTTGCATGGCTACCATAACTCGGCAACGATTCATTTCCTCGGCAAATGAAGGCAAAAATAAAAACACCTCTCGGTGAATATCTTTAGCCGGCGTATATAAACAAAAAAGTCGCCCCTTTGTACCTGTTATAAATAATGGCTGTAACGGAACGTCAAGAAAAGCATCGTCACTCATAATTTGCGCCCGACGAACTCGACGAGACTGCCTAATGTTGCAAAAACTTCAGCATCGATTTCGTCATCGTCAATAGTACCTATTTGATCTTCCAAGGCTGTTATTATGTTAACCACGCCCATGGAGTCCATTTCAGGCAACGCCCCCAACAGCACGGTATCAAGGGTCAATTCGTCCGCCCTGGCTCCTAATTGCAATTGCTGTTTTAAAATATTCTTTACAAATTTTTCTATATCCATTTTTATTACCGTTGTTAAAAAAATTCAACCCACAATATATCTATCGAATATAGCCTTGAGGATCAATTTTTATTTTAGGTTTTAAGCCACTATATTCCTGATTTTTATGTTGATTTTCATATTTTAGGGGCGTCTGTAACTCATGTTGCAGCATAATACCTTTTAAAAGAATAACAATCGATACTAAATGCCAAGGCAAATCATAATATGACAAACTTAAAAAAGCCCCACCACTACCATAAGCCATCAAGCTAATTTTGATCATTTTGGCTAAATCCGCAAGCCATTGCACGTGCTGCTTTCCATTACATTGCTTAATTATCTGAGAACAATAGCGCCACGCCATATAGAAAATACTCAAAAACAAAAACAACCCCACCCAGCCATGTTCACCTAGCACACTGAAGTAGATGCTATGGGCAACAAACGCTGTCATAGTAAGCGGATCAAACACTTCCAAATATTGGCTGTATGTCGATGCAACCCATAAATTCAAACCGCCTCCGAATATATTATGGTTTGCTACATTAATCGCCAAGGTCCATGCGTGAATACGTCCAAGTGCCGATTCATCTTCCTCATAAGCCCCTATCGTATTCATCCTTTCGAACCAGGACTCAGGTAAAAATGGAATGGCTATTGAGACAAACAATACAATTAAAATACCGGAAATAAATTTGTTTTTACTCTGTAACCAAAAATAGGTGCCGACTACAGAGATGGCTAAAAATGCACCTCTAGATTGCGACCCCAACACGGAAAAGCCTATGGATACCAACGCAAATAACAAGATGTTTTGCTGCCATTTTTTTACTAATTGGCCTCTCATATAAACCATTAAAGGCATCACCATCAATGATGCAACGGCCAGAGAATTGTTTTCGGATACAAATGAGTCAGGCGGCCCATAAACACGAAAGGAACCACCAGTCATTAAAGTGAATATGCCACCCTTGGTGCCAAAATAACCCAAGGATATAATAATTACCCATAGCAACTGATCAATACGCTCTTTTGTATTAAACATTAATAATGTTAATAAAATTGGGAATTGCACTTTTAGTATTTTAATATACTGTTCCTGCGCTTCCTCGGGACGAAAAGCAAAAATTGTGGTTATCCCCATCCACAAGATAAATAAAAAAAACAAATATAAAAGACCGTCTTTTGGAAACTGTTTTTTTTCATTCGAAAACAGGAAGGCGGAAAGCGCTACGATCGCAGTAAGTTGCGCAAATGGCAGTGTATAAGCGAATCCATAACATAAGCGGTGGGGATTCATGTAACCCAGCCATGACCAAAGCAATATACCGACGTGCGGAATTTTAATTGTATAGCCAAGACCGATTAAAACAGCAATAGTGACAGCAATATCTCGCATGCTTATTTATTCGCTCCAAAAGCCAGCTTTGATCAACTTTTGTTTTAATACATCCTTGGGATAATTGCTTTTATAAACTATTTTTGCCTGCTCTAATGCCTCGCTATATTTTTTCTGCTCAACCAGGAACATACCGTAATTGTAACGAAAATTCAAACGATCAGGCTCCAAACTAACTCCTTCTTGATATAGTTTATCCGCTTGATCATATCGATTAATTTGTTTTAAATAAGTCGCATAAATAATACGAACAGTCGCGTCCTTGGGTGCAAACTGAATAGCTCTCTGAAACCAACACTCAACGGCTGGATCGGATGGCTTTTTTTTACCACTTTCTATATCATTTTTAAATAAAATATGGTACTGAGCCATGCCTCTTAAGGCCTTATGATGGTTAGGAAAAGCTGTTAGAGTATACTGCATTCCCCCGATTCGAATTTGCCCCACATAAAGCCCCCTTTTCTCCGGAAGCAATAACTCTGTTTCCCGAGTAAAATGATATTCTTCAACTATATTCAATTTATACTTTACATGCTTAGGATTTGTATAATCGAATGGTCCATAACTCATTTTTTCTCCATCGCATGGTAATCCATTAAAAGCAACTCCTACCCACGGGGCTTCCATTGTTGATTCAAACCAACCTGGCTGAGCCTCCGCAAATGCTGCATTCACAAATATAATTACTAAGTACAAAAGATGAGAACAAAGCCTCTTTAACATTTTATGATCCTCAACGTCTAACTAAATATTACAAAAGAGCTTCCGTTTTCCTACCCAGAATCGCCAAGATATCCGATGCGGCAAACCTACACATATAGTTTTTATCGAATTAATTCTCTACACAATCAAGTAACTATAACCATTTAACAAACATACAACCCACCCATTAAAGTTGTGGAGCAGCCAATTCCCTTGATCAATTCACATCCAGAACCCGCAGACCATCCGCAGTATAAACTTGACCGGATCACGATCCCACGGAGTAAATCGAGGCAGTTGCCAAAGATCATTTGATTGACGCGCAACCCCCCATTTCGTCGACACTGCAGCTTTATATCCCGATTGCTTCACCATATCGACATGAGTAGCCAAATAATCCTGTCCGGGTTTGCCGTTAGGATAGGCAAAAATATTTAATCGAACATTTAATAAGCTCTCCAATACCTCTTTGTTTTCCTCGATTTCCATTCTGGCCCCAGCCTCGTTCAATTTTGCTAAAATCGGATGATTAATCGTATGTCCACCGATTTCCATACCACTTTGATGAAGTTTTTTGAGTTGTTCACTCGACATCATCAAATTGTCAGGTAGGTTTTGTGATTTATTTGCGATATAAGCGGTGCATTGATCGCGTTGCTCGAATGACAGGTGTTTTATATTCTGAATGATTTGACCCGCCACCAGGCATCTTTGCTGTTCATCGTCAAACTTAAATCGCCCTATACCAATCTCGCTTAATTCCAATTCTGTTCCTGAAAAATTCCGCACAGCTTCGATAACCGTATCATTCCACATTCTCCCTCCATCCAAAAAACCGCTGGCAATAAAGAAAGTCGCTGTGAGATCGAATTGTTTCAAGATAGGTAATGCATTTGTGTAATTGTCTGCATAACCGTCATCAAACGTTATACATACCGCCCTAGGAGGCAGCGTATCGTTTTGCATACGTTCTAAGGCTTCGGACAACGGAAGTACATTATAATGTTTGGCAACTAATTTCATTTGCCATGTAAATGCCTCTTTATCTACTTCACCAGGCCGCATAAAGTCAGGTTCATCCAAAACCCGATGATAAATCATGATTAACAGTTTTTTTTGCTTACCTATACCGCTTGCCAGTGTTGCGAGAGGCTCCAATAACTTAAGTAATAAAGCATTTTTCATGAGGTTTACACCGATCTACTTTAATTTTATTTAGCTTAGCCACTCGATAATATGCTCTTCTGGATCATCCACCTGAGATTCTTTTATAGCGTAATTATAAATCGACTCTCCAGCAGCTATAACGGAGTGAATTGTGCCAGATATTAACGGATGCCATTCGAGTAGCGGTTTTTCATCGCTTAATAAACGATAGGCACAGGTTTCTGGTAACCACTTGAATTGTGCAAAATCATGTTGTTTTAAGTTGATACAACTTGGCACCAAAGAATGACGCTCAGTGTATCGAGAACAGCAGCAGCCCTCCAAGTCCATCAGTTCGCATACTACACTAGTCACGGCAATTTCGCCGGTGTCTTCATCTTCGAGTTTGACCAAACAGCATTTTCCGCAATGATCACA